>Ga0335069_10006277_pt1 | contig 17299 bp, 17 predicted proteins | sample Lox_Sample_11_FD_206714 | JGI IMG/M metagenome (GOLD analysis project Ga0335069, IMG submission 206714) | Soil microbial communities from Loxahatchee National Wildlife Refuge, Florida, United States - Lox_Sample_1.1 | ecosystem: Environmental > Terrestrial > Soil > Wetlands | place: USA... | reverse complement strand
TGACAATCTTCGCTTCGTATGGAATCTCGATCGCGCGCAGAATCTCGACGGCTGCCGAGAGCACCTCGTAGTCGCTCTTCGAACCCATCACAACGCCCACCAATGGCTTGTCACTCATGGGGCGATTATACGAGGGCGACTTCCGCTAGACCTTTTGTTGAGATTACGGCTCAGCGACGAAATGAAACATTGAACTCTTGATGGGTCCACCAATGCCTATCGCGAATGCCTTCTTCTTCGGCAAGAACGTCGTCCAAGGCCTCGTGCAGGAGCTGCACCTCGACACGCGTATCGATTCTTCGAAGAAACCTCCAAATGTGCTGCTTGTGGGGCTCGATAAAACAGAGGAATCCGCCGTCGCCGTAGTTCGCGCAGCCAATCCAAATCGAGAATGTCCGCTTGGTAACGAGTAAGCGCCAACCCCAGTCTTCCGCACGCGGTTGTCCGATTTCGTAACCTCGCCCAATGAGGCCTTGGCGCAAAAAGTTCGCCAAGCGTCTCCCCCATATCCCCGGATTGACCATCTTGTCCTCGCCCTGTAGCGGGGGGAATAGGTCGGATCGGAACTCGACATGAGTCAGCACGAGTCTCCATAGTACGACTGGGAGAGCGCTGACAGGCAAATACAACCACGGCTTAAGCATTCCGGGGCAATCACTTCCTGAACCACGCCTCCACGGCAAACTCCAGCACCGCGAGCACCACGCTCGCCGCCGCCAGGAATCCCTTCGCCCGCTGCCAGTTCTGTTCATGCCGTTCCATACGCCGCTCCAACTCGGCCACACGGCCTCCATTCCCATCGCCGACCAGCGCATTCATCTGTGTCTTGAGTACACTTAAGTCGCTTAACACCTGCGCCTCGAATTCATCCATCATTCGCATTGCCCGGACTCCATCCGCTCTCCTCGCTTATGACCCAAGCGGCAGGTTGAAGATCAGCGCTGCCGAAAACTCCGAGTAGTTCGGCGGCGTCGCGCCATCGAACATCCTTATGTAGAACCGATCGCTCGCCGAAACGCGTGTGAAGGTCATCGAAGGTTGCGATCCGCGCATCACCAGATCTCTGTCCTCGCCAGCCTGGAACCCGTAGTCGCGCCTCCGGATCTCGAACCCGCCTCCCGAGGGTGCCGTCACACGTGACCGTACTACCTGCTATCGATGTCACGGTCAACGCATTCAAGTTAGCCTGGGGCGTCGCGTTAACTTGAGCCGGTAGCCACGCATCCGCAGGTACCGTCGCGCCGGTCTTGACGGCTAAGTCAGTGGCCCAATCATTCGAAAAGGCGATTCCATACCCGACTAAGTCGGGATTACTCGCCAGATAACTCAGCTTCACTGCCCGCACCACGACCTGCGCGTTAAGGTTCGCCGAAGGAGCATTCAGCTGGAGCGCATCCCCGGGCCACACATCGCTCGCCAGGCTTGCACTGGTTGTCTTGTAGCTCCCATTCCACAGCGCCCAAACGCTGCAGGCTGCCTGTACTAGCGTCCGGGCCGCGTTGCGACAGTCCTCCGCGCTCGTGGTCCCATCACTCATCTGGTACACAGCCGTATAGAACAATCCCGCCGGCGTAGCCCCCACATTCGGCGCCAGGGTCACACTCACCGATCCATCGGCCCCGATCGCTGCATTCAACGAACCGGCCACAACAGCCTGCCCGTTTGCCGTCGTAAATGCCGGCCAGCTCAACATCAGCGTCCCCGACCCCGGCGTTCCGTTCGCCAGATACGCCGTTCCCTGCACCGTCGTCGTGCTGATCCCCTGTGCCGTGGCTGCAACCGCTCCCACCATCGCGATCCAAATCAATCCCCACCAGGCGCCCGCGCTGAACCGTCTTCCACTCTTCATCTGTGTCTTCCTCTTCCCGCCCGCGACCAACAGAAATGGCCACGACCCCACATCGCGCGCCCCGCTTGCGCTCCTGCAGAGTCGTGGCTCCTATTGCCCACCCTCAACGAATAATCGGACTGCTTACTGCACTTCCCCTCGTGCCGCCCGTTCGTCCTCTTCCGTCCACTCCGGCTCATTCATCCACTCGGTGGCCAGGCTGCGTTTCGGTCCCTTGCTCTCCGCTTTGCTCAGCTCCATGTGCTCACGCGCCAACTCGCACAAAAACTTGAGACAGATCTTGTCTCCCTCGATGGCCTTCTTCCCCAACATCTCCGCAAACAGCGACGCATTCTCCAGCAAAACCCTCGCCGCTTCCGCGCGCAATGCATCCATCCCGCACTTCTCTTCACTCATCCCCATCGGTCCGTCTCCCATCTCACGGCGCAAAAAAAGGGGAGCGCGCCACACGCTCCCCAGCACCAACCACTCCAATGAACCTAGTCTAGCCAAGCTCCACCTAATTCCTCGCAAACCTCCCGCACCCTCTACGCACCTGCCTCCTCTTGCACTTACGCCAGCTCCGCATTCCCGCCCCTCTTGACAATCTCCCGGCTGCAGCGATGCACTACCATGTCTGAGTGATCACGCATTCCCCCACCCACGACCCAACTCTGCTCGTCCATGGCGGAGCTTGGGCCATCCCCGCCGACGCAGCCGAAGCGCACCAGGCCGGAGTCCGTCACGCTCTCGGAGTCGGCCATGAGATCCTCGCCCGCGGCGGCGCAGCCATCGATGCCGTCGAGGCCGCCGTCACCATCCTCGAAGACGATCCCACCTTCGACGCCGGCCGCGGCAGCTTCCTCACCTCCAACGGCCGCGTCCAGCTCGACGCGCTCCTCATGGACGGAGGCCGCATGAAGGCCGGCGGCGTTGCCTGTGTCGAACGCCTCCGCAATCCCATCCACGCCGCGCGCCTCGTCCTCGAACAAAGCCCTCACGTCTACTTTGTGGGAGAAGGAGCCGAGCTCTTCGCCCAGGCCCACGGCATGGAACTCATCGATAACAGCGAACTGGTCCTCGATCGCGAACGCGAGCGCCTCGCCCAGGCAAAATCCCGTGCCGCCGCAGGCCTCGCCGACGACACCTTCTCCGGCCACCTCGACGACAAATCCCCCGAAACCGCGTTCAAACGCAACTCCCAAACGCTGGGTGCCCCCGGTCTCGCGTCTGAGACCGGGGAGAGCAGCGACAGCTCCTCGCCGCTGGACTCACATGACACCGTCGGCGCCGTCGCCCTAGATGCCCGTGGCAACCTCGCCGCCGCCACCTCCACCGGAGGAACCCTCAACAAAACACCTGGCCGCGTAGGCGACTCTTCCCTCATCGGTTGCGGCTGCTACGCCGACAACCTCGCTGCCGCTGTCTCCCTCACCGGCTGGGGCGAACCCATCATGAAGCTCGTCCTCGGCAAGTGGGCCACCGATCGGGTCGCCGCCGGCACCGCACCTGAGATCGCCGCACGCGAAGCCATCAGCTACCTCTACAACCGCCTCGGCGGACATGGTGGCATCATCCTCCTCGGCCCCGACGGCCGCTTCGGACTCGCCCACAACACCCCCGCCATGGCCTGGGGCGTCGCCACCCCTGGCGGCCTCCACACCGGCCTCACCATTTGAGGGAACTGCTTCGAGGGCAACGGTTCATCTCATTCACATGCTCGCGCTACCCTGAAAGAGCCCATGCCCCTCGTCCTCGCCTCCGCCTCGCCCCGCCGCCGTGAACTCCTCACGCAGTGCGGATACGCATTCTCCGTGCACCCTGCGGCAATCCCCGAAGATCCGCTCCCCAACGAAGACCCCATCGCCTATGTCACCCGCCTCGCCCGCCAAAAAGCCGAAACCGCCTTCGCCGAAATCGCAAAAGCTCATACGAACGAAAAACTGGGTGCCCCAGGTCTCGAAGTTGAGACCTGGGTGGGATCTCAACTCAGCAACGACTCCGTCCACAAATTAATCGTGCCGGGTGCCCCAGGTCCCGATTCTGGGACCTGGGAAAGCACAAACCTCAACGACACCAAAGACCTTTCGGAACTCATCGTCCTCGGCGCCGATACCACCGTCGTCATCGACAACCAGATCCTCGAAAAACCCAACGACGCCGCCGATGCCACCCGCATGTTGCGCCTTCTCTCCGGCCGCACCCATCGCGTCATCACCGGAGTCGCCGTCGTCACCGCGCACCGCACCGAGGTCGCCGCCGAAGTCACCGGCGTCCGCTTTCTCACCTTGTCGGAAGAAGAAATCGCCACTTACATCGCCACCGGCGAGCCCATGGACAAAGCCGGCGCCTATGCCATCCAGGGCCGCGCCGCTCGCTGGATCCCCCGCATTACCGGCGACTACTTCAACGTCGTCGGCCTGCCCCTCGCCCTGGTCTCAGCAATGCTGGAATCCATTCCTGCGCGGCGCTAAACTGGCTGGCACTTGGCGAAAGGCAAGACCGCGATGCCGCGAAAGCCAGTACTCATCGACGTCAATCTCTCCAACCTCGACTCGCTGCCCTGCTGCGGCATCAAGAACCCCGCTCATCCCGGTGTCATCGCCAAACGCCGGTGGCTCAGGCAACATCTCCCCCTTGGACTCAACGCCAAGATCCTCATCGACAACGATGGCAAGCCCTGCGGGTACATCGAGTATCTGCCCGGCGAATACGCATGGCGCGCTGTCGATGCCCGCGGCTATATGTTCGTGCACTGCATCTGGAACCACTCACGCCGCAATCGCGACAAAGGCTGGGGGTCCGCGATGCTTCGTGCCTGCCTTCGCGACGCCACGGCTGCCGGGATGAATGGTGTCGCTGCCCTGACCCGCGAGGGCCCATGGTCCGCCGGAGCCGCGCTCTTCGATGCCAATCGTTTCAAGCTCGTCGATACCGCCCCACTCGATTACCAGCTGTGGGTCCGCAAGCTCAACCCCCGTGCCGCCAATCCTGCCTTCAAAGACTGCTCGGAACACGCGGCTCGCTTTCAGGACAAGCTCACCCTCGTCACGTCTGAGCAATGCCCCTACGCCGTCAAGTTCACCGCGGAAATTCGCAATGCCGCACAGCAGCTCTTTTCCATCGAGCCGCGCGTCGTCGAACTTTCGTCTCACGAGGACGCCCAATCCGCGCCCACGACCTACGCCGTCTTCTCCGTACTCTCCGGCGGCCATGTGCTCGCAGACCACCCCATCAGCCGCACGCGCTTCTGCAACATCATGCGATCCCTGGAGTTCCCAACCCGCCGGAACCGCACGCACATCCTCACCTAGAACCTCAGCGTGAGCGGCTCGCCGTCGTACGTCACCGTCTTGTCCGCCGACGCGCTCTCCGCAATCCCAACACCGTGCCCCGGCGCGACAACAACCACGCGCAGCGTCCGCTTCGCCAGCATCCCCGGAAAGCTCCCCTCCCGCGCGCCCACCGTCAACGTCTTCGCCGCATCGTCCCAGTGCAGCGCAATCGTCGCGTGCACACCCTTGGTGTAGTCGTATCCGTCGTTCTCATCTTCATAGAGCGTGAAGTCCCCATCCGCCCCCGGATACACGCGCACTTCCAGCGGGTCGGCCGGCTTTTCTGTCGACCACTCCATCGCCGGCCCCATCGGCACAATCGATCCCGCGCGCACAAACAGCGGCAGCTTGCTCAAAGGCGCTTCCGCCTCCATCCGCTTTGCGCCCTCTACCTTCTCGCCCGTCCAGAAGTCCCACCACGTCGCCTTCGGCAGATATACCGTACGCGTCGTCGCGCCCTCGGTCGTCACCGGACTCACCAAGATCGCCGGCCCGAACAAATACTCGTCGCCCGTGTTCTGCGCCTCCACATCCTCGCGCCAATCCATCACCAGCGGCCGCATCAGTGTCCCGTGGTTGTTCGTCACCTGCCAAGCCTCCGAGTAGATGTACGGCAGCAGCCGATAGCGCAGCCTGTCGTAGTCCACCAGGATCTTTTGCGCCTCCGGCCCATACGACCACAGCTCGTTCTCATCCGGCCGCCGCGTCCCATGCACACGGAACACCGGCGAAAACGCGCCGAACTGGAACCACCGCACAAACATCTCCCGGAACTTCGGATCGTTCAGATTCCCGCCCGAAATGAATCCGCCGATATCCGTCGTCCAGTACGGCATCCCCGAGATCGCATAATTCAGCCCCGCCGGAATCTGCCTCTTGAACGTCAGCCAGTCGCTCAACACATCGCCCGACCACGCCGTAACCCCGTATCTTTGTGCCCCCGCATATGCCGATCGCGACAGAATAAACACCCGCTTCTTGTCCGACGCCGCCTGCTGCCCTTCGCTCACTCCGCCCGCATGAAGCAACGGATAGACATTCGCGTAACGCGCGCCTGATCCCACCGCCAGCTGATGGCTCACCAGCAGGTTGTCCCGCTTGGCCTCCGTCTCCGGTTCATCCGTATCCAGCCACCACGCATCCACACCCTTGCTGAACAGCGCCGCATCGATGTTGCCCCAGTACTGCTTCCGCGCCGCATCGTTCGTCGCGTCATACAGCGCCTGCCCCACCGGGTGGAAACTCGGCGCCACCGTCTTCGCCACAAACCATCCGTTCTTCTCAAACTGGTCATACACCGCGCTGCCAGGCCTGAAATACGGCCACACCGACACCATCAGATGAAAGTGCTCCTTGTGCAGCGTGTCGATCATGCCCTGTGGGTCTGGATAGTTCGGGTTCCACTTCATCTCCCCCATCGTCACCCACCAGAACCAGTCCTGCACGATGTTGTCCACCGGGATATGCAGCTCCCGGTACTTCGCCGCCACGCCCTCCACTTCCTTCTGCGACTGATACTTGTTCTTGCACTGCCAGAATCCATACGCCCACCGCCCGAACAGTGGAACCTCGCCCGTCAGTTCGCGATAGTGCCCAATGATGTCGTCCGCCTCCGGCCCGTACAGGAAGTAGTAATCCACCCGGTCCGCAACCTCCGCCGTCAGATACAGCGCATGCACAAACCGGTTGCTCACCTCGCTCCGCGACGGATTGTTCCAGAAGATCCCATACCCATTCGTCGATACCAGCAGCGGAATCGCAATCTCCGTGTTCTCCTGCTCCAGCGGCACCGTCTCGCCGCGATAGTTCCACACCCCCGCCTGGTGCTGCCCCAATCCATACAGCCCCTCATGCGATCCATAGATTCCAAAGAAGACTTCCGCCTGAAATGTGTGCTCCCCATTCACCTCCGCCGGATGCAGCGATCGATACGAGTCCGTCGTTAGCGGCTTTCCATCCGCGCTCGCATAGTGAATCGCCCCCGTCTCACGCTCGATCCCGACCTTCAGCTTCGCCGTCGTCAGCGTCACCGACTTATCATCCGAACTCACGCCGAAATCCGTGCCCCACCCCCGCTTCACAATCACGTGATCCCACGCCCGTTCCGGCGCGGCCGCATCCAACGGCGCATACGTCACATGCAGCACCTCTGGCGCGTCTACTTCAATGCGCAGCAGCCCATCCTTCTGCCGCACCTCCAGCGCATGGCCCTTCTTCTCAAAGCTCACCACCGGGTTCAGCGGATTCCACTGCGCCCATGCCCCCGTCACCGCACCACAACCCACCAACCATCCCAGACACAACGCCGCAATCCGCAAGCCCTTCATGCCAACGCTTCCTTCATTTGGAATTACAAAACACACCAGTCTACGCCCCTGGTACGAATCGGCGCGCTGTTGTGCATGCATCAATCCAGGGCAACGGTCGGAAACGAACGTGCGATCGATTTGTTCCGCTCTCCCGCGTCGCAGCCGCAGCGGTTCTGGTGTGGTATCCCAGAAGCTCTTAACAAAAAACACCTGTCATTCTGAGCGAATGGGGCCCCAAACGTGGTTCAGGGGTCCCCAACGAGCGGTCCTTGCTCGTTGGGGCAGAGTTTGGGGGTGGTGAGTCGAAGAATCTGCTTTTTCAAGCCTCAATGCTTTGTCTAGAACTTCTCGGTCGCGACACGAGCCCTGCGCTTCGGCTTTGGGAGACACTGGTCTTGACAAATCCGGTTGGCGGTGCCAACCTGTTGGCACTGACATCCTCGGCCCTGACCATCCCCGCCAGCCCCGCTCTTGCCAGAGAAAGAGAACCGGCAATGCAGCAGATCCAGACCCCGATCCAGGCCCTCCTCAATCGCCCCCGCAACTACAACAACATCGACGGCACGGGCGAAATCTCCGCGGGCCTCATACTCCTCGGCTTCCTGTTCGCCTTTTGGATGCAGATCCACACCGCCCTCCACTCCTTCTGGAACCGGTCCTTCGGATCCATCCTCTGCATGTTGGCCCTGTGCCTCGCTCTGCACTACGGGATGAAAGCCTTCAAGCAGAAGATCACGTTCCCTCGCACCGGCTTCGTCCGCTATCGGGCGAAATCGATCTGGTATGTCTTGGCCACTGCCGGCACAACGGCTGCCACCGTCGTCTTGATCAGCCGAAATCTGCGCCACCTTCTCGATGCAGCGAGCGCCATAGGCTTCCTCTACGGGTTTTTCCTGGCCGTCTGCTACGGCTACGGCATCGCCCGCTCCGTCCCCTGGAAATGGCGCGTCGCTTCGGCCATCTTCCTCTCCGGCACGGTAGTCGCTCTTCTTCCTGCCGCGGTATTGCAAACGCTCGTCGCCGGATCTTCGGCGCGCAACGACCTTGGCTTCAAACTCATCGTCGCCCTGTTTCCCTACTTCCTGGTCTGGAGCACGCTGCTCCTGCTCTCCGGCTTCATCAGTCTCGTCCTCTATCTGCGCGACACACGCGCCTCCGCACCGGACGCCCAATGAACTCCCAGATGCAAACCCTCGCCGATCTCGACCGCCTCATCCACGAGCCCGGACGCCTCATGATCGTCTCCCTCCTCTACGCCGTCGATCAGGCGGACTTCCTCTACCTGCAGCACGAGAGCGGCATCAACAAGGGAACCCTCTCCAGCCACATCTCCAAGCTGGAAGACGCAGGCTACGTCGAAGTCCTCAAGACCTATCGCGGCAAGGTCCCGCAGACTCTGCTCAGCCTCACCAAACTGGGAAGGCAATCTTTTAAGGAGTATCGGAAAAAGCTCCGCAAAGCGCTCTGACACGTCGATCTCTCACGGCAATGCGTGCTCATCGCCCAAAAAGATCTCCAGAGGCCTCGGTTGCCGGGAAGTCCTCACGGCGCAAAGCCCGACGATCAATCTAGCGGCGCTCTTCTACCGCCGTCGCTTCATCCCCGCGCTCGCGGAACTTGAAATGAATCACCCACGCGCTGGGCACGGCCTCCCCGCTCTTCTCGGCAGGCTTGAACGTCCAGCCGCGCGCCGCCTCCAGCGCAACTCTCGCAAAGTACTTGCTGGGCCCCTCGGTCTTGAAACCCGCATCGGTGACTTTCCCGCTCGCATCCACCTCGACCTGCACGGCCACAGTCACCGTCCCGTGAATCGTCCGTCGTGCCTGCGGCGCCACGTCCGGCATCTTCTGCTCGAGCACCGCACCCTTCTCCACCAAGCGCTTCTCCGTCGGAGCACTCGAGGCCGCGCCACTCACTCCCGCAGCCGGCGCAACTTGGGCCGAACTCTTCCCACCACCACTCGTCGCCGGAGGAGCGGTCACCTGCGCCGGAACACTCTCCGAGCCCGCACTTTGCGTTGCATCCTGCTTCGCGCAACTTCGCATCATCAGGATCGCAGCGATCACCACCACCGCCATCAATCCGAGCGCCAGCGGCGCCGCAGGTATCTTCCTTTGCCCAGAGTCCTGCCCAGATCCGCGCTCTTCCGCCGCAACCGCATCATCGGACCCGGTCTCCTTCTTCGCCGCAGCCGGGAATGCGATCGGTTTATTCGGCTCCAGTCGCGCCTTGATCTCTGCAAGGCTGCACCGCTCATCCGGATCGAGCCGTAGGCAGTCGCGTGCGATCTCGGCAAACACCGGCGGCATCCCCTCCGGCAACATCGGTGCCCTCCCCGATTTCCGCTCCCATTGCGGAACGCGCTGCGTCAGCGTCTCCACCAGTGTCACGCCCAGCGACCACACATCGGACGCGGACGACAGCACGCCGCTCTCAGCCTCCGGCGCCTCATACACGCTCAGTGCATCGAACCGGTTCCGCCGGCCGCCGGCTCCAACCCCATCGCTCGAAATCTTTACCTCGTCATCGACAACCAGAATGTTCGACGGCTTGAGATGTCCGTGCACGTAGCCCTTTTCGTGCAGATACCCGAGCGCGTCCATCACCGGCGCCAGCATCTCGCGTGTCTCGTCCGTTGTCAGGGGCCGGGAAGGCAGTATCTGAGCCAGTACCTCGTCGGCGCACTCCATCACGACATAGACCAGCCCAATCGACCCGAAATGAAACCGCCCCGCGCGGAATACCCGGATCAGGTGGGGATGCGACAACATTTCAGCCTTCGCCCATCCGGCCACATACGCATCGGCTTGGGCGCCCTCCACCGGAATCAGCTTGATCGCTGTCCTCTTCGTGATGGGCTGCGGCAGATCCGTACGGAACACGCCGCTCGACCCCGATCCACCCAGCCACTCGTGCAAAGCGAACCGTCCGTCGATGATTCGCCCTACCCAGCCATCGGAGATGATCGGCCCGCTCATGGCCCATCATTTTACCCAAGCGCGGATTGAATTCCTCACTTTCTTTGCCGGTTTCTCCTTGTATTTCCATTACTTAAGCCATACGTCCCACCCTGCCCTTGTGGCCTCTGCATCCCTTCCGTCTCCGGCGCATCCATTGGAATGCAGGCACAAAACCACGCAAAGGCCCACGCACGTATGAGCCACCCTCTCTTTTCGCCTTTTCAGCTTCGATCAGTCTCCTTTTCCAACCGCATCGGCGTCTCCCCCATGTGCCAGTACTCCGCCCACGACGGCTTCGCCACCGACTGGCACCTGGTTCATCTCGGCAGCCGCGCCCAGGGTGGCGCTGGCCTCGTCCTCCTTGAAGCCTCCGCCGTCGTCCCTGAAGGCCGCATCACACCCGACGACCTCGGAATCTACAAGGACGACCACATCCCCGGCCTGAAGCGCATCGTCGAATTCATCCATGGCCAGGGCGTACGCGCCGGCATTCAGCTCGCCCATGCCGGACGCAAGGCCTCCATGTCCCCGCCCGCCGCCGGGGCTGAACATGTGGTCCGGCCGGCGCAAGGCGGCTGGCAGCCCGTTGCCCCCAGCGCCATTGCATTCGCACCCAACTACGCCACGCCGCAGGCTCTCGATCAGGCGGGCATCGACGCCATCATCCAGGCCTTTGCCCAGGCCGCGCAGCGCGCCAACGCCGCTGGCTTCGACGTCGTCGAAATCCACTCCGCGCACGGCTATCTGCTCCACGAGTTCCTCTCGCCGCTCTCCAACCATCGCACCGACGCCTACGGCGGCAGCTTCGAAAACCGCACCCGCCTGCTGCTCCAGGTCGTCGATGCAGCCCGCGCTGCCTGGCCTGCTCACCTCCCCCTCTTCGTCCGCATCTCCGCAACCGACTGGGCCGGCGGAAGCCCCGCATCGCAGGACGGTTGGTCTACCGACGAATCCGTCGCCCTCGCCAGCTTGCTCCGCGCCCGCGGCGTCGATCTCATCGACGTCTCCTCCGGCGGTCTCGTACCCAACGCGAAGATCCCCGTCGGCCCCGGCTTCCAGGTGCCCTTTGCTGCACGCATCCGCAGCGAAGCGGCTATCCCCACCGCCGCCGTCGGCATGATCACCGATCCCCGTCAGGCCAACGCCATCATTGCCGAAGACCAGGCCGATCTCGTTCTTCTCGCGCGCGAAATGCTGCGCGATCCCTACTGGCCTCTTCACGCAGCAATCACTCTCGGCGAAACCGTAGGTTGGCCCGTGCAATATCTCCGTGCCGGGCCTGCTCACTCGCCCACGCGTGCTTCAATCACGCGTCCTTCCGAGTAGCAACAATCGAAACGGCCTGCGCTCCACAGGACACGCGATATTTTGGTGATTCTTTTGCGCTCGCTTGGCCTATACTGCGAGTGACGATGGGTGCGTTTCCGTGAACCTCGCGCCCTGTATTGACTATGGCCACGCAACTGTCCCCCAAGCGCGTCCAGGAACAGCCCACCATCCCCGACCGTCTTTATTTCAAAATTGGCGACGTAGCCCGCATCTGCAAAGTCGAAACCTACGTCCTTCGTTTCTGGGAATCGCAGTTTCCTCAACTCAAACCAGGCAAGAGCGGCACAGGCCAACGACTCTATCGTCGTCGCGACGTCGAGATGGCGCTCGAGATCAAACGCCTTGTGCATGGCGAAGGCTACACGCTCTCCGGCGCACGCCAGGCGCTTGGAGCGGTGCGCCGCTCCGGACAATCGCGCCTCCCTCTTCCCGCAGGTGAGCCGGCCAAGCGTCTCGACCAGGCCGCCGCCGTCATCGGCTCCGCACGCGCCGAGCTTCGCGAGATCGCAGGACTGCTCGCTGCCCCCGAACCACAGGCCCCACGCCGCCGGCCGCGTCTTACTTCGCTCCACGCCTCCACGGAATCCCTCTTCCCGTCCTGACGAAAACACATCCGTCGCCCGCCTGCTGCCAAGCGCTCGCCCGCATTCCACAGCTCCACTTCTGAACTTCGAGGAAGCGTCGCGTACCTTTTTCAACAATAGCCAATCAGTTACATCGCATCGACACAACCATCGCGCTTGGACCAGAATCGAACTGAGAGACGTGTCGCAATTGCTTCCCTGCGCACGTCGTTCTTTCGCATCGGCAGACTGAACAAAGTCCGCGAAAATTGGGCATATTTGCAATGTATTCAGGGCACATCAGACCCTTGCCCAGGTTGCCTGTGTCGCTTGAAGTTACTCGTCGCTTCACGGTAACTGTTTTTCGTTACCCAATCGCATTTCCACAGGTATCGAACGCGGCACCGATAGTGCCTTTTTTCTACACCTTTGCGCCATTGTTCCCCGATCGGAATCGGGCTACTTTCAATCCATCAGCCTTGGCCCCTTTGAAGTACCAACACACAAAGACATAAAGGAAAGCAAAATGTCCGCTTCTCAGCAGTACTTCAGCCTTGTCAGGACCAGTAAAAGTAGTTGGATCGCCGTCCCCACACACCAGACCGCACAAGCAGAAGACGGCACCCTCTATGTTCGTGAAGCCGACGCCGCGACCCTTCGCAAGACCGCCCCGATCTCCGGTCGACTTTTTGCTGAAGCATCGGGTATCCGCGCCAAGTTCTCCGAACGCTTTCCACGCCTCACCATCGCGATGATCGCGTTTGTTCTTTTCGGCATCAGCGTCACCGCCGAAGTCGAATTGCTGCGCCACGCCGGCTACTTCTGGCGCTAAACTCGCTTCCTTCCCTCAACGGAGAGAGGCAATACTCCACTAACGAATCACCGGAACAATCGAGAGCGACGGGACATCCCGCCGCTTTTTTCTTGCCCATCGACAAACTCTGCACGCCTCACGTGGGCCAAGTCACAGCCGCGCTCGTCGCCCAGGCCTAGCATAGTTGGACTCGCAAACTCCCTCTCGGCAGAGGAGAACCCATGTCCAACACACGTCGCCAATTCCTTCAATCCAGTGCAGCCCTCACAGTCGGGCTCGTCGGCAGCAACACGTTCACAGTCGCTGCCGCGCAGGCGCCCGCCTCCGGCACACCCGCTCCTGCTGGCGACGTCCACTGTCAGGTTCCGAAGATGAAATTCGGAAATGTGGAAGTCTCCCGTCTCGTCTTGGGCGTGAACCCGTTCTACGGATTCGTCCACTACAACAACAACTTCTCTGCCGCCGTCCGCGAGTGGTACACGCAGGAGCGCGTCGTCGAAGTCCTCCACCGCGCGTCCAGCTTCGGCATCAATGCCTTCAACTTCGTCAACGTCCCGCGTTCTGGCGACGACTGGCTGCGCTTCGTCGCCGAAGGCGGAGCTATGCACCTGATCATGCAAATGACCGCCCGCGACGATCCCGCCAAAATGGTGGAGCTCTATCATCCCCTGGCCATGCAGCGCCGCGGCGAAGAAATCGACGCAGCATTCCAGCACGGGACCATGGCCGCCGAACGCGAGTGGTGCAAGAAGGTGCGCGACCTCGGCGTGATGGTCGGCGTGGGAACCCACAAGCCCGAAGTCATTGATCTCTGTGAATCGCAGGGCTGGGACGTCGACTTCTACGCCGGCTGCGTCTACAACCGCACCCGCACCGACGAAGAGTGGCGCACGCTGCTCAACGGCAACCTGCCCGAGATGACCCGCGACATCTACCTGCAAGGCGATCCCGACCGGATGTACAAGGTCATGCGGCAGACACCGCGGCCATGCTTCGCCTTCAAGATTCTCGCCGCCGGCCGCATCGCCGATCAGGCCGTCCCCGACGCCTTCAAAAAGGCCTACGCCAGCGTCAAGCCCACCGACGGCGTCTACGTAGGAACCTTCCCAAAAAACAAAGACGAGATCCAGGAAAACGCCCAGCTCGTCCACAGCATCCTGACCAGCGCCTGAACCTCCGCCTCCAAGAATCGGCGGAAGGCTCAATTGCGCATCCCAGGCCGTCGCTAAACGACTCGGATAACGCGCCTCACCATTGCGAACGAGAAGAAAAGAAAAATCGAGAGCCCGACCAACCAATTGGAAACGAAGGACTGTGTGGCGACGACGCCCGCAACCAGCCGCAGAGTGCAGAGGCCTGAAAACACGATCTCGTCGACGAAACAGATGGGCTCGAAAAACCAGGTATGAGCGACCTTGACGGCGAGATAGACCAAGAGCCATTCGAAGAAGGCGATCGGCAGGTAGCGGGAACCGAGAAACGCGAGAGAGAGCGAGAACGCCCCAATCATCAATCCGACGAAGGGCGAAAGATCACCCGCAGCAAAAGGGCGGAGACTCTTTTTAGAATCGCTGCGGTCGGCTTCTACATTCAGTAGACCCTCAACGATGTAAGTCGACGATGCCGCGAGACTGAAGCAGCAGAATGCTAGAAATCCGGATAGCACACGCGCGGGTGCGGCGGCTTGCGACAGTACAAGAGGCAAGAAGACAAGCAGGTTCGCTGCCCACCGCTGAACCCGTAGCGCGCGAATAACCGAAATCAATGCCCCTCGCCGATCGATGAAAATGCGCGCTGGGCGGATGCCGCGCCTCCAAAGCTCCAGACGCAGACGCAGAGTGGGGTTCGCCACCATGCTTTCGGCCGCGCACGCCATCAAGGGCAGATCGGGAACGTCGTTGCCGATGTAGTCGTATGCTCCTCCGCCGAACTCGGTTCGGATACGGTCAAGCTTCTTGCGGCCAGTTAGATTGGTGGTGCCTTTACTGCCAAGAACCCCGACGAACAGGCCGAGATGCGCGGCAACACGCTCTGCCAGACGTTCGTCTGCACCGGTAGCCACATAAATCGAGCGCCCAAGATTGCGCTGCCCACGAATGAATTCGACGACCTTGCGGTTATAGGGCAGATGCTCGATCCTGAGCAAAACGCTGTCGGTAACCCACGCCTTAAACGCCGCGCGCCCACGCAAGACGTAAAACGGCGCGGCGAAGAAGCGTGCCGGATGCGTGCGAGCCAGCACCAGCAGCGAGTCGACGAGTGTGTCGGACTTGACAAGCGTCCCGTCAAGGTCGACGCACAGGGACCGTCGGGGGTCGTGTCGGGCCTCCGGCGGAGCGATCATTTCGAACAAACTTTCACCTCAGTCGTCCGAGACTCTAATACGTTGAGGACCGATCGCCCTTCTGGTTGAAAGCGTCTTCGTACGATTGAGTCTCGCTTCTCAAAAATCGGACGTCTGCTTCACGAACGAACCCGTCCGTGAGACAAACAGTAACTCCTCGCTTCGCCCCGTTGCCTGCAGACTCTTCCTCTAGTTTCCTCCGGTATAATCGAGTCGCCACATCGGTCATTTTCCCTGATAAATACGAAAGGTGCGGAGTCCACCTTGACAAGCACAAACACCGCCCTCCATGACCACGGCCGTTCCTGGAAGACACATGCCACGGCTTACTTCCAGATCATGCGACTGGATCACTCCATCAAGAACATCTTTGTTCTTCCGGGCATCGTGGTGCCACTGAGCGTGCTTGGCACCTCGGCATATTCGGTTCACTTGCTTAGAAATTTGCTCGTTGGCTTTATCGCTACCACCTTGATCGCATGTAGCAATTACGTACTGAACGAGCTCCTTGATGCTGATTTTGACAGGCTGCACCCAACCAAAAAGACCAGGCCGGCTGCTCAGGGCCTGGTCTCTCCGCCTATTGCCTACGCCCAATGGCTACTGATGATGTGTGCAGGCATGGCCTTTGCAGCCTCAATCGGATTCCATTTTGCTTTTGCTGCCGCCACACTCTGGATCATGGGATGCATCTATAACATCCCCCCTGTGCGTACCAAAGACCGCGTGTATCTCGACGTGCTGACTGAGTCAATCAACAACCCCCTGCGAATGCTCCTTGGCTGGTACATGGTCACAGCGGCTCTTATTCCTCCGATCTCCTTGCTGATTTGCTATTGGATGGCAGGATGCTACTTGATGGCTCTCAAACGATTCAGCGAGTATCGAGAAATCGGCGATCCCAAATTAGCTGGCGCATACAGGAAATCGTTCCTTCACTATACAGAGCAATCGCTTCTTGTGTCGGTTACATTCTACGCATCGGCCTCCATGCTTTTTTTTGGGGCTTTCATCATGCGCTATAGACTTGAGCTCATTCTCGTGCTGCCCCTGATCGCTCTCATGATGTCAACCTATTTTGCGCTTGCCTTTAAACCGCACAGCGCGGTTCAGCATCCCGAAAAACTCTACCGCGAACCGGTCCTCATGATTGAAGCCGTTGTTGTCTCTGTAGTAATGATTGCACTTCTCTATGTGAATATTCCGATCGTTGGCCGGATCTTCTCCGCAACGTTGCCTACTGCCGCCCACTGAGTCACTTTAGGTGGCCGGAAGCATGAAAAGGAGAGCACTTGCGCTCTGTTTGGACACCTGCACTTGGAGATTCGGGAACGCAATGGTATTCGGCATGACCCGACGCCTTTTTCTGGCCTATGCCGCCGTTTCCCTCAGCGCTATTCTTTCCTTGCCCTATTTCGTCCCCCTCGCAAGATCTGCATCGACCTCGTATGTCTTCGGCTACAACAATAAAGCCGGCGTCATCCTGCTGCTACTGTCACTCGCGTTCGGAACCCTGTGGAGCAGCGAATTTCGATTCAGCGACGGCGTTGAGGTCGTGCCGTCTTTGATCCGACGCAGAACACTCCTGCTCGCTCTCCTCTTCGTCCTGGCCGGCTGCGCGGTCATGTATGCCCTCGCTGGCCGCTTCGGAGGATTTGGCGAATCTTCCTATGAGATCGACAGAGCCTGGCTCACCTCGATCGGACAGCGCCCCTACCTGGACTTCGAATGGCCCTTCGGCCTCGCCCTTCTTTACGGACCGCTTGCGATTCGCGGTCTCCTCCACACTTCGGTTCCGCAGTCTTGTTACATCTTCT
>Ga0335069_10006276_pt1 | contig 17302 bp, 16 predicted proteins | sample Lox_Sample_11_FD_206714 | JGI IMG/M metagenome (GOLD analysis project Ga0335069, IMG submission 206714) | Soil microbial communities from Loxahatchee National Wildlife Refuge, Florida, United States - Lox_Sample_1.1 | ecosystem: Environmental > Terrestrial > Soil > Wetlands | place: USA... | reverse complement strand
CCCAGCACGAGCGCGTCATAGTGCAGACCTTCCGCCTTGGCCTCGGCGCGCAGTTCCGACAGATAAACTTCGATCACCTGCGCCGTGACCGGGTGGTTGGTCCAGCCTTCCTCCACCAGCGGCACCAGCAGCGGGCAGGCCTTTTCGAGCGCCCGCAGTCCCTGTGCATGGCAGGCCATCGCGTAGGCGTGACTCCGCACCGTGGCATCGGTGGCGATCACCAGCACGTCGCCCGTCTTCGATGCCGCGTGCGCCGCCTTCGCGCCGGGCTCCACCACGCCCAGCACCGGAACGGGGACCGCGTCCTGAATGGCATCGAGCGCCAGCGCGCTGGCGGTGTTGCAGGCAATCACCAGGTACTCCGCACCCTGCTTATTGACGAGAAACTGAGCCGCCTCTGCTGCATAGTGCGCAATGGTCCGGCGCGATTTGGACCCGTAAGGCAGCCGCGCCGTGTCGCCCAGAAACGTATAGCAGGCATGGGGAATGCGCCGCACCAGCGCGCCCAACACGGTGAGCCCGCCAAAGCCCGAATCGAAGACGCCGATCTTTGGAGACATGGTTCTTCCGCAGGTCCGGTTAGCGAATCAAATCTGTAAGAGTCTTGGAGAACCAGCACAATTCCATGAAGACGCTTCTGGCATATGGATTGCGCGTTCCGTTTTTATCGAGAATCGCGTTGAAGTTGTTGTCGACAAATCGATAGACCTCCAACATGCTTGGCACGGTCGGCATATGGTCACGCGTGAAAGCATTGCAGAGCTCGCGGAGGACGCCCTCCGGTGTTCCGTTGTGGATGTAGGGATCTGTTCCGTTCAGGTCACTGGCCGATTTCTGAAGGCGATAGGGCTCCGACTCCCAAACGAACCAAGTGTGGAGAGCCGGGTTTAAATTGGACCAGGTGATAGTCATGCCCAATTCCAACGGCATATTAAACCGGGGCGCCGCCGAAGGTGCAACGCTCAACTCTACTCTGGAGAGGTCGTGGATGGAGTAACGGCAGCTCTGAATGAGAGCGAAGATTCTATTCAGCCTGCGTTCCCCGCCCGGGATTTCAGAGGCAAGATGAGGAACCAGGCCCAGTTGGTAGAGCCCAACAATGTAAGCAATGTAGAGGCTGCGGAATTCTTCGTCGTAGGGGACGTTCAGGAAGACGCCGATAGGATTAGGCGGCAGAGGCACGCTTGCGCCTCTTTTCCGGTTCGATAGAGGTCACGGGCGGTTCTTCCTGACTGGAAAGTTCAGCCTTGAATTTGTCCACAAGTACCTGCAGCTCTTTCTTTCGAGCCTTAGGGATACGGAAGTGCTTCTCCAGCTCTTTAAGAGTGGGTCGAGGAGCCGTGATCTGAACAGACTTGGGCATGGCTACGGTTTCATCATACTGCGAATTCGGGGGGAGGGAAACCCAACTGGCGAGGTGCGGCGTTTACGGGCGTGTCACGGTGTCCGCGGTCAGATACGTGCGCGTCAAATCGGCGTGGCCTGCCAGAGACGGCCGCACTTCCCCGTCCACCAGGAATCGCACCTGCGCCACGCGGGGCAGGTTGGCGTGCAGCGTGCCGCAGATCGACAGGACCGTCAGTGTCTCCGTCTCCAGCCCCGACGGATGCCCGGCCACAAAGCTGCCCTTGAGGTTGATCACCGCCAGTTCGTCGCCGGTGTCGTTCTGCGCCGGCGTTCCACCCGTTTTCGATGCGCCGGGGCCGCTGTTCGGCGCCGGCAGCAGAAACACCTGCGCCACCGAGGCCGCTCCGCCGGGCACCGGGTGCGTCGCATCGGGGGCGGCATACAGATCGAGGAGCTTGCCCAGCACCGCGCGCGCCCGCGCTCCGGGATCGGCCGGCAGCGGCAGGCTCTGCAACTGCGCCCGCAGCGAATTGTCGTCGTCGCTGGCCACCAGCAGCGTAGCCTGTTCCGGCGCCGCCACCTCCGGCGCCTTGGTGGGCGCCGAGTCCTGCCCCGCCAGCAGCCGCTGGTGGGCGCGGTCTCGCATGTGGAACAGGATGCCGGCCATCACCAGCGAAGCCAGCAGCAGAATGCAGAGCAGAACAGCCTGGTGGCGCGGAATCATGGCTGGCGGCCCTCCGTGCGCCACTCCAGCAGAGCGGCGGCAAGCACCCCGGCCACCTGGGCCTGGTAGTCGGCGTTGTCCGGCTCCGCGGTGAGCTTCCTGTCCGCGGTCCGCTCCGGCGCCAGCTCGATCGCCACCGCGGGGCAGCTCATGCTGTCGATGCCCGGCAGAGGCGCGCGTCCCAGGGTCACACTCGTGCCCGCATGCGTCAGCGCGGAGTTGAGCGCGCCGGTCAGCGCCAGGCTTCGCGTCACCCATGCCGCCTGGGCGGTCTTCCACGGCATAAAGCGCGTCGCGGCCGCCGGCGCAAGGTTCGACACGAACAGGTGAACCCCCGAACCGGTCTCCGCCACGTGCAGGCTGATGCACGCCTGGGCGCTGGCGCGGTTGGCAATCATGGCGCGCTGGTCCATGCTCACGGACTGGTCCGCTTCGCGCGTGGTCACCACCTGGATGCCGCGCGCCGCCAGCAGCGACCGCAGCCGCACGCTGAGCGCCAGCGTCACTGCTTTCTCATACTGCCCGTCGCTCAGGTGGCCGCCGGTGTCGTCGCCGCCATGCGCGGCATCGATCACCACCACGAATCGCGCCGGTGGAGCAGGCGGCGCCTGGGCCCGGACCCCGCATGCCGTAACGCACAGCCCGGCCGCGATCACGGCCAGGCATACCGCCCGGAATTCGCGCCTACTCCAGTGCATATATGGTCAGGCCGCTCAGCAGCTTGGGATAGAAGTCGGTGGACTTCTGCGGCATCACCTCGCCGGCAAACGCGACTTCCTTCAATTGCTCCATCCGCACCGGCCGGATCAGAAACGCCACGTCGGCTTCGCCACGCCGCACCTGGTCGACGGCCTCGGCGGCGTCGCGCAGATAATGCACGTTGGACTGTTGCCGGATCTTCTCAGCATCCAGCCCCAGCAGCCGCTCCAGCACGATGGAGTGCAGGTGGGCCAGGTCGAGACTGCGCTGCCGCTCCGCCACCCCGGCAAGCGCGCCCGCCGCGGCCTCCGGCTTCGCACGCAGCAGCCAGGCTCCCGCGCGGGTCACCGCCGCAAACGCCGTGCCCTCCTGCGCCTGCAAAGTGTGCAGACAGCGTGCCGCATCACCGCCGTCCAGCGCTTCCACCATGAAGTACTGCTCTGCGTCGCGGACGAACGCCGCCGCATCGAATCCAATGAGCCCATGCACCACGCGATGCGTGGGCAGGACCACCAGCCCGTCCGAATCCATGTTGACGAACGTCATCATCACCGCCGCCTCCGGATAAGGCGGATGGGGCAACTGGTTCACGCTCGACTCCTGCCGCTCCGGGTGTCCCTGCGCGTGCTCCTTCGCGTAGGCCAGCGCCGTCTCGTAGCGATGGTGCCCGTCGGCAATGATCAGCTTCTTGTCGCGCATCGCCGTGGTCAGCAGCCGGATGGTCGCTGCATCGCTGACGCGCCACAGCCGGTGCACCACACCGTACTCGTCGGTGACCGCGGCATCGGGCGTGCCGTTGCCTTCATACAGGATCTTCTCCACGCTGCCGGCCGGGTCGGAATATAGCATGAAGATCTGCCCGAAGTGCGCCCGCGTGGCCCGCAGCAGGCTCATCCGATCACTTTTCGGCCCGGCCAGCGTCTCTTCATGTGGGAAGACTACCTGGTCGGCGTAGTCGTGTAATTTCCCCAGGGCAATGAACCCGCGGCGTTCCTTCATCTCGCCGGAGCCGGGAACCTGAAAACGCTGCGCATAAGCGAAAACGCAGGGAGCTTTTTCCTGTATCAAAACCCCCTGCTCGCGCCACGCGCGAAAGTCACGCGCCGCGCGACTGTAGACATTTTCCCCCCGCTCGGCATCGAAGAGTTCAGGCAGACCAAGGATGATGCGAACCACGTTGTAAGGGCTGCTTTGGTAGTAGGCCTGTTGCATGGCCGGGGAAATCTTGTCATAGGGCTGCGTCACCACGTCGTCCAGTCGGACAGCGGCCGGATTGTATCGCCAGGCGCGGAACGGATAAATATGGGCCATGCGGAAGGTCTTGCTCCATGTGGACAGGGCGGCACTTAGCCGCCCGATGAGAGAGAACGGTTACGGTTCCAGGCTCGATTGTAGCGCGCGCACCGCCGGGGCCCGGGTGCGGCTTTACCGGGTGATCAAGCAGAGACACGAGAATGACACCATTTACGAGCCGGCCATGCTACTATCACGTACTACTCACTGGTGCAGCGCTATGAGGAACTATCCTATTCTGCGTCCGTCGCCCCATCGGGTTGTTGCTTTCCGTCGACCAATCTGGATCGTCAGTCTCCTCGCGCTGGCCGCCGCTATTCCGGTGACTTGGGCCCAGGACGATCCCCTGAACAAGGTCCATGTGCCCCCGCCCTCGACCACCGCCGCCTCGACGAAGGCCGAGCCCAAGGGCGCCGAGGCTCCCCCGGTCAGCGGCCCCGAAGGCCTGAAGGCGCGCCCCGGAAGTATCATCCGCATGAACGTGGACATGGTTCTGGTCCCGGTCACCGTCACCGATCCCATGAACCGCCTGGTCACCGGCCTCGAACAGGAAGACTTCAAGATCTTCGAAAACAGTGGCGAGCAGAGGATCAAATCGTTCGCCGCCGAGGATGCGCCGGTTTCCATCGGCGTCATCTTCGACCTCTCCGGGTCTATGAACTCCAAGCTGGTGCGCGCGCGCGAATCCATTCTCCAGTTCATCAAGACCGCCAATCCGCAGGATGAGTTCTTCGTCATCGGCTTCAACGACCGCCCCGAGCTCATCGAGGACTTCACCAACTCCGTGGAGGACATCCAGGCGCGCCTCGCCACCGTGCGCAGCGGCCATCGCACCGCCCTGCTCGATGCCATCTATTACGGCGTGGCCAAGATGAAGGACGCGCGCCATGAGCGCAAGGCGCTGCTGGTGGTGTCCGACGGCGGCGACAACCGCTCCCGTTACACCGAGGGCGAGGTCAAATCGCAGGTCCGCGAGTCCGACGTGGAAATCTACTCCATCGGCATCTTCGACCCCTACGCCTCCACTCCCGAAGAGCGCACCGGCCCTCTGCTGCTCAACGAGTTATGCGAAGAAACCGGCGGACGCATGTTCCGGGTCGACGATCTGAGCGAGATGACCGACATTGCCGAGAAGATCTCTACCGAATTGCGCAACCAGTATGTGATTGGTTACACCCCCCGGGATCTCCGCCGCGACGGCAAGTGGCGTAAAGTGAAGGTGAAGCTGAATCCACCGCAAGGATTGCCTCCGCTCACCGTCCATGCACGCACGGGCTACTATGCGCCATTGCAGTAACACGCTCCTCGCGGGCGCCAGGTACATTCTTCTGTTTTCCGCGGCGGCTCTCCCGCTCACTGCGCAAGACACGCCGGCGGCCCAGGCCCAGGGACCGCCGCTCACCGTGGACCGCGATCCGGTGCGTTCGCCCGAGGGCGATGGCCCCCACGCGCAGCGGCCCTCCGTGGAAAAAGAGGGCAACCAGTTCGTTCTCCGCGCCGACGTCGAAGAGGTTTCGCTCAACGCCACCGTTCTCGACGGCTCGGGCCATCTTGTCCAGGATCTGCAAAAGGACAACTTCCAGGTCTACGAGGACGGCGTCAAGCAGAACATCATCAGCTTCCAGCACACTGACCTTCCGGTATCCATTGCCCTGGTGGTCGACAACTCCGGCTCGATGTCCAAGAAGCGCCCCTCGGTCAATAAGAGCGCCGTGGACCTGGTTGAGGCCTCCAACCCCCACGACGAAGCCTTCGTGGTCAACTTCTCAGACGAAGCCTTCATTGACCAGGAGTTCACCTCCGACATCAACAAGCTCCGCGATGGCCTCGCCCACATCGAGTCGCGCGGCGGCACAGCCCTCTACGACGCCGTGGTGGCCTCGGCCGACAAGCTGGCCGCCGACGCCAAGCGTCCCAAGCAGGTGCTGGTCATCATCACCGACGGCGAAGACAACGCCTCCACCCTCAATCTCGAACAGACCATCCGCCGCGTGCAGCAGCTCTCCGGACCGGTCATCTACTCCATCGGCCTGCTGTTCGGCGACGAGATGAGCCGCTCCGAGGTGCGCCATGCCCGCCGCGCCCTGGAAATGCTTTCCACCGAGACCGGCGGCATCGCCTTCTTCCCCAAGAACATCGAGCAGGTGGACCAGATCGCCGCCGAGGTGGCCCGCGACATCCGCAGCCAGTACACTATCGGCTACCACTCCACCAAGGCCTCTACCGTGCCCGGCTTCCGCCGCGTGCAGGTGGATGCGGAGGAAAACGGCCACAGCAGGCTCACCGTCCGCACCCGCACCGGCTACTTCCCGGTCGTGAGTCAACGAAAGAAGACCACGCGCGCCCGGAATGAGCCGTAACCGCGGGCCACGCCATTCGCCCTGTGTCAGGGGTGTGGCATAGACGGGAAGCATCTGCAGTTCGATGGAGCCGTCCGCGCCAGTCGGGTCAGCGACCGCCGAGAACCAATCGGCGAAGCACCCGCCCTCGGCTACACCGACATTGACCCAGCTTTTGAATTGCCAGGTGGTCGGAATCATCAGGTCGCAGGCCGGTCTTCCCTGGCCCAGACCCTGATCGATGATTTTCACCTGCTTCATTGAAAAGTAGTGATCTGCGGGACCGGATGCGGCCGTTGCGGAAGGATGGCTGCCCGGCTGAGTAGCTGGACCCGGCGGGACGCCGGGCGCAGGGCCGGCGTCGCCATGCTCGACCGGGGCCGGCACGGCGGGGCTGGCAGGGCCGGCGTCTCCCGTCGAACGCGGCATCGCGTTGAGGATCGCGCGCTTTCAGCCGTCCGAGACTTCATCCTTGCGTTGCTTGAGGCAGGCGAGGATTCGCCCTCCGCCGCTCGGAACACCGGCGCACAGCTTCTGCACGTCGGATGCGCACGCGGTGCGGACATCGGAAAGCTGCGGCAACGCGGTCTGCGCAGACGCCGATTGCGGCCGAAGCAGGTCGTGCGCGAGAACCGCGACGATGCACAGGATGAACCCACTGACGGGCCTCGACATCATGACCTCCAGAGTCAATTCAAGGGCGAATTCGATGCGTGAGTCATGACGGGCTGAGCCAACTCGTCTGGCAGTCAAGGACGAACAACGCGCGTCTTCGGCCTTGCGCACCACGGCGCATATCGCAGGCCAAGGCACCATCTTCGAGCGCTTCCCGCATTGGCTCCAAGCGGATGGCGGTTAAACCGTGCTGCCGGGCGCAGTTCTTTGCGCAGTTTTCCCGGCTGGCCGGCTATTCGGCAATCCCCGCCTTTTCGCGGACCCTTCGCGAACTCCCGATCCCGCCAAGGTAATCTAGGAAAGAAGATTCCCAGGAGCCAGCACCCGCGACATGTCCCAATACAAGTACTCGACTCTTGCCGTGCACGCCGGAGCGGAGCCCGACCCGCTCACCGGCGCCGTCAACGTTCCCGTTTATCTGTCGTCGACTTTCGAGCTCACCGGGGTTGGCACCGACCGCGGCTGGGACTACTCCCGCGCCGGCAATCCCACCCGCGATCGCCTGGAAACCGCGCTCGCTGCTCTTGAGGGCGGCCACAGCGGACACGCGTTCACCAGCGGCATGGCGGCGATTGCGGCCCTGGTGGCCAATCTCCACGCCGGCGACCACCTCATCTGCTCCAAAGACGTCTACGGCGGCACCGCCCGTCTCTTCAACAGGTTCATCTCCAATTACGGCATCGAGATCGAGTACGTGAACACCGATGACGCGGATGCGGTTGCGAAGGCCATCCGGCCCAACACCAGGCTCGTCCACATCGAGACGCCGTCGAATCCCCTCATGGTTCTCAGCGACATCGCCGCCATCAGCGAAATCGCGCACGCCAAGGGCATCGAGGTCAGCGTCGACAACACGTTCATGTCGCCCTGCCTGCAGAGCCCGCTGGCGCTCGGCGCCGACATCGTGATGCACTCCACCACGAAATACCTGAACGGCCACTCCGACGGCATCGGCGGCGCTCTCATCGGCTCCACTCCCGAGCACAAGGAGCGCTTCTGCCTGGTGCAGAAGGCCGCCGGCGGCATCATGTCGCCCTTCGAGTGCTTCCTGGTCCTGCGCGGCATCAAGACCATGCCCCTGCGCATCAAGCAGCATGAAGAGAACGGCCAGGCCGTTGCGGAATTCCTGTCGCAGCACCCCAAGGTGACAAAGCTCGCCTATCCCGGCCTGAAGAGCCATCCGCAATACGAACTTGCCGTAAAGCAGCAGAAGGGCTTCGGCTCGATGATGAGCTTTGACATCGGCACCCGCGACAATGCCGCGAAGTTCCTGGGCGCCATCAAAATCTTCATCAATGCAGAGTCTTTGGGGGGCGTGGAATCGCTGGCCTCGCACTCGGCCACCACCACGCATGGTTCGGTTTCAGCGGAAGAGCGCGCCGAGATGGGCATCACCGAGGGCCGCATCCGGCTTTCGATCGGCATCGAGGACAAAGAGGATTTGATTGCCGACCTGGAGCAGGCGCTGGCTGCCGTATAGCTGGCGCTACTCGGCGGTCTCGCTCCCGGCCGCTGATTGATGCCGCTTGCAGATCATGGTCGCCAGCATGCTGGCGACATGCTTCTCCGCGCCGTCCTTCACGGCGTACACATCGGATTGCGCAACCGTAAGCGTCTTCCCCGGCTTGAGCACCCTGGCGCGGGCGATGAGCTTGTCACCGACTGCCGGCCGCAGCAGGTTCACCTTGAACTCCACGCTCAGCACTTCCGATCCGGCTGGCATGAGACTGTACGCGGCATAGCCGGCCGCGACGTCGGCAATGGTGGCGATCACGCCGGCGTGGACAAATCCATGCTGCTGTCCGAGTTCTTTCCTGAACGGCAGCGAGAACTCCGCATACCCGCGCCGGATTTCCGTCAGCTCCGCCCCGATCAGGTTCAGAAAGGCCTGCTTTTCCGCGTCGTTCCGCACCCGCTCCGCACCCAGTGCATCGCTTTCCATCGGCTCATGTTTCATCCCGCAAGAGTATACGGAGCTCGTCCCGATTGCAGCAGAATCAAGATTGTCAGCAGATTGCGGTGGAAAGCGCTTTTGCGTGGGCCGAAACGAATTCCCGCCGAACCGCAGGGCCAGCGGGCCCGTCTGCAACTCGGGGCTTGACACGGGGCCAGAATAGTTGATATCAACATATTCTATCAAGCGGATTTCCCCATCCGGAGGTCCCCATGCCCATCCTTCGCGACCTGAGAATCGCCCTCCGCTCGCTGGCGCGGGTGCCGGCCCTGTGGATCACCGTGGCCTTTACGCTGGCCCTGGGAATCGGCGCCAACGCGGCCATCTTCACAGTCGTTCGGGCAGTGCTGCTGCGGCCGCTGGCCAATCGTAACGAGGACCAGCTTCTGTATGTCCGGCAGAGCGCTCCGGGCATCGGGTCCGCCAATATGACTTTTTCCGTCCCCGAGATCCAGGACCTGGGAGCCGGGCTGAAGACCGTCAAGGAGCTCGGCACGTTCTCAGAGATCGACTTCACCGTGGTGGGGCTGGGCACGCCGCGCGAGATTCCCGCAGGCGTGGTGGACGGAAACTACTTCGACGTGATGGGATTGCGCCCGGTGCTGGGGCGGCTGCTGACTCCCGCCGACGACGGCAAGAACGCGGCCGGGGCGCTGGTGCTGACCTACGGCTTCTGGCGGAATGAGCTGCACTCCGATCCGGGCGTGATCGGGAAGACGGTGCGCCTGGAAAGCGTGAGCGGGGCGCGCTCCGCCACGGTGGTGGGAGTGCTGGAGCCGTCGGTTCCCTACCCTGTGGCAACGGAGATCATTGCCAACGTGGTGACCAGCCCGCACCATCTTTCGGCAACCATGGTGACGGGCCGCGAGCATCGCATGACGGAGGTGTTCGCGCGCCTTCAGCCGGGCGCGACGCTCGAAGCCGCACGCGCGGAGCTGCATACGGTCTACTGCGCGATGCTGGCCGCACATCCCGAGGTCTACAAGCCGGGAGACCGTTTCCAGATCGATGTGACGCGGATGCACGACCAGATCAATGCGCGCGCCAACACCATTCTCTGGGTGCTGTTTGCGGCCTCGGGACTGCTGTTCGTCATCGCGAGTTCGAATGTAGCCAACCTGGTGCTGGCGCGGACGGTGCGCCGCGAGTCGGAGCTTGCGATGCGCTCGGCGCTGGGAGCCAGCGTTACGGCGCTGCGGCGCTCGCTGCTGGCCGAGGGGATTGTCCTTTGCGGAACCGGCGCCGTGGCGGCCATCCTGCTCGCAGTGCCCATGGTGGCGGTGCTGGGCCGGTATGCGGCGCGGTTCAGCGTGCGCGCCCGGGACCTCACGCTCGACTTCAGCCTGGTGTGGTTCGGAATCGCGCTGGCATTGGTGGCCGCCGCGTTCCTGGCCTTCATTCCGCGGCTGCCCTCGCCCAACGCCACCCAGGGCGGGCTCACCACCCGCGGCAGCCGCGTGGCCGGCGGAAGCAGCCGGCGCCTGCGCATCTTCGCGGTCACACAGATTACCGCGTCGTTCCTGCTCCTGGCCGGCGCCTGCGTGCTGATGAAGACCCTGTTCGTATTGGAGCAGATGAGGCCTCCGTTCGATTCCGCGAAGGTGCTGGCGGTGAATTTGCCGGTGATGTCGTATGGCAAGACGCCGCAGCAGGTCAGCGAATTCTATCGCGAGGTGAAGCGCCGTGTTGCCGCCCTGCCCGGAGTGGATCACGTGGGCGAAGGGTTCAGCGTCCCCTGGCGCGACGATCGCGAGCAGAGCATCAGCTTTACCTTCGCTGCGCAGGGCGCCCACCGCCCCGACGGGCAGGACTTCCGCGCCAATTTCCGGTCGATTTCGCCGGGATGGTTCGAGACGATGGGGATGCCGATCGTGGAGGGGCGGGACTTCAACGACGGCGACAAGGACGGCAGCGAGCGGGTGGTGATCATCAGCCAGAGTCTCGCCCAACTGCTCTATCCGGGACAGAACGCCGTGAACCGCAAAATCTGGTGGACGGATGGCGTGATCAAGTTCATCGGCATCAGCCCAGAGCCGCGGCGGATCATTGCCGTGGTGCCGGATATCGACGATGAGAACATCATCCCGTCGCCGGCCATGACGGTGTATCAACCGGTTGACCAGGAAGGATGGGGCGGACGTCTCTTCGTACGGGCGCACCAGGATGCGTACACTCTGGTTCCGGCCATTACGCGCACGGTCCACGAGCTTTCGGGCGATCAGCCGGTGGAGAAGGCCGCCACGCTGGGGGACGTGCGCGCCGAGGTTTTGTCGCCGGATCGCCTCAATGCCCTTGTGTTCGGTGGATTTGCCGCGGTGGCGCTGCTGATCTCGGTGGTGGGGGTGGCCGGCGTGCTGGCGTTCAATGTGAGCGGACGGACCAAGGAATTCGGTATCCGCATGGCGATGGGCGCGCTGCCACGGCATATCCTCACCGATGTGCTTGGCGAAGGCCTGGTGATGGCCGGGGCGGGGGTCGGCGCGGGCATGGTGATTGGCTTTGTGGTCGCGCGGGCGATCAGCCATTCGATTGCGCCCATCCATCAGCCGGGAGCACTGGCATTTACAGGTTCTGCGGCAGTGATTCTGGCTGCCGCGATCGTTGCCTCGGCGGTGCCGGCGGCAAGAGCCGCACGGGTGAACGCCGCAGAGGCGCTGCGAACGGAGTGAAGCGGCCGATCGGCCGACGCGGGGCGTGGTACATTCCCGCCGGGCGTCAGTGCCCCGCAGTCACGCGTGCCATCTTCCTGGGCCGCTGCATGACGAACGGCAGGGGCACCAGAATCAGCGTCACCGCCGCAAAGAACCAGATGACATCGACGTAGGCCAGCAGCCGCGCCTGGCGCAAGGCCATGTTGTAGATCTGCGCGCCGGCGCGATACGTGGCGTCGGGCACGGCGAGTCCGGACCGCTGCCATGCGCCCGCCATTCCTGACCGCATCGCCTCGAACGGCCCGTTGCCTGGCGCGGCGTGCGCGCCAAGAAAGGCCAGGTGGCGCTGCGTGAGGCGCGAAAGCATGGTGGTCATGACGCTGATGCCCACGCTCCCGCCGAGGTTCCGGGACAACGCCGACATGCCGCTGATCTCGTTGTTTTTGTGCTGCGGAATGCCCGCGTAGCACAGCATGTTGATGGGGATGAAGAGGAACGGCAGCCCCAGCGCAATGAACGCGCGCCAGCTCACCGCCAGTCCGAAGCTCACGTTCAGGTTCAGGTTGGCCATGCGGATCAGGCCCAGCGTGGTGATGATGAAGCCGATGGCCACCAGTTTTCGCGGGTCGAATCGGGGGGCGAATGCGCCCGCCAGAGGAAACAGCACCATGAGCACGATGGCCCCGCTGGACACTGCCATGCCCGCCTGGCGCGCGGAGTAGCCCATGATCTCCTGCAGGAACTGGGGAATCAGCACGGTGCTTGAGTAGAGCGAAACGCCCACCATGAACAGCACCAGCTGCGTCATGCCCACGTTGCGGCGCATGTAGAGGCGCAGGTCGAGGATGGGGTGCTCGACGTGCAGCTCGCGCCAGATGAACGCGGCCAGCCCGGCAACGGCGATCACAGCGCAGGTCACGATGAGCCTGGAGCTGAACCAGTCGTCTTCCTGGCCCTTGTCGAGCAGGATCTGGAGGGCGGCGATGGCGACCACGAGCAGGCCCAGGCCCCAGCCGTCCACGCTTTCGCGCCGCGCGCGGATCTCGGCAAGGTACGGCGGGTCCTCCACCATGCGGTTGCTCAGGTACATCGACAGGATGCCGACAGGAATGTTGAGAAAGAAGATCCATCGCCACGAGTAGTTGTCGATGATCCATCCGCCCACGGTGGGACCGATGGCGGGAGCCATGACCACGGCGACCCCGTAGATGGCAAACGCCATGGAGCGCTTTTCGGGGCGGAAGGTGTCGGCCAGGATGGCCTGCTCGCTGGGCTGCAGGCCACCGCCGGCCGCGCCCTGCAGCACCCGGAAGAAGACCAGTATGCCCAGCGTGGGCGCCAGTCCGCACAACAGCGAGCACACCGTGAACAGGAACACGCAGCTCATGTAGAAACGCTTGCGGCCGATGCGGTTGGCGATCCATCCACTGATGGGCAGCACCATGGCATTGGCGACCAGGTAACTGGTAAGCACCCACGTGGCTTCGTCCTGGCTGGCGGAAAGCGTGCCGGCGATGTGCTGCATGGCCACATTGGCGATGGAGCTGTCGAGCGCCTCCATGAACGTAGCCATGGTGACCGTGATGGCAATGGCCCACGGATTGGCGCGCGGGCGCCACGTGTCATGAAAGCTGAGGGTTGCCGCCGCGGCCGCCAAAGCTGCTCCTTGCTGCTCGGTTGGGGAATTCCGGATGGATGTGCTCGTCTCAGATTACCCGAATCTCTTCTGAATATTGCGGCCCGGGTGCGGGTATGGCATGTGTCATGCTTGAAAATTGCGATATGGATCGAGCGGGCGTGGAACAGGACGGGATGCTGGTGCTGGGGATCGATACCTGCGGACCGGCGGGCTCGGTGGCGCTGGGCCGGCTGTCCGGAACCGGCGTTGAGGTTCTCGAACAGACGGCGCTGGAGGGACGCACGTATTCGGCGACGCTGGTTTCGGCCATCGATCACCTGCTGCAGGCGCAGGGTGTGGGTTTGCCGGAGATAGGGTGCATTGTGGTTGTCAGCGGCCCGGGTAGCTTTACCGGAGTCCGCGTCGGCCTCAGCGCGGCGAAGGGACTGGCCGAGGGCGCGGACTTGCGCGTGGTGGCCGTTTCGCGTCTCGAGGTTCTGGCGGTTGCGGCCGGAATCGCCGATGCCGTTCTCGACGCCCACCGTCACGAGATCTTCCTGCGGGCAGCGGGCAGGGAGATGCTCGCGGGAGCCGCGGATCTGGCGGCCATCGAGCCTGCTCCGGCGCGGGTTGCGCTGTGCGATGACGGCGCCGGGGCGGTTCTCGCCAAGGCATGGCCCGCCGCGGAACTTGTCCGCGTTCCCCCGCCCACGGCGGCCGATGCCCTCAGGCTGGCGGCTCCGCGCGTTCGGGCCGGGGAGTTTGCCGACGTTGCCCTGCTCGACGGGCATTATCTGCGCCGTTCCGATGCGGAGATCTTCGGCGACCCGGCGGCGCGAACATGACGAAGCCAGTGCGGATCAGGCGCATGACCGAGGCAGATATCGATGCAGTGATGGCAATCGCCGCGCGCCTCAGGGACGCACCGCACTGGACGCGATCGGGGTATGAGGTTGCGCTGGAGGCGGGCGTGTGGCCGCAACGCCTTGCACTGGTGGCGGAGACGGACGGCTTGCCGGTTGCCGGCTTCCTCGTCGCGGTGTTGATTCCGCCGGAGGCCGAATTGGAGTCGATCGCCGTGGCGCCCGAGTTCCAGCGCCGGGGATCGGCGCGCGCCCTGTTCGGCCAACTGGCGTGCGAGGTTATGGCCAGAAAATGCTCCGAAATCCTCCTGGAAGTCCGGCCCTCCAACGGGGCCGGCCGGGCGTTCTATGAAGCGCTGGGCTTCGTGGAAACCGGGCGGCGGCCGGATTACTACACCGATCCGGTCGAGGACGCCATCCTGATGCGCCTTGGATTCGGACCCAGGCAATCCTGAGTCTCGCACTCCGCCCGGATCATGTGGCGCCCGTCACACCCGACGGCCTGTAACTCCAATTTCCAGAAGGGCGATGATTTTCGCCCGGCGTTCCGCTTGCCGAGTGTCTGCCTGTGGAGCTATATGTTAGTGATTGATGAATATGAGGAGGGACCAATGGACGAAATCCACGATCCGCTGAGCGAAGAAATTACCCGTCTGCACGCCGAACACCGTCGCTACGCTCAGCGGTTGGAGGAATTGATTCAGAAACCGTACCTCTCGGAAGATGAACAACTCGAGGAAGTGCGGCTGAAGAAGCTGAAACTGCACGCGAAGGACCTGATCTACGCGCTGGAACGCCGCCAGGCGGTCATGGCGTAAGACCGCCCACCCGGCGGCCAGGTCACGTGTAAGACGGAGCGGCGCGCACCCTAAGCCCCTGCACGATCAGTGTGTCCCCGCCAATCCGCCGGCAAGCTCGTTGAACCGTATAATCGTTAACAACGATGGTTCGCGACGGTTACATTTACGGTTTCAGTCTGCTTGTGGTGGCGGGGGCGGTGGTGTGGTTCACCGGCTCGATGGGCTGGGCAGTTCCTCCGGTGCTGCTGGCGGCTTTCTTCCTGTGGTTCTTCCGGGATCCGCGGCGAACCATTCCCTCCGCGCCGGGTCTGATCGTATCGCCGGCGGACGGACTGGTCACGGAGACCGTCTCCATCTCCACCCCCGAAGGTCCGCGGCAGCGAGTGAGCATCTTTCTCAGCGTCTTCGATGTGCACGTAAACCGCGCGCCGATTGCGGGCGAGCTCATCGATGTGAGCTATCACAAGGGACAGTTCGTGAATGCCATGAACCCGGCCTGCGCGGAGCGCAACGAGCGCAACATCGTGACCATGCGCGGCGAGGGCATCGAGATCGTCTTCAAACAGATTGCCGGCCTGCTGGCGCGGCGCATCGTGTTTCCACTGAAGGTGGGCGACCGGGTGGAGCGCGGGCAGCGCGTGGGCATGATCAAGTTCGGCTCGCGCACTGACATCATCCTGCCCGGCGACGCCGAAATACAGGTCAGGGTTGGCGAGCGCGTCAAGGGTGGCGCCAGCATCATTGCCATGATGGCCGCCGGCGCCGCGGCCGGAGGCACGCGCGAGCGGAAACGCGCCGCGTCGGCCAGCGTTCTGCCGGAACCGGACGCCGAAGGAGATCTGCGGTGAACAGCCACGACCTCGCGGTTCGCGCGCAGAAACGGGCGCGGCTGCATCGCGGCATGTACCTGCTGCCGTCTCTGTTCACGGTGGGCAACATCGGCGCGGGCTACTTCGCCATCATGCAGATGTTGGCCGCGATCACCGGCAGTGGCGATGCACAGATGCACCTCAACTGGGCGGCGCTGGCGATCCTCTTTGCCATTCCCTTCGACGCCCTCGACGGCCGCATTGCGCGCATGACCAACACCACCAGCGAGTTCGGCAAGGAACTGGATTCGCTCGCCGATGCGATCACCTTCGGCGTGGCGCCCAGCCTGCTGGCCTATATCTGGGGCTTCCATTTTCTGCCCGCATCGGTGAATCCGGAGTTGCGCCAGGACCTAGTGCACATCGGCGGCTTCGTGTGCTTCCTTTACCTGATCGGCGGCGCATCGCGGCTGGCGCGTTTCAACATCAGCCATAACCCGGTGCCGCGCAATCCCGGGCGGCCGGACCGGAAGTATTTCGTGGGCATGCCGATTCCCGCGGCGGCGGGCCTGCTGGCGGCAAGCGTGCATTTCTTCATGGGAATCCCCAACCCCGCCTGGTGGGTTGCCATCCTCTGGCTGCTGCTGGTGGGCACCTGCGGATTTCTGATGGTCAGTACGTGGCGCTTCTGGTCGGGCAAGGAGATCAACTTCTCGCGCCGTCATCCGTTCCAGATGCTGCCGCTGATCGCGATCGCCCTGTTCCTCCTTATCCGCTTCTCGCAGTTTGCCCTGTTCGCATGCGCCCTGGTCTACATGTTCTCGGGCATCTGGGCGCGGGCCGCCTATTCGTGGTCACGGCGGCGGCGACACCGGCCCACTGCGAGCCTGGAATCATCCGATCCTCTGGGCCATCTCTGATATCTCGCAAAGGACTCCCGTGTACAAGATTGCAATTGCCGGTGCCTCCACGTTGCTGGGCAAGGAACTGAAGGACGCCATCTCCGATTCGACGCTGGCCGCCGCCACCTTCAAGCTGCTGGATGACGCGCAGGCGCAGGGACAGCTCGACCAGGTGGGCGACGAGATCACGTTTGTGCAGGCCATCGAGCCGGAAGCGTTCGACAAGGTGGACTTCACCTTCTTCTGCGGGTCAGAGGACCTGACGCGCAAGTACTGGAAGGACGCGCTGCGCGCCGGATCCACGGTGCTGGACCTCTCCGGCGCGCTCGACCAGGAGCCCGGGGTGCTGGTGCGCGCTCCGTGGCTGGCCGGCGATGCAGGAGCGGCGGACCTGTTTACCCCCGCGGTGGTTCCGGCGCACCCGGCGGCGCTGGCGCTGGCCCTGCTGCTGGAGCGCCTGCAGCCGGCCCTGCCCCGGTCTGTTGCCGCCACGCTGCTGGCCCCGGCAAGCGAGTTCGGGCGCGGCGCCATGGATGAACTGCACCAGCAGACGGTGAGCCTGCTCAGCTTTCAGGGGCTGCCCAAGGCTATCTACGATGCTCAGGCGGCCTACAACCTGCTCTCCGGG
>Ga0335069_10006275_pt1 | contig 17304 bp, 13 predicted proteins | sample Lox_Sample_11_FD_206714 | JGI IMG/M metagenome (GOLD analysis project Ga0335069, IMG submission 206714) | Soil microbial communities from Loxahatchee National Wildlife Refuge, Florida, United States - Lox_Sample_1.1 | ecosystem: Environmental > Terrestrial > Soil > Wetlands | place: USA... | reverse complement strand
GCGAACTCACGGAATTTCGTTATGCCAGGGACGCCACCGCGTATCCGCTCGTCCTCGATGGGTTTCAGTCGTCGTATGAGGACGAGTACCAGGAGAGGCTGGTGAGCGGCATCCATCATGACTGGCTGGTTGGATTGCCGCTACTCGCGGAGGTTGCCGGAGTGGGATGGGTGGCGGTGACCGAAGCGGATATTGAGAACTACGCGGGAATGTATCTGCGCAAAGGCGACAAGCCATTGGCTCTGCGCGCGGAGCTTTCACCGCGCATCGATAAGACGTCGATCGCCGTTGAGGCAGACGGGCCGGTTACGAGCCCCTGGCGGGTGCTCATGATCGGGGACGAGCCGGGCCGTCTCGTCGAATCGAATATCGTGCTAAATCTCAACCCGCCTTCGAAGATCGCAGATACCTCGTGGATTCGTGCGGGCAAGTCGGCCTGGGACTGGTGGTCGGGAGAAGCGGCTCCGGGAGCGAGTTTCAAGCCGGGCATGAACACGGCGACAATGAAGCACTACATCGACTTTGCGTCTGGGTCGGGGTTTGCCTACATGCTGATCGACGCGGGCTGGGCCAAGGCGGAACGCAAGGGACCCCAAGACTACGCTGCGCTCGCGGATATCACCCAGGTGACCACGGAAATCGACATGCCGGAGCTTCTTCGCTACGCAAAAGAGAAGAAAGTCGGGCTGTGGCTGTGGGCCCATTGGACTTCAGTGGACAAGTACATGGATCAGGCTTTTCCACTCTTTGAGAAGTGGGGTATTGCCGGGGTCAAGATCGATTTCATGAACCGGGACGACCAGCAGATGGTGAACTGGTATCGCCAGGTTGCAGAAGCGGCGGCTCAGCACCACCTGATGCTGGACTTTCATGGAGCCTTCAAGCCCGACGGGCTTCGCCGCACGTGGCCCAATGTGATGACGCGAGAAGGCGTGATGGGCAAGGAGTACCTGAAGTGGAGCGCGCGCACAACGCCCGCGCACAACACGACGCTGCCGTTTACCCGCATGCTTGCGGGGCCGATGGACTATACACCGGGAGCCTTTGGCAACAGCAATCGCGCGAATTTCGTTGCGCGCAACCTGATGCCGATGGGACTGGGCACGAGGGCTCACGAGCTTGCTCTCTACGTGGTGCTCGAAAGCCCGCTGCAGATGGTCTCTGACTATCCAGAGCACTATGCGGGCCAGCATGACTTCGAGCTCATCAAGCAGGCGCCGACTATGTGGGATGAGGTGCGCGTAATCAGTGGGAGGCCGATGGAGAGCATCTCGGTGGCGCGACGCAGCGGGAGAGACTGGTATATCGGTTCAATCACAAACTGGAACGCGCGCACGGTGAAGGCGCCTCTGGGATTTCTTGGCGAGGGGAAGTTTGTCGCCGAGATCTATGCGGATGCCGCAGATGCAGGAGAGAATGCGACTCATACCGAGTTCTCAAGACAGACTGTCGATCGGAATTCGGTGCTGGAGATTCGGATGGTTTCGGGTGGCGGAAATGCGATCTGGATTCATCCCGCCGGGGAGCCTAGCGGAGACCACGCGATGGCTCAATAAGGGTCCGCGTCGAAGAAAGTCTGATCGCCAATCGTGCTGGATTGCACGCGTGCGTCGAGGGGTCGCTTCTGGTCTGCCGGCGTTGCTGTCAACTGCGGAGAGTGATGGAGTGCCTGAAATGTCATGCGTCCGACGTGATAGGCGCCATAGATGATGTTGGCGCGCCAGATGTCATTCCGCAAGGTGAGAATCTGGCGGCGGATATAGCGGAAGGCGTAATTGCCAGGCTTGAAGGAATGGGTATCCGCACTGGCATCGGGCAGTGAGTCACGAGGCCTGCAATCCTGGAGCACGATGACCGCGACGTTGCCGTCTGTGCGCATGACATCTCCGATTGCATTGCGCGAGACTGTGGGCATCTGAGGCCGCGCGATGTAGCTGACCGACCTGACGCAACCTTCAAAATTCAAGTCACGAATGACGGCGGAGCGTTCTTCGTCGATGTCAGAGGCGATGTGGTGTACAAATCCCCTGGCCTTCACGTTGAGGACCGCGCCAGTATCGTGTGTCGATGACGAGACCCAGACAGAGTCATCCGATTCCGGGAAATTCCAATGCCAGATGCGCAGATGGTCACGGCGGCCGTAGCTGTTCAGGTTCTTCTGCCAATTCATGTCTTCCGGCTTGTCGTTGAGCAGTAAGGTCATCATGGGCTGTTGTGTGTAGCTGCTGTTATTCAGAAGGGCGTAGAGGTTCTCCATCCACGCGTGCCTGGAAGCAGGGTCGGCATTGTGCCATCCTGCCACGTGGAATGCCGATCTCACCTGATCTTCCGATCCGATAAGCACGATATTGAGCAGGTCGGCATCGACATGCTTTCGGGTTGTAACGCGCAGCGGCAGTTGCGCAACAACCTGATCGAACCGCTCTGCCTCAAGGGTGGCTGCCGGGGACGCATCGGGCTCGGGGTTGATCCTGGACGCAGGGGACGCGATCTCTGTGGTAGTCCGAAGGCGGATGTCTGTCCCAGCCGGGTAGTAAATCTCGGGCTCGGGGAAGATCGGGAAGACAGCCTTGTACGCGATCAAGACCGCGTCGGAGTAGGGATTCCAGGTGGGAAGGTGGATCAGGCGGCTGTTGATGCTTCCCTGAAACGTGTTCGTGCTTCGAATCCCGTGGATCACGCCGTTGCGGACCGATTCGCGGGCATTGTCGACTTCGTCGACGCGTGCTGTGAAGGACACGGCGTCAGGCGTGAGAGCGGCACGGTTGAATTCAAGCTCGAGAGACGCCGTTTCATGTCGAATTCCCCATCCAACCTTGTGCCTGCTGCGAACGACGCCTTCGATCGGCGTGCCCATGGGGAGGATGACATCGTTGTCGCAGACGAGATCCTGGGTGAGCACCGCGTGAACGGGATCACCCACCTTTGCTGTGTAGGTGGAGACAGGCGCGGAGAGGCGAATCCAGAGCGATTGGCCTGCTGGAATCTGGTCGCAGCCAAACACAGCCGTGGCGGGGCACACGACGCAAAGCAAGGCGAACACGCGAGCCAGATCAGGCAGAGTCTTCATTCGCACGAGTCACCATTTCCGAGTCTCCACGATAGCCAATAGAGAGGTAAAGCCAATGACTTGCACGGTGAGAGGGACAGTACGGGCGGGAGACCCCGCTGCCATCAAGCATAGATGCTTCCATGCGAATTTGGGCAGGAGAAAAGCAGCCGGCAAGTAACCTTCAGCCGACGAGGCCACGGACGTCTGGGCGGCCAGGAGGAATTGGATGGTGATTTCATTGGGAGTCTGGCAAGATAGCTGCACTCGCTGAAAAGCCATCTTCTGACCGATGGAGAAGGTTCATGCCTCTTTCCCGTCTGTACGTGTCTCGAACAATCATCTTGATTCTCATCGTGGCGGCCTGCGTTCCCGGTTCGTACGGGGCCTCCGCGCCGTCAAGCTACCAAGAGTTGGTGGAACTCTTCAAGGGTTGGCGCGCATTTGAGCGGCCCGTGATGCGCGGTGCCGTTCCCGACTACACCGCGAACGCAATGTTTGAGAAGGAGAGACGGCTGGCTGGATGGCGCAAGCGGCTCGCTGACCTGAACACCTCGGGATGGTCGATCGAACAGTTGAACGACTACAAGCTGGTGAGAGCCGAGCTGGGCGGGTTCGATTTCGATCTCAAGGTTTTGCGGCCCTGGGCTCGCGACCCGGCCTTCTACGTGAGCGTCTGGGCTGCGCGTAGCGATTGTCCCTTGCGCGAGGGACCGCTTGTATACCCGGCGATCGAACTGTACAACTTCCGGTTTCCCCTGTCAGAGGCAAGCCAGCGCGAGCTGACAGAAAGGATCGGTGCAATTCCAGCGCTGCTGGCTCAAGCCAAAGAAAACCTGAAAGACAGCAATGCACGCGATCTCTGGATATGGGGCGAGCAGGAGTTGCGCAACCAGTCAGAGACGCTGGGATCGCTGGAAGCCGGCACGCTGACCGTAAGCACGCTGGAGGGCAGCGAGCATGCCGACCTGACCGGAACGAAACCCGAGCTGCACAAGGCAATCGTCGAGGCGCGCAATGCGACTGACCAGTTCATCGCGTGGCTCGAAGTGATGGCGCCAAGGAAGACGGGCCTGTCCGGTGTAGGGAAGGTGTATTACGACTGGTACGAGCAAAACGTACACCTTGTCCCATTTACCTGGCAGGAACAGGTGCTGCTTTTGCGCATGGAGTTGGAGCGTGCACAGGCTGCCCTTCGCCTGGAAGAACAAAACAATCGCAATCTGCCCCCGCTCGATCCGGTTCCGGATACTGCTTCGTTTGACAAGATGGCTCAAGCGCGGCTCGACAAGTTCGTCGCGTTTCTCAGTACGCAGGGAATCATCCCGGACAAGCCGTACATCAAGCCCGCACTGGAGCCGCAACTTGGGCATTTCGTTCCGGAGGACCGGCGAATCTTCTTTACGCGGGTGACCCATCGCGAGCCGATGCTTCTGTTCTCGCATGACTACCACTGGATCGACCTGGCGCGGATGCGGGACGAGCCCAATCCGAGCCCCATTCGTCGCGAGGCATCTCTTTCGAACATCTGGGACAACCGTGCGGAGGGATTTGCCACGGCATTTGAAGAGATCCTGATGCATGCCGGACTCTACGACGACAATCCGCGTGCGAAGGAACTGGTGTGGATCATGCTTGCGAACCGAGCGGCACGAGGGCTGGCTTCGCTCTATGTGCAGGCGAATGAGATGACGCTGGAGCAGGCCGAACAGTTCCAGGCGGAATGGACTCCACGGGGATGGGCCGTGGCCAAGGACAAATTGACCTCATTTGAGCAATTGCTCTACCTTCGGCAGCCGGGCTACGGCGCAAGCTACGTAACGGGGAAGATACTGTTTGACCGCCTGATGACGGAATATGCACATCAACAGGATCTTGCTGGGAAGCCATTCGTGCTGCGCGACTTTATGGACCGATTCAACAACGAGGGAATGATCCCAATTCCGCTGATGGAGGAGGAGATGGTTTCGGCCAAAGCGAGAGTTGCCAACCCCGAATACAAGAGTGGCTGGTGAGGAGCCGGAAGGCCAATTGAACGCGCTAAGGTCTAAAAACGGACGGTTCGGGCTCCTCGTAATACCTTTGGCTGTGATGCAGCTTGCGTTGGGGTTTTCCCTATGGTACAAACTAGACATTCATGTTTGCCCCCAAAGGGCAAGCCTGGATTTCATGCAGAGTGGCTGAGGGACGGGCCCTGTGACGCCACGACAACCTGCCTGGGCAACCCAGGAGTATGGTGTCAACTCTCGCTCGCTTCGGCGAGGAACATGAGATTCGGGGGTCGCACTTGCATCCATCGCAAGGGTGGCTCGCAAGCAGTTTCGAGTCATATCAGGTTCGCTCATCGTTGAGCCGGTCACGTGCCCGCAGTTCCGATGTCACTCGCAATGCGAGGGACCTGTGACGACGGCTTACCAGTTGCGATGTCGGGAATGCGGCAAGACCTATGGTCACCAGCCGCTTTCCATCTGCGATGAGTGCTTTTCCCCGCTTGAGGTGGCCTATGACCTCGAGTATGCCCGCACCCGCTTCACACGCGAATCGATAGGGGCAGGCCCGGCCAGCATGTGGCGCTACCGGGGACTGCTGCCGGTGTCAGATGCTTATGTGCCGCAGACGCCGTCCGGCTTCACGCCGCTCGTGAAAGCACCCAGGCTGGGGGAACGGATCAGCGCGCGCAATCTCTACATCAAGAATGACGCCGTCTGCATGCCTACTCTGAGCTTCAAGGACCGCGTGGTTGCCGTGGCACTGGCCAATGCGCAGGAATTCGGGTTCGACACGGTCGGCTGCTCGTCGACAGGAAACCTGGCGAACGCGGTGGCGGCGCACGCGGCTCGGCTCGGACTGAAGACGTACATTCTGGTTCCTGCCGACCTGGAGCCCGCGAAGATTCTGAACACACAGGTGTACGGTGCGACCCTGGTGCGGGTTGCGGGGAATTACGATCACGTGAACCGGCTCTCGTCGCAGATTGCCGATCGTTACAACTGGGGATTTGTGAATGTGAACCTGCGTCCCTATTATGCCGAAGGATCGAAGACAGTAGGGTTTGAGATTGCCGAGCAGCTTGGCTGGCGGCTGCCCGACAACGTGGTTGTGCCGATGGCGGGCGGTTCGCTGATCACGAAGATCCGGAAGGCATTCAACGAGCTGATTGAGCTTGGACTCGTGCAGGAGAAGCCGGTTCGGTTCTTTGGCGCTCAGGCGACAGGTTGCTCTCCGATTGCGCAGGCCGTGAAGAAAGACACTGATGTGATCGAGCCTCAACGGCCAAACACCATCGCGCGCTCGCTGGCAATCGGGAATCCGGCGGATGGAGTTTATGCTTCGCGGGTGATCCGGTCGACAGGTGGATGGGCCGAGGATGTATCCGATGTCGAGATCGTTTCCGCGATACAGGAGCTTGCTGAGACCGAGGGCATCTTCACTGAAACGGCGGGCGGCGTGACCACGGCTGTTACGGCGCGGCTGTATGCTCACGGCCGCATTCAGCCGGACGAACTGACCGTGAGCTGCATTACGGGTAACGGACTGAAAACGACCGATTGCCTCGCCGGGGCATACGCGGAGAGCGAAGCAATTCGGCCCCGCCTTGCTGATTTTGAAAACTTCGTTGAAGAGCACATCACATCGGGCCAGAGCCTGAACCTGGCCGGGGAGAGTTATGTCCGTTAGAGTTTTGCTGCCAAATGCATTCCAGAAACACACCAATAACGTGCGGGAGATCTCCAGCACCGCGGCCAACCTGCCGGAACTGGTCACGGATATTGAAGGGCGGTTTCCGGCGTTGCGCCAGCACCTTCGGGGAGAAGACGGGCAGATTCGTCGCTTCATCAACTTCTATGTCAATGAAGAAGACATCAGGTTTCTTGGAAACGAGAAGTACAGCTTTCAGGATGGGGATGAAGTGCTCGTGATTCCGTCGATTGCCGGAGGATGTGAGTAACCGTCCTTGCGCAGAATGCCAGAGCAGATAGAACGTGGCTGTAAAGGCCACGTTTTGCTTTGTATGGCAACACAGTTTGGCTCGGTTCAGTCTGTCAGGACGTGCAGGGTAACGATGGCGAGGATTCCGCAGGCGGCCGCCGTTGCACCCGCGATCAGCAGCGAAGATGCATGCGAGCGCATGAGCGCGATGGCCTGATGAGTGGCGTCGCGCAGGTCCTGATCGCGGCGCCATTCGTGCGCCAGCGTGAGGGAACCGATCGTCAGTACGGCAAGAGGAAGCGCGATCAATAACACCCATAGTCCAAGGTGCGGCCTTGCGGCGTACCAATCGACGATGCGCTGCGCCGTGCGCGCCGGTTCATACTGCAGAGGCTGCACATTGCGCGCGAACAACGCCGTCATAAAGAGAACCGCGGGGAAAACGAGCAGCAGTTCCAGAGCTGCGAGAGAACGGTGAGTCGTCTTCATGGATTCACTTTGTACTACAAAGTTACCTTTATGAGCAATAGAGAACGGGCCCAGGGCGCAGGCATTGATGCTCTTTGGGGTGTGAGGCATATCACAAGTACCTGGCGGTATCTCTTTGAAAGGAATGATCCTGAGGTCAGATTTACCTCCCAACAACGAGTTATTCGCATTTCCTTTGCAATCACTTCATCTTGCTCTTACAATGCCTGCCGGATACTACTCCCGTGATTGCGATTACAGGGCAGAAGGCTCCGTTCGCTTTACTACCGTCGGCCACCGAAGAGGTGGAAACTCCTCAATCAACATTTTTTCCGCCGCTTGTCTCACCTGATGCAAGGCCGCATATTCATGCCGAGGTGGGCCGGTATAGAGTGCGGCTCGCGCAGGCTGCGGCGGATCGCGAAGCCGCGTGCCGCCTGCGATTCAAGGTTTTCAATATTGAGCTGGGTGAAGGACTGGAAAGCTCCTACGATACTGGGCTCGACAGCGACTATCTGGATGTTTTCTGCGAGCATTTGCTTGTGGAGAACAAAGACGATGAAAAGATCGTGGGCACTTACCGGATGCAGACCGGTCTTGCGGCACAGGCGAATCTCGGATACTACTCCGAGCAGGAATTCAATTTTGCGCCGTATGAGCCGCTTCGCCGCGACATTCTAGAGCTTGGCCGAGCTGCGATCGATCGCGACCATCGGACGCCTGAAGTGCTCACATTGTTGTGGCGCGGAATTGCGCAGTATGCTAATCACATGGGGCTGCGCTACCTGATTGGTTGCTCTTCGCTGAACTCCAAGGACCCGGCCGAGGGATGGCAGATGTATCGCCAGCTGGAGCAATACCGGGTCGCTCCGGAGTTTGCGACCGTACCGACCGCCAAGTATCTGTGCCCCACCGAGCAGCAGGGCGAAAACGCACAGCCGTCATCGAACCCGCAGGATTCATCGTTGCCGACAAAGGTTCCAAAGCTACTGAGGACCTACCTGGCGATCGGTGCGCGCATTTGCGCTCCGCCAGCCCGGGACCGGGAGTTCGGCACGATTGATTTCCTCACTTTGCTCGATCTCAAAATGCTCTCCGCGGCAGCACGCAATCGGTTTCTCGCGCCACTGACGCAGTGAGTCTGAGGGCGTGCCGGCGCGCTGTGGTGCTGGCTTACGTGCTGGTCAAGTGCATTCTTCGATTCTGGTGGATGCGGCTGAGAGGGCCACGTACGCTTGAACGCCGCGCGCTATGGCTGCAGAAGACCTGTAACGACGTGCTGGACAGCCTCGAAATCCGGCATTCGGTTGAGGGGAGGCCGCCGCGAAGCGGGCTGGTCGTTTCAAACCATCTGAGCTATCTCGATATCGTGGTGCTGAGCGGGGCGATGCCCTGCTTTTTCGTGTCCAAAGCCGAGGTCGTCGATTGGCCCTTCTTCGGGAAGGCAGCACGGAGCGGCGGCACTCTCTTCATTGATCGCTCGAGCCTTGCGAGCGCCGGGAGAGTCGCAGAGATGATCAGCGACCGGCTCAAGCTCCCGGTGCCGGTCCTGTTTTTTCCGGAGGGCACGAGCACGGATGGCTCGACGGTTCTGCGATTTCATTCGCGACTGTTTGAGCCGGCGATTGCTGCCAGGGCGCCGATTACTGCCGCGTCGGTCCGTTATTCGATGGAAGACGGCACTCCGGAGAGGGAACTGTGCTGGTATGGGGACGACAAGTTCTTTTCCCACCTCGTGAAGACCCTGAACAGCGCGAGAATCTCGGCAGCAGTTCGGTTTGGCGATGCACGCACATTTACCGATCGGCGAGTTGCCGCGGACGAGACGCATGACGAGGTTGTTGCGATGCGGGCCGCTCGGAGCGGTCTTGAAGAAGAGAGCGCATTGACGATCTGACACATCTCCGCGCTAAGCAGGTGCAATAAGACCGACAAATTGAGCCGGCCTACGACTATTGCCTGAAATCAGATGCAATGGGAGCGGTCGATCCACGTACCACAAGGCTTGTGGAAACGAGGAACTCGTGCTTCTGGCCCGTCTTGTTCGGTTCTTCGGCCTGCTGGCGGAGAGCCTCGAATGCTGCGCGGGCGAGATCGGTTCGCGAGAGACGGATTGTGGTGAGCGGCGGCAGCGTGAACTCTGCGAAGTCTATGTCGTCAAGGCCGATGACGGAGAGATCCTGCGGGACGCGCAAGCCCTGCAGATAGGCAGCACGGAGAACGCCGATGGCCGTCATATCGTTTGAGCAGAGCAGAGCTGTGGGCTGCGCCGGGAGCGACTGCAGTTTCCCGAAGCCGACGACGCCGCCTTTGAGAGTGTGGTCGCACTCGATAATCCACTTCTTCTGGAGGGGCAGTCCGGCGGCCTGCATCGCCGCCTGGAAGTCATTCTCGCGAGTGACAGCCGAATGCAGCTTGTGCGGCCCCGCGAGATAGCCTATCTTCTTATGGCCAAGCTGAACCAGATGATCGACGGCTGCACGAATTCCGGTGGAATAGTCCAGAAGGATGGTGCTTGCCTTCGGGTCGCTGAGCCTGAATTCCGCAAGCACAATCGGTATGTCGCGGAAGGCAAGCTGATCCAGAACCGGCTCCTCTTCGCCGAACGTGAGTACGGCGACGCCATCGACTTTGCGTTCGAGCATTCTGCGGACGCAGGTTGTCAGAACGGCTGGGTCGCTGTTTGAGGAGCTGACCAGGATTTCGTATCCATTGGCTACCGCGATTTCTTCGAAGCTCTGAATGAGTTCAGGGAAGAACGGGTTGGTGATGTTTTCGACGATGATGCCGAACAGGCGGCTCCGGCCCGAGACCAGGGTTCGCGCGTGGGTATTTGGAAAGTAGTTGAGGTGTTCGATCGCCTGCCAAACGCGCTTGGAGAGCTTCTCGCTCACAACGGGCGAGCCATTAATCGTGCGGGAGACCGTAGCAATGGACACTTTCGCGAGCGCGGCAACTGCGCGGATATCCGGAGTCTTGTCAACGGGCTTGCGCGTTCCTTTTCGAGCCACGATCCAATCCTTACAGAATTAGGAAGATAATGATAGCGATGTTAAACCAAGAGGCCCTTCAAGGGCGGAATGGCGAGAGTTTGTGCCCGGCAATCGTAATCAGAGAATGGCGTCAGGCTCTTTCTGAGATGAACAGTCGCAGATCACGCAAATTCAGGCCGGTTGGTCCTGTCACGACAGCGTCTCCAAGCGCTGTGAAGAGCGGGCAGGAATTGAATGTGTCCAAAGACGCTTCTGGATCGAAGCCAAATGCGACGGCGCGTGCAATGGTGGTGGGATCGGCGACCGCACCCGCATTTTGAGTATTGCCGTCTATGCCGTCTGAGCCTGCGCTCAGTACTGTCAACATTTCGCCCGGGTAGTGGGCCAGCTCCAGGGCGCAGGCCAGCGCGAAGTGTTGATTGCGCCCTCCGGCACCAGGGGCGCGGTCCATGGTTACGGTGACTTCACCGACAGAGATGAGACAGAACCGGCGGTGGTTTCCGCGCAGATCGTGAAAACGGTCGAGCAGATAGCGTGCTGCGTCCGCGTAGTCCCAGTCGTCGCAAGAGTTGTCAACTGCTACAAAATAGCCTGCCTTTTGAGCAAGAGTTCGCGCGTTTTCCACCAGGTCGTGGGATGAAAGCAGGATTTCAAAGACCGAGTCCCGGAACGCTTCATCTTCACCGGCCATCGAGAGTGCGGAGGTCATTCGCCGGGGCTGCGAACCCTCGCTGCGCCCAGGCCTGGAAAAGAAGGGCGGTCGCCATCTCTTATTACCGGGGGACTCGGGCAAATCAGCGCGCTCAAAAAACGCGCGAACAGGAGCGGGCAGCCTCCGTGAGAGGTCATACTTCTCGAGGATCTCGTGCACTTCATCCACAGTGGAATTGTCGGGAGAGGATGGTCCGGAGGAGAGCGCGTCGAGCGTGCGAAGCGGAACATCGGGAAGCAGCAACGAGACTTTGAGAGATTCTGGGGCCGCGATAGCGAGGCGTCCGCCCTTCACGGCAGAAAAGTGCTTGCGAAGGGTGTTGATCTCGTTGATGGGTGCGCCACAGGCGATGAGAGACTCATGAAAGGCAATTGTGTCTTCAAGGCTGATCCTGGTATCCAGAGGCAGATCAAACATTGCCGATCCGCCGCCCGAGATGAGGAAGAAAATAAGCGTGTCTTTTCGAGCCTTTTTCAGCATGGCGAGGGCAGCGCGGGCGGCTGCGAAAGAGTCCTCGTTGGGCAGCGGATGGCCGCCCTCGAAGTAACGGAAGCGCCAGTTTCTCTTTTTCGGCAAATACTTTGAGCAACATATGCCGCGCAGTCCCTTGCGCCGCTTCATCCGGCGGAGAAAAACCTCAAGCATCGGTCCCGCGGCCTTGCCAAGTGCGATGACAAAGATCCGCTTGAATAGCGAGAGGTTAACACTCTCAGGACCGCTTCCATCCGGCATCAGTCTCTCGAGCGTGTTGCCCTCAAAACGAAGACGCCGGTCGAATGCAGAGGCGATGTTGCAGGCATCCAGCGCTCCGGTGAAGAACTCGGTTGCAGTGGCATGGAGAAAGTCAAGAGCGGAGTCGCTCGCGGGAGTCATTGCACGTGCTCCTTCAGCCACCCGGAGAGTGACTTCTGCATTGCTTCAATCTGACCTGAAAACGAGTGATCAGCGCCGGGAATGAGCACCAGCGTCCTAGGAATTGCGGCCGTATTCACCACCTGTTTCAGATCCGCGTCAGGCGCAAAGCAATCGCAATCTCCACTGAGAAACAGCTTGGGCAATGTGCAGCCTGACAGAAATGGATACTGGAGCGAATGACCGAAGGCCTGGGTGGGCAGGCCCAGCGCTACAAGCCCTCGCAGGTTTGCTCGCAGGGCATGACGCAACGAAGGATCGCAACAGGCGCTCAATGCCATCGCAGCCCCAAAACTGAAGCCGACAACAACAACGGGAAGCCTGTACTCGGTATCAACCCATTCAAGAGCGGCGAGAACATCGCAGGTTTCGGCCCGGCCCTCGTGCGTGCCTTCACTGAGCCCCGCTCCGCGGAAGTTGAAGCGCAAAACCGGCCATCGCAAGCCCCACTCAGGCGCATTCAGCACCTTCATCGCGTGATATGCGACCTTGTTGTGCATTGTGCCGCCCGCAAGAGGGTGCGGATGGCAGACAAGAGCCGCACAGGGCGCATCGGGAGCCCCATTGTTGACGAGAGCCTCAAGCCGGCCCGCCGGTCCATCCAAATGCACTGCGCGCACCGTGGAGATTTCAGGGTTGCGGAGCGGTTCCGAAAGGGTCCGAGCGGACATCATTCCACGCCCTATTTTACGCCTCCCGCGGCTGGGGAATGGCGTATTTCGCAGAAGTAAATCGCTCAACTGACCAGTGGCGCCCGAGGGCGGCTTCAGCATCGGGTTACCGGGTTCGCTCTGCCGAGCGCGGGGATCGAGCACGCCCGCTAGGGTATTCTGGCAAGAACATGAATGAAGGCCAGGCGCTGGATCCCATTGGGCTGACGCGGACACTGTGCGAGATCGAATCCACCACTTACCACGAGGGAGAGGTCGGAGATTTTCTTGCTGAGTTTCTTGCAAGGAGAGGATGGGAGGTAGAAAAGACGCCTGTACCGCAGCCTGCCGAAAGCTCGGACAGCGGTCCTCGCTGGAATGTTTATGCCGGGCCGCCGGGGCAAAGGCCCGATCTGGTGTTTTCAACCCACATGGATACCGTGCCGCCATACATTCCGTTCAGCGAAGACGCGGAATTCATGTATGGGCGCGGGGTCTCGGATGCGAAAGGCATTATCGCCGCTCAGGTTGCAGCCGCAGAGGGGCTGAGGGGTTATGGCTTCCGTGTGGGGCTGTTGATCGTGTCCGGTGAGGAGCGGGACTCAGCCGGAGCGAAGGTAGCCAATCTCGCCCCGAAAGGCAGCCGGTTTCTGATCAACGGCGAGCCGACCGACAACCGGCTGGCTCTGGCCAGCAAAGGTGCGTTGCGAGCGGTATTCAGGTCGACCGGCAAGATGGCCCATTCGGCATATCCAGAGCTTGGCGATAGCGCTGTGCACAAACTCGTGGAAGTTCTTGGGAGGCTACTTGGGCTTTCGTTGCCCGAGACAGAAGACTCTGGGTCAAGCACACTGAACATCGGCCAGATCAATGGCGGGTATGCGCCGAACGTGATTGCGGACAAAGCTGAGGCGCAAGTCCTTGTGCGACTCGTGGGAGACTCCGCGCCGGTTCGTGCGGCTCTTGTGGAAGCGGCTGCGGGGCTTGCTGAGGTCGATTTCACCCTGGAGATCCCGTTTGTGCGGCTTCGTGCGTTGCCGGGGCTGCCAACGATGATTGCCAAGTTCACGACCGATATTCCGCAACTGAGCAATTGGGGCGAACCGCTTTTGCTTGGTCCCGGCTCGATTCATGTGGCCCACACGCCTTTTGAGAGACTCGCCAAGAAAGAACTGCGGGAGGCTGTTGAGCTTTACATTCAGGTAGGGAAGCAGTTGCTGAGTTGAGTCTCAGGTCTGAGTCGCCAGGAGAATCATTCGGTCGAACCGATATCGCGTTGGAGGAGTTGCGGATGGACAGCATTTATGAGATTCCCGTTCAAAAGATCAACGGCGACGCAGCGTCACTTACCGAGTTCAAGGGCAAGGTGTTGCTCATTGTGAATGTGGCCTCAAAGTGCGGGCTGACGCCGCAGTATGAGGGTCTCGAGGACCTTTACGAGCAATATCGCGGACAGGGGCTGGTGGTTGCAGGGTTCCCAGCGAACGACTTCAAAAGCCAGGAGCCCGGGACTAACGATGAGATCCAGTCTTTCTGCACAATGAACTATGGCGTCAAGTTCCCGATGTTCAGCAAGATCACTGTCGTGGGCGCGAACAAGCATCCTCTGTATTCGGCATTGATCGCATCTCAGCCAAAGGCCATCAGCGTTTCTGAGGTTCCGTTTCGCGAGAAGCTAAAGGGCTACGGAATCGACACAAATGCCGATCCTGAGATTCTCTGGAATTTTGAGAAATTCCTCGTGGGTCGTGACGGGACGGTTGTGAAGCGGTTTGCTCCAGATACCGCTCCGGATGCTCCGGAGTTGATTGCAGCGGTCCAGACCGAACTAGCAAAGAGCTAATTCGACGATCGGCCTGGTTCGGCAGGCGGTTTCGACCCGCCCAGTGTCGATTGCAAGGGAAAGAAGAGCCGGAAGACGGTTCCGCATCCGGGCTTGCTCCGCACGCTGATGTTTGCGTGGTGCTTGTCCAGGATACCCTTGGATACCCAGAGTCCGAGGCCGGTTCCCGCCTCGCCTTTCGTTGTGACAAAAGGGTGAAAGAGGCGATCAAACATGTAGTTGTCCATGCCGATTCCGCTGTCGGCGACGGTGACTCTCACTCCATCGCGTCCAGCGTTGTCGCTGTCGGGTCGAATTGCGAGAATGAGCCTGCCCTTTTCCGACATGGCATCGATAGCATTCGAGACTAGATTTGTGAATACCTGCTGGATCTCTCCAGGCAGGCACAGAACCGGCGGAGAGGGCCGGTAGCGGCGTTCGACCCGCATGTTGAAAAGCCGGATGGAGGGATCGTGAAAGTAGACCACGGAGTCAATGACCTCATCCAGTGCTGTCAGGGTGGGAGCTGTCCGCTGGCGGTAGAATTTGAGGCTGCGCGCGGTAATGTGCGAGAGACGCTGCAACTCCTTGTCTGCAACTTCGAGAAGTTCCTTTGAGGTTTCTGAAAGGCCATGATCCGTTTTGGCGAGGAAGAGGAGGTTGGTCACGGCCTCAAGCGGGTTGTTGATTTCATGCGCGATGCTTGCGGCCAGTCTGCCCGCTGCGGCGAGTTGCTCTGAGCGGCGGAGCGCCTGCTCGGTTTTGCGAGATTCGGTGGTGTTCCGGAGGTACAAGATGAGTCCTTCGCCCGGCCGAGGATAGACATAGAAGTGCCACCAGGTTTCCGCCGATTTCGTCTGGAAGTACTGCTCGAAATCTGCCGCCACCCGGTCTTCCATCGCTCGCCGAATCGTTGACTCGACATGGGTATCAAGAAGAATCGGATAGAGTTCCCAGAGGACCTCGCCGATATGGGGCATGTTCATCTCAGAGACCAGTTTGAACGCCGCGGAATTCATGTAGGTGATGCGGTAGTCTCGGTCAAGCGTCGCGAACGAGTCAGGAATGTGCTCCAGCACTTCCGAGGCAAACTGCTTGACGTCTTGTGCCTCGGCGTTGGTGATGGCGGCGGCGATTTGTCCTGCGATGAGATCGAGAAAGCCGGCATAGCTGGAATCGAGTTGGCGGTACGGGTTGAGCGCAGCGATGAAGACACCTGCCGGCCCGTCGTGTCCCCTCCGAAATATCGGAACCAGTCTTGCCTGGCGCGGCGGCTTCTCCCATGGGCCGGTGGGCAACCGCGCGAAGCGATCAGCTGCCAGATTCTCGACCGTTATCGCGCGATTCTGAGATATCAAATCATCGATCGGCCAGGGAGCGGTGTTCGTTCCCGGTGAGATTTCAAACCTCGCAGCCGTATGACCGGCGTCGATTCCACAGCTGGCTACCAGAGAAAGCACAAAGGAGCTTTCCTGAAACAGATAAACGAGGGCAAAGGGAATGTCCTTTTGTTTTGCAAGCCCACGCTCAATCGCAGCAAACACCTCCCGCTTCGAGTTGGCATTGAAGAGGGCGCCAGCCAAGGCGGTAAGCGCGCCGAGCTGCCTTTCGCCGAGAACCCGCCGTGTATCTTCCATTCCGACACAGAGCACGCCCTGGATCTCGCCTCCAGCGCCAAGCAAGGGGCTGCAAGAGAACGTGTGATAAGACTCTTCGGAGTCCTCGCCGCGCTTGAGGATCAAGGGAATCGTTTCATCCCTGGAGGCCTCACCGGTTTTCAGCACCCTCTCGATGCGCGGGCCGATGCCTTCCCAAACCTCGTGCCAGACCTCAGGGGCCGGTCTGCCCAGGGCACAGGGATGCGTTTTGCCGAGGGTCAGCTTTGCGTATGCGTCATTGTAAAGAAATGTGAGTTCCGGTCCCCACGTCATGCACATTGGGAATCGGGAGGCAAGAAGGATGCGGACCGCTGCTTTGAGGTCGTCGGGCCATCCTGCGGCGTGGCCAAGGGGAGTCAGGGACCAGTCGTGGGAACCGATCAGCTCTGTCATCATCGATGGCGCCATGGTCCCGGTATGGCCGCTGGGTTCAGAGGTCCTGTGTTGCATTGGCCTTTCTCCGTTCGTTCAAACCCCCCAAATACATGTACCGCCATTCCAGCCAGAACGGGAAGGGAATCAGATGCTGATGGCCTTTGGTTCAGTCCGGCAGAGAACTCCGACGTTCAGGACTTCGTACACCCCGCATCTTAGATGCAGGCCCATGCAGACGAGTTGTTCTGCCGGGGTGCCTCGCTGCTCAACGAACCGGCAAAAATGCGCTGAGAGCGACTTTCGTCCTGAGGTGGCAGCGCTGTGAGCAGTGCGTGTATTCTCGCCCCATGGATTCCCACCGATCTTCGAATTCGAACTCTACGAATGAGCTGGCGAACGCAGCCTCGTCGTATTTGCGGTCAGCGCGTCACCAACCAGTGCAGTGGCATGCATGGAGTGAAGCCGCCTTTGCCAGTGCACAGGGCCAGAACAAACCGATTCTGCTCGACATTGGCGCGGTGTGGTGCCATTGGTGTCATGTGATGGATCGCGAATCCTACGAAGACGCGGAGATTGCGCGCGTGATCAATGAGCACTACGTGGCCATCAAGGTTGATCGAGACGAGCGACCGGATGTTGATGCGCGCTACCAGGCAGCGGTTTCCGCAATCAGCGGACAAGGCGGCTGGCCACTTACCGCATTCCTCACGCCTGATGGGCGACCCTATTTTGGAG
>Ga0335069_10006273_pt1 | contig 17305 bp, 23 predicted proteins | sample Lox_Sample_11_FD_206714 | JGI IMG/M metagenome (GOLD analysis project Ga0335069, IMG submission 206714) | Soil microbial communities from Loxahatchee National Wildlife Refuge, Florida, United States - Lox_Sample_1.1 | ecosystem: Environmental > Terrestrial > Soil > Wetlands | place: USA... | reverse complement strand
GGGTCACCCGCCCTGGCCGCCGCGGGGGCGTTTGGGGGGTTGGGGGTATTGGTTCTTTTTCCCCGTTTTTTGGGCGGGGGTCCGGGGTGCGCCCGCCGCCGCCTTGATTTCAAGCAATCCATCCTCGAGCTCGGGCACTTCCAGTTCGAACAGCCTGACCAGAAACTCCGGAGTAATGCGGGAAACCATGATTTGCGGCCCGCGGCTGGTACGGTCGATCTTCCAGAGGCACGCCCGCACCCGGTCGCCGGGACGCAGGTTCTCTCGCGGAATCATCTGATCGCGCAGCAGCCGGGCCTCTACGCGTCCCGACTCTATGATGGCGTCGCCGCGCTCCATGCGCTTTATGACCCCTGTTATCAGATGTTCGCCGCGTTGCAAAAAATCGCTTAATATCTGCTCACGTTCGGCGTCGCGGATTTTCTGCAATATCACCTGCTTCGCGGTCTGGGCGCCGATGCGCCCGAACTCCACTGCGGGCAGCAGTTCCTCGATAAAATCGCCGACCTGGATATCCCTGCCAGGATTCTGCCCCTGTGCTGCGGAGAGCGTCACCTGACGCTCGGCAGACTCCAGCGATTCGTCCGGCACAATCTGCCAGCGCCGGAAAGACTGGTACTCGCCGGTGACGGGATCAACCGCCACCCGAATATCGACATCGTCCTGAAAGCGTTTCTTGGTCGCCGAAGCAAGCGCCTGTTCAAGCGCGCCAAGAACAATGCCCTTGTCGACATTTTTTTCACGCGCCAACGCATCGACCAGCAACAGCAATTCACGACTCATATGCTTCTGACCTCTGTCCCTATATGTTCGGCACCAACCGCGCCTTTTCGAGATTGGCCAGCTCGAAAGGCAGCAACTTACCATCCACTTCCAGATCCAGTTTGCCGTCACCCACGGCGCGCAGTATGCCGGTAAAGTTCCTCTGACCGTTCAGTGCGACCCGCAGTTTGATCTGCGCTTTCTCGCCACAAAATCGGGCGAAGTCGCTCTCCTTCTGCAGAATCCGGTCAAGCCCTGGAGATGACACCTCTAGCCGGTCGTAGTCCACTCCTTCCACTGCGAATACCCGCGATAAATGGCGGCTGACATCGGCACAATCGTCTACGCCTACCCCGCCGGGTTTATCGATGAATATCCGGATCAAGCGACCCTTGGATGAGCGTTCCCAACCGACTAGCTCGTAACCCAAGCCGGCAATTATCGAACCAAGCAGTTCCGGAAAATGCATAACTCTTTAACTATAAACAAAAAATGGGCTGAAAGCCCATTCACTAAACAATAGAATTTTAGCAAAAAATATATAATTTTAAAAGGCGATGATAAATATGTACTTATTCATCCGCCGGTTCTTCCACCCCATATCCTGACCAGTAATCCTCTTCTGCCAAGGTGGTGCTTGCCGGTTGCCCCAAGAAAAATACTTATAAACCTTGCCTCATATAATTTCCCAATGCTAAAATTTTCCGCCATTTTCAAAAATTAGCCATAAAATTTGTTGACGCTTGTCAATTATATTTCTTGTGAGGGGGTATAAAATGCTTGAACCGGATACAACCACTGGAGAAGTCCTGCTGATGTACTTGGGATGGTTCGTGTGTATATTTACGCTGGTTTATATCCTGATGAAGAAAAATTCCTGAAGAAATACAAATACATAAACAATCTAATGGCGCAGGGGAGCACAAGTCAGATTGTGCCCTGAGTTGCCAAATCAGTATAAGCGAAATCAAATGAGGGGGAAGTCACAGATGGGTAAACGTCTGGTATTGATACCGCTGACCTTAGCAATGGTCGCTGTGATGGCAGCAGGAACTGTTGCGCATGCACAAGAAGCCGGAAAAGTGACCGCAAGTGTTGCCAATGGCCAAAATATTTTCACCAACGGAAAAGACGGCGTGCCGGCATGCATGAGCTGTCATGGCGATAACGCGATGGGAATGGATGCGATGGGAACCCCGCGTCTTGCCAATGTAGGCTATGCCTATGTCGTGAAGCAACTCACCGATTTTGCTGCCGACAGGCGCACCGATACCACGCTGGGAGTAATGAACGGATTTGCCAAGATACTCAGCGAACAGGACAAACGCGATGTCGCTTCCTATGTAAATACCCTCAACAATCCAAGCGAACATTCGGATCTGGCCTCTCTCAAATCAGGAGGTACGGCAGTCGGTGAGGCTTACCTCGGGAAAGGCCTTGTTCTGTATGGGAAAAGCATAGTAGAAAACGGCGTAACCCAGAATATATCCGCCTGCCAGTCCTGCCATGGCTATAACGGACGTGGTAACGACCCGATTTATCCGATGATCGGACAGCAAAAATACGTCTACCTGACCAATCAGCTGAAAAAATGGCGCGATGGGTCCAGGGCCAACGACCCGATGGGGCAAATGCGAGCGATCGCAAAAAACCTGACCGATGACGATATTAATAATGTGGCCGCCTATCTTTCTCAAGCGCCGCAATCGACCGCAGGCAACTCGTTCCTGCCGGATAATCAAACCACTCTCAAAAACGTAGTAACGAAGTAGGTTCCAGGCTTCCCGAAATCGAGTTTCTGCTGCTGGCGCGCACTTAAAGTGCATCGTCAGCAGCATCGCCATGCTTCGCCACCAAGTATGCTTGAGCTCTTCGGCCCCTCTGATTACCATCGATTGCTCGAGCCGCAGCTTCTCCTCCGCCGACTGATCGGCTTCCAAGTCCCTCCCCTCTATCAGCGTCTTCTCATAAATACAGTCAGGAATCAATGGTGCCGGTCGCTGTCTTACCGGATAGGCTAAAATACGGTGCGGTGGAATAGGCACAAGGGTAAAGGGAACGCCAAAAGGACAACGCTGGATGAAAAAGGGGGAAAAAATCCTGTTTGGAGTTTTCGGCCTGTTTCTGCTGGCGACTACAATAGGTTTTATTATGCTGGAACATATCCGGCATGTTCAAAAAACCCCTATGTACGCTATTACCGATCATTACGATTTCTCCAAGGAGGGATTGCGAGGTTCCACGATCTTCGAAAAGCGGGGCTGTACCAATTGTCATCGGGCGATGCGGGAAGGAACCAATATGGGGGTCGTTCTCGACGGCCTTGGCTCCAAATACAGTTACGATTATTTTTATAATTTCCTCAAAAGCCCCGAAGACACGTACGGGGCAAAAACCATCGATCATGGCCCACCACCGAAAATGGCTGCATACGTCTCCGCACTCCCCGATTCCGATTTAAGGGCCCTCGCCCGTTTTCTGTCGGAATTGCGAGCAGACCCAGGCGCTGCCGATTCTCCGATACCCCCGGAAGAAAAGTCGACTTTTCTTGAGTCTGTACTGCAGCGTCTGGCACCGGACAGCTGGAAAGAAAATTTTAAAGATATCCGCGACAGGGAATCCGATAAAAATGAACAGCATGCTCCGACCAATTGATGCCGCCGCAGCAGACCGCCGGGATTTCACCCGCTATACGTTGTGGTTCGTCTATAGCTGCATCGTCTATTCCATCATCGGATTCTCATGGGGATCGCTGATGGGGGGAATCCCGGAATTCCGCCATTTTGTTAACTTTACCCCTCATGGGCACCTTATCGTACTGGCCCATGCACACATTAACTTGCTAGGATGGGTCGAGATGGCAATCTTCGGCGCTCTATATTATGTAGTACCCAAGCTGACAAGGAAGCCGATATACAGCTTACGCTTGGTCAAAACCCACTTTTGGATGCACAACATCGGACTCATCGGGATGGTTGTTCTTTTTTCTGCCGCCGGCATTATCGGCGGCATATCGACATCCGATGATGTCGAAAAACAAGTCAGTCATTTGCTGGCGCTTGTAGGCATGTTCGGAACATTGGTGCTTCTGGCAAACATCATCTGGGGCTATAACCTGTTTCGGACGAGCATGGGTTGGGAAAGCATTGATGCTGAATAGGCGCATATTTTCAACTGCGATCTGCTGCATTATTTCAGCGGGTCTGGTCGCGGGTTGCGACGGATGGAAACCCGGGTTGACTCCCGGCACGCGCGCGCCGAGCATTCCGACCAAGACATTGGCGGATGTCGGAGGCGATTTCAGCAGAATTACGACATATCACCAGCCTGATGAGCGCATGTATCAATATTCCGTTGATCAAGCGTTGAAAACCGGAAAGCCGATCCTTCTGGAATTCGCAACACCCGGCCACTGTACGGTCTGCGATGGGCAACTGCAAATGCTGAAGGCATTGCTGGACAAATACCAGAATCAAGTCGTATTCATTCACCTGGATCAGTATGAAAATCCCCAGGCATTCAAAGCCTACAGGATCATCGGCGACCCTTGGACAGTGGTCATCGATAAAAACGGGGTAGTATGCTTCCAGCGGCCAGGGCGAATGCTGTACAGTGAAATGGAAGATGCCATCAAGAAAGGCTTACCGATCGCCCATCAGCCGATTTCGCTGCGACAAAACCATATCACCAGCAATGCCGGTTGAAGGTCAGATCTCTCCCGCTCTTCAAATTTTTAAATTTGGCGCGGCCATTCGCGGCAGCGCGTTTATAAACGACAATTTATGGGAGAAATATCCCCCAATATCCGTTTCGTTCCTGATCGCAAAGGCATGTTGTGGGATTTACTGCTTTACGTTCCTACTGTTGCGGCACTTGCATCGATCGGAGCCAAGCTGTGGTACGGAGGGGATAAGAATCTGGCCTATCTGCTTTGTTTTTTAGCCAGTTTTTTTCTGATAGCTGGAAGCAGCAGAATTCTGAAGACCCGGCTCATGCTGTTGCCGTCGGCTCCTGTCGCCCTCGAATTGAACAAGCAGTACATACGTTTGGAGCAGCGCGACGGAAAAGTGATCGACTTGGTAAAGGAACAGCGTTTCTACTCGGATTACTCGGGGCGTTCATTTGGAATATCCGGCCTGGACGGCCGCGGGGAACGGCTTCAATTCGTGTTTCATAAAGGACAGTTCCAGGATGCTTCGCAGTATGACGGCACCGTCGAAACCTTGAGACGTTATTTTAAATAACGTCCGGAAGCTACTGCGGTTCGTGGCATCCCATCCAATGACCTTCATTTCCTGGAGGAACGGCGATGAATGACATCTCTCGCCATATAGCCGATGACGCCGGAAACTACCGCACAAGTTATCGAGATCAGCAGGTACTCGGTTTCCAGATTCACCAGTCCCCCTACCAGCATGTGCACCGCGTAACCAATCATGATCAGGGAACTGATGGCGATTGCCAGATAAACGAACGCTTCCTTCACGAGAGATTTTCTCTTATTTGGCGGTAGCTATGGGGTTTTCTTCCGAGCGGGCGGAGAATCTTTGATCCTGATGATCACGCCCGCATCCCGAACGGCGATAGTCTCGGTCTTCTCGCCGCCTAGCATCGCCAAGTCACGGGCCAATGGCCCGTTTGCAGCTTCCTTCGGATCGAACATCAGATAACTGATTCCGTGCATCATCGTCAAAAGGATATTTTCGTCTTCCACAGGCGGAGGCAGTGGCAATGCATCGCACCCGCACGCCAGCATGGTCCGCCCCGGCCATTGACTTGCGACGCGCATGGCCCCGCCACCGGCAACATTAGAAGTGTCATGTTTCGATACATCCGTGCTTTCAACCAGGGTCTTGATTAGAGCATCGCTTGGAGACAAGAAGCCACCTTGCAGCTGCTGATATCGTGCTTTATCCGAAGCTGTGAACGCCATGGAAAGAATAAACAGCGTCGTCAGCGCCATGCCACGCTGCTTGATGAAGCCCCCTGAAATGTTTGACCGCATCAATAACGGCAGACCCCAGTACAGACATATAGACAGCGCCAATGCACTCCATGCTTCGTCGCCTGCCATCAGGCTCAATACCAACCCCACCAGCAGGATTCGGCCCAGAAAATCTTTTCGTAACTCTCGAAACTGCCGCCATACAACCAGCAACAATATCAGCAATGCTCCGCTCCCGATCGCTCCACGAATACCCCTCAGGCTGTTTTCTTCAGTGAGTGGAATTCCCATTATCGCGTTCGACAGACTTACGACCGGGTTCGTAAACCAATTAATGTCATGCCACCCGAGGGTCAACAACAAGGCAAGCGCTGTTGCTAGCGCTATCCCCCCCAGAAAATACTTCTGTTGGTTTTGGTCCGGGGGATTTTTGTACCATGACCACGCCAATACTGCTGGATACGCCATGCCCGCCGGATGCAGGGTCGTGCTCACAGCACACAGAAACATCTGAAAAAAATGAAGCCCCCCGAACAGCCGAGGTTGTTCCTGACGGTAGCGTTGATCCAGCCATGCGCCTGACGCAAAACAAAATAATAAAAAAGGAACGATAGCAAGAGTGTCGATCTGGTTTACGATCAACGGCGATATCAAAAACAGCCCGCTTGCGAGGAGCGCACTTTCGTTCTCGCCCGCACGATCCCTCCATTTATAGATAATCCAGATGGCCAGGGCTGTAATCAGAATCGAAAATATCCGCGCTGCCAGGACATTTCCTGTCCACAGTATCCCGACCGGGATATAAAAAATCGCGCGGAAATCAGGCACACCAAAGGTCACCACTGGGGTCACCACACGGTCAGCCACTGACCAAACCAGCAACAGGGCTCTGGCCCCGCCTTCGTCTGCACCATAGGGGGTCTTTTGAAGAATCAAGAAAACCGAAGATCCCCAGATTAAAAGCGCTAAATAGGCCCAATAACGCCCTGGAAAATTTAATGGTTTGACACGAATATTCATCATCATGATAGCCACGCGCCAATTCCATGATCGACGATCATGTGGCTTTACTCCGATCGCTCACGAATTAAATCAGGGATAACGCGATTTGCCAGCCGGAACAGCCGCCTTTATGCAAAGTTGATCTTGCGGTTCAACTCCAAGTGGGTCAGAAAGGATTAAACCATACCAGCCCTACGATTGAATGGACGATGGCAAGCGTAACACCAAGGGCGGCAAATATCATATGCAGAACAAAAACCCGCTTCCCGTATACAGCCATCGAAATTCCAAGTCCGGCGGCGATCAAAAGGATCAGCAAGAGTGGAACCCCCAGCAGGAACATGATGCGATGCTTCTTATCGTCACTGAGCTTCCTGGGTTGTTGTTTTGCCTCCTCCTGCTGCTGAAAGGACTGCATGACCTGAGCCTGGTCACCTGCCTTTTCGATATCTCCTGCATACGCGTTGTGCATGAAGGGTACTAGGAACGCGGCTACCACGCTGGCCCTGACCCAGGCCGGCCGCTTCCTGCGAAAATAACATTTTATATTCCACATACCTGCTTCATTCCACCGAAGAAGAATGATCCGAATCCTTGTCTTCCTGATCAGATTTATTTATCAGGGATCGCCACATTAAAAAAGCCATCAATACGAAAGGCGACAACACTCCTATCAGCAAGAATAGAAATATATACCACGGCGTTTCTATCGTGACATGAACAAAACGATAGCTGTCGACCGATGCTTGTGCCGAAGGAACGCAGAAAATCAGGATCATCAGTACCGGCAGGAATTGCCTGTGTCGCATCATGATGGATTCTTCCTGCTGGCAACCTCGGAGACATCTGACGCGCACCGGAACCCGAAAAAATCAGAAGCAAAATTGGGGAGCGCGTAATTTCTGTGGAAAGAGGCCGTAGAAAAGGGGTCGCTTTTCCATGAACCTCCCCGCAAGACCTTATATCGCTTGTTTATCTCCACCAAGTCGGAAAGTTTCATGGCTTGGTCCTGTTCAGACAGCACCCGGGCCACCTTCCCCTTAAACAGATCCGCAGGCGCATCAGAATTCTGATAGGGAAGAAAGTCGTCCTGAACCCACTCGCTGACATTCCCCGCCATGTCGAAGACCCCGTAAGGGCTGCGGCCACTCACATAGGCGTCGACCTTGGAGGGGGAACCCACATTGTAATAGGTGTTTAACCGGGAAGGATCCATCGTGTTTCCCCATGGCCAACGCCTGCCGTCCGTTCCACGGGCAGCTTTTTCCCATTCCGCCTCGGTAGGGAGCCGTTTGCCAGCCCAACGCGCATAGGCGGCGGCGTCGTACCAATTTACAAGCGTAACTGGAAACAATAATTCACCTTCGGGAATTCTGCCGTCTTTCCAGCTGGAGGGAGGGCGATGTCCGGTGGCGGCAATAAAGCGCGCATACTGGGCGTTGGTTACGAGATATTTGTCGATCCGGTATGCCGGCAAATCGACCTTGTGCTGAGGCCGGTTCTGGGCATCAGCGTTCTTGTAATTGGTACCCATCACGAACGGTCCTGCTGGGATAACGACCATGGAATCAAACTCCCGCCACTGATCCTTGCCCAGCAGGGACTCGGCTTCCCCTATGGTATAAGTGGCGATACCCTTATTAAGTTGCTTGTTTTCTTCGTTTAAGGCATGCAGGAAAATATCCTCCCCGGCGGCGCGGATCCTGGAATTTTCCTCTCTTAAGTCATAAGAAGCCTTGTCCCGCATTTCGGCCATGCGGCTGGAGCCGATTGCCACGACATGAAGGCTGCCGCCTATCACCACCAAAGCCAGACAAGTAATAAGCGTTGCATAAAGGTAGCGCTTCCTGCGAACCCGTTCCGCAAAGTTGAAAGGGGGGCTATGGAATTCAGTCATCGGCGGCTTCATTTCGACTGGCCAGCGACGGGGGAATTCCCTGCGGCCCCAATAAGTGCCTGTTTTCCCTGTGGTACACCTTTTTTATGAAAACCTCTCCAACAATGCCGCCAATAGCGGCAGATTCCATGGTCAGAATCACAAAGAACCCCCACCAGCCTAGAGGTATCAGCGTACTCCCCTCGGGGATATCGGACGATGAGTACACATCGACATAGCTGAGGCAGCGCACAATCAGCGGCGGGAAATAGCTCAGCCACCATGCGCCGTAACCGAAAATCCACGCCACCGCCAGTCCCACCAGAAATGGCACAAAGAAGATATCCAGAATCCAGGAAAAATTGAAGGTGCCCAAGCCATAAAAAAGCTCGGTCTTCACCCCGAGTAGCCGATCCCCGAAATGGTTGAGAGCGCTGCCCATCAGCAGGGCTGCAAACCCCCTTAAATAGCGCGGGTTCATTCCGGGTGGTAATCCAGACCGGTCAGTTTCTCGTATTCAGATTTCCTGGTTTCTTCGAGATACCAGTCCTTGACCTTAAGACTGGACAAATACTGAGCCATCAAACGCCTTTCGCTTTCAGGAAGGCTGGCAAAGGAAGGCATTTTATACTCCGCCTTGAGACGGGTAGGCAGAATTTCTTGTGGAACCGGAGCGGACAGATAGGCATACAACCATGCTTCGCTTCGAAGAGAACCGATACCATCGAGCATCGGCGCCGGCACGTTCTGAAGGACATCCCTGATCGTCCATAGAGAATGGCACTCTCTGCAGTGATATTTCCTATAGAGGTCGGACGCCGGCTGTGCCACAGATGCCGGGGCCGTACTGTAAAAAGGTATCTCGCCCTGATGTTTGTCTTGCTTCAAAAACAAGGAGCGCCCGATGGCAAATAATACAAGCACTGCGATCAGCCCCCACACGTACCGCTCACCCTGCTTCATGCCTCGCGCGCTTGTCCTGCGCCACGCTTCATTGCCAGATGGTGCTCACGGCTTTCCATTTGCTTTTGCAGAACCTGCTGGCTCTTCGCATATTCTTCGGCAGACATCTTGTCTCTATCGCCTTTGTCGAAAACGAGATACTTGATGTCTTCGTCAAACTGATCATTCCTTACTCCCCAGCGCATCCAGTAAATAACGGCAATGATAATTATCGCCCCTGCGATTAACCAGAGATAAATGGTCCAGCCATCTGTTTCGAAAATAGAAGTTATCGCGTCCATAAAACTAGACTCCCGGGATTAGTTAGAAAAGGTAACCACCAAGCATTTGCGTTGCTCCAAAGATAACCGCTATTACGATGCCGAGTATGATTGCGCCGAACATTATCCTCTCGCCCAGCCGCGACCTCTCTGATCTCTCGCGGCCCAGCATTACTGCCGCAACTATGACTGAAAATACTACAATACCTACCAGCATAAAAGCGAAAACAAACTCGCTGAAATGCTGACTCTGCATTCCCTCGATGCTCAAATCGAGCTTCGGGGATATGTCATAACCTACTTTAAATCCAATAACTTGCTGTATCAATTTGAACAAATAACGAGATAAGCCTTGATGGCATGAAATCTGTTACAAAATTCTTGCCCTATAAACGGATGCGCCGCTCGAGAGGAGCGGCGCATATGACTCTTGCGATGCCGAAAATTCGCCAGCCGACTGGCCGAACTCCTAGTAATTTCGGATCTGAGATGAGTGCTTATCGTAATGATCCACAAAAAAACTGTACAAAAACGGCACCAGATAAGCCAACGCAACCGCAATCGAGACTGCTATGGGAGGATTGTCGAGTTCAATCATAAAAATTACCTTTCACTTTGTCCGATTAATGATCACGGTCATGTCTGGGCTGCCATCCGTAAGCCGGCAGGTGTTTGACCACAATAACCACGCCCAAGAAGAAGAAAAAGATAAAGAAGATATCGATAAAATATCCTTTATCCCACCATGGCTGCTTTCTGATCCGCGTGCCATCCGGCCTGAAATTGCCCTCAAAGTTCGCTTGCGCCACCTTGTTTCCCACTATTGTGTACTCTCCCAGATCAACACCCTGCTTGATCAACGCATCGATCTGCGGCTTGAGAACCCGCAGATCATCCATTGTTACGGGATGGCGGTCCAATAATGCCCGGTACGGGCTATCCTGGTTCATCTCCAGAATTTTCTTCATTGCTGCGGCATCATCCTGAATGGCTTTTACCTCCGGAGTGTCCATCGCCTTGACGTAGCCCTCATAGATCTGGGCGTTAGGGCGTTGCCCCCATAAAGGAAATGTAACGGCAAAAGCAGTCAGCACCGTCAATATCAGCAGCCACAGCACCGGTATGGGCAGGCGATTGTTGTCTTCGGTCATCCCGCCCAAACTTTCCGCTTCCCACAGTTTCTTGGCTTTTTCGTTGGCCTGGTCGTTGCTAAGACTCAACTGGTCATAGTCTTTAAACATCGCTCACCCCGGTTATTTCAAGCTCAAAACGTAATCAATCAAGTAGCGAATATCCGAATCTTTGGCATACGAGGGAACGTCTGGCGGAAGCACTCTTTTGCCTTCCCGGTATTCAATATATTCGGCACGCCATTTGTCGTAGTCGATCTTATTACCATTGGCATCGACAGGGCCCCACAGATAATCGAAGCGCGGCATGATCGAGTGTGGCTGAACCAGGCGCGGGTTAAAGAAGTGCAGCATCATCCACTCCTTTGACGCGTTGCGCGATCCGACGTGCAGCAGATCGGGCGCCTTGCGGTCTGAACCGAATGCGGTCGGAGACTCGCCATTGAAATCACCCAGCATCGGCGGAACGCCGAACACCTGCCAGTCCTGGGTCTGTTCCGGAAGCAGAGTATGGCACCACCAGCAGCCTTCGCGCACGAACATGGTCTTTCCTGCGCCGGCCTTGGAGATATCTTCATCCTTGGTAACGTGGAGCACGTCCGCCGGCGTCCACCCCTTGGTTACTGTCAGGTCCTCGATGTAATTAACTTCTCTTCCTTCATAGGTATCTTTGGAGATGGCAAAAACCGCGCCTTGGTCTTTATTGGCCGAGCCGATTTTCCCCTTGTCGACACTCAGCTCCTCAACGCCCTTGCCCAAGGTACGCGTATGCAGGATGCCGCTGGGGAACGGCGTGCCGGATTCGTACACATAGACATACATCGGCTCAGGGAACGCTGCTCCCGTCTTGGGATCGCTCTTCAGCAGAACCTTGAGCGGCTTGTGCCAACCGAGCAGAAAGGGGTCATCAAGATTGAAGCCCGTTTCACGCCCCATCGTAAGTTCTTTTTCAAGACCAACTCGGCTGGTTTGCACAGCAGCAATGTCAATGGTAGGCAGAATCAGCGTGATTGCCATGGAACTGCCCAAGGCTACCCCGAACATCCTGGCGCCTATTTTATATTCTCTAAATGCCATTCTCTATCTCCCCCTCTGCCGGATGAAATTACCGCTCATAGGCCAGTTCATGCGCCATGCGGCCTTCCGGAATCACCGTGCCCGCAGTGGCGGTTTTCCACATGTTGTAAAGCCAGAACAAATTGCCCGTAAAGACCATCGTGCCCCCAATCCAGCGGGCAATCATGTAGGGGTGTTCTGCGATTACCACATCGATATACGGCACTTCATAAATCTTGCCGGCCCCCTGAATCAGGCCTGCAATGGTCATGGAGACCCAATAGGTTGTAAATCCAATCAACAACAGCCAGAAATGCAGGTTACCGAGAGTCAGGGAATACAATTTCCTCTTCAGCAATGTCTGAATGCCGAAATATACCGCAGCCGCCTCAAGGAAAGTCGAGAAGCCGAGTAATGCCAAATGCGCATGGGCCACTATCCAGCCGGTGCCATGTATATACCAGTTGATCGCACGCGTCTGCTGGAAACCGCCCTGCATATTAAGAGGGATCGCCATCAGGCAGCCGGCGATAGTAAAGCGGACCTCAAGGTTCTCCACAAACATGTGCCACTTGCCCTGCATCGTCAGCAGGATGTTCGATACGAAGGCGATCGCCGGCACCAGAATCAGCACGCCTTCCACCGAGGCAAAGGATTTCAGCCATTCCGGCAGCGGCGACGACATCAGATGGTGGGCAGCAGGCGTCGAGTAAAACGTCACCACCGACCAGAAGTGCAGGTGGCCGATACGGTGCGAGTACAGCGGATTACCGGTCACTTTCGGAATTGTGTAATAGGCGATCGCCGCCGCCACCGGCGTGATCCACAATCCCAGAACATTATGGGCAAACCACCAAGTCATATAAGCTTCGCTCAACCCTGTCAAATGGAAGAATTCCGGAAGATTTCCGACAAAAAACACGATGATGAGCATGAAAGATGCACCGGCAAAAAACCAGTTGGTTGTATAAATGCCCTGGGTACGCCGGTTAAGGATCGTCATCCAGACGTTGATCCCCATCGGTATCGCAATGAAAAATACTATATAAAGATCAATCGGCCACGGAAAATCCGAATACTCGCGCCCTGAAGTGACCCCTGCCCACAGCAGTGTCAGCCCCAGCGACAGGCCGATATTCCAGAGCAGACAGTTCCACAGACCCAGTTTTTCCGACCACAGCTTCGTATTGCCCAAAGCCGGGGTGATGTACATAAAGGCCATCGCGAACGCCATGGAAATCCAGCCGAAGATGACGGCCATCACGTGCACTTGGCGCATGTGCCCGAAAGCAAAAAATTCGTTGCCGGTCACCCAGTCAGGAAATGCCAGTTTGGCGGCATTGAACGATCCCAAACCGGTGCCGATGACGAACCAGATGATGGAAGAAAACCCGAAGAAAATGGCCGCAGCACCGTGCGGAATATCTTCGTTCTTGGCAAATAGATACTTGAAAAGCATTATCCCCTCCAGCTCGAAAAATTAATGCGGCGATTTCTTGCTATTGTGTTTGTTCTTCGGCGTCAAGACGTACCATGAGAACAACATGCTCGAAAAGGCCAAAAGCATTCCCAGCAATCCTGCGACCGTGGCTATCATGATGTTATATGCCTCTCCTCGTTACGACTGGATGATTGAAGGTCAGTAGTCGGTGTATGGTCAGTGCTGGACGGAATTCTCAAGCGCTTCGTGGCGATTCAATCCCACGACTAGAATTCCGATAAACGCGATACCGAAGACGATCATCGCGATGTCGATAAATCCGGTAAAGGTGCTCGGAATATAAGCCATCATTCCGTTGCCGCCCCAGTTATCGAACTGTCCGCGCCCTAACATGCACATCATGGCCGCGCCGAACACGCTGCCATTGCCCATACCGGTCAGCATTCCGGTAACAATAATGGCCCAGAACGATCGAGCAACGAGTGACTTCTTCATGCTCATGCCGCTTTCCCCTCCAAAAATTTATTCAGGCAAGCTGTTTTTTTAGCTACACCAATCAATACCAATATGTATCCGACCAACTTAAACCAGCGTCAAAAGTGGTAAAGTTTGACAATCACCGTGCATGGCGTCGGAATCCGTCGCATCATAGATATCACGCGGCAGAATTGTCAAGTCTGTTTATCAAACCAATACCCCCTTCCGGCCCGGTCATAGCACTTCTCTACAGCGCATCGGGTTTGACCGGTCTCGCCTATGAGGTCTTGTGGGCGCGCATGCTGAGCGTGCAGTTCGGAGTCAGCATCTTCGGCGTGGTAATTACCGTCACGGCCTTCATGGCGGGGCTGGGTATCGGCAGTTTGATCGCAATACGCTGGATACATCTTTTCGCCCGGCCTCTCGCCATGTTCGCCATTATTGAAAGTTCGATCGCACTATACGCCCTGCTGCTGCCGGGGATTTTGAAAACAATCGACGTGTGGATGGATCACGCGGCCCGTCAATTATCGCTGACCCAGTGGTATGGTTTGCAGGGGGGCACAGCCTTCTGCTTGTTGACTATTCCGGCATGTGCCATGGGTGCAGGATTCCCCCTGATACTGAAGGCAGCGGAACAAATCCCCCTGTCACTGGGAAAACTCTATGGATTAAATACCTTAGGGGCGACATTGGGAGCCCTATTCCCGCTATGGAGTCTGCCCTTGATGGGATGGAACAACTCATTACAGGTCGCCGCCGCCCTGGGTCTGGCAATCGGCGCGGCGGCATGGAGATTTTCCCGGAGATTTCGACCCTTGCCTGAGGTCGATGCAGCCCCATTACGTCCGCCATTGCATCTACTGCTTTTTTACGCCGGAGTCGGAGCAGCAAGCTTGGCATTGGAGGTAGGATGGGTACGACTGTACGGCATGGTGATGCTGCGAACCGAATACGTGCTGGCAGTCATTTTAGCGACGTACCTCCTCGGAATCGCGCTCGGCAGTCTGCTGGCGCCGCAGTCAGCAAAGCCATGGCTGCTTATCCTGCCGCCGCTGATCGCAGGCGGTTTTACTTTGGCAAGCCTGTGGGGATTGCCCACGGTCTCAGGATGGGTCGAACGCCAGGAATTTCAGTCGCTCGCCAAAGCCCTATGGATGCAAGCGCTGATTCTGAGCCTGTTTACGCTGCCGGTCACGTTGACTCTGGGTATCTGGCTTCCGCTCCTGACACAACGATTCAGCAATTCCAACGCCGGCGGCGCCTGGCTTTACGGCGCCAATGCCCTCGGGGCAGCGTGCGGTTCCCTGGCAGCCGGTTTCGTCGGGATTCCGACCATGGGGACTACCGCGACGGTGGCAACGGCCGGGGTCGCGCTTACAATTTTTGGATTAAGCTGGAGCCGCCCGCCCCGTTACATCTGGCTGACTCTTCCGGTCATGGGATTGTGGGCATTGCCGGTATGGCAGATGCCTCCTGTTCACGATCTTCTGCCTCAGACACAAGGCCTGAGTAACGACCTTTATTTCCACGAAGACGCCGTTTCCCTGACCCATGTCATACGACGACCCGATGGCCAGCGTCTGTTGTTGACCGACCTGCAACGGATGGACGCGTCGAGCGATCCCAGCGCAGTACAGATCCAGGCGGACCAGGCCCGGCTTGCGCTGCTGCTCCATCCGTCTCCGCACGCCGTATTGTTCCTTGGGCTGGGAACAGGCATTTCGGTCATCGGCTCCGCTCCCTTTCCGGATCTGGAGCGAGAGGCGGTCGAAATTTCCCAAGGAGCCATTTTCGCCGCCCATCACTGGTTTTCGCCAATAAACGGAAACGCCATGCATGAAACACGGATCTACCGCGACGACGCGCGACATTTTTTAAGCGCGACGAGCCGACGTTACGATGTAATCATTGGCGACTTGTTCCATCCCGACTTGGCGGGACTGAGCTCCCTGCTGTCTGTTCAGCAATTTCAACGTGTACGCGCCCGTTTGAGCGACGACGGGGTTTTTGTGCAATGGCTGGCACTTAACCAATTTGACACCCAGTCTCTGGATACGGTTTTGCGCAGCTTCCGCCGGGCATTTTCCAATGGCCGGATGTTCATGGATGGAATGCACCTGGCCCTGGTTGGAACAGCCCGGGAATCCGCAGATGCAGTCGCGATAACGCAGAACTTGCAGCGCCTGCCGATGTCTGTCCGGGAAGCGGCAACTGGCGACGAGGGCAAATGGACATGGCTGGGCCGTTACTGGGGTGCGATCCCCGACAGCATCGGACCTGTCCAGGATGAATGGGCGCCGTTTATCGAATTCCGTTTGCCCCAAGCGCGCTATGCGGGAGAACTGGATCTGGAAAAATTACTGACCGGTCTGATCGACCGCCGGCCGGACACCAATGCTGCGATGAAATCATTGGGCGTGGCACCAGTAGATCACGAGGCTTTCGAACGCGCCTACGCGGCGTCTGAATTGATTGCCCGAGCCTGGGTCGCCTCACTTGCAGGAACCGATATGGAATCCGTACGTCTGACCTGGCTGGCTTACCAGGCCAATCCACACGACCGCTGGATTGCCAACGGACTGGCTGATAATATGTTGCGGTTATTGCCACAGGCCGTTCAGCACGGATTGAGCGAGCGTGCGGCCTTGCTGCGCATCCTCAGGATCAGTCCGACCGACTCTGAAACACTGCGCGCACTGTGGCACTTGGAGCAGTCTATGGGCAACCGGCAGGATGCAGAGCGCTACCGTTCGCGATTGCTTGCGCTGTCGCCGCTTGACCGCGAAGCGGCCGCGCCGGAAGCGCATTCCAGGTAACGAACATAGAGACGAGGAAGGAAGCTGTCGTGTCAACCAGCGTCAACAAGGCGCTTGCCGGAATCCCTATCAAGGTCGTCGGGCCCGAACCGCTGGAAATTCGGCCGGGATTTCACCGGAAACGCCGCGCCGTTCAGATGCTGATTCTGGCGTTATTGATAGCGATCCCGGCGAGCGGGTTGTTCCGCATCGATCCGGCGGCCGGGGCATTCGTGGTGCTGGATCGGCAAATCTGGTTCTCTGATTTCTTTCTGATAACGGGACTGTGGATCCTGCTGGCAAGCGGGCTGGTGGCTCTTTACTCGACGGCGGGTACTGTTTTCTGCGGGTGGGCATGCCCTCAGAACACCATTTCTGAATGGGCCAATCATATGACCCATACATTGCTCGGGAAACGCGCCGAAGTAAGCCTGACCGGGGAAGCTCCGCAGGTGGCAGCCACCAAGAACAAGGCGTTGAACTGGGCGATTCTGGGACTGTCGTTTCTATGCGCTGCAATGCTGTTCGGATTGATCCCGTTGTTCTACTTTTATCCGCCCGATGTGGTCTGGTCGTTCGTCACGTTACGGGCTGA
>Ga0335069_10006271_pt1 | contig 17305 bp, 8 predicted proteins | sample Lox_Sample_11_FD_206714 | JGI IMG/M metagenome (GOLD analysis project Ga0335069, IMG submission 206714) | Soil microbial communities from Loxahatchee National Wildlife Refuge, Florida, United States - Lox_Sample_1.1 | ecosystem: Environmental > Terrestrial > Soil > Wetlands | place: USA: Florida... | reverse complement strand
CTTTTGAGTTTACGCTGCTCGGCACACCCTTCGGCTGGATGCAAACCTTAATAGCGGCGCCGCCGGACGTTGGTCGAGTGGTTGGACTGTACCCGAGCAGACTCCCCACCGTCTTCAAATGGATCGAGTTCTTGGATACTACGGCGTCGCAGGAAAGACCTCGCAGCGTGTCCCGAGAGCATCGCATCTCGCTGTCACGCGATAACATTTCCTTCGAACTTGTATCCGATACCCGCAACAGCAATGATCAAGTCCGGTCTGGCGGGGTCTTCCTCGATTTTCTTACGCAAGCTTAATACATGAACATCAACGGTGCGAGTGTAGGTGCTCGCGTCGTAGCCCCAAACAGCTCTTAATAACTCGGTCCTGGAGATACTTTTCCCTGCGCGCTCCATCAAATACCGAAGCAATTGGAACTCACGGGCGGAGAGGTAAACCGGTTTTCCATCGCGAGTGACCTCTTTACGTCCGGTGTCGATGCGCAGGGAGCCGAACTGGTGTACACCGCGCCCAACCTGAACGGGAGCACGCCGTAAGAGAACTTCGATTCGAGCCATCAGTTCCGCTGCTTCGAACGGTTTCGTCACATAGTCATCGGCTCCCAGTTTGAGACCGACTACTTTGTCGATGGTTTCGTTGCGTGCTGTAAGAAACAGGATCGGTGTAGCCAATCCAGACTGGCGAATGTCGCGGCATAGATCAAAGCCATTTCGGACGGGCAACATGACATCGACAATAAGCAGATCGAAAGGCAAGACGCTGACCTTTTCCATCCCTTCTTGTCCGTCCCCGGCGGTGTCGACAACATAGCCTTCGCCGCGTAGGCGGTCGCGAAGCATGGTTCGCAGCGCCTCTTCGTCTTCGATAATGAGAATATTCTCTTTCACGTCGTTTCTATGTTACCAGCCGATGTGAGGACGGGTTCTGTTCCCAGTTCCATTTGCAGTCTGCAGATGAAGTGTAAATGCACTACCGGAACCGGCTTCGCTTTTTACCGAGATCCTTCCACCCATTGCCTCAATCATGTGCTTGACCACCGCGAGGCCCAACCCGGTACCGTGAATCTGCGCGGCCTGGACGCTGGAACCACGGTAGAACGGTTCGAAGATATGCTGTAATTCGGAGGCCGTGATTCCGATTCCTCGATCTTTGACTGTAATGGTGACCTCGGTCTGCGAGTTAGGTGTTATTTCGGTTTTGCAGAAGATTCCGATCCACCTGCTTTTCCCACTGTACTTCACCGCGTTGCCAAGCAAATTGTTCAGGCAGCGGCGTAGCGCCTGCTTGTCTCCTATGGCGGGCGGCAATGTTTTCTCGATGTCAATTTCCAAAGTGAAGGCCGACAGTTCGGGTAAAGACGAGGTACTCTTTCGCACTTCTTGTACAAGGTTCTCGATGTCCACTGTACCCAAAGTGTAGTTTGTTTTGCCGCTTTTAACCGATGAGAATAGGAGAATCTGATCCACAAGTTCGATGAGTTGACGTGTTTGAGTCGTAATGATGGATCCGTATTCGCTGATATCGGGTGCAAAACCGTCAGTCATGTTCTCTCCCGCCGAATAAATGACGGCGAGCGGGGTGCGTAGCTCGTGCGAAATGGAAGCGACGAAGTTCATCTGCAGGCTGGCAAGCGACTGTGCACGCTGGCTGGCGATCACCACGAAAACCATCGAGACCGCCAGCAGACCTAAAACAACAATGCCCGTTATGAGATTGGTCCGTCGAACGTTGGCGAGAGCCACTGCTTGATGACCTTCTCTGTGCTGCAAGAAAAGTGTCCATGATGTTTCGTTCGGCGCATAGTGAATGACAGGGAACCATACAGGCGCGGAGAAACTGTGCCATTCTTCTCCGTGCAGAGCCTGCCCGTTACGAACGCTTTCCCACCAAGATCCTTCCACTGTTTCCGGCGGCGGTCCAAAGATGTTCATCCTCGAATCGAATGACTCGACGCGCGAAGGATTCAAGTCTGTATCAGACGAGTAGAGCAGGGCCGAGGATTTTCCTGAGCCGAGTATGGCTACCTTGTATTCGAGGCCGCCTGGTCCACCGAAATAACGATTGGTGACCACGGGCAGGATCTGGTTTCTTATCGTTTCGAGATTCAAAACAACGACGATCCAATCGACAGGCCTACCTTCACGCGAGTCATGAAGAGATCTGGCACGGTGCACGATCGGATGGACCATCGCAGGAATTGACGGATCAAATTGCCAGCCCGTCATAACGCTGCTGCGCAATCGAAGATTGACTGGTCGTGCAGTTTTTTTTTCAACCGCGTCGTTGGCAGCATCGGGCAGTTGCCAGGCCCGTAACGCAAGGGACAAATCGGCAGATCGCGATTGCAAACGCTGGAAAAGAACTTGCAGATCGGCTGGAACAGCCGCGTGCTCGATCTTTCCGTTGTCGACATTAAACCTCAGGGCACGTGGTAACGGAGAATGAGCCGTGTTCCAGATATAGACATCCGTTACCAGGTTGGGATCGATGTAGATGTTCTCAGCCGAATCGTGATCGGAGCCTTTCCGACTCCAGTCCTGGTAGCGCTGCATGTAATCGGTCCAGCTATCATGCGCCCCGGAATCCGGACCAACCTGGAGAGCAACACAAACAGACGATAGTTCGCCGTAAAAGTCGAGCTGCCATGCCAACATCAGCGACTCAAGTTTCGCACCCAGTTGCAACTCAGCCGAGCGACCCAGCTCCGAAGTCCATCGATATTGCAACACAGCAATCGTAACGAGAAGCGCGGCAATTCCTGAAAGGGCAGCTGCCCACAAGAGAGTGGTTTTGCCGAACATCGTGACGTTCATTCTATTCGGGAAAGACTCTGTCAGGTGCAAACTCCCCCCGCCTGAACTCCGTATTTGGCAACAGTCATCCACACTCCGATTGTGCTTGCCATCCTCTTACTTATTTACTTACAGAATTAGCGTAGCGTCTATTGGTGTTAAATATGTAAAATAATCGTTAAAACTACTAGTTGTGGGCCTGATTGAAGGATTTGGCTGAAGCCGTACGCATCCGCTAAATCAACAACTTGCGTTCTAGCATCGAACAGACAGAAGACTAATCTTGTAAAGAAAGTAATAATTAGGTAAATCCACGCCTACCCAGATTGACTCGTAGAGATACGCCCTCATAATTGGCCCAAGTAGATCCCTGATCCAGCAAAAAGAAGTGCCCTATCCCCTGAGGTTGCCGCAGGGTCAGGAGATTTCTCGATCAAAGGGGTCTGAGGATGGACTGTATTTATGAAGGGGTCGAAGAGCAGAAGAGCTTAGCAAACTCCCGTTGCGATTCTGGCCGCATACGGGTCATGATCGTTCACAACTTGCGATTGGATGCTGAGATGTTTGTCAGAGCGCTCAATGAAGATGGGCGGTTCGAAGCATTTCGTTCCCTCGGGAAGCTTGAAATCCTATATGCAGATTTAAAAGAGCAGCAGCCACAAGTTGTACTGGTCAGTGCCGAGTGGCGCAGTATGGATATCCAGCCCGAAGATGTCGTCCGACTCTGCCATTCGACGCTGCCCCAGGTACGCACAGTGCTGTTCCTTGACCGCGAATGCGCCGAAGAGATTGTGGTGGATGCTTTTCGAGCTGGAGCCCGAGGCGTGATAGACGGTGATGACTCGCTGGAAACATTGAAGCGTTGTATCCAGTCGGTTGCCGAAGGACAGATCTGGGGCCGTAACGAGTACTTGCACAACGTCCTCCAAGGGTTGGCACGCCTGGAGGGCTTGCTGGTCAAGTCGGGGGCTTCGGGCGATCACTACCTGACTAAGCGCGAGCGGGAAATACTTCAATTTGTCGCTGCCGGGCTCACGAATCGAGATATCGCAGCTCGCCTCAACCTTAGTGTCCACACGATAAAGAATTACCTCTTTCGATTGTTCGGTCGGCTCGGAGTATCGAATCGGGCCGAGTTGGTCGCATATGCGGTAAACCACCAACCTGCAGCCTCCGGTAGTTCCATTACGGGGGATCTATATCACGCCTGATCACCGGTTTCCGTTTTTGACTCTCTGACTTGCCAGCGCTTCGTCTGTTGAGCGAGCCCTGATTTCGCGGGCTCGCTTTTCTTTTTGGCCTAAATTACGCGTCATGTTCAATAACGCTGACATTGGTAACACGGCGTGTAGAGAATCAGGGCAAATCTTCTCTATTCGTGTACCACATGAAAAGAGACATAGGACGTTCAGTACTTCGCTCTCTTGTGCGGAAATTTCAGAAGCTCTAACCTGCGTTCACTTTCGGTGTGGTATGTGAAGGATTGGTTCCGTGGCGTGGCATCCCCCAAATCAGCCACAACACTAAACAGCACGCTTCCCCCGGCGGAGATCGGCAGTGTGATCTTCGTCCACATGTCAACAATCCTTCGCTAAATCGGTAATAAGACAAAACGTTGTACCGCTGTTGCGAGGTTCCGGACCCTGTGTCTGGAGTGAACGCGTAGGTGCGCCCGGCTCCCGGGGTCAGAGGCGCTAAAAGCAGGAGGGTCGGCAATGGCCGTCAGGAATTTACGACTGTTGAGTCTGGTAACAGTTCTCGTCAGCCTCGTGGGAATCACCGCGAGTGCTCAATCATTTAAAGTTCAGTGTCCCACCACGACGATTACCCATCCCCTAGCCAATAACGACACGGAGCCGGCATATCTCGGCCCGACGTACGCGAACAAAGACGTGTACGGAAGTGCGATGGCGAACAACAACGGGGCCATCAAGTGCCAGCAGATTTCTGGTGGTGACGGGTACGCCACCATGGCGGACGGTACCCAGACCTACATGTTTTCGTTCGGTCCTCTGTCGGGAATCGCCGACATCGCAGGCGGCAGGCCGGGCACAGAACCGCCGAGCGTATTTAACGCTCCTTATCCGGCGGGACCGCCTTACTTGCAGCCCGGTGACCCCGCGACCACCGATGCCGGAACAATCGGTACATTCGCCTATAACGGCGCTATCGGCCAGGCTCCCGATCTTGACTGTCTCGCGGACAACAATACCGCCCTGGCGCAGGTGCCTCCGGCGCCGCTGCCATGCCCGAACGTGCCCATGAGCGGACCGTTTATGGGTATCGATGGTCACGTGGATCCACGCCCGATTATGGACATTGGCGTGATGAACGGCAACATTCCCGCGCCGCTGATGGCGATCGACGAAGACGACGAATTCTTCCTGACGCTCAGCAATGTGGGCATGATCATGCGCCCCGATTTGTTCGAGCAGCACACGGTTCACTTCCACGGTTATCCGAACGCTTCGTCGTTCTATGACGGCGTGCCTGATGCTTCGGTCGCCATCAACATCGGTGCGAGCTTCACGTACTATTATCTCGCCCCCGAAGCCGGAACTTACTTCTGGCATTGCCACATCACTCCCCCGGAACATTTGCAGATGGGCATGGTCGGACAAATTTATGTCCGCCCTCGCCAGAACCGCCTGCCCGATCAGACCAGTTTGTATGCAGGTCTGCAAACTCAGCAACTGGATCTGCGCACCAAGTGCGACTCATCGGCTGATATTCTCTGCAGCAACCCGCTGCCGATCACAAACAGTGGAGCGACTCACAGTTCGGGTAATAAGTATGCTTACAACGACGGCGACGGCTCCACGCGCTACGACGTTGAATACCCGCTGCAGATTCACGGTTTCGATCCCAACTTCCACTTTGTGGGCATGACCTTCAACCCCGAAGGTTTCGCCGACATGAAAGACAAGTACTTCCTCCTGAACGGGCGCAGCTATCCCGACACGGTGCATTCCGGTGCGATGACGACAGCGTCGGTCGACGGCGCGAACCACTACTCGCAGCCTCTTGATTCGATCGTCAACATTCCTGCCGGCGGACGTGCGTTGCTGCGCATCTCCGACCTCGACGTTAGCGAATACCAGACGCTTGCCTCGATGGGCATTCCGATGACGGTGATCGGCTGGAACGCGAGGCTATTGCGTGACCAGGCCGGCAACAACATGTCTTACAACACGAATTCGATCACGCTTGGTGGCGGCGAATCCTGCGACGTGATTCTGGATACGACCGGAATTCCGAAGGGCACCTACTACCTTTACACCTCAAATCTTGACCACCTGTCCAATGATGCCGAGAACTTCGGCGGGTTGATGACGGAAGTGCACGTTAACTAGGAGAGCAGCAATGAGCCAGAACAACATGAAGAACACGAAGATACAACTGCTCCTGGCGCTGGTGATGACAGTTATGTTGCTTGCGCCAGCGGCCTTTGCTGCGGCTCCTGGAATCACCGGGCCGACATTCAATCTCACCGCACAGGATGCCTATATCACGCAGCCCGATGGCGCCATGATTTATTCGTGGGGTTACGGCTGCAAGGGTACGCCGAGTGGGTACGCTCCTGCGGTGATGAAGACTGCGAGCTGCCCCGCAATGCAGATTCCCGGGCCAACGTTGATCGTGAATGAAGGAGACACAGTCACCGTAAATCTCACGAATAATCTTCCAACGCCGGCAGGAAATACCTCGATCCTGTTTCCCGGGTTCCAGGTAACAACCAGTTGCGCTGGGCAAACTCCCTCCGGAGTGAATGGCTTGCTCACTTGCGAAGCCGCACCTGGCGCGACTGTGACGTACGCATTCACGGCCACGACGCCGGGCACCCGCTCGTATTACAGCGGCACGCAGGGCGATCTGCAGGTGGAGATGGGTCTCTTCGGTGCCGTCATCGTATTGCCCACTCAGGCCTCAAGTTTTCAGAACTGCACTACTGGCTTGGCCGCCAGCAATTTGGCTGCTGAGCAGCACTGGGGCGAAGTCGATTGGCGTCTTGCTCCGGCTGCTTACGATCACCCGAAGACCTGCTATGACCGCGAGTATCTCTTCCAATTCTCGGAGATGGATCCGTCCATTCACGCACAAGCTCATGACCAGGTGACTGCTCGTGGGAATTGCACCGCTGGTGCGGCTGGATGCAGCCTGAATGTTGCGACCGAGCCCTACCACCCTGCGTATTACATGATCAACGGCCGCTCCATGCCGGATGACATGGACCCGAACTATGCGCCGCAATATCCGCACCAGCCCTACAACGGTAATCCGCATATGCATCCGGGCGAGCAGGTGTTGCTGCGCATTGTCGGTCAGGGACGGTGGCAGCATCCGTTCCACGAGCACGCCAATCACGTTCGCATTCTCGGCCGTGACGGCAACCTGATCCTCAGCCAAAGCGATGCCAATTCTCTGGCTGGGCCGCTGATGTTCACCACCACCACCACGCCGGGCCTGGCGATGGATGGAATCTTCTACTACACGGGCAAGGGTCTGAACTGGGATATGTACGGTCACAATCCTGGAACCAGTGACCCACTCGGGAATCTGCCTTGCACGCCGGATGCGAACGGTTACAACACTGGCGATCCAACGGCGGTGAACTACTACGAATGGTGCCAGGATCACGATAAGCCGATGCAGGCAGCGCCTTTCGGCGACATCGCCGGTGGCGGTCCGGTTACACTCCCTGACCCCAATCTATTCACGAACGGCAACTGGTACGGCGGCAGCCCGTACCTGGGGCCTGATGCAACTGTTCGTGCAGTTGGCGCGACCGGCACCACTCCTCCGGCCGGTACCGTCGCCAATTCCCCGGGCGGGGAAGCGGGCTTTGCCTTCATGTGGCACTCGCATAACGAGCGCGAGATCACAACCAACAATATCTTCCCGGGCGGAATGATGATGATGATGCTGGTCGATTCCCGGGAATTCGTCATCGACGAGTCCAACTAGGTGAGGAGCAGAAGAAAGATGCGATCCAACTCTTTGCAAGCGACAATGAAGACAGCGATATTCGCCTTGTGTATTCTCCTCCTCGCGGGCATCGCTTACGGCCAGCAGCAAGTGAACCTGACTGCCGCGCCGGCGAGTGCATATCTGCCTAACGGCTCCACGGTGCCGATGTGGGGATATAGCTGCGGCGCTGCCGTAGCGAATTCTACCGCGACGTGCGCTTCGTTGAATCCGGGAACAACAGGCTGGTCGCCGGTGATCATCACGGTGCCCACTACTCAGGGTCTGACGATCAATCTAACCAACAATCTTCCTTCCCCAGTACCGACATCGCTCACGATCGTCGGACAAATCGGCGGTGGACTCGGTGATATCACCCAGCGCACCACGTCAGCGGCGCCAATACACGACAACATGCCCACGACGTGGACGGCTGCTAACGCAGGTGGTGTATTCACGCCGCCCGCACAGGGTCCGCGCGTGCAGTCGTTCTCGACGGAAGTTGCGACAGGAGTGACTGCCAGCCTGACCTGGACGGCGCCTCGAGCCGGCACTTATTTATTGGAATCTGGTACGCATCCTTCTATCCAGGGGCCAATGGGCTTATACGGCATCGTCGTCGTCACTGATGCTGCAGGCGGAAATGCGTATCCGAATGTGAAGTACACGGCTGACGTTCCGGTGCTGCTGAGCGAAATCGATCCGGTGCAGAACGCTGCGGTGCAGAAGGCGGTCAACACTCCCGGGTTCAGTGAATCTGCGGTTAGCGGTCCATGGGAGAACGGCCCAGTCGTTTCCATCAACATCACCAATGGCGGCTCAGGTTACATAACCGCCCCGGGCGTGACCCTGAAGTCAAATCCGGACGGACACGGTGCTGCCTCGGCCGTGATCGACACCGATCCCAACAGCCCGACATTTGGCCAAGTAGTTCAGATCAATATCGATAACGCGGGCGGCTACAACGTGGCTCCGCAAGTGATTATCGACGATCCGCCAACCGGTCACGCGAATGTAGCGACGGCGGTCGCGGCTCTGCAACTGAATACGAACGCTCTTGCTCACTGCAGCGGGGGAGCGGCTGCCTGCTATCCGCCAGCCGTGAATTACACGCCGTTGTACTACCTGATCAACGGCACGGCGTTCGATAAGAACAATGCTTCCGCATCGTTGATTACGGCCACCGCGACCTCGGGAACAGCTACCTCGGCTTCCAATACTGTGAGCGGCGGTGTTTTGGTTCGGCTGGTCAACGCCGGTCTGCGCATGCACGTGCCGTCCATCGTGGGCTCGGTGACTACCACGGGTTCTGGCGGAATGGCGCTTATCGCGGAAGACGGCAACCCTCTTCCCGGTTTAACCCGCGTGCAGAGCGAAGTATTCATGGCGGCGGGCAAGACTTACGACGTGATGATTAAAGCTCCGGCGGCGAGCGGCAATGCTCTCCCCATCTTCGACCGTGAATTGAGCCTTTCGGGCAACGCCAGTTCGCACGACACCGGCATGCTCGCTTACCTCGCCGTCAACGGGGCGTCATTACCGACTGACGGTGCGTTCGCCACCAGCGCCGCAGTAGCGCGCGACGACAGTTACAGTTCCCTCATTGCCGGGAAGACTCTCACCATCTCCGATGCATCCAAGGGCCTGATCGCGAACGACACCAATGTTTACGGTGTTCATGTTTTGGCCGGGCCCACCGGTGGTCAGCTCACGCTGAACGTTAACGGTACTTTTACGTACGTTCCGAATGCCGGCACCACGTCCGATTCGTTCACGTACTGTGCGAACGGAACGGTGGATCTAACCAAAACGCAACCGTGCTCGTCCGGTCTCACAGCCACCGTAACGCTCGGTGCCGCGACGATCGAAGCGAATACCGGTATTACCGTTAACGACGACGCCTACAACTCGAGCCTGGGGCATTCGCTGCTGGTCAGGGCTCCCGGCGTGCTGGTTAACGACGCTGATGCCGCCGGATACCCGTTGGCGCTTGACGTCGCGAGCATCAGCGCGTCAGCGGGCCTGACCATCACCGCCGATCCGAGCGGCGCGTTTACCGCGACACTGGCGTCGACGGCGGCTCCTGGTGCGTATACCTTCACATATAAAGCGCGTAACTCACAAGGCACACAGAGCGCGTCGGCAGCGACCGTGACCATCAACTTCCCCAAGCCTAGCGGCTTGGCGGTGAGCCTAGTTGATGGCATGACGAAGACACCTTTACCAGGGTCGCCACAGGATTACCGCTGGGTAATCGAAGAAGACAGGACCTTCTACGTCGACCCTCAGATTGCTCTTGCCGGTAATCACAGCACGACCGGCGGCAACTCAATTAACTCTTTTGGTACAGCCTTCCACACCAGCTATATGCCGCTGGTGGCGCAAGGTTGCACCGGAGACAAATCCTGCGAACTCGGCCAGACGGTACTCGACAACGATCCGAGCTCTCCGACGTACGGCCAGCATGTGAATGCGGTTTGCGATATCGGCAGTGGTATTTGCCGCGCAGCCACCGCGAACTCAGCGACCAAAACGCGCGTCTTGCCGTCTGACGTTTACCTCGATACCACCAAGCGGTACTACCTCTCGGTGTTGCCTGGTGACGCGGACGATCCGACGATCGATGGCAGCAAGTCTGGTCACGCCATGGGCGGCAGCGAGATTGTGTGGAACGGCACCGCTTGGGTTACCAACCCGAATCCAAACGGCCAAATTATTCTTCAACCTACGCCATTGCCGCCCGCCCAGGTTTCGGCTTTCGTCTACGAAGACGACTTCCCGCTGAACGGCGAAAACGATAGCGGCGGCGGTATCGACATCCTGGCTCCAAACGAGCCCGGCTTGTCGAGTTTCAACATCACCATTTTCGACGACGTCGGCGGGTCGGGTGACTCCGTCGGACAGTTGACCTATGACATGTTCAACGAGCCGCTGTCAAACGGCCTGGCCGGAACGAAGGACCCGCTAACGGGTGCCGATGCGTGCCCGATCTCGCAGCAGGTTACCGACAGCGTTACAAACGGCGATGGCAGCCAGAAGGGCATCACGGGCGTGATCCCGGTGTGCCCGAAGTTCGAGTCCGACGGCAAGACTCTGTCTCCTCTTGCCGGCCAAGTTGTAGTTAAGAACTTGCCACCCGGGCGGTACGGCATCGTCGCTACTCCTGGCGCCGATCGCATTGCCCGCGGCGAAGAGTGGCTCCAGACCAACACCCTGGACGGCCAGAAGGCGCATGACTCGTTCATCCGCGCCAGCGAGCCGAGCTACTTCCAGGAATTTGGCCCAGCCGCCTGGCACGTAGCGATTGGCTTCGCCAACCCGGCGATCATTAACGGCCGTCACGCCAGCGTCTGCGCGGGCATCACCGCTTCCAATCCTACGAATACCTGCACGCACACCGTGTCTGGAAAGATCACTGGCGTGCACATGAGCCGCACGCCGGATGAGCGCCTCTACAGCAGCGGGTCGCGTGACATGTACGCCTTCACGCAATGCTTCGTCAGCCTGGGCAGCCCGGATGGCGCGGACTTCGCGTTCGCCAAGTGCGATGGCGACGGCAATTTCACCCTGCCCGGTATTCCCAATGGTGATTGGAGAATCAGCGTCTTCGACCAGTGGAACGATCAGATCATCGACGGTTATGCGACTCCGCTGACTGTTTCCGGGTCTGATTTGAACATGGGCGACGTCGCAGTTCACCAGTGGAAGGCGAATGTCTATACCCGTACCTTCATCGATGTCAATGGTGACGGCAAATCGCAGGACAACGAGCCGGGTCTGCCGTTTGTGATCACCAACGTCCGTTACCGCGATGGTAGCTACTCAAACCTGAACAGCACAGACCTCAACGGCTACGCGGCGTACAACGAAGTGTTCCCGCTGTTCAACTGGTACGTGATAGAGGACGACACCACCCGCTACAAGAACACAGGTACTCACGTCGTTTACGACGTTGGCGGTCCCATTGATTCGCCGGCGTGTACGCCTGGTGCGGGAAGCTCTTGCAACAGCACCAACATCAATATCAGTCAGAATCTGGCAAGCACACACGAGCTATTCCCGCTCCCGCTCGATCTGCGGTTCCCGGGTTCCATCTATTGCAAGGACGCAGATTGCTCAAACGAATCCATTCAACAGAGTCTCTACTACAACCCCAGCAGCGGCACTAACGGTGATCCGGCCGCCGCCTCGTCAGGCCGTATCGACCCGCCGTACGTAGAGTTCTACGGATGGCAGGGCTTCGCGGGGCAGGGCAACTTCCTCGAATTCGGCAAGAAGCCGTTCAAGGAAGCCGCCAATGGGCAGCCGGCAGAAAACGGAGGTATTCGCGGCGACGTGGTTTACGCTTCGACCCGTCCGTTCGACGATCCAGCGCTCGACTTGCAGAACTTCTGGGAACCGCAGGTTCCGCAAGTCACCATCAACCTGTACCAGGAGGGAACCGCTCCGGACGGCACCACGTCGTTAAAGCTGGTGGACAGCACGCAAACCAGCAGCTGGGACGATTGGGCACAGGGCTTCCGTTCGAACGGCGTGCCGAATATGAACTGCCCTGGCCAGGACCCGAAGGATCCTTTCTACTTCACCATCAAGGGTCAACAGGTTAACGGAGAACAGCTGCCGCACGACTCGCAATACAAGTGCTACGACGGTATGCACAACTGGAACCAGTTGCAGCCGGCTCCGTATGACGGCTACTACAAGTTCCCCAGCGTCACTGCTCGCGATCCGCAGACGGGCCGGCCGACGGGCACGAACTGCAACTCCTGCATCCCCAATCCGGATGACGGTTTCCCGATGTTGCCATCGGGTAAGTACGTCGTTGAAATGATCGTGCCGCAGGGCTACGAATTGGTGAAGGAAGAAGACAAAAACCTGCTGAACGGCGACGTGTACACGGCGCCGGCCACAGTGCAGATAGCCGGGTTCGGCAACATCTTCATCATGCCTGACCAGGCCGCGGTGGGCGCTTCTTACAACCCGACCAACGCCCAGAACTCAACCACTGACCTCGGACGGAACCCGATCAATGAGAACGAAGGCGACACGGGCAGCGTCGAAGAGTTCTGGCCTTGCGTGGGTGAAGCGCGCGTGGTGCCGGACTTCCTCAGCATCTACCCGCAGCAGCAGTTGGTCGCTCCCTTTGCAGGCGCAGTCCGCAACCTCTGCGATCGCAAAGAAGTTCGCCTGGAAGATCAGCGCTCCGCGCTGGTGAAGTTCTATGTCTTTACCTCGGCTCACGTCGCCGCTCACCTTACAGGCATCATCTCTGACGATCTCACGGCCGAATTCGATCCGTTCGCTCCGGCGTTCGGTGAGAAGTTCTCGCCGCCGAACCTCCCGGTTTCGATCAAGGACTGGGCGGGTAACGAAATCAACCGCGTGTACTCCGACCAGTGGGGTATCTATGACGGCCTCACCTACTCGACGTGGGGAGTCAACCCGCCTGATCCGTCGGGATTCGTGCCGCAGGTGATGGTCACCTGTATGAACGACCGTGGCACAGGCCAGACGCCTGATCCCCTCTACAACCCGGGATATAGCCAGTTCTGTTACGAACTGACCTTCATGCCCGGCGTCACGTTCTACGCGGATACACCGGTGGTGCAGACGACCGCGTTCGCGGACCAGTACAACCATCCGGATTGCAACTACCCGGATGCCACGCCGGCTGTGAAAGAAGTTCACAGTAACGCCAGCGTTGGTCCCTGGGCTCCGGGCTCGTCGTCGGTGGCTTCGCTCTCGCTCGGAAACGGCGGCTCGGGTTACACCGGCCGGCCCAGCGTTTCCATCAGCGGTGGCGGTGGCAGCGGCGCGACGGGTTCGGTAACGATGAAGGTAAGCGGCATCAACGTCACCAACGCCGGCACCAACTACACTAGCCGTCCCAATGTTTCGATCACGGGCGGCGGCGGCAGCGGTGCGACCGTGAACAACGGCGGAGTAACCCTGAAGGTCGTATCGGTGAGCTTCACGGGTACTCCAACTTGCACCTCAACTCCCAACGTTCGCTTCAGCGGTAATGGCGGTGCGTCGGCAACAGCAACCTGGAACAGCACCACTCACCGGTTGACAGCCATCACGGTAAACAGCGGCGGCAGTTACACGGGCGTTCCCAACGTCAGCTTTAATGGTGGAAACTGCACCACAACGACGCTAACCGCCCACATGGGCGTTAACAGCATCAACTTGTCCAACGATGGTTCGGGCTACACCTCCGATCCTACCGTCACCATCAGCGGTGGTGGTGGTTCGGGCGCAACTGCTACGGCAACCATGAGCGTCAACGCCATCACTCTCACGAACGGCGGTTCGGGTTACTCCTCCGTTCCGACGGTGAGCATCACTGGCGCTGGCGGTTCGGGCGCAACGGCAACGGCGGCGCTGGGTCCGGTCATGCCTGTCGCGGGCAGCACGCTAACCATGACGGCGCTGGGTGACCAGTCCGTTGACAACAATGCTTTCTCCGGACCGGCGGCTACGACAGCTCCGTTCAACAACCGCACAATCACGCGTCACTACAACTTCGGCACAACGCAGGGAACTGTAACCATCGGCGGCAAGAACGCTCCGGTTACCCACTGGGATCAGAATTCGATCACGGTGCAGGTACCCGCGGGTGTTCCGGCCTGCGCCCGTCAACAGCAGGCGCAGTACGGCGGTTCGCCAGCACTCTGCGGTGAGTTGGTCATCACAAATGCCAATGGTCAGCAGTCCATCGATGCCGTGACGATCACTATCGGCGGCAAGGCGCCGACGGTACTGGCCTCTGGACAGTCGGTGCAGAGCGCTATCGACCAGGCGGCTCCTGGCGATCTCATCATCGTTCCCGCTGGCTACTACAGCGAAATGTTGATCATGTGGAAGCCGGTCCGCCTGCAAGGTGTCGGCGCTCCATCCGCGATCATCAACGGCGATCCGCATCCGTCCGGCAAACTTGATCCGTGGCGTCAACAGGTCAACTGCTTGTTTGGCCTGGCGATAAATGGGCAGCCGTATACCGGTAACGGGGCCAACGGCGGATCGAATCCTTACGATGCGACGTACGATCCGGTCGCCGGCACGGGAAGTAGCTGTCCTGGAACGGGCTGGGTGGCATTCAATGGCCAGCCAGTCGATCCCAGCAAGCCCGGCAGCGGTGTACCGCAGGTCGATCGCATTCCGCTGGAAGGTATTGTCGGCTGGGATACGACCGTCAACGGCAACCTCGCCCAGCTCTTGCAGGAGCCCAGCTTGATGGGAGCCTACGAAGGTGCGGCGATCACCGTTCTCGCCAAGGGCGTTGATACCCACGGCCAGACCGATCCCTACGGACAGCTGAATGGAACGGCTGGCGGCTTCCCGACCGGTACCACGCTGTTGAAGACGGTACCGGGATTGACGGACTCAACCGGTGCTTATCCGTACATCGATCACTGCAACGAAGTGCCCAATCCGTTCCCGAGCAACTTCGAGTGCAACCCGTCCAGCATCGACGGCTTGATGCTGACCAACAGCTCCCAGGGCGGCGGCGGTATTTTCATCCACGGCTGGGCGCACAATATTCAAGTTGCCAACAACCGCGTGCAGAACAATTTCGGCACGCTCACGGGTGGCATCACCGTGGGCCAAGGTGAAACCCCGGATGCTTACCTCCAGGGAGACACCCAACTGGATCCGTGGTCTTGCACTAACGATCCGACGTTGCCGGCCGGAACGCAGTTGCCGTTCTGTCTCGACACGAACGTCAACGTACACAACAACTACATCTCGCAGAACGCTTCCGATGGCGACGAGCTCTTCTCGGCGACTCCGGCGGGTGCGGGCGGTGCGACGATCTGCACCGGTCTCTCGCAGCGAATTTCGCCAGCGCGGCCTGCTCTAGTAGAAGAAGCCTGGATACAGAAAAGCGCCGCGAATTGTTTCCGCGTCATTTGCCGACACACCGCAGGCGCGTACAACGTCATACCATTTACCAACCTGCGCGGTCATATCCTGCATGATCTTTTCCGCTTCCTGTTTTTCCAAGAGAAAGCGAGCATGCTGAGACAAAATGTTTTCGGCATTGGCATAACGGCCGTGGTCCCCGCATTCCATGGCCAGATCACGGCGATCCTGTGCGATTACCGGAGAAGGAGTCAGATCATAGGCAGGCGACAACTTCCAGTGCTCGTCCTTAGCGATCATCGCGTGGTTACGCGGATGATCATCGAGGTTAGAGATCATCGCATTGAAGCACGCGCGCCGGAAGAGCTCCTGTGCGTCTTTTTGGGGTTCGGCCGCGATTCGGCGCAGTTCTTCAACCAGAAGTACATAAGACCAATTTGTTCTCAGATCCGCGGCTTCTTCCGCCCGCAAAACGGTCAGGCCACTTATCATGCGTGTGCGCAGATACCCCTGTTCCGCTTTTTCGCGGTCGAAGCGTTTGATCAGCAGAACATCTTTTCCCCCAATAGTATCCATGCGGCTTTCAGCCACCTTGATCCCACACTCACGCGCCAGGCGCAGCATCGCGTGTTCTACCCGGGTGTTGTTCCAGCGATCATCCGGCCGATTGAATTTCGCAATCCAAAGCTCATCGTGATCTTCGATAACCGCCTTAGGCCGGGCGCCACCCATAGAAGTTCCGAGGAGCAACAACTCCTGGACCTGGGGAGCTGCAGGATCGTTCGGCAGTTCGTCCTTAACAAGCGCTTCGGCTAACGTTTGAAGTTTCTCAAGGTCAAGAGTCTGGTTGAATTTTCGCAAGGGAGCAGGTGGTGTCTGATTCAATCCAAACCCCAGTGCTCCGGCACGATCGTCAGCCGATTCCAACAGGTAATCGATTTCACCCAGCTTTGGCTTGCCGGCGTGCTTCTCGATGACACGCCGTCCCCAGTAATCCGGTCCAGCATCGCGGAGCGCGCCGAAAACTCCATTGAGCTGGACAGTCTCATACGTCTTTTCCGAGAGAATAAGTTGTACGGGATCGATCCCCACGGCCTTCGGATTATTGAGGTAAGAGCGGCCGTATACGAACCTTCCGAGGGGAACCCCGGTACGATTGGGGCTGAGCACAAATCTTCCTGCCGTAACAGCAGAGATCGCGCCTGGCAGCGTTATATAGACGAAGCATTCCGAAGCCGGATTAGAAGTCATTGTCTAAGCCCTTGCCTTTGCGCGCGCGCGCATTTTTACCTACTCCGGCAAGAGCGAGGCCTTCCGGATCATTGTGAGGATCTGCCAACTCTTCAAGAGGTGAGAGAAGACCATAGGCCCAGAGCAGGGCCGCATAAACCGCAATTCCGGTAGATGGCTTGCCGCTTTCAGCGGCTCTAACGGCGCGCGCGCCGGTCCCAATTTTCTGGGCTACTTCTTCAATGGTTTGCTTCCGGCGGATGCGCGCGATACGAAGGTTTCTCCCAACCTTGTTAAGAGCGTGTTCGACGGGATAGGGAACTGCCATCGACAAAGTGTTTTTTGCGACCATTAATATGCTCTCAAGAGCGCATTAACTAACGTAATGTGCTCTTAAGAGCATACACCCAAGGCTTTCAAAAATTCAAGCGCAATGCGCCCTTAAGAGCATC
>Ga0335069_10006270_pt1 | contig 17305 bp, 18 predicted proteins | sample Lox_Sample_11_FD_206714 | JGI IMG/M metagenome (GOLD analysis project Ga0335069, IMG submission 206714) | Soil microbial communities from Loxahatchee National Wildlife Refuge, Florida, United States - Lox_Sample_1.1 | ecosystem: Environmental > Terrestrial > Soil > Wetlands | place: USA... | reverse complement strand
GTTCAAGCTCTGCGAACACACATTGTGAAACTGCTCAACCAGGATGCCCAAAATGGGGACGTGAGTCGAAAGGCCGTGCTAGGGCGTTTGATTTCACGCTTGGATTCCCTTCCACAGAGAAACAGCAGGTGGCAATGATCACGTTTTGCGTCAGGTATGGGGCGGGCTGGCGCACGGCGCAGCCTACGTAGGGGCAGGGCTCGCCCTGCCCGCGTTGGTCTGCAACGCCCGTTCTGTACAGTCAGCCTCGCGGCGTACGCGAAAAGGGGACGGCAAGCCGTCCCCCTATATCAAGCCTCCCGGCGCGCGATGCGCGCCGGCACAGGCTCGAAGGTAGGGGCAAGCGGCGCTTGCCCTGGGGCGAATGCCATTTGCCCCTACAGCAGGGCGGACGCCGTCCGCCCCTACACGGCGCGGGTGAACTGAGTTGACGTGCCGGGGGCACGTCGTTGGGTACCCCGGCGATCTTCGCCCGCCTTTACCGACGGATTACGGTTCGGTTGGGCCGGAGGAGCGAGACTCACTTTTATGCCGCTTTCCTTCGGTATGAACCTCGGTTAGAATCTTAAGCGTTAGGGCACCCCAGGAATCAACGGGCACATTCTTCGCCGCGGAGAGACACTCCTGCGGACGGAGGGAGGCATACATGGCACTCAAGGTTGGAGACGCCGCGCCGGACTTCAAATTACCCTGTGCGAACGGTGACACGCCGGGGGAATTCAAGCTTTCCGACTGGCGCGGGAAGAAGGTGGTGCTGGCGTTTTATCCGCTCGATTTCACCCCAGTCTGCCAGAGTGAGTTGACGGCGTTCCAGGCCGATCTTGCCAAGTTCACTGGGCTGAACGCGCAGATCGTTGGTATCTCGACGGATTCGGTCTTCTCGCACATCGCCTTCCAGCGCCAGTTGGGTGGTTTGCAGTTCCCACTGGCGGCCGACCGCTGGCCTTATGCTGCGGCCGCGGCCAGCTACGGAATCTTTCCCGCCATCGGGCACACGGTTCCTTTCATTCAGGACCGCGCCATCTTTATCATCGACGGCGAAGGCCGGCTCGCGTGGTCGAAAGTCTACGACCTGGGAAAGAAGCCGGACAATGCCGAGATTCTTGCGGAGTTGAAGAAGCTTCCCTGAGGGCGGGGGAGAATTGACGCGGTGAAGGGTTGAGTCCTGCGTGGGCAGAAAAGATTCACACCGAGTTCACTGAGACACTCCGTGGGCTCTGGGTTTGAACTTGCAGGCACAGAAGGCACGGAGGACTCGCCTTACAGTGTGGTTCGCGGCCACAATATGCGACGTTAGATGCCGGGCCAGTTATGAGAGCCGCTCCCTCGGAAATTAGGGGAATGACTTACTTGACTCACCCCAGGCTACCTTGCTTGCTGCCCTGGCCCCGGCAGGGGCCGACCGTGAATAGCCGCAGGTTTCAACCTGCGGACCGCGGGTGCGGATGAGCGGCCCAACCCTGGAGGGGTTGCCCGTGCGCAAAGCCGGCCCCTGTCAGGGCCGCCCCTCCCTTTTGCCTTTGCTTCCTAGGTTTCACCTACGGCTACTCACGGTCTCCCGCGTCGCGGGAGCAACGGCGGTCTTCCATCCTGCTCCGGCTCTCGCCTGGGTGAGTCAAGTAAGTCCTTCCCGAAATTAGGAGACCGCCCAGGTCGGAACTTGCCTGCGTCTCCTCACCGGTGAGCGCGCCGGTCCCTACGTGGTATGATTCCGCCTTCCAGTATGAAGATGACAAGCCGGGGAGAGCAAAGACGCTCCTCGGAGGGAAGGGAAGAATCATGCCTGAACGTAATCCGGAAGTCCAAGCGCGCCTTCATACGAAGCTCTGGCTGCTTATGGCGATAGTCCTTCTCGGGATGTGCGGTGCGCCGGCGATGTTTGGACAGCAGAGCGCGAAAACTTCGCCCAACCGGTTGCTGGTGGGGAAGCTCCTCTATGTTGCCCCGATGGAGGGTGGCATGGACGGCTGGCTTATCGAAGACCTGCGGCAGTGGGGCAAGTACACGGTGACCGGCAATTCGGAAGGCGTGGACATGGTCCTGAAATCCTACAAGCCCGAGAAAGAGATGGAGTGGAAGAATCAGGCTGGAGTCCCGGTGCCCAAAGGCGAGAAGAAACACCAATTGCCGGCTGTGTCATTCGCGGTGATTGATTGGGTGACGGACGAGCCGCTATGGCAGGTCGAGGTCCTGAACCGCAAGCAGAAGAAGGATGAAGCCGATCCTCCGGCGGGGCCCCGCACGCAAATTTTCGCGCGGGACATGACGCCGGACCAGATCGCACAACGAGTGGCGGCGAAGCTTCGCGAATACGTCACGTCACTTGAGAAACAGGGAGGTAAGTAGGAACACGCGGCGCCGGCCCTCCAGGCCGAACGCCGTTCCATCCTACACACGACGATGAGAGTTGCCATCACAGGAGCACGAGGACTTTTTGGATGTGGCTTGGTTGAGGCCTTTCGCACGCGGCACGAGGTGTTTCCCCTCACTCACGCCGAGGCGGACATTACGAATCCGGAATCGCTCGAAGCGGCGTTCGAGCGGATTCGGCCGGACTTGATTGTCCACCCCGCCGGCATTCCCGACCTCGACATCTGCGACGCGGAACCGGAGCGCGCTCGGCTGGTGAACGTCCGCGGGACCGAAAATGTGGTGGAAGCGGCCCGGCGGGTGGGAGCAGGCCTCGCACACATTTCGACCGACGCGGTGTTCGATGGCAAGAAGAGCACGCCTTACCGTGAAACCGACGCGACCGGGCCCCTCACCGTCTATGGTGCGACCAAGTTGCAGGCCGAGCAGGCCGCCGCGACTCTCCCCCGGCACTGGATATTTCGTGTCTCGGTGCTGTTCGGGCCAGGGAAGACCAACTTCATCGAGAAGGGTTTGCGCAAGATCGCAGCCGGTGAGCAATACCGCGTGGCGAGCGATCAGGTGGGTTCGGCCACACACACGGTCGATGCCGGAATGAAGATCATGGAAGTGGTGGAACGAGGCCCCGCGGGCATCTATCACCTCTCGAACCAGGGAGCCTGCAGCCGCCTCGAATTGGCGCTGCGCGCCGCGGAACTGGCGGGGCTCGATGCCGGCAAGGTGGTGGGCGTGCCCGACGCACAGATGGGCCGCCGCGCCCCCCGGCTCAAATACTCCGTGATGGAAATGGACGCGCTACGTCACGCGGGATTGGTGTTGCCCCGGCCCTGGCCGGAAGCGCTGGCAGACTACGTGCGCTCACTCCGGTTTGTCTAGGATGCCGAGTCGGCCCGCGAGGGTGTGAAGGCGAGAAGCGTTCTGAGACTGTTCCAAAGGTCGGAGACGATTTTGTTGCGCGGCACGTGCGGCAGCGTGTAGCGTTCGAGCGTTGCCAGCGTCTCGGGATCCGTGACCTCTCCGGTGATGACCAGGACACGCCCCAGGAGGCTGGGCCGCACCTTGGTGATGGCGGGAATGATTTCGTCGGCGGGCGGCAGATTGGTGGAGCGCAAGTCCAGCAGCACCGCGTCAAAGCTGTCGTTGCGGATCATGCCCAGCGCCTGCCGGATGTCGTAGGCAACGTGGCCCTCACAGCCTCCCCCTGCTAAAAGCACAAAGAGCACATTCCGGATAGCGGGTTCATCTTCGATGATGAGTATCTTCCGCGGCTGCGGTTGTGCGTCCATGTGATTCCCGGTGACTAATTAACTGCTGTTACCCCGCGTGTGGCTTATCTGCCATAGCCCGTCTGGCCAATCACTGTTTGATATCTTGCTGCGTAGCAGACGAAATGTCAAGGGCGCGGCGAGATTACCTTGGGAGGGGACTATCGAGCCCAGGGGAGCATATGCGGTTGATCGTAGGCTGCGCGAGCGGCTTGCCGTTATGGGCACTCGAGGTTTGAGAACTCGTCGTCGTGCCCCGGCACGATGTGCGCCTTCATGGCAAGGACACGGGCGCGGTCTTCCTGAAACTGCTTGCGGTTGTGCGGGATCATGGTCAGCACGTTCTCATCGTGCTCGCGGCTGAGCACCACGTCGCCGGCGATCACGGTGGGCTGCTCCGCATGGTGGACAATCACCGAAGCATGCCCTGGGACATGGCCGGAGCTCACCAGGAACTCGAGATCCTCGGGCCACGTGTGATTTTCAATCCAACGGAAACGGGAAGGGTCTCCCAGGCGCTTGCGGTCCCACCAACGCAAGGCGTAACGCCGCAACGCGTCTTTCAGTTGCTGTTCTTCGCCGTATTCGGCGGCTTCGGGATAGTACTTCAACGCCAGCGTTTCCCAGTTCTGATTGTCGAGCAGGTCGGAGTAGACCGCACAACACCAGTCGTAGGACTGCTGGGTGGCGTAGATTTCACTCGCGGGAAACAGGCAGTTATTCAGGACGTGGTCGACATGAAAATGCGTGTTGATGATCATGCTGATGTCAGAGGGCTGGAGCCCACGCTTCGCCAGCGCCTCGATCAGTCGATGTCCCTCGTGCGGCATCCCGGTGTCAATAATGACGTGATGGTCTTTCCGCGACAGCAGAGTTGACGTGGCCCCTCGCCAGTTACCAGCCAGAAGCACGTCCGTCTTCCAAGAGTTGTTGTTCATCACTCGCAGTCTACGCCAAGAGTTGGTCCTCGGTGCACCTTTGTCCTTGCCGGGGCCGGTCTGTCTTGCTCAACCTGATACGGTGACCCCAAGGTTTTCCATGGCATGGCCTTTTCGAGCGCAGGGCATGCCGACGCCTGTATTTTACCATTGGAATCAGCCGAGTGAGAGGGAACTGCGCGCAACAGCAGCCCAAGCGGGTGGGCAATTTGGCTCTAAAACTGGGGCTTCAAATCTAGCTGTCTTATTTTTGTTTATCTTGCAGGCTGATCAAGATGACAAAAAGTGCATGGTGTTTGGAGTAGAAATTGCTCGTCCGTAATGCTCGCTGTGCGGGCCGCGATCTTGTGGATGTTCTGGTGACCCGGGTGCGGCACGCGCTCGGTCTGGAAGTCCACGAATCTATTTGAGGAGAACCGTTTCATGGCCTATGTCATCGTTGAAGGTTGCACGAAGGACGAGAAATGCGTGGAAGTCTGTCCGGTTGACTGCATTCATCCGCGTAAAGATGAGGCGAAATTCGAAGAGTCCAAACAGCTTTTTATTGACCCGGTGAATTGTATTGACTGCGGCGCTTGCGTGCCCGTTTGTCCAACATCGTCGATTTACGCAGCTGGCGAGATTCCGGAGAATCTGGCGGCGTTCGTGGATACTAACGCCCAGTTCTTTCAATAGAGTCTGCGAGTAGTATCGAGTGGTGTGGGTGGCGCGTCAGGCGTGGGCTCGCCGCGTAGATCCGTAGCTGGCGCGCTGTTTCCTTTCGCGATGCCCTCCGTTGAATTACGAAACGGAGGGTTCGCGCGAGCCCCCGAGGGTTCGCCGCCAAGGCGAGAGAACAAGGTTCCCGATCTTGAGCTCGCTGCTAGGCTGGCTCGAGGGATTTCCGATCCAGGTTGTCGAGACACGGACCGCTCGGGGTGGCTCCGGGCGGAGAGTCCTCAAAGCTCGACGGTGCCGTCCCAGTTTCTTCCTCCTCCATGATTGCCTGCCGCAGGCACAGAATGTCTGCTGCTGCCAGCGTCCCCACAGGTTTCATTCGTTCGCTATCCTCAACGACCACGACATGCTCGACGTGGTGAGCGGCCATGCTGCTTGCGACCTTGTCCAACGTGTCGCCGGGATTTGCCACGACGTACGCGCGGCTTAAGACCTCGCGTACTTTGTGGTTCTCGTCAAAGCTCCTCAGCAGGTCCTGGGTTGCCAGCGCACCCACCAATTTGCCGTCCGCCGAGACGACAGGAATCACCGCGGCCGGTTCCTGTGCGATTCTGCGGGTGACGGTCTGGACATCCTCATCCGCCTGGGCCAGGGGGAAGTTGGTCCGCATGACCTGTGCAATCCGGCTGTGCATAAGAACCGGGGCCGTATACTCCTGCGGTACGATCAACCCGCGCTTGGCCAGCTTGCCCGTCATAATGGACTCGGCGCTGAAGAAGCGTACAAAACCGTCTGAGACCGCAACGCAGACGACCAAAGGGAGCAGGGCGTTGGGGTTCCGGCTGAGCTCAAACAGGAAAAGAATGGACGTGAACGGCGCCCGGGCGATGCCGCCAAACATGCCCGCCATGGCAACCAGCGCGTAGAACGCGGGATCGCTAACCGTATGCGGAAAGAAGTGATGGCAGACCTGCGCGTAAACGGCGCCCGCTCCGCCTCCCACAATCAGCGAAGGCGCGAAAACGCCGCCTGTGGTGCCCGATCCCAGTGACAGCACCAGGGCTGCGAACTTGGCGGCGGAAATGCCCAGCAGCGTTGTGGTTCCCAGGCGGTTGTTCAGCATGTCGCGAATGGTGTCGTATCCGGTTCCCAAGACCTGCGGGTAGAAGCACCCAATCACGCCGAGCAGCAAGGCCCCGGCAACCGGCGCCCATATGGCGGCGGGACGCAAGGGAAAGTGATCGAAGGTGTTTTCCAGGAAGAAGAGGGCTCGGATCATGGCCAGTCCGAGCAGCCCCATGACGATTCCCAGCAAGGCAAACAGCCAGAGCTCCTGCATACTTCGGAGTGCGAATGCCGGGGTCGGGAACAGCGGGGCCCAGCCGCGGAAGTGGACCGCTACGGCCGTCGCCACGGTGGAGGAGATGGCGACCGGAAGGAACGAGCGCGCGCGAAACTCGAAGAGCAGGAGTTCAATGGCGACCAGGATTCCCGCCAAGGGAGCGACGAACGTGGCGGCCATGCCCGCCGCGGCGCCCGCGGCTAGCAAGACTCGGCGCTGGTAAGGCGTGAGCTTGGTCACCTGTGCAAAGACGGAACCCAAGGCCGCCCCCGTTTGGATAATGGGACCTTCCGCGCCGAAAGGGCCTCCCGTCCCAATCGCGAAAGCCGTGGCCAGCGGTTTGAGAACACCGACACGAACCCGGACTTTGCTCTTGCCAATGAGGACGGCCTCCATGGCTTCCGGAATGCCGTGTCCCTTCAGGGTCGGCTCCCAGAAGTGAATCATGAGCCCGACCAGTAAGCCTCCCACAGGTGGAATAAAGACCACCCAGGGTCCCAGGTGGTGATGAGAGGGATAGGTGATCGCAAACGACATCCTTCCATAGAAGAAAACGTTGGTGAAGAGATAGATAAGTTCAAGTAAGGCTTGAGATGCCAGCCCTCCCAGCAGCCCCACGACGCCGGCCAAGATGGCGGTGTGGAGGACTCTGACGTCAAGTGCCCGCCCGCGCTGGCGGAACGGTTGAAAGACGGACGGAGAACTGGTGACCATCGGAGATGCCCTCCTGAAGCACACTCACAAATCCCTTGGGCGCAATGGTGACGCGGCGGGCACGGCCGTGAAGGCCTCGGAATTACCGGGACGCGACGCGCCAACTCGGGTATTCAATTGTGTTCAAAACGGAAGCCCAAAAGCGTGCTTGCACAACCCAAAGACTAAGCCCCCTGCGTGGCCGGGACTTGATCGGGAGGATGTTCGGGGGCATTCAAAACTTCAAACTGGAGCGTGCGGAGCTCCTTGAGATTCACGCGCGAAATCTTGTTCAGCGTGGAAAGCCCGTGCCGCGTCAGGAGCACTTTGACAACGCGCCGGTCCTTCTGGCCCGGGATCTTTCGCACCAATCCATGTGCAACGGCCCGCTGCACCAATCCCACCACGGCGTTGTGCCGCGCCTGCAGAAACTCCGCAAGTTCAGAGATCGTTGCGTAGCCGCGCCCGGTGTAGCCTGCAACGCCGAGCAGCAGTTGGTGCTGCTGGGGAGTGATGCCGCAGGACCGCGCCACCCTCTCGCTGAAGCGGAGGAAGCAGCGCACCCGATAGCGAAACCACGCCAAGTGACGGAACTCTCCGAGTTTCACCGCCGCGCCTCGCGTACTCGACCGCTGAACTGCCATACGAAAGAATTATATCACGATGTGACCTAAATTATCATGGCGAGAGGAATGGAAGGCGGTGTCTGGGTTTGGTATTTGTAGCGGCGGTCTATGACCGCCGTCGTTTTCGGCGCTTACAGAGCGTCGCCACAGCAAACTGGGACACTGCCGAATGGAAGGTTGGCTTTCTGAACCGATGTGGGCGTTTTCGGCGCCGCGTGGGCAGCACTTGAAGTCAGAGCTTTTTCAGGGTGACCCTTATCCCCCGGAGCGGCCGGAGTGTCAGGGACGCGGCCGTGGCGACGCGGTGGCCCGGGACAAGCTGTAGCTGAAACTTCTGTGCGATGGCGGCCAGCAGAAGCGGGACCTCTGCTTGTGCAAAGGAGTTGCCAATACACAGGCGCGGGCCTGCCCCGAAGGGAAAGTACGCACAGCGGGGAAGCGTCTTGGCAAAGTCGTTCGCCCACCTTTCGGGCGAGAATTCTTCCGGCCGGTCAAAGTAGCGAGGATCGCGATGTACCGCCCACTGAAAGATGGCCAGGGTGGCTCCGCGCGGGATTGGATAGCCGCCGATCTCGCAGTCGTTTAGGGCTTCTCGGACTACACCATACGCGGGAGGGTAAAGGCGCAGGGATTCCTTGACCACCATTTCCAAGTAGGGCAGGCGGGCCAGGTCCTCGTGAGTGGGGGCGCGGCCGTCGAGAACGCGCACCAGTTCCTCCCGCAGCTTGTGCTCGGCGTGGGGGTTCTTGCCCAGAAGGTAAAGGGTCCAAGAGAGTGCCAGCGCGGTGGTCTCGTGGCCGGTGAAGAACAGGGTTATCATCTCATCCCGCAGTTGGCGCTCGGACATGCCTTGCCCGTTTCCGTCGCGCGCCCGGATGAGTGCGGAGAGAACGTCACCGTTGCCTGCCTGGGCTTGCCTCTGGCGAATCAGCCTCAAGACAATTCCGTCGAGGTTCCCGATGGCGCGCCGGTAGCGAAGGTTTTCAGGCGTGGGGAGCCACTCCGGGACCAAGTACAATCCGAAACGCTCATCATACTGTTCGAAGAACGTCTGGAAGGCTTCGCAGACTTGTTTTGCGTCGGAGGCAATCTCCTTCCCGAAAAGCACTTTGGCGATGATCTCCAAGGTCAGGCGGGTCATTTCCTGGTGGATGTCGAGTTCTGCACCGTCCTGCCAGGTGGCCAGCATACGGGCGGCTGCGTCCGACATCGTCCGTGTATATGAGTGGATATGGTCAGGTTTGAAAGATGGCTGGAGCAAACGCCTTTGCCGCTGCCACAGATCTCCCTCGCTGGTGAGTAAGCCCTTGCCAAACAGTGCCTTGCTCTCTCGGAGGAAGACTGACTTGATGAAGTTGCTACTGCGGCTGAATAGAACGGTCTCAATGTCGCGAGGGTGGCTCAAGATATAGACAGGATGGTTGACGACGCGGAGAAACACGACGTCGCCATACTCCCTCACCAATCGCATTAGGAAATCCAGTTCGTCCCTTTGGATTTCCGGCAATGAACCAACTAGAAAATGCCCCTTGGGTCCTGGCGGCAATACGGCAGGCCTCATATTCTTCCTCTGATTGTGATGAACAGCCCTAAGTTAGGATTCTAACACGTGCCCGGTGGTTGTCCCTTATTGACCGGTTTTGGTGGAGTTCGTTGCGAAGTTAGTTGACAAGGGAGGGTCATCTCCAGTAAAAATATAGTTTTGCAATCTGAGGATGCGAACGGAGAGTAGCGTGGGGACTTATCTTGCCAAGGCGCGGCGGGGACAAATCAACTGGCATGTCGTCGACGCGGAAGGTTGTGTGCTGGGCCGCCTGGCGGCTCGGGCAGCGCTGGTACTGACGGGGAAGGATTCACCGGACTATACGCCGCACGTGGATCATCGCAGTGGTCTGATCGTCATCAACGCTGAAAAGGTCCGTTTGACCGGGAAGAAGCTTGACGAGAAGATGTATCGTCACAACACAGGCTACCCGGGCGGGCTGCGGGAAATCACGGCGCGTAAGCTTTTCGAGACACATCCGGAGAAGCTGATTCGCGCGGCGATTTACGGCATGCTCCCTAAGAACCGGTGGCGTGATCGCTTGGATCGGCGGCTGAAAGTGTACGTGGGTTCGACCCACCCCCATGGGGGGCAGTCCCCTCAGGCGCTTTCTCTTGCGCGCTAAATTCCGAATCTCCTTGAATCCCTAAACGAGTGGAGTGACTGTGGCAGAGCTTGTGCAATATGTGGCAACGGGTCGTCGCAAGACGGCGGTGGCGCGGGTGATCCTGCGTCCGGGTGAAGGCAAAGTGGTGGTCAACCGGCAAGCGGTGACCGCCTATTTCCCCTCAGAGGCGCTACGGAACGAACTTCAGCAGCCTCTGGTGGCGACGGAGCTGGCAGGGAAGTTCGATATCCTGGTCAACGCTGCCGGCGGCGGCATCCATGGTCAAGCCGGGGCGGCACGGCTGGGCATTGCGCGTGCCTTGGTGATTTTCAACCCCGAGCTGCGGCCGCGCTTGCGCCAGGGCGGGTTCCTGACCCGCGACCCGCGAGCCAAGGAACGGAAGAAGTACGGCCAGAAGGGTGCGCGGAAGCGGTTCCAGTTCTCGAAGCGCTAGGAAGAATCTCGCAACGGTCCGCTGCCGGCGAGGCCTTCCCGTGGAAGGGCGCTGGCGGCGAGGGGCCGCTGCAAGGGCAATGTGCGCTGTGCCCCTGGGAGGTCGCGGCGCAGGGAAGGCGATAGCTCGAAGCCGACAGCTACGCAACGCGAGGTGAAGTTTTGGCCAATATAACGATGAAAGAATTTCTGGAGGCCGGTGTTCACTTCGGCCACCAAACGCGCCGTTGGAACCCGAAGATGAAGGAGTACATCTACGGGGAGCGGAACGGGATCTACATTATTGACTTGCAGAAGACCCTTAAGCTGTTCAAGGACGCTGCCCGCTACGTGTCCGACCTGGCCCGCGCAGGGAAGGTCATTCTGTTTGTAGGGACCAAGCGCCAAGCCCAGGAAGCCATTGCTGAGGAAGCCGGACGTTGCGGGATGTATTACATAAACCACCGTTGGCTGGGCGGGTTGCTGACCAATAATGCCACGATCCAGAAGTCCATCCAGCGGCTAAAAGAACTGGAAGAGATGAGCCGCGACGGCCGCTATGATCTTCTGACCAAGAAAGAGGTTCAGCGGCTCGAGCGAGAGCGGCAGCACTTGGAGCAGAACCTGGCAGGCATTAAGGACATGCCCGGGTTGCCGGATGCCCTGTTCGTGGTGGATTCCCACAGCGAAGAGATTGCGGTGCAAGAGGCTCGGAAGCTCGGGATTCCGGTTGTCGCCATTGTGGATACGAATTGCGATCCCGACGTTGTGGATTGTGTGATTCCCGGTAACGACGACGCTCTGCGCGCCATTCGACTTTTCACCTCTCGCATCGCGGACGCCGTCCTCGAGGGGCGGCAGGCGGCGGAAGAGAAGCGCCTGGAAGAGGAGAAACTGGCGGCGGAGAAAGCTGCCGAAGAGCTCGAGCAACAGCGTATGGCCCAGGCGATTGCCGCGGGCGAGATTCCGCCTCCGCAAGAAGGGGCGACCGAGGAATACGCGGCGGCATTTGAGGGCGAGGGCGGGCAATCAGCGGCGGTGCTGGCGGCCGAGGAAGTGGCGGATGGCCGTGTGCGAGTTCCCAAGCTGAAGCGCAAGCCGGGCGAACTGCGGCCTCGCAGCCGCAAAGCCGACGAGGGGGAAGTACCCCCTGTGGATGATGTGGGTTAGTAGACAAATTTATATGGCGACCTCGAGGGCAGGCGCGGCTTAACGCACGGCCTGCCCTTTTCGTGTCGGAAGGTTGAATAGAGAATGAGCGTTTCTCCTGAGCAGGTGAAAAAGTTACGTGAAACCAGCGGGGCTCCCATGATGGAGTGCAAGCGGGCCCTCGATGAGGCGCAAGGCGACCCGGAAAAGGCATTTACCATCCTGCGCAAGCGCGGCGTGGCAACGGCCGCCAAGAAGGCTGGCCGCGCCACGTCGGAAGGCGTTATCGGCTATTACATCCACGCTGGCGGGAAGATTGGCGTTCTGGTCGAGGTTAATTGCGAAACGGATTTTGTGGCGCGCAACGAGCAATTCCAGCAACTGGCTCATGACTTGGCCATGCAAATCTGCGCGACGGACCCACGCTTCATTCGCAAAGAAGACGTCACGGCGGACGCGTTGGAGCGCGAGAAGGAAGTGCTGCGCGCCCAGGCTGCTGAATCTGGCAAGCCGGCGGCCGTGATCGACCGCATTGTGGAAGGCCGCTTGGGGAAGTTCTATGAGGAGAACTGCCTTTACGAGCAGCACTTCATCAAGGACACCAGCAGCACCCTGACGGTTGCGGAACTGATTGCGTCGAACGTTGCCAAGTTCGGTGAGAACATTGCCGTCAGACGGTTTTGCCGTTTCAAAGTTGGTGAAAGCACCGGGAAGCCAAGTGCGGAGCCCGCGGCACCGGCAGTTGGTAAATAGGGCACTGGCCTGGTAGTAGCCAGGCCGGGCGTCCTGAGCGTAGGGAATTGGACCAGCCACTGTATGAGTAAGCCAGTTTTCCACCGTATCCTGTTGAAGCTGAGCGGCGAAGCCCTGATGGGTTCCCAGGGGTTTGGTGTTGACCCGGAAGTGGCAACCCGTATTGCTCAGGAAGTCGCCGAGATCCGCGGCATGGGTGTGGAGATCGCCGTCGTCGTGGGTGGCGGTAATTTCATCCGTGGCGTGGCGGCTTCCGGACAAGGCATCGACCGTGTGGTCGGTGACCATATGGGGATGCTGGCGACGGTGATTAACGCTTTGGCGCTCCAGGATTCCATGGAGAAGCAAGGCGTGCAAACACGGGTGGTCACCGCGATTGAAATGCGGGAGATTGCTGAGCCTTACATTCGCCGCCGCGCCATTCGTCACCTCGAGAAAGGGCGCATCGTGGTGTTCGCCGGGGGGACCGGCAACCCGTACTTCTCCACGGACACAGCGGCAGCCTTGCGCGCCATGGAGATGAAGGCGGAAGTCATCTTGAAGGCGACGAAGGTGGACGGCGTCTACGATGCCGATCCCAAGAAGGTTCCGGACGCGAAGAAGTTTGCCGAGATCACCTACTTGGAAGTGCTTTCGCGCGGCTTGGCGGTAATGGACACCACGGCGATTTCGATGTGCATGGACAACAGCTTGCCCATTATAGTGTTCAACCTGAATGTTCCCGGCAACCTCAAGCGTGTCGTCCTGGGCGAGAAGATTGGCTCGCTGGTAGCCCGTTGAAGCCCGGGCGGAAAGGCGGGTGTGATGGTCAAAGAAACGCTGGCACAAACCAAAAACCGGATGACGAAGGCCGCCGACGATTTACGAGCGGAACTGGCGGGTGTTCGGACCGGACGTGCTTCCACGGCGCTATTGGATCATATCAAGGTGGAATATTACGGAACGCCCACGCCTCTGAATCAGGTGGCGACCGTGGGAGTCCCCGAGCCCTCCATGCTGACCGTGCAGCCTTGGGATCCAAGCCTGTTGACTGTGATTGACAAGGTCATTCGCTCTTCCGACCTGGGCCTGAATCCGGTGAACGACGGCAAGATGCTGAAGGTGCCGATTCCACCTTTGACGGAAGAGCGGCGCAAAGAGCTGGTCAAGCACCTGCACAAGGTCATGGAGAACCACCGGACCGCCGTCCGTAATATCCGCCGCGAGGCGAACGAAGAGCTGAAGAAGCTTCTTAAGGACAAGAAGATCTCGGAAGACGATGAGCGGCGCGGCCTGGATGAAATCCAGAAGCTCACGGATGGATTCACGGAGAAGTTGGAAGCCCAGGCGAAGAGCAAAGAGCAGGAAATTTTGGAAATGCGATGAAAAAATTGGCATTTCCGCACTACAGACCCTTGACAGTTGCGTGTAAGTTTGTTAAATTTATCGGGTTTGAGCAAGAGCCCCATTAAACCCCGTACATATGGTCGTGAAAATGACGCTGGGTATGGGAGCGTGAAAGGCCTTTTGGATGCCCACGTTTAGTCAAATGGTTCGTCACGGCCGGTCGCAGGCGCGTTATAAGACGTCGAGCCCGGCCCTGGAAGGTTGCCCCCAGAAGCGCGGGGTGTGCATTCGTGTTTATACGCAGACGCCCAAGAAGCCGAACTCAGCTTTGCGTAAAGTGGCTCGTGTGAGGCTGACCAATACGATGGAGGTGACCACGTACATTCCAGGCGTGGGTCACAACCTACAAGAACACTCTATTGTGCTGATCCGGGGCGGTCGCGTTAAGGATCTGCCGGGAGTTCGCTATCACGTTATTCGGGGCACGCTGGATTCAGCCGGTGTATCGGACCGCCGGCAGGGGCGCTCGAAATACGGCGCCAAGCGGCCTAAGGCTGCGTAAGCAGCGGGCTGTGGTCTGATACTGAGAGCTGAGAATTAAGACATGCCACGTAAAGGTACAGTAGGGCGTCGCGAAGTTAGTCCTGATCCGGTTTTCGCCAATTCGTTGGTGCAGAAGCTTGTCAACTGCGTCATGTTGCAGGGGAAGAGGAGTACTGCACAGAGTATCGTGTATGATGCCTTTGATCTGATCAAGCAGCGGGCCAACGATGACCCGTTGAAGGTGTTCAAGAAGGCTGTTGACAATGTGAAGCCGGCCCTGGAAGTAAAGACCCGGCGAGTAGGGGGCGCGAATTACCAGGTGCCGGTGGAAGTGAATCGGAATCGTCAGACCTCTTTGAGTCTCCGCTGGATCATCGGTTATGCGCGTGAGCGTGGCGAGAAGTCCATGGTGGAGAAGTTGGCCGCGGAACTGCTGGATGCTGCGAATAACCGCGGCGGCGCCATCAAGAAGCGGGACGATACTCATCGCATGGCCGAAGCCAATAAGGCTTTCGCCCATTACCGCTGGTAATCCTGTTTCGCCGGGATAACCCTGAGCAAGGCGGGATGTGGTGCCTCCCCGGCCCACGATCCGCTTGCAGCCGCTTTCGGCGGCATTGAGGTTCAACTGATTGGGGGATGTCGGGATCTTGGTCTCTGGGACCGAGGTCGCGGTCAGCCTTGTTTGTCGGTTTAGACTTTATGGCACGCGAAGTCCAACTCGACCGGTATCGTAACATCGGGATCATGGCCCACATCGATGCCGGTAAGACCACCACGACGGAGCGGATCCTCTACTACACCGGTAGAACCCACAAGATGGGTGAGGTGCATGAAGGCACCGCCGTCATGGATTGGATGGAGCAGGAGCAGGAGCGCGGCATCACCATTACGTCCGCAGCTACCACGTGTTTCTGGAACGATATCCGAATCAATATTATTGATACGCCGGGACATGTGGATTTTACGGCAGAAGTAGAACGGTCGCTCCGGGTGCTTGACGGAGCGATTGCTATTTTGGGGGCCGTGGAAGGTGTGGAGCCCCAGACCGAGACCGTCTGGCGCCAGGCCGACAAGTATCGCGTGCCGCGGATTGTCTTCGTCAACAAGATGGATCGCACGGGTGCTGATTTCGGCGCCTGCGTCAGCCAATTGCGGTCGAAGCTGCACGCTAATCCCCTGGTAATTCAGTTGCCCTTGGGTGCGGAAGACAGTTTTGAGGGCGTTATTGATCTGATCAGGGAGCGCGCCATTGTCTGGAAAGATGAGGAGTTGGGTGCTGATTACGATGAAGTGCCCATCCCCGCAGAGTATGTTGAGAAAGCACGTCACCAGCGTGAACAGTTGATTGAGACGTTGGGCGAAGTTGATGATGTGGTCATGGGAAAGTACGTTCACGGCGACACGTTTTCGCCCGAGGATCTGGTGGCTGCCGCCCGGCGTGCCACCATCGCGATGAAAGTCTTTCCGGTGCTTTGTGGCACCGCCTTTAAGAACAAGGGTGTGCAGCCGCTGCTGGACGCGGTGGTCGATTTCCTTCCTTCGCCTCTCGATGTTCCTCCGGTTGAGGGTTCCGACCCTGGCGATGAAGAGAAAGTCGTCATTCGTAAGGCCGATGATGGCGAGCCTTTTTCCGGCCTCGTTTTTAAGATTATGACGGACCCCTTTGTGGGGCAGTTGGCGTTCCTGCGGGTCTATTCGGGAAGCATTCAGCAGGGTGATTCAGTCTATAACCCCCGGCGCGACCGGCGCGAGCGGGTTTCCCGTCTGCTGCAAATGCACGCCAACAAGCGCCAGGAGATCTCGGCGGTCTACGCGGGCGACATCGCGGCGGCAGTTGGTCTAAGGCACGTTTCTACGGGCGACACGATCTGCGCGGAAGACCACCCGATCGTTCTGGAGTCGATGGATTTTCCGGCTCCCGTGATTTCGGTGGCGATTGAGCCTAAGACCAAGGCCGACCAGGAAAAGTTAGGGAACGCCCTCTCGAAGCTGACCCAGGAAGATCCCACCTTCAAAGTCCATACGGACCCCGACACAGGCCAGACGTTGATTTCAGGAATGGGTGAGCTGCACCTGGAGATCTTGGTGGATCGTATGGTGCGGGAATTTGGCGTGGCCGCCAATGTCGGCCGTCCCCAGGTGGCCTACCGCGAGACGATTCGCGCGAACGCAGAGGGTGAAGGGAAGTACGTTCGGCAGACGGGCGGCCGCGGCCAGTATGGTCACGTTCTCCTGCGCGTCGAGCCTATGCCGCATCCAGATGTCGCCGCCATCGCCGAGCTTACGCACAAGAAGGCCACTAACAAGTTTGATTCGGAGCTGAATCTCCTTTTCCGTGATGAGATCGTCAGCGGTGCGGTCCCGCGAGAGTACATTGTCCCCACCTATCAGGGGATTCGCGAGGCCATGTCGACGGGCGTGTTGGCCGGATATGAGATGAACGGCGTTGCCGTGACGCTGTATGACGGCTCCTACCACGAGGTGGACTCCTCGGAAATGGCTTTCAAGATTGCAGCCTCGCTGGGTTTCAAGGAAGCGATACGCAAGGCCCGGCCGGTGCTGCTCGAGCCGGTGATGAAGGTGGAAGTAGTGGTGCCGGAAGAGTTTATGGGCGACGTCCTGGGAGATCTTCACAGCCGGCGTGGCAAGGTGGAGGGGATGGAGCGGCGCGGTTCGACACAAATTATTCGCTCCGTAGTTCCCTTGGCGGAAATGTTCGGTTATGCTACTGAATTGCGTTCCCGGACCCAGGGACGCGCTTCGTATACGATGCACTTCCTTCGTTACGACGAGACGCCCACCGCGATTTCGGAAGAGGTTATCGCCCGCGCGCAGGGGCGAGAGGTTAAGAATTAGGGAGAGCGGGGCGGTGCGCCGTCCTGCGCTCTTCCGGAGGTTGCGTGGCAGTCGAATTTCTGATTCACGAGGAACTGACCCATGGCCAAAGAGAAGTTTGATCGATCGAAGCCGCACATGAACATCGGGACGATCGGGCACATTGATCACGGGAAGACGACGTTGACGGCGGCGATCACGAAGGTGCTGGCGAAGGACAACC
>Ga0335069_10006269_pt1 | contig 17306 bp, 8 predicted proteins | sample Lox_Sample_11_FD_206714 | JGI IMG/M metagenome (GOLD analysis project Ga0335069, IMG submission 206714) | Soil microbial communities from Loxahatchee National Wildlife Refuge, Florida, United States - Lox_Sample_1.1 | ecosystem: Environmental > Terrestrial > Soil > Wetlands | place: USA: Florida... | reverse complement strand
ATCGAAGCCTGGGGCTCCAACTCCGACGTGCACATCACCGGCCAGCCGCCCAATCCCAAAAATGTCGAAAGGCTCGCGGAAAATCGCATGGTTTCGCCCGGTTACTACGACGTCTTCGGTATTCCCCTTCGCGCGGGCCGCGCTTTTTCTACCGCGCTCGACCGCCCCGAGAACAAGGCCGGCACGGCTATCGTCAATCAGGCCTTCGTTCGGGAATTTCTGCCCAACGGCTATCCCGCCGCGCCCCCGCACATCGACGATCATCCAAATCCTGAAGAGAAAACAGCCATCGTGGGTGTGACTGGCGATGTGCGCCAGGACCTCCGCGAGCCGGCGCTCGCCGAAATGGACTATCTCCTCGATGAAATTGTAGTCAAGGAACGCGCTCTTGCGATGTCGACGATGGTCCTGGTCGTGCGTTCCGATGAAGACCCGAAGATGCTCCTTCCTGCTCTTGGAAATGCTCTGCGCGAGATCGATCCCACCGTACCATTAGCCGACCCGCGCACCATGACCGATGTCATCGCCGACGAGCTTGTCTTCGATCGCATGGAGAGCTGGCTGTTCGGCATCTTTGCCGGCCTCGCTCTTGTCCTCGCCCTCGTCGGCCTCTACGGTCTCATCAGTCACGAGGTTGAACTTTCCACCCGCGACATCGGCGTGCGCATGGCCCTGGGTGCCTCACGCGATCGCATCCTTTCCATGATCATGCGCCGCGTTGCCTGGATGGTCGGTCTAGGCGCAATCGCCGGCCTCGTCCTCACCGTCTTCGCCCGCAAGATCATCGGCATGGTCATCTACTTCGACACGCAGAAAGAAGTGGGCGGCTTTCTGCTCCTGGCCTCCGGCCTGATGCTCGCGGGCCTCACCGCTGCCCTCATCCCCGCACTGCGCGCTGCGTCTGTCGATCCCATGCGCGCGCTGCGCACGGAGTAGGCGAGGAGGCCGCAATGAACACGCTGCTGCAGGACATTCGCTATGGACTTCGCCAACTGCGCAAGTCTCCGGGCTTCACCCTCACTGCGGTCATCACGCTCGCCCTCGGCATCGGAGCCAATACGGCCATCTTTACGCTCGTCCACGGCATCCTGTTGCGCACCCTGCCTGTAGCTGATCCTGCTCAACTCTGGCGCATCGGCGACAACTCGGACTGCTGTGTTGAAGGTGGCTTCCCCGGCGACGCCGGCGACACCGGCGATTTCACCATCTTCTCGTCAGACCTCTATCAGTACCTGCGCTCCAATACGCCCGAGTTTGAACAACTCGCCGCCATGCAGGCAGGCCAGTGGCAATGGGCCGTCCGCCGCGGCAGCTCCGTGCCGAAGTCTCTCCACGGCGAATTGGTCTCCGGCAACTATTTCTCCACTCTTGGCATAGGTGCTTGGTCAGGCCGCGTCTTATCCGAGGCCGACGACACGCCGTCTGCTTCTCCTGCCGTCGTTCTCAGCTATCAGGCTTGGCAAGGTGAATACGCTGGCGATCCTTCCATCGTCGGCTCAACGATCTTCATTCAAACCCACCCCTACACGATCATTGGCATCGCGCCTCCCGGCTTCTTCGGCGATCGAGTCACCGATACGCCTCCCGATCTCTGGATGCCGATTCAGACCGAGCCCTACCTCCGTGGACCCAGTTCCATTCTGCACCACGGCGATTCGCACTGGCTCTATCTCGTCGGCCGCGTGCGTCCCGGTCAGAGCATTCCTGCCCTCCAATCTAAGATCACGACAACTCTCCGTCAGTGGCTTAAAACGCGCACCGTCCTCCTGGAGAATGGCGGCGGCGCCATCATCCCCAAGATGCACGTCGTCCTCACCCCCGGCGGCGGAGGCATTCAGCAGCTCCAGGACTACTCCGGCAAAGGCCTCAAGATGCTCATGATCCTCTCGTCGATCGTGTTGCTCATCGCCTGCGCCAACATTGCCAATCTCATGCTCGCTCGCGCCACAACTAGGCGCAGTGAGATCTCTCTACGCATGGCCCTCGGCGCTGCTCGTCGCCACCTCATCCGGCAGATCCTCGTCGAAAGCGTGGTCCTCGGTTTCCTCGGCGGCTTGGCTGGACTCGGTGTGGCCTATCTTGGATGCCGGAGCATCCTCGCTCTCGCCTTCCCCGATGCGCACAACATGCCCATCGACGCCAATCCGTCGTTGACAGTGCTTGGCTTCGCATTCCTCGTCTCGTTGGCTACTGGCATCCTCTTCGGTACAGGACCGGCGTGGCTCTCGTCGCACGCTCAGCCTGCTGAAGCCCTCCGCGGCGTCAATCGCTCCACGCGCGATAGCTCAGCGCTTCCCCAGCGAGCCCTGGTCGTGTTCCAGGCGGCGCTGTCCGTCGTCCTGCTCTGCGGAGCGATCCTCATGACGCGCAGTCTGTTCGCTCTCGAGAACCAGAACTTCGGGATCGAAACCCACAATCGCTACATCCTCCACTTCGATCCTGTCGGCGCAGGCTACACCACCGACCGTCTTCCAGCCCTCTATCGCAGGATAGAGGACCGCTTTTCCAATCTGCCGGGCGTTCGCAGCATGAGCCTTGCAATGTATAGCCCGCTCGAAGGCGACAACTGGGGAGAATGTGTGATTCAGCAAGGCCACCCTGCTCCGAAACCGGGCGACCGTTGCGGCTCGACGTGGGTGCGCGTCAGCACCCACTACCTTGACTCGATCGGTGTCCCCATCGTTCGTGGCCGCAACTTCACTGATCAGGACACCGCCTCGTCTCCGCAGGTTGTTCTCGTCAACGAGACGTTTGCTCGGAAATTCTTCCCTAACCAGAACCCCGTTGGCCAGCACTTCGGGATCGATTTCCCGAAGTACTCGGGCGCCTGGCAAATCGTCGGGGTCTTCCGCGACTTCAAAATGAACAACCCGCGCGAAGAGGTCCATCCGGTCTATCTCCGCCCTCTCACCCAGCAATACACCGGCTACACCGAGCCCGAAATGATCGGCGGCGAAGTTCAGTCCATGAACATGAATTCGATGATCCTCGACTTCATCGCGCCACCCTCGAACGTCGACGCTTTGATGCGGAGAACGCTCGCTGCCATCGATCCCAACCTGAGCGTCAACGATCTGCGCTCGTTCTCTGAACAGGTCGCAGGCAACTTCGATGAGGAGCGCCTGATTGCCCGCCTTAGTACTCTCTTCGGCATCCTGGCTCTTGTTCTCGCCTGCGTTGGCCTCTACGGCGTCATGTCCTACCTCGTTGCCCGCCGCACCAGCGAAATCGGCATTCGCATGGCGCTCGGGGCCACAAGAAATTCCGTTGTTTCCATGGTCCTGCGCGGCGCCATTTGGCAGATCCTCCTTGGGCTCGCACTCGGCATTCCTGCTTCGCTTTATGCAGGCTATCTGATGAAGAGTTTGCTCTATGGCGTCGGCAGCTTCGACCCCATAGCTCTCGCAGGGGCTCCGCTGGCACTTGTTCTCTGCGCAATTCTCGCTGCAACTCTACCCGCCCGACGCGCCGCATCCATCGAGCCGATGCAGGCTCTTCGAACGGAGTAAGGAGGAGATATCCATGACCGCCCTTTTGCAGAATACGCGCTTTGCCCTGCGTCAGCTGCGCAAAGCGCCGGGGTTCACCGTCACGGCTGTGCTCACTCTGGCACTCGGCATCGGTGCGCTGGCCACCATCGCCACCTGGACCAACGCCGTCCTGTTCAATCCCTGGCCCCAGGTCAGGGATGCACGCAGTCTCCGTTTCATCAGCGCCACCGTGCTTGGCGGCAGCGGCTATTCCGTTAGCTACGATAACTTCCAGTTCACGCGTCAGCGCGGGCGGTCGTTCAGCGATGCCACCGTCTATTCAATCGCACCTCTCAATCTCAAGGCGGCCGATACCCAGCCCGTTGCCATCACCACGGGCATCGTTGCGTCCAATTATTTCTCCCTCCTCGGCGTCCAGCCACAACTCGGCCAGTTCTTCTCGCCAAACGCTGACAATCGCGCTTATGGTGCTCATGATGAGGTCGTACTCTCCGATGCTCTCTGGCGCGACCGGTTCGGCGCCGACCGCAACATCATCGGCCGTACCATCTCGATCAATCAGCATGTCTTCACGGTCATCGGCATCGGTCCAGCCGGTTTCGCTGGCATCTACGGCGGCATGGCCGAGGCCGCCTGGATTCCACTCTCCTCGCTCCGCGGTCTGTCGGCCGACGCGCCCGCGGACCCGCTCGCTCACTACGGACTCCAGGAAGCGGTTCGCCTGCGACCCGGCGTTCCGGACTCGGCCGCAGCCGCCGAACTCCATACCTTGGCCCGAACCTACGCCGCGGAGAAAAACGACAACCGCTATGCGGGCTGGGACCTCAACCTCGAAGACTCCTCGCACTTCTCGCGCGGCCTCTTTTCCACCATCGGCGAACAGCTCCCAGTCCTCTTCGGCGCCTCGGTCTTGCTGATGATTCTCGTCGGCATCAACATCGCCTCGCTGCTCGCGCAACACGCCGCGCGACGCCGTCGTGAAATCGCTATTCGTACCGCTCTTGGCGCAAAAGCGACGCACATCGCCTCCCAGGCCTTTATCGAAACTGGCCTCCTCGCACTGGCTGGGGCTTTGGCCGGCTGGGCCGTAAGCACGGTCTTCTCACGCTCCCTCTACGTCCTGCTCCCGAACTTCGGCATGCCCCTGGCCTTCAACCTCCATACCGACCCGAGCATCCTTCTCTTCATCGCGGGAGTCGCGATCGCCGTCACCGTGCTCTGTGGCATGTACCCGGTACGCCAGTCCCTTCGCGTCTCCCAGCTCGAAGCCCTGCATGAGGGCGGCGCCTCGGTTGCCGGTGTCTCTCGCAGCCGGATTGGTCAGCGCATCCTGCTTGGCCTGCAACTCGGTATCTGCTTCATCGTTCTCGTCTGCTGCGGTCTGCTCACCCGAACCGCCCTCGCCATCTTCCATCGCGACGTCGGCTTCGACCACGCCAAGACCCTCACCGCCATGGTCGATCTCTCGCGCTCTGGCTACGACGAGAAACGAGCCATCGCCTTCCATGCCGCCCTCCTCGATCGTTTGCGCAACGCTCCAGGCGTTGCCTCGGCCACCATCACCACCCATCTTCCGCTCGGAGACTGGGGCTCGGGCAATACGCAGGACCTGAACGTCCCGGGTTACGTCCCCGCAAAGAATGAAGAAATGGCAGTCGTCACCGATTTTGACGGCCCCGACTTCTTCCACACCATGGGCATTCGCATGCAAGCCGGGCGCGATTTCAGTGTCAGTGACAACGCAACCACTCCCGACGTCGCCATCGTGAACGAGGCCATGGCCCATCGTTACTGGCCCAAAGGCAATCCCATCGGTGCCAGCGTCATCATCAACAAACGCCCTCGCCGCATCGTCGGCATTGTCTCCAACTACGCCTACCACGACCCTGCGTCCACAGACCCTCCCTTCCCGGTGCTGTATCTCCCCCTTGCCCAGGGCACCTCGGGTTATGGATATGTCTTCGTGGCCCTCCGCTCCCGCACCGCGGCAACGGCAGTTATTCCCCAATTGCGCCACGCCATCCACGAACTGGATTCCGCTGTTCCCCTCGAGTACGTACGCACGCTCGACGAAGTAATGGATGAACAGTGTCAAGGCTCGCGCGTTCCCGCCGAGTTGCTCGGCGTGTATGCCATCTGCAGCGTGCTCGTAGCCATGATGGGGCTCTACGCCGTCACCGCTTACTCGGTCCTCGAGCGCCATCGCGAATTCGCTCTGCGCATGGCCTTAGGTTCCACGCGCGAAGCGATCTTCTCTCTCGTTCTTCGCGGAGCAACCAGCATCGTCGCTATCGGATTCTTCGTCGGCGGGCTCGGGTCGATTGCCGCTGTCCGCCTGGTCCGTTCCATGCTCTTCGGGGTCATGCCGTTCGATCCCATCAGTTATTGCGCGGCCGCACTCTTGTTGCTGCTCACAGTGCTTTTATCGGGACTCGTCCCCGCGCGCCGCGCCGCCACCATCGAACCCATGCGCGCGCTCAGAACAGAGTAGATCCTGGAGAACCGAATGAACTCGATTGCACAAGATCTTCTCTTCAGTTGGCGCCAGTTGCGCAAATCGCCGGGTTTCACGTTGACCGTGATCGTAACCCTGGCCCTCGGCATCGGCGCCAATACCGCGGTCTTCACGCTCTTCGATCAGGTCCTGCTCCGCATGCTCCCCGTCCACCGACCTCAAGAACTCGTCCGCTTCCGGTGGACCGGTGCCTTCTCGGGCTCATCCAGTAGCTTTGGCGGGGACAACCACGATTTCTTCTCCTACCCCATGTACAAGGACCTGCGCGATCAAAACCAGGTCTTCACAGGCGTGCTTGCTGCTGACCGGACGGGCGTCGGCATCTCCTGGCGCAATCAGGCCGAAAGTAAAGACGCGGAGATCGTCAGCGGCAATTATTTCCAGGTGCTCGGACTGGCGCCCGCCGCTGGCAGATTGCTCATGCCCCAGGACGACGCCGCGAAGAACGCCAACCCTGTGCTCGTCCTCAGCTACGACTACTGGAGGACGCGTTTCGCTGCCTCGCCCGATGTGGTCGGTCAATCGGTGCTCATCAATGGCCATCCCTTCACTGTTCTTGGAGTCGCCCCGCCCAACTTCGACTCCGCGATCGGCGGCTACCGGCCTGGCGTCTTTATCCCCATGAGCATGGTCGAGATTGCCATGCCATGGATGGCGCCTCGCGACGACCTGAACAACCACCAGTCGATCTGGCTTACGATCGTCGGCCGCCTCGAACCCGGCGCGACCATTACCCAGGCGGAAGCTGGCCTGGCGCCGCTCTGGCATTCCCTGCGAGCGTATGAACTGACGCTCTATAAAAACCATTCGCAGCGTTTTACGCGGCTGTTTCTCGACAACTCACAGCTCAAGCTCTTGGATGACTCCCGAGGATTCAACCCCGGTCGGATGGAGCTGCAGACTCCGTTGATCATTCTGATGAGCATGGCTGGTTTGCTGGTGCTCATGTGCGCCATCAACGTGGCCACGCTGCTGTTGCTTCGGGCCATCGGCCGCACGCGCGAAATGTCGATGCGCTATGCGCTAGGCGCAAAACGAAGCCGGATCGTCGCGCAGCTACTCGTCGAAGCAGCTCTCCTGGGCGCCGCCGGAGCGGCTGCGGGCCTTGCGCTGACACCGTTGGTCGCTCGCGCACTCGTACGTCTCATTACCAGCTCCGATCCCGGCCAGGAGCCCTATTCCACTGCAATCGACGCCCGCATTCTCGCATTTACATTGGCTGTTTCGCTTCTTGCGATCCTCCTGTGCAGTATCGCGCCTGTCTTCCAGTTCCTGCGCCCCGATCTCGCCAACTCGCTCCGTCAGAATGCAGGAACCGCCTCCAAGCAGTCGCACCGTTTTCGCAAAATCGCGGTCGGCATCCAGATCGCCCTCAGCGTGGTGCTCCTCGCAGGTACGGGGCTGTTCGTGCGCACCTTCGACAACCTCCGTCACCAGCAAGTCGGCTTCAATACATCGAATCTGGTTGCCTTCAATCTCGACCCCACCAGCTCCGGCTACGGGGACGATCGCACGGCACAAATTGTCACCTCTGCGCTGCAGCGGGTGAGCGGCATTCCTGGCGTAGTCTCCGCCGCTGCCACCAACGATCCCGAGCTTCAAGGAGATTCGAGCGGCTCAACGTACTCGGTTCAGGGGTACAAGCCTGCCGAAGATGAAAAGATGAACTTCGAGGACGGCAGGGTCACTCCTGGTTACTTTGCGACATTGCGCCAGCCGCTTCTGGCGGGCCGTGAGTTCACCTCTTCGGACGCGATGGGGCAGCCCAACGTCGCGGTTGTCAATCTGGCACTGGCCAAGCGTTTCTTCGGGACTCCTCAGAATGCCTTGGGCCGGGCCATTGGCGAAGGCGGCGGCGACAATGTGAAGTTGGACACCACAATCATCGGCGTCGTGGGCAATGTGAGACACCAAAACCTGCACGCCGAAATGGGACCCGCCGCTTACCGGCCCTATCTGCAGCAGAAGCACCCTGGCGGAGTTGAAATCTACGTACGCACAGCGCAGGCGCCAGAGACCGTCGAGGCAGCCATCCGCCAGTCCATCCATCAACTCGACCCCACTCTGGTCGTCGATGGCCTTCGCACCATGGACCAGCAGGTCGACTCAAGTGCCTCCGATCAACGTGCGTTGGCATTCCTGGCCATCGGTTTCTCCGCACTGGCGATGTTGCTTGCCGCCGTCGGCCTCTATGGCGTCCTCGCCTACTCCACCGAGCAGCGCACGCGCGAGATCGGCGTTCGTCTCGCTCTCGGCTCGCCCCGCGCTGGTGTGGTCGTGCTCATCTCGCGCGAAATGCTCCTCATCGCTTCGATCGCAACGGCGATCGCTCTGCCATCTACAGTCGCATTGGCGCGCCTCTTCACAACGCAGCTCTATGGAGTCAACGCGTTCGATCCCATCACCCTCATCGGTGCCGTCCTCCTGACTGCGCTGATGGTCGTGCTTGCGGCGGCTCTGCCCGCGCGCCGAGCAGCTTCTGTTCAACCCATGCAGGCCCTCCGTACGGAGTAAGACAGAGACGAGAGAGGAGAGAACGCAATGGCAACCATTCTTCGGAACTTGCTCTACACGCTGCGCCAGTTGCGCAAGGCGCCGGTATTCACCATCACGGCGGTCCTCACGCTGGCCCTCGGTATCGGCGCCACCACAGCGATCTATACCGTCGTCTATGCCACCCTCCTCGCGCCCATGCCCTACCCCAATCCAGATCAGCTCGTCATGGTCTGGTCGAAGATTCAAGGCTTCCGCAACGGCGTCTCCGCAGGCGACTTCCTCGACTGGCAGCAGCAAAGCCACTCCTTCCAGGCCCTCAAGGCCTTCACCGGTACCGGCTTCAACATGGCCGGCAAAGAGGCGCCCGAAATGGTGCGCGGCCAAATGGTCACGCCCGGCATGTACAGCATGCTCGGCAATCGATTCCAGCTGGGCCGCGATCTTCTTCCCGGAGAAGACGTCGACGGCAAGGACCACGTCGTCATCCTGATGAACAAGTTGTGGAAGAGGCTCGGCGCCGATCCGAACATCGTCGGCAAACAGATTCGCCTCGACCAGAAACCCTACACCGTCGTCGGCGTCCTCGCCGGCGGGCAGTCTGACCGGCTCGATCAGGACGTCATCGTCCCCCTGACATTCAAGCCCGAGCAGAAGAACCACGACTTCCACTGGATCCTCGTCATGGGCCGCCTTAAACCTGGCGTCACCCTCCAGCAGGCCCAGGCCGACATGGATGCCGTCACGACCCACATCGCTCAGGTGAATCCGCGTTCGAACAAGGGCTGGGGCGCTCGTGTCGACCCTCTCCAGAACGACTTCATGGGCGACAATGTCAAGCTCACCCTCTGGCTCCTCCTCGGCGCTGTCGGATGCGTTCTACTCATCGCCTGCGTCAATGTCGCAAATCTTCTTCTCGCCAAAGGCACGGGACGTCAACGTGAAATCGCTGTTCGCTCCGCACTCGGCGCGTCGCGGCGCACCATCTTCACACAATTCGTGACTGAGAGCCTCGCCCTGGCATTCCTTGGTGGAGCGGTCGGAGTCGGTCTCGGCTATGCGATGTTGCACGGCTTCATCGCCGCCATGCCGCACGACACCCTCCCCAGCGAAGCCGATCTCACCCTTAACCTGCCTGTCCTCTCCGTCACCCTCGCGGCAACCACTCTCGCCGGACTCCTCTTCGGCTGCGCTCCGGCCTGGTATGCGTCGCGCCTCGATCCGGCCGAGACTCTGAAAGAAGGCGGCCGCTCCGGTTCCGGCAAAGCGCGTCAGCGCGTGCGCCAGGCTCTCGTTGTCGGTGAATTCACCCTGGCTCTTGCCCTCCTCGCCGGTGCAGGCCTTGCCATGCATAGCTTCTGGAATCTCGCCCACATCGACCTCGGCGTCCAGACCGACCACATCCTCACCTTCGGCCTGCCCATGGACAAGGACATGAACTACACGGGCGAGCAGATCACCGGCTACTACCAGCAGATCGTGCGCAGCATCGAATCCACCACCGGCGTTGAAAGCGCTTCTGCTTCCACCGGCCTGCCCCTCGAAGGTCCCGGCTTTGGGATGCCCTTCACCATCTCCGGCCAGCCTCAGTTCGCCGATCGTTCCCAGCGCCCCACTGCGGGCTTCGGCATGGTGACACCGGACTACTTCAAAACCTTCGGCGTCCATCTCGTCAAGGGCCGCTTCCTTACAGAAGACGACAACGCCGGAAACCTCCACGTCGCCGTAGTTAATGAACAGCTTGTCCACCACTATTTCCCTGGCAAGGACCCCATCGGCCAGATCCTCAACGTCGAGCAGATTCTCCCCGGCGTCACCAAACTTGGGCCCGAACAGCCCTGGCTGATCGTCGGCGTCTATCACGATGTTCGCGGCGGCGGGTTCGAGCGCCAGCGCGAAGAGATCCTCATTCCGTTCTCCCAGAGCCCATGGCCCTTCGTTGAAGTTGGAGTCCGTACCGCCCGCGACCCCGAAGCAATGACGAAGACCCTTGCCGCAGCCGTCCACTCCGTCGATCCCAATGTGGCTCTTGCGGACGTACGCACGCTCGACCAGATTCGCGATGAAGACCTGTCCGGCGAGCGCTTCTCCCTTGTGCTCTATGCCAGCTTCGCTCTCATCGCTTTGGTGCTCGCCGCCATCGGTATCTACGGCGTCATGGCCTTTGCCGTCGGCCAGCGCGAGCACGAAATCGGTCTCCGCATGGCGCTTGGCGCCGGCCGCGACCGCGTCGTGCGCATGGTGCTGCGCGAAGGCGCCATCCTCGCCGGCATTGGATTGGCACTGGGATGGGTCGGCGCTTACTTTGTTGGCCGTGCCATGAAGAGCACTCTATACAACGTCGGCGCCATCGACCTCTCGGCGTTCTTCACCGTAGGCGCCATCCTGTTTGCCGCAGCTCTCATTGCTTCCTACGTGCCGGCGCGTCGGGCTGCAGCCGTCGAACCCATGCGTGCCCTTCGTACGGAATAATTTGGAGAGCCAGAACTTGAGATTGGAGTTGACACTATGATCGACCTAAAAAACGTAGAACGCAGTTATCGCACCGGGCACACCGAAACCTGGGTGCTCCGCCGTATCAGCATCACCATCAAAGAAGGCGAGTTCGTCACCATCATGGGGCCGTCCGGGGCAGGGAAGTCGTCGCTGCTCAACGTGCTTGCCTTGCTCGATGACGGTTGGCTCGGCGAGTACTGGTTTGGCGAAACACCCGTCCACAAGCTCAACCGCAAGCAGCGCGCCGACCTCGCTCGCCAGCGCATCGGCATGGTCTTCCAGAGCTATCACCTGCTCGACGACCTTACCGTCGCCGAGAACATCGACCTGCCGCTGTCCTACAAAAACCTGCCGTCGAAAGAACGCGCCGGCATGGTAGCCGACATCCTCGATCGCTTCCAGATTGTCGCTAAAAAGGACCTGTTCCCGAATCAGCTCTCCGGCGGCCAGCAGCAGCTGGTTGGGATCGCCCGCGCCGTCGTGCATGCTCCATCGCTCTTACTCGCCGACGAACCCACCGGCAATCTCCACTCCACGCAGGCCCGCGAAATTATGGACCTGTTTCGCGAGCTCAACCGCCAAGGCACAACCATCGTTCAAGTCACGCACTCTGAAGAGAACGCGCGCTATGGATCGCGCATCCTCGAACTGCGCGACGGATGGCTCACCCGCGACGAAGCGCCGCAGAACAGTCCTGCGGAGGTCGCTGCACAGTGAACCATCCCTGGGGGAAACTCTCAATGTCCGCTTCTTCCTTTTTTATGCGCACGCAATCGGTTGCCGCGATTCTCCTGCTGCAGGTGAACATGGCCTTTGCCGTCGAGCCCGCGCTGGGGCAAAACCCGCCTGTAACCCCGCCGGCATCCTCGCCCGAAGCCCCACAGCCCGCTGCAGGCTCCTCGCCGGCATCGCCCTCCCTCGCGCAGACCATGCAGCAACAACAGCAACCCGCGTTTTCTCCGCAGAAGCCGTTCTACGTGGCCCTTCCGCATTCGCATAATCCACTCGCACCATACCGGCCAACTACGGTACCCGAACTGGATCTGGCCAATTCGCCGCGCCTCCAGAGCCTCATTCGCGATGGCAAGCTCTACATTTCCTTAAGAGACGCGATTGCCCTCGCGATTGAGAACAATCTCGATCTCGCGTCCTTCCGCTACAACTTGCCCACCGCGACCACCGATCTGGCTCGCACCAAGGCCGGTTACCAGGCCCTCGGCGTGAACACCAGCGTCAGCAGCCCCTTAGGCGCTTCCTCCGGTTCTGGGGCATCTGGCGGCGGGGCCGTCTCTTCCGGAGCAGGAGCAGCCGGCGCGGGTGGTCTGGTGCAATCGACCCTCGGTGAGGGCACATTTGTGAACCCCTTTGACCCCGTTCTCACGGTCAAGGGCTCTGTCGATCACACCAAGACCCAGGAACTGAATAAGGTCCTCGTCGGCATTCCTCTCCTTGAGAACAACACGATTGGCTACACCACCCAGCTCACCGAGTATTTCCCTACCGGAACCGGCGTTCAGTGGAGCCTCAACGGTCTGCGTCAAACATCGAACAGTCCGCTCAATATCGTGGATCCGCAAATCGAGCTCTATTGGCAGGCTCTGGTCACCCAACCACTGCTGGCGGGTTTCGGCTTCGGCACCAACGAAAGATACGTTCGTATCGCCAAGAGAAACCTTCAGATCACCGACTATGCTTTCAAGGCGCAGGTCATCGCTACGGTCACTGGAGTCGAAGACATCTATTGGGATCTGGTGAACGCCTACCAGGACGAACAGATTAAGGAGCGTTCGCTCGGCTTCGCCAATCAGACCCTCTCTGACGATCAGAAGCAGCTTCAGCTTCAGGCCATCCCTGAGATGCAGGTCATGACCGATCAGTCGGCCGTGGCGACCGCCGAGGGCAACCTCACCGTCTCGCGCGCGAATCTGCGCGCCGCTGAATTGTTTTTGAAGAATGCCCTCACCAAGGCCGACGATCCGGCCATCGACGAAATGCCCGTGATTCCTCTGGACACCAAAGGCGCGCCCGATCCAAACGAAGCCAAGTCCATGGCGGATCTCATCGCCGAGGCCGAGAAGAATCGCCCCGACGTCGCCCAGGATCAGATCGGGATGCAAATCGCCCGAGAGAACCTGAAATCCGTCAACAACTCCTTGTTGCCTTCGCTCAACGCCTATGGACTCTTTAGCGGAACCGGACTCGGCGGCCCGCTGAACCCGAATTGTAACCAGAGCGAAGGCCCCGGCTACTGCTCGACGACCCTTCCACCAGACACGCCTGGTGTATTGAAGGACGCCTTCAACTACTCGGCGCCCGAATATCAGATCGGCTTCACCCTCAACATCACCATCCGCAATCGCCAGGCTAAGGCCGATCAGTTCCGCGCCATGCTCGCCTTCCGCCAAAGCCAGATCGCCTACGAGCAGGAAAAGAAGAATATCCTCTTCGACGTCCGCGACTCGAAATTCGCCCTCGAGCAGGCGCAAGCCAGTGTCGACGCCGCGCAGAAGGCCCGTGATCTGGCGCAGAAGACCTTCGACATCGTCAAACAGGAACAAGTCCTTGGCGCCAAGTCCAGCGTGGACACCTTGAATGCCGAGAGCGTTCTCGCCCAGGCCGAGTCCGCACTCGATGTGGCAGAAGCGAACTACGAGAAGAAAAAGGTGGACATAGACCGCGCCATTGGAGAAACGCTCGAACGCACGGGCGTCTCCATCGACGACGCCAAATCCGGCGTAGTCACCCGCGCACCGTAGCATAGTAGTTCATAGTGCTCGGTTCGGGGTTTACATCTCGCCTCGCACCGGTAGGGAATTGCCGGCTGGGGACACCAACCACGAACTGGGTACTGAGAACTACGAACTGAGACATGACCGATCTACGTAAGCAAGCTCGAATCCGCGTTCTCGTCGCCGACGATCAGCCTTCCATCCTCGAAGCCGTCGAATTGCTCCTGCAGCCGCAGGGAATCCATGTCGACACCGTGCGCTCGCCGCAGCTTCTCCTCGAGGCTCTCGGACAGAGCGACTACGATGTCCTGCTCATTGACCTGAACTATACCCGCGATACAACCTCCGGGCAGGAAGGCCTGGACCTGCTCGCCCGCCTCCAGGAGATCGATCCGCGCCTCCCCGTCATCGTCATGACCGCCTGGGGCAACATCGACCTCGCCGTCGAAAGCATCAAGCGCGGCGCCCGCGACTTTATCCAGAAGCCCTGGGAAAACGAGCGCCTCATCTCCCTCATCCGCGTCCATGCCGAGCTGCATCAGGCTCTCCGTCGTGCGCGCCAACTCGAGCTCGAAAACCGCCTGCTCCGCGCCGAAGGTATGCCCGAATTCATTGCCGGCGCGCCCAACATGCGCCCCGTGCTCGAACTCATAGCCCAGGTCGGTCCCTCCGACGCCAATGTTCTCGTCACTGGCGAACATGGCACAGGCAAGGAGATTGTCGCCAAGCTCCTCCATGCCGCCTCGCCCCGCTCCCGCATGCCCCTCGTTGCCGTCAACGCTGGAGGTCTGCCCGAAGGCACTTTTGAGAGCGAAATCTTTGGCCACGTCAAAGGCGCCTTTACCGACGCTCGTTCCGACCGCGTCGGTCGCTTCGAACTGGCCAACGGCGGTACCCTCTTCCTCGACGAAATCGCCAACGTCCCCATCCGCCAGCAGGCCAAGTTGCTCCGCGTGCTCGAAACTGGAGAGCTTGAGCGAGTGGGCTCCTCTCAGACTCGGCGCGTCGACGTGCGCGTCCTCTCGGCGACCAACTCCAACCTGCACGAAGAAGCTGCTGCCGGCAACTTCCGCGAAGATCTACTCTTCCGCATCAACACAGTTGAAATCCACCTGCCGCCCTTGCGTGAGCGGCGCGAGGATATCCCCCTCCTCGCCGTGCACTTCCTCGAGCGAAACCGAACGCGCTATCGCAAACAGGTCACCGCCTTCTCGCCCGCCGCTATGCAGCAGATGCTGCAATACCCCTGGCCCGGTAATGTGCGCGAACTCGAGCACACTGTCGAGCGCGCGGTCCTTCTCTGCCGCGCCGAGGAAATCGAGCCGGCCAACCTCGCCGTCGCTGCCGCCCGGCCCAGCGCCCCTTCGTTCGATAACATGAGCATCGACGAGGTCGAATCTCTGCTCATCCGCAAAGTATTGCGCCGCTGCGACGGCAATATCTCGCAGGCTGCCGAAGCTCTCGGGCTCAGTCGCGCCGCACTCTACCGGCGCATCGAAAAGTATGGCCTATGAGAGCGAGCTGAGAACGCGGCACGTGCGCCGCCGGCGTGCGTCGGCCGTGCGCCGGGCGTGGCTCTATTGCCTGTTTCTAGCCCTTCCCACGCTCATCTTTGCTGGAGTGCTGCTCTATCAGCACGAGGTCTCGGCCGCTCCCGCCATTCTCGTCGTCAGCTGCCTCGTGATCTATCTGCTCTTCATCGCTGCATCGATGATCGAGAGCCTCATCCGGCCCTTGCAGACACTCTCCAACGTTGTCTCGTCTCTTCGCGAAGGCGACTACTCCTTTCGCGCCCGTGGAGCAGGCACTCCCGATGCTCTCGGTGAACTGGCCGCAGAAGTCAACGCCCTTGCTGACCTCCTCCAGCGTCAACGCGTGCGCTCTCTCGAGGCCACAGCTCTGCTGGCCCGCATCCTTGAGGTGATGCACTCCCCGCTCTATGCCTTCGATCGCGAGAACGTTCTCCAACTCGTCAACGAGGCAGGCATCCAGTTGCTTGGCATCCCCCATGCCCGCGTCTTCGGGCGCACCGCACGCGATCTGGGGCTCGAGAACCTGCTCGCCGCTGCGGATCAGAGCATTCACTCCTTCGGTACCAAGCCCAATCGCTGGCTCCTTCGGAAAGCTGCCTTTCGCCAGGATGGCGCGCCTCACACGCTGCTGCTCCTCGCCGATGTCAGCCAGCCGCTGCGCGAAGAAGAGCAAGCTGCGTGGAAGCGTCTCATCCGCGTCCTGGGCCACGAACTCTCCAACTCGCTCGCTCCCATCAAGTCCATCGCTGGCAGCTTGCTCGCACGTGCCGACCAGATCCAGGGAGATGACGATACCGTTCGCGACTTCCGCCGCGGTCTTGGCGTCGTCGAAAGCCGCGCCGACTCGCTCCACCGTTTTGTCCAGTCGTATCGTATCCTCGCCCAGCTGCCGCCTCCCCATCTCAAGACCGTCTCAATCGCACCCCTGATCGAGCGTGTCGCGCTACTCGAGCAACGCGTCCGCGTTGAGCTCGCTTCCGGCCCGGCTGCCACACTCAACGCCGATCCGGATCAACTCGAACAGATGCTCATCAACCTGCTCAAGAACGCAGTGGATGCCTCGCTGGCGAACGGGTCAAATCCTGTGCGTATCGGATGGCACCTGGCGGAATCGTTTGTGGAAGTGACGATCGAGGACTGCGGGTTAGGCATCGCCAATAGCGAGAATCTCTTCGTCCCGTTCTACACCACCAAGCCTACCGGCAGCGGCGTGGGTCTCGCCCTTGCCCAGCAGATTGCCCGTGCCCACGGCGGCGAGATTCGTCTTGTCAATCGGGATGACGCTGAAGGCGCTCGGGCAACTGTTCGCTTGCCCTTGGCTTGACGTATACCTGATCCGGTCTAGCCGACCCGCGGCATCGCTTTGCGCCGCGTGTCGATCTCCATCGAGACCACACGATTGCGTCCGCCGTTCTTCGCCTTGTAGAGCGCTTCGTCTGCTTCACGAATCAGCTCCTCATGGCTCACTGGGAAACCCGACGCCACCCCAAAGCTCGCCGTCAGCGGAATTGCCGTCTCTCCATCCTTCACGCTAGCTTCCTGAATCGCAATCCGCAGCTCTTCGGCTCGCTGCCGTGCATGGACAAACCCCGATCCAGGCAGAATCAGCAGAAACTCCTCGCCGCCGTATCGGCCGACCCAGTCGTAGGTGCGCACCATGCGCTGGAAGATTGCACTGGCCTCCTTCAGCACTTGGTCACCAGCCGGATGGCCATAGGTGTCGTTGATGCGTTTGAAGTAGTCCAGATCCGCCAGGATGATGCTGACTGGCAAGCCTTCGCGCCGCGAGCGGTCCACTTCGATCCGCAGCCGCTCCACGATGATGCGATGATTCCACAACCCCGTCAGATCGTCGTGCTCGGCGTAGTGGCGCATCTGCTCCCGCGTGCGCATCAGCTCGCCCTTTTCCTTTTCCAGGTCGCTGGTGCGCAGCTTCACCGCCGTTTCCAGATGCTTCTTCTGCTCCACCAGCGCACCGACTCGCTTTCTCCATGTCAGGATCAGGATGGCGAGCGCCATCAGCGCAAGCATCATCTGCAAATCGCGCCTT
>Ga0335069_10006268_pt1 | contig 17309 bp, 11 predicted proteins | sample Lox_Sample_11_FD_206714 | JGI IMG/M metagenome (GOLD analysis project Ga0335069, IMG submission 206714) | Soil microbial communities from Loxahatchee National Wildlife Refuge, Florida, United States - Lox_Sample_1.1 | ecosystem: Environmental > Terrestrial > Soil > Wetlands | place: USA... | reverse complement strand
CCGAATACCTGGATTGCCTGGAAGGCCGCCGTTTCCGGGACGAGCAGGTTTGGGGGCCCTTTCCCCATTGGGTCCACACCCACGATTTTCTCGCCGGGTCGCCCGTTGAAAGCCGCATGAGGGACCACGTGGACTATGAGGCGCCTTTGGGCATGAACGGCGGAATCCTGGGGGACCTCATCCACGAGCGCCTGGACCGGCTTTTTCGCTTCCGCCACGCGAGGCTCCAAAATGACTTCAAACGCTTGGCGGCCCTGCCCCTGCCACCCCACAAGATCCTCATCAGCGGCGCCTCGGGGTTCGTGGGGACGCCGCTGTCTGATTTCCTGGGAAACGCGGGCCACGAGGTTTGGGCCTTGGTCCGCCGCCCCGCCAGGCCCGAAAAACGGGAGATCGCTTGGGATTACGCCAAGGGCATCATCGATGAAAAGGCCCTGGAAGGGTTCGACGCGGTCATACACCTGGCCGGGGAAAGCATCGCCTCGGGCCGTTGGAACCTGCAACGCAAATTCGCCATCCGCCACAGCCGCTTGGACGGCACCCGCTTCCTGGCCAAGGCCCTGGCCGGACTGGCGAAACCTCCGAAGGCCTTTTTGGCGGCTTCGGCCATCGGCTTTTACGGGAACCGGGACGGGGAAGAACTGACCGAAGAAAGCGACCAGGGTTATGGATTCTTGCCGGAAATCTGCGCCGATTGGGAAAGCGCGGCGGATCCCTTGCGGGCCTTGGGGGTGCGGGTGGCGCACCTTCGAACCGGCATCGCGCTCAATGGGGGCGGCGGGGCCTTGGGCGCCATGCTGCGGCCCTTTGAGCTGGGCTTGGGCGGCCAGGTGGGAAGCGGCCGTCAATGGATGAGCTGGATCGCCTTGGAAGACCTGATCGGGGCTTATTATTTCCTGCTGTGCCGGGAAGACCTTTCGGGCGTCTTCAACGCGACCGCCCCCCATCCCGCGACCAACCGGGATTTCACCCAGACCCTGGGCAAGGTGCTGGACCGCTCGACGGTTTTGCCCCTTCCGGCTTTCGCCGTGAAGGCCCTCTTGGGCGAGATGGGCGAGAGCCTGCTGTTGGAAGGCCAGAAGGTGATGCCCCGGCGCCTTGAGCAGGCGGGTTTTGAGTTCTTCTATCCCCAGCTGGAACCCGCGCTTAGGTTTGAAACGGGGAATTTTTAAGGCGAAATCTTGGGGGTTATTCCAGCTTGAAGCGGCTTGCTTTGGCGGGTTTGGCTTTCATCTCCGCGGCCCGTTTTTTCAAGACGAAATCCCGGAGTTGGTCCTGCGCGCTGGAAAAGGCGTACTTTAAAAGCGCCTGGGCCGTAACCCATTGATAGGCCGCGCCCAGGGGCCGGGCGCCTTTGCGCTTGGCGGGGAAAAAGCGGAGCTTGATTTTGTGGTGGGTGATCTGGTGGCGCACTTCCTGAATGGGCGCCGGCGCCGCCTTGGCCTTCAGGTCCTTCTCGAGCTTCTTCACCGCGTCCTCGAAGCTCTTGCCCTCAGCGCTGGGAAATTCCCACATCCCCTTGAGCCATTTCTCCTCTTCGGGCCTTTTTCGGATCAGCACCTTGCCCTTTTCCTCGATTAAGAGGCAAGCCATGGGCACTTCAACCGCCTTGTCCGCGGCGGTTTTTTCGGGCAATTCATTCTGCAGCCCTTTTTTCGAGGCCTCGCAGAGGGAAATCATGGGGCATAAAAGGCAAAGGGGATTCTCGGACAAACAAACGGTGGCGCCCAGTTCCATCAGGGCTTGGTTGTAATCGCCGGGGCGCTTGGCCGGAACCAAGTCTTCGGCCAATTCCCAGACTTTCTGGTGGCCCGGGCCCGACTTGAGGTTCCCCTTGAGGTGGAAGAGGCGGGAAAAGACCCGGATGACGTTGCCGTCCACCAAGGGCAACGGTTTTTCATAGGCGATGGAAAGGATGGCGCCCGCGCTATAGCGGCCCACGCCGGGAAGTTTCAGGATCTCGCCAAGGTCATCGGGCAGCTTCCCGCCGAAGTCCTTCACCACCCTTTGGGCGGCGGCTTGCAGGTTCCGCGCCCTTCGGTAATAACCCAATCCTTCCCAAAGCTTCAGGACCTTTTCGGGCTTGGCGCGGGCGAGGGCCTTCCAATCAGGCAGTTCCTTGAGGAAACGCTGGTAATAGGGGATGACGGTTTTGACTTGGGTCTGCTGGAGCATCATCTCGGAAACGAAGGTGGCGTAGGGGTTTTGGATGCCCCGCCAGGGCAGGTCCCGTTTGGCGCGGTCGTACCACTTTAAAAGGGGTTGGGCGATCGGGGCGGGGATTTTCGGCTTCAAACCAGTTCCAAGACCTCATAAAGGGGCAAGGGCTCGGCCTGGCCCGGAAGCAGCATGGGTTCCAGGTTCTTGACCTGCAGGAGGGATTCCACCTTCTCGTAGGTTTCCTGGCTGACCACGGTTTGGCCGGGCGCGGCTTTGGCGCAAAGGCGCCGGGTGGTTTCCACCGCCGGGCCGATGACCGTGTAGTCGTTGCGCCGGTTGGACCCCAAATTGCCCGTGACCACCAGGCCGCTATGGATGCCGATGCCCCATTGGAAAGAGGCTTGGCCCTTTTTCACCCGGGTCAGGTTCAGGTCCCTCAACGAAAGGTGGATTTCCCGGGCCGCCTTCAAAGCCCTCAGTTCCTTATCCTCGTGGGTGAAGGGGGCGCCCCAAACGGCCAGGAAGGACTCGCCCATGAACTTGTCCAGCATGCCTTCCTGTTGGAAGATGGCCGAGTGGGCCAGCGAGAAATATTGGTTGAGCACTTCCACCAATTGGTCCGGCGCTAGGTTCTCGCTCAAGGGGTTGAAGCCCTTCAACTGGGCGTAGAGCAGCGTGCATTCCCTTTTCTCGCCTTTCAGGGCGAAATGGTCCCGGTCGGCCAAGAGGCGCTTGGCCACTTGGGGCGCCAGCACCTTGCCCAACACCAGCGACAGCCTTTCCCGGTCCCTGAGGGCGGCGGCCATGTCGTTGAAGGAGCGGTAAAGCTTTCCCACCTCGTCCGTGCGTTTCTCGGGCAGCGCCAGGTTGAGGTCCCCCTCGGTGACTTGGACGGCGGCTTTTTGGAGCCGGCCCAAACCGATCAAAAGATCGGCCGCCGCCAGGATCAAAAGCGCGGCGAGGGCCAGGATCAACCAGAAACCTTCCTGGCCCAGGATTTTCTTGGGGTTGCCGTCCACCGTGACGATTTGCTTGGAAGGCTGGAAAACCACCAAAGCGCCGTAGGGGTTTTGGTCGAAATCCAGCAAGGCCACTTCATCCCAGAGGTAATCCTGCTGGCCCAGGTGGATGGGTTTGCGGTGGGAAGGGCCGCTGGAGGTGAAGGCCGAGGCCAGGAGGGTCTTCTCCAGGTCCGCGTTGAAGGCCGAAGGCAAGGTGGAAAAGAGGACCTTATGTTTCACGTAGAGCGCCACATCGGATTGGCAGGAGCTTTTCAAGGTTTCCATGAAAGCCGCGTCCAAGGGCGCGCCCGCCAGGATGAGGCCCGCCACATTGGGATGGGAAAAGATGGGGACCAGGGCCGCGAGATAGGGTCTGTCTTGGTAAGTGAGGATGCCCGTTAAGGAAGCGCCCTTGAGCGCCGCGGTCACGCCGCTCCAGCCCTTGAGGGTGGGGGCCGTCGGGGCGGCGGTTTTATGGGGTTTAGCCGCCGGGGGAGTGGCGACGGGGACCGCGACCGTGGCGGGTTTGGAAAGGCCCAGCGTGTCGAAGAAAACCGAGGATTTGGAATCGGTCATGACCAAAAGCGGGGCTTGAAGCCCGTTTTCGGCGGCGGCCCCCAGGCTTTTCAGGCGCGCGGGTTTCGCTTTGGGCGGCGTGAGGGCTTTTTGGAGTGCCTGTTTCTCGGCGGCGCGGGAGGCCTTGAGCAGCCATTGCTGGGCGGATTGGTCCAGGGCCAATTTGACCGTGGAAAGGTCCCGGGTGAGGTTGAGGTCCGGGTCATTGACCACCGAATTGCGCAGGTGATGGCCCAACACGGATTGGCTGATCAGCACATAGGCCAGGGACGGCACCAGGAAGAAAAGAACCAACCGAAGCACCAGCCAGCCCGGCTTTAAGGGGAACATGCGCTTGCCCTTGGAATGGAGTGGAACGCCGGGACACTATATTACAGAAGGCGGGCGCGGGAAAGCCGAAGAAGCCCCGGGAAGGCCAGAAAAGACGGGTTATTCGTACCGCAAGGCCAGGATGGGGCTCAGGCGGGAGGCCTTATAGGCCGGCCAAATGCCGAAGACGAGCCCTACGGCGAAGGAAAAGCCCGAGGCCAAGAAAACTGAAAAGGGCGACACGATGGTGTTCCAGCCCGCCAAGGAGGAAATGAGCACCGTGACGATCCAGCCCAGGAGGATGCCAATGAGCCCGCCCATGAGGCTGACCGCCACCGACTCGATGAGGAACTGGGACAGGATGTCCACCCGCCGGGCCCCGATGGCCTTCCTCAGGCCGATCTCCCGGGTGCGCTCGGTCACCGACACCAGCATGATGTTCATGATGCCGATGCCGCCCACCAAAAGCGAGATGGCCGCGATCGAGGAAAGCAGGATGGTCATGATCTGGGTGGAAGCGCTGAGCGTGGCTTGGATGTCGGCCATGTTGCGCACCTGAAAAGCGTTGGAGGCGGGGTTTTGGGCCGTGCCCGTGATGTGCTTCAAGGCCACCATGAAATCCACCACGGCGGTTTGAACCGTGCCCGTGTCCTGGGCGTTGTCGGCCTCGATGTCCACCAGGTTCACATATTGCTTGCCGAAAAGCCGGTACATGGCCGTGGTGACGGGCACCACGATGGTGTCGTCCCGATCCTGGAAACCGTTGGAGCCCTTGATGGGCAAAACGCCCACTACTTGGAAGCTGACCCGGTTGATCTTGACCCACTGGCCCACCGGGTTGGCGTTGTCGCCGAAGAGGTTCTTGATGACGGTCAACCCCAGAAGGCAAACGCGGTTGCGTTTCTTGACGTCGTCGTTGGTGATGAAGCGGCCATAGAGGGGCACCGCGGCCTTCATCTGGGCGTAATTGGGGGTGGTGCCGGTCAGGGAAGTGCTCCAGTTCTTGTCCTCGTAGGTCACCTGTACGTGGCCGTTGGCTTCGGGGGCCACCCGCTTGACCATGGGGACCGACGCCAAAGCGGCGGCGTCCTTCAAGGTGATGCGGCTGGTTCCGCCCACGCCCTGTTGCACGCCGCCCACCTGCAGGGAACCCGGCATGAGGGTGAGCAGGTTGGTGCCCAGGGACGAGAGTTGTTGCTCCAGGGATTTTTGAGCGCCGGTCCCCACCGCCAGCATGGCGATGACCGCCGCCACGCCGATCAGGATGCCCAGGACCGACAGGGCCGAGCGCACCTTGTTGGCCATGAGCGCCCGGATAGCCTGCTTGAAATATTCCTTCCCTTGCTGGAAATTGACCCGGGTGTGGTCGGCGGATTTCTCCTTCAACTCGGGCGCCACCACCCTCTTGGGGGCCGGGATTTTCGATTTGGGGTTTTTGACGTCGGATAAGACGTTGCCGTCCCTCATGGTGATGATGCGCCGGGCGTGGGCCGCGATGTCGGGCTCGTGGGTGACCAGCACCACCGTGATGCCCTGGGAATTCATCTGCCCCAAGAAACCGATGATGTCCTCGGAGCTTTTGGAATCCAGGTTCCCGGTGGGTTCGTCGGCCAAAATGAGCTTGGGCTGGTTGGTCAGGGCGCGGGCGATGGCCACGCGCTGTTGCTGGCCGCCCGAAAGCTCGTTGGGTTTGTGGCCCAGGCGTTTTTCCAGGCCCACCATCTTGAGTAGCTTCTTGGGGTCCCCGTGGGGTTGGCGGGGGTCGGCGTAAAGCAGGGGCAAAGCCACTTGTTCCAACGAGGACGTGCGGGGCAGCAAGTTGAACATCTGGAAGATGAAACCCAAGGTTTGGCTACGGATGGAGGCCAGTTGGTCCTCGCCCAGGGTGGAGACTTCCCGCCCCATGAGCTTATAGGAGCCCGAGGTGGGGGAATCCAGCAATCCCAGGATTTGCAGCATGGTGGACTTGCCGGATCCGGAGGCTCCCATGATGGCCACGAACTCGCCGGGCTCGATGGTCAGCGAGACGCCGTTGAGCGCGCGCACCTCGCTGTCGCCCATGGTGTAGACCTTATGGAGGTTTTTGATTTCGATGATGCCCATGAAGCCTCGCGAAAATTTTGAGTCCTAAGTTTTCGGCTTAAAGTGTCGGCGGGTCTTTACCCCGAAGGTGGAAAACCATTCCCCAACTAAAAACCCAAAACCCAGCACTTAGAACTCCTGTTTAATGGCCCCCGCCGCCACGGTTGCCGCCGCCGGTTCCCTTGACGCTGGGCATGAAGGGATTGCTGCCTTTGGAGGCCGCCGAATATTGCCCGGCGGTGAAGGTCTTAATGACGATCTTGTCCCCTTCCTTGAGGCCGGCGGTGATCTCGGTTTCCTTTCCGTCGGTGATGCCGGTTTGAATGACTTGGGTGGCGGGCTTATCCCCGCTTTTGGCCGGGGCCATCAGCACGAAGGATTGGCCGTCGGGGGTGGATTGGATGGCCTCGGAAGGCACCACCAGCACATCGTCCTTCTCGGCCACGTTGAAGGTGACGTTGGCGGTCATGCCGCTGCGCATGAAGGCCGGCACCTTGTCGGGCCAGACGTCCACCTCGTAAGTAGTGACGTTGTTGACCAGGGTGGACTGGAAGGAGATGCGGCGCACCTTGGCGTCGATGTCCTGGTCCGGGTAAGCGTCCAGGTCGATGGTGGCGTCCCCGCCCAGCTTCACCTGGGCCAGGTCGGTCTCATCCACCTGGGTGTTGACGATCAAATGGTCGGACATGACCATGAGGCTGGTGCCCGTGCTCACGATCTGCCCCTGCACGGTGGGCAAGTAGATGATCTGGCCGTTCTCGGGGGCCAGCAAGGGCGTGGCCTGGTAAAGCTGCTCCCAATGGGCGAGCTCGTCCGGGCCCTTGGAGGCGGCCTCGTCGAGCAAGGTGGCCCGTTCCGTGGAGCTGAGTTCCATGAGCTTTTGGCCCTTCTTCACGTAGTCGCCCTCCCGCACGAAAATCTTCTCGATGCGGCCCGCGATGGGGGGCAGGATGGCAAGCTGGTTTTGGGGCTGGACGTTGCCCGTGGCTAAAACCGTGATCTGCAGGTCGTCCCGCCCCACGGGGACGGTCTTGAAGCCGCCGGCGTGTTTGGGGGCGGATGAGCAACCGGCGAAAAGCAGCAGGGCCAGGCCCCCCCCGGTGATGGTCTTGAAGCCCTTCATGGAATGTCTCCCTTTCCCTCGGCCAATTGCCAGGCGGCCTCGGCTGTTTTGATGGTGAGCATGGCGTTGAGCTGCTGTTTTTGCTGGTTGGTGAGGGCGCTCTCGATTTGGTTCCAGTTCTGGAAAATAAGCAAGCCGTTCAAGTATTCGGCCTTGGCGATCTCTTCCTGGGTCTGGGCGGCTTCCACCTGGACCTGCTGGACTTGGATCTCGCCCACCGCGTCCTCGAAAGCCGCGTAGGCGTTTTCCAAACTTTGCTCGGTTTTCATGTCCGAGCTTTCCAATTGGTCCTTCACGCCCAGCTTGGACTCCTCGGCGGACTTGAAGTTGAAGAGGTCTTGGCCGCCCGTGAAGAGCGGCAGGCTCAGGTTGAGCCCGGCGGACCAGGCCGGGGTGTCATTGGAGAAATTCCATCCGCCCCGCGAAAGGGAAGCGTCGGCCGAAAGGGTCGGCAGGAAGGCCCCCCGGTCGCTCACGTAGGAACTGTCGGCCAGGCCCAATTGGGCCACAGCCTCCCGGTGGGCGGGCGTGAGGAGGGTCAATTTCAGGAAGTCGGGAGCCGCGTCGGGAAGGGTGGGCGTTTCAAAATCCCCGATGACCGAAAGGTCCGCCATGGGGGAGCGCCCCAAGACCTGATCCAGCTGGCGCTCATCCACCCGCAAGGCCCTTTGGGCCTGGTCCACCGAAAATTGGTCCTGGGCCACGGCGGCCTGGGCCTGCAGCAGGGAACCTTTATTGTCCGTGCCCCCGTCGAAGTTCATCTGGACCAAGTCCTGGTTGGCCTTGTCCCGGGCGAGGATCTGCTGGAGCAGCTCGATTTGTTTTTGGGCGAAGAGCAATTGATAAAAGGCGTCCTTCAAATCGTGGGAGACCTGGGCGCGGGCCTGGTCGAGCTCGGCCCGGGCCTGGTCCAACCGGGCATTGGAGGCGTCCACCGAGGCGATGTCCGAAAAGCCCGAGAAGATGGCCTGGTGCAGGTTGAGGCTGAGGTTTGAGTTCTGGTGATAGGCGGGCGAATCAAGGGCGTCGTTGAGCCCGCCGGTTCCGCCGCGGCCCCAGGAAGCGCCCAGTGAAATTTGGGGGAAGAACTGGCCCAAGGCCGCTTGGTGGGCGTCCTCCAGGGCCTTGACGGTTTGCTCGGCGGCCAAAAGATCGCGATTGTTTTGGGCGGCTTCCTTCAAGGCCTGGTCCCAGGTCAGGGTGTCTTGGGCCCCCCGGGCGGAGCCGGCGGCCGCCAGTAGAAGTAGGAGAAGCGTCGGGATTTTTTTCATAGTTCCGTTTCGATTATAAGCGTCCGATAAGTTTGGGTTTTTGTTAAATCCCAATTAAAAGACATTTTTAATCTTCGCCGATTAGACGCGCCCCGGCCAAGGAGGGTGTCGCCCCGGGGGTGGCGCCTTTTCTTTGCCGATTGACGAAATTGTAGGCTTATGCTCAAATTGACCCACTGCCCAGAAGTGTCATAATCCGACAAAATGGTCAAAAACGCCTTTTACGCCCATCCCCTCGAGGAAACCATGGCCGAAAACCAAAAACGCTTCATCCGCAAAATCCAAGAATTGACCGCCCTTTACGAGATCAGCCATGCCATGGCCTCAACCCTTGACTTCAAGTCGGTCTTGAACCAGATCCTGGAAATCCTCTCCAAGAAGCTGGAGATGAACCGGGGCACGGTCACCCTGCTGAGCAAGGAGACGGGCCAGTTGAGCATCGCCGCGGCCCACGGCCTGACCAAAGAGGAGATCTCCCGGGGCAAGTACAAGATCGGCGAGGGCGTGACCGGCAAGGTGGTGGAAAAGGGCGAGCCCATGATCATCCCCGACATCGGCAAGGAACCGCTCTTCCTCAACCGCACCAAGTCCCGCGGCGACGTGAAGCGCCAGAACGTCTCCTTCCTTTGCCTGCCCATCAAGGTCAAGGGCGAGACCCTGGGCGTGCTTTCGGTGGACCGGCTTTTCAAGGACGCCGACGTGGCTTTTGAGGAGGACGTGAGGCTCTTGACCGTGGTGGCGTCCCTGATCGGGCAAAATTTAAAGATCCACCAGATGATCGAGAAGGAAAAAGAAAGGCTGATGGAGGAGAATCGGGAGCTGCAAAGCGAGCTGAAGGGGCGCTATCGGCTGGAAAACGTCGTGGGCGGCTCCAAGCTGATGGTGGACGTCTATAAGTCCGTGCAAAAGGTGGCGGCCACCCGCTCGACCGTCATCATCCGGGGCGAGTCCGGCACGGGCAAGGAACTCATCGCCCGCGCCATCCATTACAACAGCCCCCGGGCGGACAAGCCCTTCGTCAAGGTCTCCTGCGCGGCCCTGCCCGAAACCCTGTTGGAAAGCGAGCTCTTCGGCCACGAAAAGGGGAGCTACACCGGCGCCTCGGACCTGGTGAAGGGCCGCTTCGAGCTGGCCGACGGCGGCACCCTGTTTCTCGACGAGATCGGGGATATTTCCCTGGCCACCCAGGTGAAGCTTTTGCGCGTGCTGCAGGAACGCAAATTCGAGCGCGTGGGCGGCTCCAAGACCTTGTCGGTGGACGTGCGCATCATCGCCGCCACCAACCGGAACCTCGAGCGGGCCATCGGCGAAGGGAAGTTCCGCGAGGACCTCTATTACCGCCTCAACGTGGTGCCCATCTTCCTGCCTTCCTTGCGGGAGCGTAAGGACGACATCCCCCTGCTGCTCAACCATTTCCTGCAAAAGTACAACGGTGAAAACAAGACGCGGTTCCGCTTGAGCCCCGAGGTGATGGTCAAGCTGGTCAATCACCCCTGGCCGGGAAACGTGAGGGAATTGGAAAACACCATCGAGCGCATGGCGGTCATGTCCAAATCCGACAACTTGTCCATTGAGGACATCCCCCTGCCGCTGAACACTTACCACACCAGCGCCCCCTGGAAAGTGGAGGAGATGCCCGAAGAGGGGCCCGCGGCGGGCGCCAAGGGCGACGGCACCCTGGCGGACCTGGAAAAGAAACAGGTGATGGACGCCATGGAACGCTGCGGCGGCGTGCAGGCGAAAGCCTGCAAGATCCTCGGCATCACGCCCCGCCAACTGGGTTATCGGCTCAAAAAATACAAGATCGGCTACAAACCAACCTTTTTAAGCTGATTCTTTTAAGAGGCTTTCTTGCCCGACACGCCGATCCATCTGGTGGTGGCCACGCCTTGTTACGGCGGGCTCTTGACCACCGATTTTTTCACTTCCTGCCTGAAGCTTCAGCGCGCCTGCCGGCAAAAGGGCCTCGCGCTGACCTTCCTCACGGCGGGGGACGACGCGCTCATCACCCGGGCCCGCCAGGAATTGGTGGCGCGCTTCATGGCCCTTCCGGCGGCCACCCACCTTTTGTTCCTGGACGCGGATATCGGTTTTGAGCCCGACCAGGTTTTCAGGCTCCTTCACTTTAAGGCCCCCGTCACGGCGGCCGCCTACCCGCTGAAAAAAATCCACTGGCAAAGGATCCGGGAGTTGGCGCCCACCCATGCGGAAAAATTGGAGCCCGCTTCTTTTTCCTACGTCTTCCAGCCGCGGACTCCGACCGAGGTGCGGGAGGACTTCGCCCGGGCCAATTACGCCGGCACGGGGTTCCTCATGGCGCGCCGGGAAGTCTTCGAGACCTTGGCCGTCCGTTACCCGAATTTGCGTTACGGCGCCGGGGGATTCTATTACGCCTTTTTTGATTGCCTGCTGGAGGCCGGGGCTTTCCTGCCGGAAGACTACAGCTTTTGCAGACGCTGGACCGACACCGGCGGGGAAATTTGGGTGGATCTTCGAAGCCGCCTGACCCATGTGGGTCCCGCGGCTTTCCACGGCGACCTTTCGGCTCATCCGGGCGTGAGCGAAAGTCCGGCCCCGGGAGGCGGCGCGTGACGGCGCCCCTGTCCCTGGCGCTGGGAACGGCGGCTTTCGGCGGGCAGGTCAGCCTGCCTTACGCGAAATCCGTTTTGGCTTTGGAAGAAGCCTGCGCGGCCAAGGCCATCCCCTTTCATTACATCCTGCAATCCGGCGACGCCTTGATCCAACGGGCCCGCCAGCAGGTGGCGGCCCAATTTTTGGCGACCCCCGGCGCGACCCATCTTTTAATGGTGGACGCCGATGTGGCCTTCGCGCCCATCGACGCTTTGCGCTTGCTTGAGTCGGGCTTTGAGTTTTCGGCGGGAGCCTGTCCGCGCAAGCAAGAAGGCGCCCCGGTCTATGATTACGAGCCCCGGCGGCCCCTTGAGGAAAAATCAGGTTTTACGCGGGCCCTTTGGGTGGGCGCGGGCTTCCTGCTCATCAAACGCGAAGCCCTCCTGAAGATGGTGGAGGCTTATCCTGAACTTCGCTATTTAGGCGGCTTCATCGCGGGGGACCCCTTGGCGGCCAATTCCCAGCGCTCAGCCCTCTTTAATTGTTGGCTCGACGCCCAAAGCGGGGAGTACCTGGCCGATGACCGGGCCTTTTGCCGCCGTTGGACCGACCTAGGCGGGGAAATATGGGTGGATACCAAGAGCCGCTTGGGGCATGGCGGAATGAAGCTTTGGGGCGGGAGCCCGGACATTTAGGGTTTTTTCTTCGGACCCCAAGGGGCTTTTTCCCAACATCCTGTTTGTTTTAACCTTTTACCAAAATCAACAAAAAGTGCTATATTTATAGACGGTCCCGAAAAGGCCCGAGCCGAACCCCTTTAGCTGGGTGGGTTCCGAATAAAAACGTTTTCAATTTTCATTAAAGAAGCGGTCTCCATGAAATCACCATTTCAATACCGTCCTTTGCGCTTATTGTTAGGATCCTTGGTTTTTTGGCTCGGCGCCCTTGCCCCGGCATGGGCCAATCCGCCCGTGACTTTCAGCGGTTTGTACCTTTCCACCAATAATCCAACGGCGGGATCCACGGTGGGTGTGACCGTTGTTTATTGTGATTCGGCGACCTATGACGTCCCCTTTTTCCATGTCGGCTTGAACCCCAATTTCACGACTTTTCAAAGCTGTCCGGCGGCCAACCAGGAATTCCTGGTGGATTCCAATACCAGCCCCACCGGTGTGAGTCCGGTGAGTTCCTCGGTCAACGACGCTTCGGATTCGGGAAATGGTTGGGCGGGAGTCGGCACCGGCGGCACCCCGACTTGTCCGGCCACTCAAGTTTTCAATGTCACCATTCCCGCCAGCTTGAGCGGGGGCAACTATAACCTGATCGTGGAAGAGAACTCCTATTACGTGGGTTGCGGCAACGCGGCCAACGCGGTGACCTATGCGGTGATCACCCTCCCCTTGCCGCCGCCGGCCCTTTCCATCACCAAGAGCGCGGGTTCCACCGTCGCGTCCCCCGCGGGGTTGATCCTTTTCAACCTCAATTATTCGCTCGTGAACACCACCAACTTGGTTTTAAATGATTTGGTCCCGGCCCACACCACTTTGGTGCAGGTCAGCCCCGGCGGAAGCTTTGGCGGGACCAGCCCGGGCAGCACGATCACTTGGAACTTGGGTCCGGCGGTAGCGGGCGCGGCCACCACAGGCACGGCTTGGTTCCTGGCTCAAGTCGACTCGGCGGCGGTCAGCGGTACGGTCATTTCCAACACGGCCACCGGTTCCACCGATCAAATCGGGACGACTTCCAGCAACGCGGTCAATGTGACGGTGTTGCCGCCCCAAATGACACTGACCAAGAGCGAATCCACGTCGTCGGCCGCCGCGGGCAGCCCGGTGACTTATAGCCTGGCTTGGAGCGCCACCGGCAACAACCTGCAGATTTACGATTCCTACCTGAATGATACGGTCGGAACTTCCGGGACGGCCATTACGGGATTTGACGGGACCGCCTACACGATTTATCCGGCCGCGGCTTATTCAAATGACCCGGGAACCTGGACGGTCCAAACCGATTCCCAGGGGAACCATTATATTTCCGGGAACTCGGCCCTGGCCTCCGATGGAAGCCACGGGGATTATCCGGAACTGATCCGGACCGGTCCGGGCGTCAACATTTGTGACGGTTTCACCGTGCAAGGGGACCTGGAAGTTCCGACGGCCTCCAATACCGGCGGCGACGACCACATGATCTTGGCGGTCAACACCGCCGCGGGGGTCACCCTGAAGGCCGCGATCTCGAAGGATTCCAGTCCGGATTTTTTCTTCATCCAAAAGAACAACAGTTGTTGCGCGGCGCCCAGCATCCTGGGGACCACGGCCTTTACGGTCAACGCGAACGTTTGGTACACGGTGAACGTGAATGTCCAGTTTTCCGGCAGCGGGAGCATCGTTTACACGGCGGCCATCTGGCCCAGGGACAACCCTTCCGCGGCCAGCACCTTCACTTTTACCGACCCCAATACCACGGCGCCGATCCTGTCGGGTTGTTCCGGCGGATGGTTGCAGGGCTGGCAGACGGATGAAACCGCGGGAACCGACTACTTTGGCAACCTTCAGGTTTACAGCGGGGGCCCCATCATTAATTACCAGATCACCGATGCGGTGCCTTCGGGCATCACCTACCAGGGCTCCAGCGTGGCGCCGACCACCGGGGCCCCCACTTTGGGTTGGAGTTTCCCCGGCACCGTCCTTTCCCAATCCGCGCCGCTGAGTTGGTGGGGTTTGGTGTCCTGCCCGGGCCCCATTTCAAACCAGTTCTCCATGAGCTCGCTCACGGCCCCCACGACGGTTTCCAATACGGTCAACTTGACGGTTACGGGCTCCTGTATCACGCCCACGCCGACCATGACCCCCACGCCCGGGCCCACCTCGACTTTTACGCCGACGCTCACCGTGACCCCGACTTTCACCCAAACCCCCACGCTCACCCCCACGCTTTCGCCGACCTTCACCCCCACGGTGACGCAGACCCTCACCCCGACCATCACCCTCACCCCCACCGTGACCCCCACGATTCCGCCTCCCACGGCCACCGACACGCCCGTGCCTCCCATCTTGGTCTGGCCCGTGCCCTTCAACCCCAAATATGCCGTGGGCGGCACCTTGAAGATTTCGGGCCTTTTGGCCGGGGATAGCGTGGGCTTCTATACGGTGTCCGGCGAGATCGTGGCCGAGGTCACCCAAAGCGCGGGCGGCGGCCTTTTAACCTGGGACGGCAAGAACAAGAACGGCCATCTTTCTTCCTCGGGCATTTATTACTACCTGGTTCAAAGAGGCAAGAAGGTGTTGTTGCGCGGGAAATTGCTGATCGTCAATGATTGATCTCCAATAATTAAGAAGCACCCAATCGGCTTTTTGAAAAATCCGAGGATGAACCACATTTGAAACCCTACTCTTCTTTCCGACGCGCTTTCCGGGCCCTGGCTTTTTTCTTTGGGGGTCTGACGGTCCTTGGCTCCCCGGCCCTTGGTTTCGCCCAGGGCGCGGGCAGTACCAGCACCAACTTCCTCAAGATCGGCATGGGCGCCCGGGCCTCGGCCATGGGCGGCAGCTTCACGGCGGTGTCCGACGACGCCACGGCCGTCTTTTGGAACCCCGCGGGGCTGGTGTTGGCTGACGGCGCCCAGTTTTCCTTGACCCACGCCGAATGGATCGACGGCGTGGACAGCGAGTTCTTCGCCTTCAGCCAGGACATGGACATGGACGGCGCCTTCGGGGGAAGCTTGTCCTACTTGGGTACGGGTAATTTCGCCAGTAGCTTGGAAACCTCTTCGGGCGCTTTCGCCGGTTACGGCAGCCTGGTCAGCGCCTCGGACTTCGCCGGCAGCGTGGCCTATGCCCAGCGGCTGGGGCGTTGGATCGGCGGGGACTTCTTCCAAAAATCCCTCTTCGGCGTCCGGGCCACCGTAGTGGGCCAGAACGTGGTGCAGTTCGGCAGCGCGGGGTTCTCGGTGGATTTGGGTTATTTGTATGAGCTGGAGCACCGCAAGTTTTACGTGGGCGCCACCTTGCTCAACCTTGGGACCAACGTGCAGGATTTCGGCCAGCCCTTGAGCTATGAGCTGGGCGCCTCCTATAAGCTGACCAAGATCCTGGACAAGAAGGATTATCTCTTGTTCGCCGCGGGCACCACGGGTTATATCGACACCGGACTCAAGATCAACGTGGGCGCCGAGTACAAGATCCGCATGGGCAAGGACAGTCTGGCGCTTCGGGCGGGTTATTCCACGGTCAACAGCGACCTGGGCGGGCTCTCCGGCGCCACCCTGGGCGTGGGGCTGACCCACCAATTCATCGGGGTCCAGGCCGGATTGGACTACGCTTTCGTGCCTTACGGCGTTTTGGGCGACACCCACCGCATCACCTTGAACATCCTGACGCCGGGCGGGGAAGCGCCGCCGACCACTTCCATCACCGCGCCGCCTGAATTTTACCTGGGCCGCCAGGTCCTCAAGGTTTCCCTGGGAGAGGTCAGCCAGGAACCCATCGAGGGATGGCGGGTCACGGTCACGGATGGAAGCGGCCAAATCGTGAAGATCCTTTCCGGCAAAGGCACGCCCCCGGCGAATTTCACCTGGGACGGCTCGGGCCCGGGAGGGCCCGTTCCCGAGGGCAAGTACGTGATGGACTTCCAGGTCAAGGACGATGACGACCAATTGTCCACGCCCAATCCGCGGGCGGTTTTTGTGCGCAAGATCCACATCCCCGCCAAGGTGCCTTTCGCCTATAGCCAGGCCATCGCGGGCGACCTTTTGTTCGACTCAGGCCAGGATGTGTTGATGGAAAGGGGTTACGACTCCATCCAGCAGGCCGTGCAGGCCATCCAGAAAAAATATCCGGACAGCTGGATCACCATCATCGGCTACACGGACAACCAGCCCGTGGCGCCGGGGGGCAAGTATAAGGACAACCAGGAGCTTTCCTTGGGCCGGGCCGAGGCCGTCAAGGACTACTTGGTCCAGTCGGGCATCGACCCCAAGCGCCTGTCCGTGAAGGGCCTGGGCGAGACCAACCCCATCGCCACCAACGACACGCCCGAGGGCCGGTCCAAAAACCGCCGGGTGGAACTGCAGGTGACCGGGGAAACGGTGGCCACCGCCGCCGACCTCATCCAGCAGGGAATGACCTTCTTCAACTCGAGGGACTTCAAGGGGGCCTTGGACCGTTTCCGGGCCGCGATCGAGGCCGAACCCGGCAATGCCGACGCCTACCGCAAATCCGGCGACTGCTACCTGCAATTAGGGGACAAGGCCGATGCCGTCACGGCCTTCCGAAAAGCCTACCAGCTCAACCCCCTGGACGCCCAATTGAAGGCTTGGCTGCAACAATATGGCCAAAGCCAGCCGGCCCCCCCAACGGCCCCGCCCCCGGGACAAGCTTCCTCCAATTAAGCGGGGGCCTAGGCCCGGAGGCCGCGCTCGGTTTCGTGCAGGAGCTGGCGAAGGTTCAGGTCCCCCATCGATTCAATCCGCCGGTCGGCGCCCGCCGAGTCCAAATCCAATTGCCGCGTCAATTCATTGGGCACCGCCACGCAATAAAGCCCCGCGGCCTTGGCGGCCTTGATGCCGTTGGGGGAATCCTCGAAGGCGATCGCCTGGGAAGGTTTGAGGCCCAGGATTTCCAGGCTGGCCTCATAGAGGTCGGGGTGGGGCTTGACCCGGGCCACGTCTTCCCGGCAACGGATGGAATGGAAGTAATCGGCCAGTTCCAGCCGCGACAAATGGCCCACCACCCAGCCCTGGGTGGAACTGGAGGCCACGGCCACCCGCAACTTCATCCGGTAAGCCTCATCCAGGTAATCCCGCACCCCGGGCCGCACGGATTCCTGGGCCACCAACTCCAGGTTGCGGGCCCTTTGCCGGCCTAAAACTTCCGCGCGGTCAAGCTTTCGGCCCAAGGTCTCTTCCAAATGGGCGTAAGGGTCGAAAAGGGAGGAGACGGTGCCGACCCGCAGGGCCCAGCGGGACAGGGGGAATTCCAAACCGTGGGCCGCGTAGGTCTCCTGCCAGGCCCGGTAATCGGGCATCTCGGTGTCGAGGATCAAACCGTCGAAGTCGAAAATTAAAGCCTCAATCATGGGTGGGCGGCTCCTGAGGGGGTTACGGGCGCGTTAGTGTAATTGGGACGGCAGGCCGCCGCCAGCGCAAAATCCTTCCCGGCCCCCGCCCGATCCCCCAGCTTGAACTTCAGCCAACCCCGCTCGTTGTAGAGCTGGGCT
>Ga0335069_10006267_pt1 | contig 17311 bp, 15 predicted proteins | sample Lox_Sample_11_FD_206714 | JGI IMG/M metagenome (GOLD analysis project Ga0335069, IMG submission 206714) | Soil microbial communities from Loxahatchee National Wildlife Refuge, Florida, United States - Lox_Sample_1.1 | ecosystem: Environmental > Terrestrial > Soil > Wetlands | place: USA... | reverse complement strand
GAACTTCTTGAGGTTGTTAAGCACGCGCTCGCCGAACGATCCGGCGCGGGTGGATGCGCCGATCACCGCCACGCTTTGCGGGTTGAGCAGGCGCACGAGATCGGCGTGCCGGTAGACGGCGTTGCGGCGAACGGGCATTGCGGTTCCGATTGACGTTTCCCTGCGTCGAATCATACTCACGGGTAACTGGGCCAGCAAGGCAGCCGCCCCCCGCGATGTCCGCGCGTGGCGGAAAGCAAGCGGGGAAGCGCCATGTCGTTATTCGATCTCACCGGGAAGGTTGCGGTCGTAACCGGATCGACCAAGGGCATCGGCCTTGCGATCGCGCAGCGCATGGCTGAGCACGGCGCCAAGGTGGTGATCTCGTCGCGCAAGGCCGAGGTCTGCGCGCAGGTGGCGCAGGGCATCCGTAATGCCGGCGGCGAGGCGGTGGCGATCCCCTGCCATGTCGCGCACAAGGAGCAGTTGCGGGCGCTGGTCGACGGCACGCTGGCGCAGTTCGGCGGCATCGACATCCTGGTGGGCAACGCTGCCGTGAACCCGTATTTCGGGCCGAGCCTGACGATGCCGGACGACGCCTACGACCGGGTGATGAACACCAATGTCCGGAGCAATTTCTGGCTCTGCAACATGGCCGCGCCGCATATCGCGGAGCGCGGCGGCGGGGCGATCATCATCGTCTCGTCCATCGGCGGGCTGCGCGGCTCGGACAAACTGGGCGTCTACGGCATTTCCAAAGCCGCCGACATGCAGTTGGTGCGCAACGTCGCGGTGGAATGGGGGCCCAGGAACATCCGCGCCAACTGCCTCGCCCCCGGCATCATCCGCACCGATTTCGCCCGCGCGCTGTGGGAAAATCCCGCGATCGCCTCCAAGCGTTGCCGCGAGACGCCGTTGCAGCGGCTGGGCGAGCCTGACGACGTGGCGGGCGCGGCCGTGTTCCTCGCCTCGCGCGCGGGCGCGTTCATCTCGGGCCAGACGATCGTGATCGACGGCGGCGTCACCTGCGGCTCCTTGACCTCGGGTGAGTAGCGCCATGACGCGGCTGACGCGCGCGGCCTGCGCGGCGCTGGACGCGGACGATCCGCTCGCGCCGTTCCGCGAGGAGTTCCATCTGCCGGACGGCGTGATCTACCTGGACGGCAACTCGCTCGGGCCGCTGCCGAAGGCGACGCCCGAGCGGCTGCGTCAGGCGGTCGCGCAGGAATGGGGTACCGGCCTGATCCGCAGCTGGAACGACGCCGGATGGATCGACCTGCCGTTCAGCCTCGGCGACCGCATCGGGCGGCTGATCGGCGCCGGACCGGGCACGGTGGCGGTCGCGGATTCGACCTCGGTCAACGTCTTCAAACAGCTTGCAGCGGCGCTTACGCTGCGCCCCGGCCGGCGCGTGATCGTCTCGGAGGCAACCAACTTCCCGACCGATCTCTACATGGCGCAGGGCCTGGCGGCGCTGCTGGACCGCGGCCACGAACTGCGCCTGGTGACGGCCGAGCAGGTGCCGGCGGCGCTCGGGCCGGATGTGGCGGTCGTGATGCTGACGCATGTCGATTACCGCACCGGCGCGATGCACGACATGGCTTCGGTCACCCGTGCCGTGCACGGTGCGGGCGCGCTGATGCTGTGGGATCTGGCGCATTCGGCGGGCGCGGTGCCGGTCGATCTGGACGGCGCGGGCGCCGATCTGGCGATCGGTTGCGGCTACAAGTTCCTCAACGGCGGCCCGGGGGCGCCCGCGTTTCTGTATGTCTCCGAGGCGTTGCAGGAAACCTATCGCCAGCCGCTGACCGGCTGGCTCGGGCACGCCGATCCCTTCGCCTTCGAGCCCGGCTACCGCCCCGCCGCCGGCATCGCGCGCGCCACCACGGGCACACCGCCGATCCTCGCGATGCGGGCGCTGGAAGTGGGCGTCGATCAGATGCTGCGCGCGCCGCTGGCGGCGCTGCGGGCCAAGTCGCTCGCACTCGCCGAGACCTTCATGGCGGCGGTGGCGCAGGAAGCGGGCGAATACGGCTTCCGCCTGCTGACGCCCGCCGATCCGGCGCGCCGGGGCAGCCAGGTGTCCTACGCGCACGAAGGCGGCTACGCGATCATGCAGGCCTTGATCGCGCGCGGCGTGATCGGCGATTTCCGCGCGCCCGACATCCTGCGCTTCGGACTCTGCCCGCTCTATGTGCGCCACGCCGACATATGGGACGCGGTGCAGGCGCTGGTTTCCGTCATGCGCAGCGGCGAGTGGCAGGACTCGCGGTTCGCCCGGCGGGGGAAGGTGACTTAGTCCTATTTCCTCCCGAGCGCCGCCTTGATGCGATCGGGATCGACGGCTATGTCCACGCCCGCGCGCTCGGTCTGCAGCGACATCACCACCCGCGAATCACGGGCGCCCCAGCCGCGGGCCATCGCCTCCGTCATTTCCTCCAGCGTCATGTTGGCAAGCCGCATCGGCACGCCGACTTCCCTGCCCAGCGCGGTTGCAAGCGAAACGTCCTTGTGCGCCAGCTTCAGCGCGAAGGCGGCCGGGTCGTAGCGGCCGGGCAGGAACTGGTCGATCAGCCCGTCGAAGCTGCCCCGACGGCCGATCGCGCCCATGCGCACTGCCTCGAAGATCGCCAAGGGATCGACGCCGGCCTTCACCCCCATGGTGAACACCTCGGCGAGCCCCACGGTGATGATGTAGCCCGCGCAGTTGTGCACGAGCTTTGCGACCGATCCGGCGCCGATGGGGCCGACGTAGCGCGCCGCATCGCTGAACCCATCCAGCACCGGCTTGCAGCCATCGAATACGGCCTGCTCGCCGCCCACCCAGATCGCGAGCTTGCCGCTGTTCGCGCCCGCCGGCCCGCCGCTGACCGGCGCATCCAGCATGTGCGCGCCGCGCTCGGCGAAGGCGGCGTGGACCTTGCGCACCATCGTCGGCGAATTGGTGGAGAGATCGAAATACGCAGCACCTGGCTTGATCCCCGCCAGGATGCCGTCCGGTCCGAGCGCCACCGCCTCCATCTCCGGCGGGCCGGGCAGCGAGGTGAAGATCACGTCGCAAAGCGTGGCCAGCGCGCGCGGGCTTTCGGCCCATTCGGCGCCGTTCGCGAGGTGCTGGCCGGCGGCCTGACGGTGCAGGTCATGCACCACGAGCGAATGGCCGGATTTCTGCAGATTGGCGGCCATTCCGGCCCCCATCGTGCCAAGCCCGATGAAGCCCACGCGCATCGCGCGATCCTCCTTGCCCTGCTTGTGGGCGCCGCCTCAGGGATTGTTGTCGAAGACTTCCTTGGCGACGTTGGCGCCCGACATCGCTGCGGGCCAGCCGCCGTAGAAGGCGACATGGGTGATCATTTCGCTGAGTTCGTCCTTGGTCAGCCCGTTGATCAGCGCGCGCTCCAGGTGGCCGCGCAGCTGTTCCGGCCGGTAGGTCGCGACCAGCACCGCGCAGGTGATCAGGCTGCGGTCGCGCTTGGACAGGCCGGGACGCTCCCAGATATCGCCGAACAGCACGTTCTCGGTCACTTCGATCAGTTTCGGCACCACGTCGCGGACGCGGTCGCGTGCGGCGCTGGATGGGGTCTTGGCCATGGTTTCCTCCGGTTTCGTCGGTGTGCGGACATTGAAGGACGACGAAGGCGGCGAGTCGAATCGCGGTCCCGATATCGACAGCGTGTCCGGGCCTGCGAGAATGCCCAGACGTCACGACGGAGCGACACTCTTGGACAGTCCGGTCGAGAAGCCGCAGGCGGTGCTTGCGCGGATGGAGCACGCAGCGCGGCGGATCGAAACGCCGTGCGGCGATGGGCATATGGTCTGGCGCGTGTGGGGCGAGGGGCCGCGCCCGCCGCTGTTGCTGCTGCACGGCGGATACGGCTCGTGGCGGCACTGGATCCGGACCATTCCGGCGTTCGCGACCGACCGGGCGGTGATCGCGCCCGACCTTCCTGGACTCGGCGAATCAGCCTCGCCCGTCGATGCGCCCACACAGGCTGACATCGCCGCCATCCTGCGCGCCGGCCTCGCGGAGGTGCTGCCGCCGCGCGCGGCGTACGACCTCGTGGGTTTCAGCTTCGGCGGCATGATCGCGGGGCACCTCTCCGCGCAGGACGCGGCGCGCGTGCGCAGCCTGACGCTGGTGGGACCGGGCGGGCTCGGCGGGCTTCCGTCACAGGTGAAGCTGGAAAAGGTGATCAGCCTGCATGGTCCCGCGCGTATCGAGGCACACCGGACGAACCTGCACCGCCTGATGATCCACGATCCGCATAAGATCGATGCGCTCGCGCTGGCGATCCAGGACTGGAACACTCGTCTCGGCCGCATCAAGAGTCGGCCGATGTCGCGCACCGCATCGTTGCTGGAGGTGCTGGCGCATGTCCGCGAGCCGCTGCACGCAATCTATGGCGAATTCGACGCGCCCGCCTATCCGCATCTGGCCGAGCGCCAGGCCCGGTTGCGCGCGGTGCGGCCGGACGTGGATTTTCACATCGTGCGCGGTGCTGGCCACTGGGTGGCGTACGAGGCGCCCGCCACCTTCAACGCGCTGCTGCGGCGGATCGTCGACGCTGCGGACTGACTGCGCGGGCCAGGCCGCGCCGAGGCGATCACACCACGCCGGTTTCGTGCAGGTGCGCGATGTCGGCGGCGGCGTAGCCGAGTTCTGACAGGATGGCGTCCGTGTGCTCGCCCTGCTCGGGAGTCGCGCTGCGCACGCTCCATTTGCTGCGGCTGAGTTCGATCGCCTGGCCGACCACCTCCACCTCGCCCAGCACCTTGTGCGGCACGCGGCGGGTGATGTTGAGGTGCTTCACTTGCGGGTCGTCGAACACCTCGTTGATGTGGTTGATCGGGCCGGAGGGAACGCCCGCCTTGTTCAGCCGTTCGATCCACTCCGCCGAAGGCCGCGTGCGGGTGATCGCCTCGATCGCGGCGTTCAGCCGGTCGCGGTTGTCCGAGCGCGCCGTGCCGGTGGCGTAGGCGGGATCGGACGCCATCTCCGGCGCATCCAGCGCCTTGCAGAATCGCGCGAAGATCTCATCGCCCGCGGCGGCGATGTTGATGTGTCCGTCGGCGGTCGCGAACACGCCGGTGGGGATGCTGGTGGGGTGGTTGTTGCCGGCCTGTCCCGGCACTTCCTTCGCGATCAGCCAGCGCGCGGCCTGGAAGTCCAGCATGGCGATCTGCGCGGCGAGCAGGTTGCTCTGCACCCACTGGCCCTCGCCCGACTGCTCGCGCTCCAGCAGCGCGATCAGGATGCCCATGGCGCAGAAGATGCCGGCGGTCAGGTCGGCCACCGGGATGCCGACGCGCATCGGGCCGCGCCCCGGTTCGCCGGTGATCGACATCAGCCCGCCCATGCCCTGCGCGATCTGATCGAAGCCTGGACGGTCGCGGTACGGGCCGTCCTGGCCGAAACCCGAGATGCTCGCGTAGACGAGGCGAGGGTTGATCGCGCGCAGGCTGGCGTAGTCGATGCCCAGCCGGTCCTTCACGTCGGGGCGATAGTTCTCGACGATTACGTCGGCCTGCGCGGCGAGGCGCTTGAGGATGTCGAGCCCTTCCTTCGCCTTCAGGTTCAGCGTCAGGCTGCGCTTGTTGCGGTGGATGTTCTGGAAGTCGGGCCCGTGCCGCTCGCCGCCGAGGCCCGCATCGCCGCCGGGCGATTCGATCTTGATGACATCGGCGCCCCAGTCGGTGAGCTGGCGGACCGCCGTCGGCCCTGCCCGGACGCGGGTGAGATCGATGACCTTGAAGCGGGCGAGGGGGCCTTGGGTCATGCGGCGCATCCGCTGACGGGAACGGGGGAGGGCGAGGCGGCGGATCGCGCGGGGCGCATCCGCCCTACCGTAGGAACGGGTTGGAGCGGCGTTCGGTGCCGAAGGTGGAGCCCGGGCCGTGGCCGCAGACGAAGCTCACATCGTCGCCCAGCGGCAGCAGCTTCGTCGTGATCGCCGAGATCAGCGCGGCGTGGTCGCAATAGTCGAAGTCGGTGCGGCCGACGGACCCCTGGAACAGTACGTCGCCGACATGGGCGAACCGCGCGGCCTGATTGAAGAACGCGACATGGCCAGGCGAATGGCCGGGGCAATGCAGCACCTGGAAGATGTGCGGGCCGACCATCACCGTGTCGCCCTCGGCGAGCCAGCGGTCGGGCGCCACGGCGCGGGCTTCGCCGATGCCGTATTTCGCGCCCTGCGCGGCCAGCCCGTCGAGCAGGAACTTGTCCTGGATCGCTGGTCCTTCCACCGGTACGCCGGGCGCCGCCGGATCTGCTTGCCGCGCCCGCGCCGTCAGGGCGGCGCGCAGCGCATCGGCGCCGCCCGCGTGGTCGATATGACCGTGTGTGAGCAGGATGCGATCGACCGCGATTCCCGCCTGATCGACGGCGGCAAGGATGCGGTCCACCTCGCCGCCCGGATCGATCACCACGCCGCGCTTCGTCGCTTCGTCCCACAGCAGGGTGCAGTTCTGCTGGAACGCCGTCACCGGCACTATGGCGCCGCGCAGATCGGAACCGGCCATGCGTCAGTGCAGCTTCGGGGCCTTGAGGAAGCTCGCGCGGTCGGCGGACCGGATCGTCACTGTCACGGTGGTGCCGTCGCGGCGCAGGCGCATCCGCACGCCCGCGCCTGCGGTGCCGCAGGCCCAGACGCGCCGCCAGAGCGAGGCCAGGTCGGTCACTTCCTCGTCGCTGACCGACACGATCACGTCGCCGGTATGCACGCCCGCCTGCTCTGCGGGGCCGCTGTCGACCACGTTGCCGACGACGAGTTGGTCCTCGTTCTCGGTGGCGTAGAGGCCGAGCCAGGGGCGCGGCGGCTGACGCAGCTTGCCGTAGGTGAGCAGATCCGGCAGCGCGGGCGTCAGATAGCCGATCGGCACCACCATGTTCATATCGAGCCGCCGCCCGCGCCGGTCGCCCTGCTGCAGGATCAGCGAGCCGACGCCGAGCAGCTTGCCGTCCTTGCCGATCAGCGCACCGCCGCCCCAGAACGGATGCGCGGGCGCGGTGAAGAAGGCGTCGTCCAGCACGTATTCCCAATAGCCCGCGAATTCTTGACGGCCGACGATTTTCGTCTCGATCGCGTGATGGCGTCCGCCGCCCGCGGCGAACACTGCGGCGTCGCCGACCTTGGGCGCGTCCGAATCGCCGATCTCCAGCACCGGCAGGTCGAGCCGCCCCAGCGCCTGTACGAGGCCGAAGCCGCTGGTGGTGTCCACGGCGAGTGCATGGCCGGGCACAAGCCGTCCGTCGCCGCAGGCAATCCACAGAGTCTCGGCCTCGGTGATCAGATAGCCGATGGTCACCACCAGGCCGCTATCGCGGATCACCACACCGCTTCCGGCTCGTTCCGTACCCAGCGACCCGGCGGTGAAGGCATCCGCCGGAACATACGACTTGATACCCACCACGGCGTTCAGCGCTCGCTCCAGGTCGTACGCGTAGTCGCCCGGATCGGGCTGCAGGTTGGGCGGGATCTCCCAGTCCTGATTCTTCATGCCGTCTTCCTGACCGCGAGGGTCGTCAATCGGTGCCTTGCATATCGGTGGCGCGGGCGAACCGAGCCCCGGCAAGCCTCGCCTGCCGCAGCGGCCCTGTCCACCCGCTGAGTATAGCGGCGGCGGGGCCGCCTGCGCCATCAGACCTCGATGAGGCGGTGCCGGAGCCCCTTGGCGACCGCCTCGGCGCGGTTGGAGGCGCCGAGCTTGGCGAACACTGCTTCCAGATGGAATTTCACGGTGTGCGCGGAAATTCCCAGCGCACGCGCCGCTTCCTTATTGCTCATTCCACTGCCTACGGCGGTCAGGATGTCGATCTCGCGCGGCGTGAGCAGGGCAGTCGCTGCGGCCTCCTCGGCCGCCGCAAAGCTGTCCGCGGCGGCGTGGGGCAGGTCGCGCGCGCGCACCATCAGCCCAGCAGCGGCGGCCCGCAGGGCCGCGTCGATCTGCGCGGGCCCGGCACTGCGCGGCAGCACCGCCGGTGCGTCGGGATCCCCCGCAGCGGAATCGCTGTCGGTCAGCAGCAGCGCGGGCAACCCTGCGAGCGGCACGGGCGGATCGTCGGCGCGCTGGTCGAGAAGCACTGCATCGGCATCGGCGAGCGCGGCGACCACGGCGTGCCCTGCCTCGTCGAGCACGCGCGCAAGCAGGCCGAACCGATTGGGGTCGGCCGCCCGCAGCGCGACGCGCAGGCGGGTGCTACTTGCTGCCATCCGCGCAGCCTTACCCCTTCGGCTGAACGCCGACGACAATGGCGCGGGTCTCCGTCGTTCCGCCGCGCAGCAGCCGCACCTCGATGCTCTGCCCGATGCTGTCGGGACCCAGGCAGGCACGAAGTGCGCGCAGATCGCCGAGCGCAAGGCCATCGAGTGTGAGCACGATATCCCCTGGCAACAATCCGGCCTGTTCGGCCGGGCTGCCCGGCTCGATGCCGACAATCATGCGTGCCTGGTCCTGCCCCGCCGATTCACGCAGTGTCGGGGGAATCGTGACGGGTTGCAGGCCGACCCCGAGCCAACCGCGGGCCACGCGGCCCTCCGCGGCGAGCGGGCCGAGTGAGGCTTCGACGGTCGCAGTGGGAATCACCAGCATCTGGCCGCGCGGTCCAGCGGCCGCCATGCCGAGCGCGCTTCCGGCGGCATCGAGCACAAGGCCGCCCTCGCCGCCGCGTCCCGCGCGCAGATCGAGCCGCAGCAGCAGGTCAATCCGGCCGCCCGCCATGCTGTGCCAGGCGGGACCGACCTCCTGCACGACGCCGACCTGCGCGGTCGGCCCGGCACCGACAAGAAGAACCAGGGAGCCGGGACGCGGCGCCTCAGCCTGCGTCAAGCCGGGCGTGGGTAGCTGCCGTTCAGGGCGCAGAATGGCGACATTGGTGCCCGGGTCGCGTCCGACCAGGGTCGCGGCGATCTCCTCCTCGCCGGGCAGCACGGCCATGTGCGTGCCGTGGGTGGGCAGCGCCTGCTCCGACGTCACGATCAGGTCCGGCCGCCAGGCGATGGCGTTGAGCGGCCTTCCCTTGGTTCCTCGCAGGGCGAGGAGGAGTGGCGATGTGGCCGCGACGCGGTCGGCGATCGCCTCCGACAGGGCGGCAAGGGCGTCGGTTGCGGATTGGGCCATGGACGGAACCTCCTTGCTTCGCGGCACGACCGCAAGATGCGCCGGGCCACGATGCCGGGGCATAGGCCGGATGACCGGGAGACGGCCCAGCCTTATGGCCGGGGTGCGACGTCGCGATGATGTTCCCATCTCGTGCCCATGCCGCTCGATGCGATGCCGCTCGCCGCCTCCCACGCGTCGGAAGACGCTGCCCTCGACCCGTATTCTGCCCTTGTTATCGCCGCCTTCGAGTTGGCCGGTCCCGCGGTGGTGCACGTGGCGGCAGAATTCGCCGCCGACGCGGCGCACCCAGGCCGCCCGCCGCGGGCGGGCCAGGGATCGGGCGTCGTGTTCACACCGGACGGTTACGCCCTCACCAACAGCCATGTGGTGAGCGGCGCATCGCGCCTGACCGTCTCCACGACTGACGGGCGGCGCCTGCCGGCAGCGCTGGTGGGCGACGACCCCGAGACAGACATCGCGGTGCTGCGAGCGGCGGGCGGGGACCACGCGCACGCGGCACTCGGTAATTCATCGCGGCTGCGCGTCGGACAGCTTGTCGTTGCCATCGGCAACCCGTTTGGCTTTCAGGCGACCGTGACCGCTGGCATCGTCAGCGCGCTGGGGCGCACGTTGCGGGCGCGGTCGGGGCGGGCTATCGACAGTGTGATCCAGACCGACGCGCCGCTGAACCCCGGCAACTCCGGCGGCCCGCTGGTGGACGGCGGGGGCCGCGTCGTCGGCATCAACACGGCGATCATCGCCGCCGCTCAGGGAATTTGCTTCGCCATCGGCATCGACACGGCGATCGACGTCGCGACGCGGCTGATGCGCGATGGCCGGGTGCGGCGCGGCCGCATTGGGCTCGGGGCGCAGACGGTGCCGATCGATCTGCGGCTGGTCCGCGCCCACGCCCTGGCAGCGCGGTCGGGGGTCTTGGCGACCGACATTGTGGCGGATGGACCGGCGGCCGCGGCCGGGCTGCGCCCGGGCGACGTAGTAGTGGCCCTTGCTGGGGAAATGGTCGACGGCACCGATGCGCTCCACCGCCTGCTGACCGGCCAGACGATCGGGCAGGCGCTCGCCCTGCGGGTCCTGCGTGGCGCCGAGGTGCTGACGCTGATCGTGGTGCCCGCGGAGGCAGGATAGCGGGGGCACTGGTATCCGCAGCCATGGCCGGCAGTATACCGAACCAAGGTGACGGCGTGCAGGTCACTGAAAATCGTCAGGATTGCTTCGTCAGATAGTAATCCTGGAACATACTGCGTAGCGCGGTCTTCTGAAGCTTGCCGGTCGCGGTGTGGGGCAGTTCGTCAACCACAAGGATTTCGTCGGGAAGCCACCATTTCGCGACCTTGTCCTCGTATAGCGCCAGCACCGATTCTGGCGTCACCGCCGAACCCGGCTTGGGCACGACCAGCAGCAGCGGGCGTTCGTCCCATTTCGGATGGCGCGCGGCGATCACCGCCGCCTCCACCACGTCCGGATGGGAGACCGCGATATTCTCCAGCGCGATCGAGCTGATCCATTCGCCGCCCGACTTGATCACGTCCTTTGAGCGGTCGGTGATCTCCATCACGCCGTCGGGGTCGATGGTGGCGACGTCTCCGGTCGCGAACCAGCCGTCCGCATCCACCGCGCTGCCCGGCGGATCGCCGTAATAGGCGCTCGTCACCCACGGGCCGCGTACCTTTAGATCGCCGAACGCGACGCCGTCCCAGGGCAGTTCGTTGCCTTCGTCATCTACGATCTTCATGTCGAGCCCGGGCAGGATGCGGCCCTGCTTTAGCCCGAGCCGCAGGCGGCCCACCTCGTCCAACCCCTGATGCGCGGGCTTCGGCTTGTTGTAGGTGCCGACGGGGGAAATCTCGGTCATGCCCCAGCCATGCTCGACGGGCACGCCATATTCCTTGCCGAAGGCCTCGATCAGCAAGGGCGGGCAGGCGGAGCCGCCGGTCATGATGCGCTGCACGGTTTCGAGCCGCGCGCTGGAGCCGCGCAGGTGCTGCAGTAGGCCCATCCACACCGTCGGCACGCCCGCCGCCATCGTGACGCGTTCCTGGTTCATCAGCTGCTCCAGGCTCGCGCCGTCCAGGTGCCGGCCCGGCATCACCAGCGACGCGCCCGACATCGCGGCGGCGTAGGGAATGCCCCAAGCATTGACGTGGAACATCGGTACCACCGGCAGCACGCGCTCGACCGCGCGCAGGCCGAGCGCATCCGCGACGTTCACGCCGTAGGCATGCAGCACGGTCGAGCGATGGCTGTACAGCACGCCTTTCGGCCGGCCGGTTGTGCCGGAGGTGTAGCAGAGCGCGCTTGCGGTGTTCTCGTCGAATGTCGGCCACGTATAGTCCTCGCCCGCCGCGTCGGTCAGCGCGTCGTAGCAGAGCAGCTGCATCCCAGCTGGAAGCGACAGCGTCGGCATATGCGCCGGATCGGTCATCATCACCACGGCGCGCACCGTGCCCGCAACGTGCGGGGCGATGGTTTCAATCAGTCCGGTGAAGCTCGTTTCAGCGAACAGCACCGCATCGCCGGCGTGATTGACGATGTAGGCGATGTCGTCGGGGTGCAGGCGCGGATTGATGGTATGACAGACCGCTGCCATGCCGGGGACGGCATAGTATACTTCAAGATGCCGGTAACCGTTCCAGGCCAGCGTGCCGACGCGGTCGCCGGCCGCGATCCCAAGCCCCTGCAGCGCGCGGGACAGACGCCGGCAGCGCCCTTCGGCCTCGCTCCAAGTATAGCGATGGATATCGCCCTCGACGGTCTTGGAAACAATCTCGCTACTTCCGTGATGGCGCGCGGCGTGGCGCAGCAATGCCGAGATCGACAGCGGCTGCGACTGCATCAGACCCTGCATCGTCCACACTCCCTGGCTGGCGGCCATCGGGCGCGGCCGCTCTCCGAGAGGGGATGACTCACCTGGAGGCTCCCGGCAAGGTACCGATGGGGGTACCTGATACCGACGGGCCTGCGGGTAGGCCGCTTGTCAGTCGATCGCGACCGGCGGCGGGCTCCACGTCCCGCCATTGCCGCGGGTCTCGACCAACATCCCGCGAGGCTTGTCGTGCCGGGCGATGAACGCCTTGATGCGCGGCGCGACCTCTTCGCGGAAGCGCTTGCCGTTGAAAAGCCCGTAGTGGCCAACGCCGGGTTGCTCCCAGTGCTGCTTCATCGCCTCGGGCAGCGCGGCGCACAGGGAATGCGCGGCCCGCGTCTGGCCGATGCCGGAGATGTCGTCGCGCTCACCCTCGATGGTCAGCAGGGCCGTCTGGTCGATGGCGGACGGGTCGACATGGCGTCCGCGGGATTTCAGCAAGCCGCGCGGCAGCAGGTGCTGGTGGAACACGGTTTCGATGGTCTGCAGGTAATATGCCGCCGGCAGATCCATCACCGATCGGTATTCTTCGTAGAATGCGCGCTTAGACCCAAGGCTTTCGCCGTCGCCTTCCACCAGGTGCAGGAACATCTGCCAGTGCGCCGAGACGTGCCGGTCGAGGTTCATCGCCATGAAGCCGGCAAGCTGCACGAACCCTGGATACACAAGCCGCATGAAGCCCGGATTGCCGAACGGCACCGGATGGATCACGCGCTCGCGGAACCAGTTCAGGCTGTGCGCCTTGGCGAACTGATTGACCTGCGTCGGCGCCTCCCGCGTGTCGATCGGGCCGCCGATCAGCGTCATGCTGGCGGGCGTTTCGGGATGGCCTTCGGCGTTCATCAGCGACACCGCCGCCAGCACGGGCACCGCCGGTTGGCACACCGCGATCACATGCGTGCGCGGACCCAGGTGGTGCAGGAATTCGATGATGTAGTCGATGTAGTCGTCCAGATCGAAGTCCGGCCCCGCCACCGGCATGTCGCGGGCATCGCGCCAGTCGGTGATGAACACGTCGTGGTCCGGCAGGAACGCTTCCACCGTGCCGCGCAGCAGCGTGGCGTAGTGGCCCGACATCGGCGCCACTAGAAGCACCGCGGGATCGGGCAGCCGGCGCGTGCGGGGCGCGAAGTCGCGCCGGAAATGCTTGAGCGAGCACCACGGCAGATCGAGCACGGTGGTTTCCGTCACCGGCACGCGCTCGCGGATCACCACGGTTTCGTTCAGGCCGAAACGGGGTTTTCCGAAGCGTCGGGTGTTGTGCTCAAAACTATCGAGCAGGGCGACGGTCAGGCGCCCCGCGGCGGTGTCGCGCATCGGGTTGTGCGGTGTGTCGAGCAGCGACAGCGCGCTGCTGGCCGCAAGGCGCATCGGCGCAAGGGCAAGACGCTGCAACTCATAGTGGTGGTAGAGCATCAAGGTGCCTTCAACGGACGGCGGACGTTATCAACGTCGCGGTTTCCTATCGGTTTCTTGGGGCCGCGATGTGCCATGCCCGAGCTCCGAACGAGCCGATGGGCGGCATGTCCGACGGTGCCATCACATAGATGACATCGCGTCGCGACAAGCGACGTTGACACATGGCCCGGTTGCTCCCGCCGCACGGGCCGCGGCGGGGCGCTCCCGCAACCTGTTGATATCGTGATAGCCGCGCCCCGCCGGTCAGGCGGCGGGGGCCGGTTCCGCGACGGTCAGCCTACCGCCTTCGCCGCGATCGCGGCGCAGGATCAGTCGCTCATCGTGGAAGGCGGCGACAGTGGGGCGGTGGGCGATCGACACGATGGTGGTGTCCGGAAGGCGCGCCTTCAGGGTCCGATACAGATCGGCCTCGGATTCCGGATCCAGGCTCGCGGTCGCCTCGTCCAGGAAGAGCCAGTCCGGTTTCGCGAGAAGCGCGCGGGCCAGCGCGACCCGCTGCTGCTCGCCGCCGGACAGGCGCTGCGGCCAGTTGTCCTCCTCCTCCAGGTGCGGAAGAAAAGCCGCCAGCCCTGCATCGGTGAGCGCCTGTGCCACTGCCTCAGGGGTGTAGTGGTCGGGCGGCGCCGGGTAGGCCACGATGTGGCGCAGCGTGCCGAGGGGGATATAGGGCCGCTGCGGCAGGAAGAGCACGCGGGCCGCGGGCAGCTGAACGGTGCCCTTGCCGAACGGCCAGATGCCTGCGATCGCGCGGAACAGCGTGGACTTGCCGGAGCCCGAGCGGCCGGTCACCACCACGGACTTGCCTGCCTCGAAGGTGAAGTCGGTGCCTTCGAGCAGCGGCGTGCCATTCGGCAGCGTGAGCGTGACGCCCGACAGTTGGAACGCGCTGCCCTTTGGCGTCGGGCGTAGCAGCCCATGGCGGGAGGCAGCCTGGGCGGCCCCGATGGCGCGATGGAAGGTGGCGAGGCGCTCGACCGTAGCGCGCCACTCCATGAGCGAGGCATACGCGCTGACAAACCACGAAAGTGATTCCTGCACGCGGCCGAAGGCGCCGACCGTCTGCGTCAGACCGCCCAGAGGCAGCTGATGAGAGAAGTAGCGCGGCGCGACGACGATGAACGGGAAGATCACCGCCACTTGGTCGTAGCCGGAAGTCCACGCGTTCAGCAGCTTGGTCCGCCGCATGATCGCCCACCAATTATGGATCACATGGCCGAACCGGTCGTGCAGGTTCCCCTTCTCTTCCCCCTCGCCGCCGTAGAGTGCGATGCCCTCGACATTCTCGCGCAGGCGCACGAGCGCGTAGCGGAAGTCAGCCTCCACCTTCTGCTTTCGGAAGTTGAGGTCGCCCAGCGGCCGGCCGACGAAATGCGTCAGTGTGGTGCCGATCGCGGCGTAGACTATCGCGATCCATACCATGTAGCCGGGGATGGTGACGCCGAAGATCGGGAAATCGCCCGACAGCCCCCACAGGATGCCGACAAAGCTGAACAGCGAAACGATGTTCGACAGCAGCCCGAGCCCGAGCGACAGCGTGCCCTCGACGAAGTCCCGCAAGTCCTCGGCGATGCGCTGATCGGGATTGTCGGTGCCGATCTTCACGCGGTCCATGCTGAGGCTGATGCGGTAGTACGCGCGATCCGCCAGCCACTCGTCCAGGAAGTGGCCGGTCAGCCAGCGCCGCCACCGGATCTGCAGCCACTGGTTCAGATAGGTGCGATAGACCCAGACGACGATGTAGACCGCGGCGATCTCGCTGAAGCCCGGCATCAGGCCGCTCGGGGTGCGCTGGTACCAGAACAGCAGGTTGATGAACGACTGCCAGTTATAGTCCTGAAGCGAGTTATAGAACTCGCGGTTCCAGAAGTTGAATACAACGGTCAACCCGACCAGTAACAGATTGAGCGCGATGATTGCGAGCAGCAGCCCGCGCGCCGACCATTTCTCGTCGGACACGTAGTAAGGGCGCGTGAGGCGCCAGGCGTCCCTGAGGAAGGGACCGAGACCGCGCATGACGGACTATCTTTCCGCTGGTTGCTGAAGGGTGGTTCCAAGGGCCGTATCGAGCGCCGATAGCCAGGTTTCCAGCCGCGCCTGATTCACGCCGAGGTCGGACCGGCCGTAGACGCTGCGCGAGAACAGGACGAGCGACGAGGACGTGGCATCCGGCGCGCCCGGCGGCGCCGCGTCCACCTGCACCGCAATCAGATCCGGGAAGTTGAACAGCGCGCTGCGCGCAACATAGTGGACCTGTCGGATCTCCGGGAAGACGGCGGCGCGGTAGGTGCGCGGTTGCGTGTCGGCGACGTGCTCGATGGCCGACAGGAGGCGGTCGGGCGCTACCGCGTAGGTTTGGGTCGTGATATCCGGGCCGGGCTGGAATCCGGCGGGTGCGGCTAGGGCGGCGTTGGGGGTGGCTGGGTGCTGGATATGCGCCATGTCCATCGGCGCGGGCGGCGGAAGCCCGTCGGCGCCTGCAAAGCCGCACGCGGGCCAGACAAATCCAATCAGCCATGCGAGGGGTGTCAAGGCCTAGCTCCCTCCAAGCCTTCCGGGCGCGGGGCGCGAAGGCAGATGACGCACCGCATCGCCTCAGGCCGGATTGCCTTGCCCTTTCGCACAGTCGCGATACGGCCCCGCGGTGCGAGCACGACGGCGGCGCGGCGGACCGGCGCCATCAGCCGGCGCCGTTCCGAGTTGTCGGGCGCACGCGCGACCTCGCTCGGGCAGATCGAGCGGTCCGGCCCGCGGACGGCGGTCTGGCGGAGGATTTCCACCTCGATGGCCGCCGCCCCGATCAATCCAGACACGACGGTGTCGGCCGGTGGTCTATGTCGGGCCGCGTCGGTCATCGCGGCCGCGATGCCGCGGAGGGGGGTGGGCGGAAACGGCGCATGTCCGGGGACATGGCAAGGAATGGGCGGGGCGGCAAGTTTATTGCCGTTAACACCGCGCCGCGCGCGCGCCGCTGCGCCCGGCGCCCCTGAGGCGGACGCCGACGCTCAGGCGGCGAGCGGAAGGAACAACTGGTCGGCGGGCGCGGGCCGGCCGAACAGGTAGCCCTGGCCCTCGTCGGCGCCGATCGACGCGAGGCAGTCGCGCTGCACCTCGGTCTCCACGCCTTCCGCGACCACGGTCAGGCCCATCGCATGGCACGTCTGCACCATGGCCCGCACGATGGCGAGGTCCTCGGTATTACGCGGCAGCTCGCGCACCAGCATGCGGTCGATCTTCAGCGTTGTGAGGGGCAACCGCCGGAGCATGGCGAGGCTCGCGTAGCCGGTGCCGAAATCGTCCAGAGACAGGCCGATCCCCATATCGCGCAGCGCCGACAGGACGAACAGGATGTCGTCGTCCACGTCGAGCAGCATCGATTCCGTCAGTTCGATATCGAGGCGCTCCGCCGGCAGGCCAGACCGCTCCAGCGCCAGGGCGATGCGCGAGGGGAAGCCTGTCTCGTGCAACTGGCGAGCCGAGACGTTCACGCCCAACGTGGGATGCCCTGGGGCGCGCCATCGGGCAGCTTCCGCGCAGCCGGTCTCTAGCACCCAGGCGCCGATATCGCCGATCAGCCCGTGCTGCTCGGCAAGAGGGATGAAACGGTCCGGCGGCATCATGCCCCGCTTGCGATGCGGCCAGCGGATCAGCGCTTCGGCGCCGGTGATCGCCCCGTTCGTAAGCCGGATGCGGCGCTGATAGTGCAAGACGAAACCGCCGCTGGTTGCGGCTTGGCGCAGGTCGTGGACCAGCCGCCGTCGGTCCTGCGCCTCCGCCCGCGCCTCGGGCGGTACGTTAGCATCCTGGCTCCGGCGCCCAGGGCGCGACTGCGCCGGGGCATAACGGCTGGCAGGCACTACGGCGGGTAGAGAAGGAGAGGTTCCGGACGGCATCGAGGACGGCATTGATGGATCGGCCTTCCCGGGGGCC
>Ga0335069_10006266_pt1 | contig 17312 bp, 15 predicted proteins | sample Lox_Sample_11_FD_206714 | JGI IMG/M metagenome (GOLD analysis project Ga0335069, IMG submission 206714) | Soil microbial communities from Loxahatchee National Wildlife Refuge, Florida, United States - Lox_Sample_1.1 | ecosystem: Environmental > Terrestrial > Soil > Wetlands | place: USA... | reverse complement strand
GCCCGGCGCGGCTCCCGCCGCGCCCGCGCGCTGCTCGAGCCCCTGCGCGGCGGCGACGCGCGCGCGCGCGCGCGGGCCGCCCTGCTCGTCGCCGGGACGCTCGCCGCCCGGCTCGCCGCGGTGTCGCTCGGAGGCGCGGCGCTCGGCGTGCACCGCCCGCTGACCGCCGCGCTCCTCGTCGTCCCGGCGCTCGAGCTCGCGGGCGTCGTCCCGCTCACGCCGGCGAACCTGGGCGTGGCCGGCGGGGCGGCGGCGCTCGCGCTTCGTGCCGACGGGACGCCGCTGCACGCCGCGCTCGCCGCCGGCCTCGCGCTGCACGCGGTCGAGACGATCACGGGAGTCGCCGTCGGCGCCGCGGCCGCGCTCCGCCTCGCGTCACCGGATCGTCTCCATCCGTTCGCAGAGCTTCCACCCATGGCACGGTCAGCGGGATCGAGGATCGCCGCAGTTGCCCTACTGCTCACGTTAGGGGGAGTCATGAGGAGACGCACCCGCCGGCTGCTCGTGCCGGCAGTGGTCGCCGCCGCCGCGGCGGCGTTCGCAGCCACGACCAACGCCGGGGTCCAGAGTTACGGCGACGGCCACGGACCGGCGGCGAGAACGCCGATCCAGCACCTCGTCGTCATCTTCCAGGAGAACGTCTCGTTCGACCACTACTTCGGCACGTATCCGAACGCGGCGAACACCGACGGCCGGACGTTCGCGGCCGCACCGCACACGCCGAGAGTGGACGGCCTGACGACGGCGCTGCTGACGAGCAACCCGAACAGCGCGCCGCCGCTCCGGCTCGACAGCTCGCCGACGGGCCTCGCAGGAGGCGCGGGCGGCCAGCTCACGTGCGACCAGGACCACAACTACAGCGATGAGCAGCAGGCGTTCGACGGCGGCAAGATGGACCAATTCGTCCAGAGCGTCGGCACGGGCGGCGGCACCTCGCCGTTCGGCACGCCGTGCCAGGCCGCGCAGGTCATGGACTACTACGACGGCAACACCGTCACCGCGATGTGGAACTACGCGCAGCGCTTCGCGATGAGCGACAACTCGTTCAGCCCGACGTTCGGACCGTCCTCGCCGGGCGCGGTCAACCTCGTCTCGGGCGACACCGGCGGCGTCGACATGACGCACACGGCGAACAACCCGTCGATCGCGACCTCCGCGAAGCCGAACGCCGACCTGACCGCCGACGGAACCGGCGGCTACTCGCTGACGAGCGACGCGCAGCCGTACTGGGACGACTGCTCGACCCGCGACGCGGTCGCGCTCACCGGCAAGAGCATCGGCGACGAGCTGAACGCGGCCGGGCTCTCCTGGGGCTGGTTCCAGGGCGGCGAGCGGCCGACGACGACGTTCACCGCCGCGGCGACGGCGACCGGGCACGACGGCCAGTCGACCGCGACGTTCATCCCGGACGAGTTCTCCGGCAGCTTCACCGGCAAGGTCGTCCCGCCGCACGCGTCGAACCAGGCGCTGTGCGACGCCGTCCATCCCGTCGGCGTCGCGCTCGGCGGCTCGGGCCAGTGGGGCTACAAGGACGACTACATCCCGCACCATGAGCCGTTCAACTACTACGCCTCGACGGCGAACCCGCACCATCTCGCGATCCCGACCGACGCCTCCGGCAACGACACGCTCGCCGGCCTGAAGGAGATCGGGACGGACACGCAGTCGTACGTCGGCGGCGTCCCGCAGTTCGACACGCCGAACCACCAGTACGACATGAGCGACTTCGACCAGCTCGTCGCGGCCATCGCCGCGCACAGGCTCCCGGCCTCGGCGCTGCCGGCCGTGAGCTTCCTCAAAGCCCCGGGCTACGAGGACGGCCACGCCGCGTACTCGAACCCGGCCGACGAGCAGGCGTTCGTCGTGAGCGAGATCAACGCGCTCGAGAAGACGCCCGACTGGTCGAGCACCGCCGTGATCGTCAACTACGACGACTCGGACGGCTGGTACGACCATGCGAACAGCGGCGTCACGAATCCGTCCGCGTCGGTCGCCGACAACCTCACGAACACGGTCCTCGGCAAGGGGAACGGGACCTCGGGCCTCTGCGGGACCGAGTCCGCGACGTCGCAGCCGCTCGGCGGCCAGCAGGGCCGCTGCGGCTTCGGCCCGCGCCAGCCGTTCCTCCTCGTCTCCCCGTGGGCGAGGACGAACGCCGTCGACCACAACCTCAGCGACCTCGCCTCGGTGCCGAACTTCATCGAGTACAACTGGCGCCTGCCCGGGATCGCCGGCTCGTTCGACCAAGCGCTGGCGTCCGTCGACCGGCGCGAGCATGTCCGCTTCGACCTCCAGGGCCTGTTCGACTTCGGCCTCGGGGGACGCGACGACGGTCGCTTCGGCGGCATCGGCCCGGTGCAGCTCGATCCGGTCACCGGCCAGATCGACCTCCGGAACGCGAACCTCGCCCACAGGAACCTCGGCCACGAGAACCTGTCGGGCGCGCTCCTGAACGGCGCGAACCTCGAGGGCGCCGACCTGAACGGCGGGTTCCTCCCGAACGCGAACCTGACGGGAGCGAACCTCAGGCACGCCGACCTCCGTCACGCGAACATCGCCGGCGTGACGTGGTCGAGCACGATCTGCCCCGACGGATCGAACAGCAACGCCGACGGCGGCACCTGCTCGGGCCACCTGTAACCGGCCCGGCGCGCGAGAGGCCCGGAGGGGGCCGGGCCTCTCGCGCCGTCTTCCCGTTCACGGCTCCTGTCCAGGATCGTCACCACCCGTCCGCCCACGCCGGGCCCGGCCGCGCCCACACTGACAACGAGATGCGACGGAAGATCGAGCCGCTCCTCTGCGAGCTCCATGCGCACACGAGGTGGAGCGACGGCGCCTTCACCATCCCCGATCTCGTCGACCTGTACGGACGGAACGGCTTCGACGTCCTCTGCGTCACCGATCACGTCAACCGCAGCGACGATCCCTGGGCGGAGGCGGACGCGCCGTGGAACGGCATCACCGCGGCGAGCCATCCCGACTACCTCGCAGAGATCGAGGCGCAGGCCGAGCGCGCCCGGCGGGAGTACGACCTGCTGCTGCTGCCCGGGCTCGAGCTGACCTACAACGACCTCGACCCCTTCCTCGCCGCGCACGCAGTCGCCGTCGGCTGCCGCGCGTTCGCCACCGTCGACAGGGGCCTCGACGAGGCGCTCGCGCGCGTGCGCGGCGAGGGGGCGGCGCTCGTCGCCGCCCATCCGTATCGCGGCCGCCGCGCCGCGTCGCCGTCGCGTACGACGCAGCGCTTCTCGCGCGAGTGGCGGCGGCTGCGCGAGCTCGTCGACCGCTGGGAGCTGTTCAACCGCGACGAGCTGTTCGGCTGGGTCGCCGACCGGCGGCTGCCGGCCGTCGCGTGCGGCGACTTCCACCGCGAGGAGCACCTGCCGGGCTGGAAGACGCTCCTTCCGTGCGCGAAGGAGGAGGGGGCGGTCGTCGACTATCTCCGCTCGCCGCGGCCCGCGTTCCTGACCCGGGTCGGCGTCGCCGACGCCGCGGTGCGGCGCGCCGCCTGACGCGGACGTGTCGCAGGACCGTCACCAACCGTCTTCCCACGCCCGGTCACGGCCGTCGTAGGGTCGAGGGGCAAGACCCTCCGCACAAGCCGAGGTACGGACGGCGCCCCGGTGACCCGATCCCGGGGCGTCGCCGTCTTCGGCTCCCGTCCGGGGCTACGATCTGGTGACGATCCGGTGACGCGCATCGGCTTCCGGGGCGCGTGACTATGGTGGACCCGCGTATGGACGTGACCGCCGAATACGAGCGCAAGCTCGAGGCGCCCGACGGCTTCGAGCTCCCCGCGCTGGGCGGCAGCCCGCTGGAGACGCGCGTCTTCACCTCGGTCTACCACGACGTCGCCGACGGCTCGCTCGCGCGCGCGGGGATCACGCTCCGCCGGCGCACCGAGCGGGGCCGGAGCGTCTGGCAGCTGAAGCTTCCCTCGGCGGACGCGCGGCTCGAGCTGGAGCAGCCGGGCGGCCCGGCGGCGCCGCCGGACGAGATGCGCGCCCTGCTCGCGGCGCACCTCCGGCACGGACCGCTCTCGCCGGTGGCCGAGCTGCGCACCCGCCGCCGCGGGCAGCTCGTCTCGCGCAACGGAACGACCGCCGAGGTGACCGTCGACGAGGTCGCGGTGATGGACGCGCACCGCGTCTCGGACGAGTTCGTCGAGGTGGAGATCGAGCTCCGCTCCGGCGATCCGGACGACCTCGACGCGATCGCGAAGGAGGTCGCCTGCGCCGGGGCCGTTCCGACGGGCGGCACGCCGAAGCTCTTCCGCGCGCTCGGGCTGACCGGGCCGCCGCCGGCGCCGGCGGAGCCGTTCGAGGCGCTGCGGGCACGCCTCCGCGCCCAGCTGACGGAGATCCTCCGCCACGACCCGGGGACGCGGCTCGGCACCGACCCGGAGAGCCTTCACGACATGCGCGTCGCCGTCCGCCGCTCGCGCGCCCTCCTGCGCGCGGGCCGCCGGCTCGTCGCGAGCGACACGGCCGGGCTGAACGAGGAGCTGCAGTGGCTCGGCGGAGTGCTCGGCGCGGTCCGCGACCTCGACGTCCTCCTCGAGCGGCTGCACGCCGAGGCGGCCGGGCTCGGCGGCGCCGACACGAAGGCGGCGGAGCAGCTGCTGCGCGCGCTCGAGCGCGAACGGCGCCGCGACCGCGCCGCGCTGCTGCGCGCGCTCGGCAGCGCCCGCTACCTGACGCTCCTCGACCGCTACCAGGCGGAGCTCGACGCGCTCGAGCCGACAGGGGACGACGTCTCGCTCGACGCGCTCGCCAAGCGCGAGCTGAAGAAGCTCCGCAGGGCCGTGAAGGCGCTCCCGGAGAACCCGCGCGACGACGAGCTGCACGCCGTGCGCAAGCTCGGCAAGCGCGCCCGCTACGCGGCCGAGCTCGCCGGGCACGACACCGTCGTGCGGCGGGCGAAGGCGCTGCAGGACGTGCTCGGCGAGCATCAGGACGCCGTTGTCGCCGAGGAGCGGCTGCGCACGCTGGCGGCGGCCGCGACGCCGGCGCAGGCGCTCGCCGCCGGCAGGCTCGTCGACCGCGAGCGGGTCCGCCTCGCGGAGACGCGCGCCGCATGGCCGAAGACCTGGCGCAGGCTCGCGCGCGCCGGCCGGTGACGGCCGCGGCGCCCGAGCCGGTCGTCCGCGCGGGAGGCGGGCTCGTCGTCCGCGACGGCAAGGTCCTCCTCGTGCACCGCCCGAAGTACGACGACTGGACGTTCCCGAAGGGGAAGGCCGATCCGGACGAGTCGGACGAGGACTGCGCGATCCGCGAGGTCTGGGAGGAGACCGGGCTGCGCTGCGCGCTCGGCCGCGAGCTCGAGCCGTCCGACTACCGCGACCCGCTCGGGCGGCCGAAGCGCGTCCGCTGGTGGACGATGAAGCCGCTCGAGGACGACGGCTTCACGCCGGGCCGCGAGATCGACGAGCTGCGCTGGCTCACGCCGGACGAGGCGGCGGGGCTGCTCTCGTACGAGCGCGACGTCGCGCTGCTCGACGCGGTCCGATGACCGCGATCCTGTCGGAGCTCGAGGGCGGCGTCCGGGTTACGCGGCGGCTTCGGCGACCCAGGCGAGCGCCGCGCCCTCGCGGATGCCGCCGTCGCAGACGTGCAGCGGAACGCCGAGGCGGCGCTGCACCTCGGCAAGGAGGACGAGCCCGCCGGGCAGGATGTGCGCCCGCGCGCGGTCGACGCCGAAGCGGCGCGAGATCGTCCGCGGCGGATGCGTCCGGACGAGCCGCAGCGCCTCGGCGAGCTCGTCGGGGCCGAGTTCCGCGCCGACGAGCCGCCGCGCCGCGCGCGCGCTGCCGCCGACGGCGAGCGCGGTCTCGACGTGCGGCGGGTCGACGCCGGCGAACGCGATCGCCGCCTCCGCCCGCGCGTCCGCGAGCTCGTCGAGGCCGAACCGGTCGCCGTCGAGGACCCGCGTCGTCAGCCGGACGGAGCCGAGGTCGACGGAGCGCACCCAGCCGGGCCGCGCGCCGGGAGCGCCGACGGCGATCTCCGTCGAGGCGCCGCCGACGTCGCACACGGCGATCGTCCCGGGCAGCGCGAGCGTCGCCGTCGCGACCGCGCCGCCGTAGGCGAGCCGCCCCTCCTCCTCGGTCGAGAGCACGCGCACCGGCGCGCCGGCCACGCGCGACAGCGCGGCGACGAGCTGCCTCGCGTTGCCGCTCTGCCGGCCGGGCGCGGTCAGGAAGACGTCGAGCGCCTCGACGCCGTGGCGCCTCGCGATCGCGCTGAGCTTCCGCACCGCCTTCGCGGCGGCGGCGACGTGGACGTCGGAGACGACGCCGTAGCGCTCGATCTCCTCGCCGAGCGAGAGGCGGACCTTCTCCTTGTCGAGCGGAACGACGACGCCGTTCCGCACGTCGGCGACGAGCAGCCGGATGGTGTTCGAGCCGACGTCGAGGACCCCGATACGCACTGCGGCGCATGGTAGGAACCGCATCGGAAGGACGGTGCGCAAGGCCGTGAACAGCCGGTGACAAGGTGGTGAAACGCGGTGTACGCCGTCCGGCTTCGGCTACCGGGCGCGCGCGAGCGAGACGCGGCGGCGCGCGCGGCGCATGAGGACGCTCTGCGCAGAGCGCGGACGCTCGTCCTCCTTCTTCGGCCGGACGCGCTTCCATGTCCCGTCGCCGGCGAGCTCCCACGAGGACGCGGTGTCCGCCATCAGCGCGTCGAACGTCGCGGCCACCTCGGCCTGGATGACGACGTCCTCGATCGGCGTGACCACCTCGACGCGGTGGTCGAGGTTGCGCGGCATCAGGTCGGCGCTGCCCATGTAGAACGAGCTGTGGTCGGCGGCGTCGAACATGAAGACGCGGCTGTGCTCGAGGAAGCGGCCGAGTACGCTGCGCACGCGGATGTTCTCGCTCAGCCCCGGCAGCCCCGGCCGGAGGGAGCAGACGCCGCGGCAGAGGATGTCGATCTTGACGCCGGCCTCCGACGCGCCGTAGAGCGCGTCGATCACCTCGACGTGCGTCAGGCCGTTCACCTTGATGCGGATGCGCGCCTTCCTCCCGCTGCGCGACGCCTCCGACACCGTGGCGATCTCGTCGAGGAGCCGCTGGCGCAGCGTGAACGGCGCGACGAGCAGCTTGCGGAAGCGCGCGGGGCGGCCGAAGCCGGTGAGGTAGTTGAACAGGTCGGCGACGTCGGCGGCGATGTCCTCGTCGGCCGTGAACAGCCCGAAGTCCTCGTACGCACGCGCCGTGACGTTGTTGTAGTTGCCGGTGCCGAGATGGACGTAGCGGCGGAGGCCGCCGGGCTCGCGGCGCACGACGAGCGTCGTCTTCGCGTGGATCTTCATCGACGGGAAGCCGTAGACGACGTGAACGCCGGCCTGCTCGAGCGCGCGGGACCACTCGATGTTGCGCCGCTCGTCGCCGCGGGCCTTGATCTCGACGAGGCAGACGCTCTGCTTCCCGAGCTCCGCCGCCTCGATCAGCGCCGGCACGAGCGGCGTGTCGTCGCCGGTGCGGTAGACCGTCGACTTCAGCGCGATCACGTCGGGATCGATCGCGCTCGCGTTGAGGAAGGACTCGAAGCTCTGCGCGAACGAGTCGTACGGGTGGTGGACGATGATGTCGCCGGCGCGGATCGCCGCGAACTGCTCGCCGGCCTCGAGCCCGGCGAGCGGCGGCCGCGCGACCGGCAGCCACGGCTCGTTCTTCAGGTCGGGCCGGTCGAGCCGCATCAGCTCGAGCACGTCGGCGAGGTCGAGCGTCCCCGAGATCGGGTAGACGAGATCGTCCGCGACGCGCAACCCCTGCTGCAGCCGCTCGCGCAGGGAGTGCGACATCGACGCCGAGACCTCGAGCCGCGTCACCTCGCCGAAGCGCGCGCGGCGCAGCTCGAGCTCCACCGCCTCGAGCAGGTCGTCGGCCTCGTCGGAGACTTCCAGGTCGGCGTCGCGCGTGACGCGGAAGAGCGAGCGCTCGAGGATCTCCATCCCCGGGAACAGGCTCGGCAGGAAGTCGGTCAGCACCTGCTCGAGCGGCACGAGCCGGCCCTCGTTGCCGACCGGCAGGAAGCGCGGCAGGCCTTCCGGCACCTTGACGCGGGCGAACCGCTCCTCGCCCGTCTCCGGATCCTTCGCGAACACCGCGAGGCTGATCGACAGGGCGGAGATATACGGGAACGGCTGGCCGGGGCCGACGGCGAGCGGCGTCAGCACCGGGAAGATGTCGCGCTCGAAGATCTCCACGAGCTCGACCCGCTCGGCGTCGGAGAGCTCGTCGACGCGGGAGACGACGATGCCCTCGGCCGCGAGCGCCGGGACGAGCTCCTTCGACCACATCTCCGCCTGCTCCTTGTAGAGCTCGAGCACGCGTGCCCGCGCGGCGACGATCGCCTCCTGCGGCGTCCGCCCGTCCGGCGATCGAACGGTCACGCCCGCGGCGGCCTGGCCGGTGAGGCCCGCGATCCGGACCATGAAGAACTCGTCGAGCATCTGCGAGAACGTCCCGAAGAAGAAGACCCGCTCGAGGAGCGGCAGGTCGCGATCGCCTGCGAGCTCGAGCAGGCGCGCGTCGTAGTCGAGGAACGACAGCTCGCGGTTGATGAGCCGATCAGCCGCGGCCGCCGTCCGCTTCTTCGTGCGAACCGCCGCCATGGGACGCTCAGGTTAGCGCGAAGTAGAGCGCCGCGAATCCCCCGGCCACGAAGCAGTAGATCGCGAACGGCAGCAGCGTGTTCGTCTCGAAGTACTTCATCAGGAAGCGGACGGAGAGCCACGCCGTCACGGCGGCGCAGAGCGCGCCGACGAGCGCCTGGCCGCGGACGCCGTTGCCGGACGGGCCGGCGAGCTCGGGCAGCTTCAGGACGGCGGCCGCCCCGATGATCGGCGTCGCGAGCAGGAACGCGAACCGCGCCGCGTCCTTGTGCGACAGCCCGACGAGCAGGCCGCCGCTCATCGCCGCGCCGGAGCGGGAGAAGCCGGGGATGAGCGCGAGCGCCTGTGCCCCGCCGACGAGCGTCGCGTCGCGCCAGCTCACCTGCCGGGCGATCCGCGTGTCGTCGTCGGTCTCCGTCTGCGGCGCGCGCCGCCGGAGCTGCTCCGCGCCGTAGAGCAGGAGGCCGTTCGCGCAGAGGAAGATCGCTGCGTACTGCGGCGAGGCGAAGATCTTCCGGAGCTGGTCCTGGAGCAGCAGCCCGAGGATGCCGGCGGGGATCGTGCCGACGACGAGCAGCCAGCCGAGCTTCGCGTCGGTGTCGTCCGGCGCGATGCCGCGGTCGCGGAGCGAGCGGCCGAGCCCGCGCAGGATCCGCATCCAGTCGGCGCGGAAGAAGAGGAAGAGGACGATCGCAGTGGCGAGGTGCGTCGCGACGAGAAAGGTCAGGAAGTACGGAGCGTTCTGGTGGATGTTCCAGCCGAGCAGCTTCGGGAGGATGACGCTGTGCCCGAGGCTCGAGACGGGAAACAGCTCGGACACGCCCTGGAGCAGGCCGAGAACGGCGGCCTGGAAGTAGGTGATCGGCACGGTGCTACGTGGCCGCGGAGTCGGCCTTCGGCTTGCCCGAGTTGAACCACGCGAACACGAAGCACGCGATCCCGAGCAGGAACGCGGCGATGCCGTGCTTCGCGTGGTGGTGGCTCGAGCCCGCCAGATGCCCCGGGAAGAAGGACGGGAGCGACTTCGCGGGTTCCGCCCAGTAGACGACCGCGATGGCGATGAGCACGATCCCGGCCACGATCGCGAGCACGGTGAGGAGCCTCCGCCGGTCCATCGCCATGATTCTAGGCGGCCGGGCTACGACGGCGTCGCGGGATGCGACGCGTCGGTGAACTCGCGGAACTCGGCGGTGAGGAGATACGCCGTCTGCTCGCCGATGTCGACGGCGCGGTCGCCGATCCGCTCGATCGTCCGGGCGACGACGACCATCGCCAGCCCCCATTCGCGCATCTCCGGGTCGGCCATGACGTCCACGAGACGCTCGACGAAGCGGCGGTTCGCGCGGTCGATCAGCTCGTCGAGGTCGACGAGGCTCTCGGCCCCTGCGAGGTCGCGGCGGTCGAAGGAGTCGAGGGCGACCCGGCACATCTCCTCGGCGCGCTCGCCCATCTCGACGAGCACCTCGACGAGACCCGGGTCCGGGTCGACGTCGACGACGAGCTTCGACAGCTTCGCGATCGTGACGGCGCCGTCCGCGCTGCGCTCGAGCAGGAGGTTGATGTGGAGGATCGCGAGCAGCAGCCGGAGGTCGCGCGCGACCGGCGTCTGCAGGGCGATCAGCGCCTGGATCGACGCCTCGATCCCGAGGAAGAGGTTGTCGACCTCGTCGTCGAACGCGATCACCTCGTCCGCGAGCTCCGCGTCGCGCTCCTGGAGCGCGCGCATCGCCCCGCGGATCGCCGTGATCGCCCGCTGGCCCTCCTCCTGGAGCTGCGCCTCGATCTGGCTCAGGTCGTCGTCGATGGGCATCGCGACACCGTACCCCCTTTCCTGCGTGGTTTCCGAGGGTGGTTCACCGCTTCGTCACCACCCCGCAACAACACGGTATCCCACCCCGGAGGGCGGCGGTCGTACGGTGGCCGCGGAACCCCGAAGGAGGAGATACAGCAATGCCGAAGCTCGGCTTTTCGATTCGAATCGCCACGGCACTGGCGGCCGCCGCGCTCGTCGCGGCGCTCGTGGCGACGGCCGCGGTCGCGCGGCCGGCGAAGCACGCCGGCACGACCATCAGCGGCGCCGGCAGCACCTTCGTCCAGCCGCTCGTCTCCCAGTGGATCTCGCCGCTCGGGTCCGCCTACGGCTACGAGCTGCAGTACAGCGGCGTCGGCTCGGGAGCGGGGATCGCGGCCATCACCGCCCGCACCGTCGACTTCGGCGCGAGTGATGCACCGCTGACCCCGGATCAGTTCTCGGCCTGCAACGGCTGTGAGCAGATTCCGTGGGCGCTGGGCGCGACCTCGATCATGTACAACCTGCCCGGCGCGCCGAACCTGTTGAAGATGGACGGTCCGACGCTGGCGAAGATCTTCATGGGCCAGATCACGACCTGGAACGACCCGGCGATCGCGAAGCTGAATCCGGGCGTCAACCTGCCCTCGACGAAGATCTCGATCGCGCACCGCTCGGACAACTCGGGCACGACCTTCAACTTCACCGACTACCTGTCCAGCGTCAGCCCGGCCTGGAGCTCGCAGATCGGCCGCGGCGTCGCCGTCAACTGGCCGGTCGGCTCGGGCGGTAAGGGCAGCTCGGGCGTGGCTGCGATCGTCTCGCAGACGCCGGGCGCAATCGGCTATGCCGATGTCGCCTACGCCATCCACAACCACCTCGACTACTTCCGGATGAAGAACAGCTCCGGCAAGTACGCCACACCGGGCCTGCGCGGGATGCTGGCGGCCGCCCAGAGCGACCAGAAGCCCGCCGCCGACAACTCGCTGTCGATCGTGAACCCGCCCAAGAAGTACCCCAACGCCTATCCGATCTCGACGTTCACCTACGTGATCGTGCCGCTGCAGTCGAGCAAGGCCCCCGACCTGAAGAAGTTCCTCTTCTGGGCAGTGACGAAGGGCCAGACCTACGGGCCCAAGCTGTTGTTCGCGCCACTCCCCAAGAGCGTGCTCGTCGTCGCCGAGAAGGCGATCGCGAAGATCCACTCGTAACCGCCGGTGACCTCGGCCGAGCTCACCGCTGACGCTGCCCGCCGCCCCTTCACGGGGCGGCGGGTGCAGTGGGGGGACCTGATCCTCCAGGTCGTCGCGGGCGGCGCGGCCCTCGGCGTCACCGTCCTCGTCGGGCTCATCATCTGGAAGGTGGTCGAGGGCGCGCGGCTCTCGATCCAGACGTACGGGCTCGGGTTCATCTTCCGGGTCGCGTGGAACCCGGTGCTCGGGCACGAGCTCTACGGCGCCGGAAGCTTCATCTTCGGCACTGCAGTCACGTCGTTCTTCGCGCTGCTCCTCGCCGCGCCGATCTCGATGGGGATCGCGCTCTACCTGACGGAGCTCGCGCCGGCCGTGATCCGCGGCCCCGTCACGGCGCTCGTCGAAACGCTCGCCGCGATCCCCAGCGTCGTCCTCGGCCTCTGGGGCATCCTCGTGCTCGGGCCGGCGCTGCGAACGACGATCCAGCCGTGGCTCCACGACGGGCTCGGCTTCATCCCGCTGTTCGGTCCGCCGTCGTCATCGGGCGCGAGCATCTTCACGGCGATCATCATCCTGGCGATCATGATCCTCCCGATCGTCTCGAGCATCAGTCGCGAGCTGTTCCTCGGCGTGCCGAGCGAGTTGAAGGAGGGCGCGTACGGGCTCGGCGTCACGCGCTGGGAGGTCGTGCGCGGCGTCATGTTCCCGTACGCGAGCGGCGGCATCGCCGCAGCGCTCATCCTCGGGCTCGGCCGTGCGCTCGGCGAGGCGATCGCCGTCACGCAGGTGATCGGCGGCGGCGTGTTCATCCACTGGAACCTCTTCTCCGGCGGCGACACGCTCGCGAGCAAAATCGCGGCCTCCTACCAGGGCTCGACGACGAAGCTCCAGACGGCCTCGCTCATCTACCTCGGGCTCATCCTCCTGGTCTTCTCGCTGATCGTGAACCTGCTCGCGCAGTGGATCGTCCGCCGCTCCGCACGGAAGCACGGGATCGTCCGCGGGGGTCACGCATGAGCACGCAGGAGGTCACGGGACACGGCTTGCGCGTCGACGGGCTCGGGCGCCGCAAGGCGGTCAACCGCCTCATGGAGTCGCTTGCATGGGTCGCGGCGCTGATCGCAATCGCGATCCTCGGCGTCGTCGTCTTCTCCGTTGCGCGCCGCGGACTGCCGGCGCTCAACCTCGACCTGCTGACGAAGGACCCTATCCCGTTCAGCCTCACGAACCAGCCGCAGGGACTCGCCAATGCGTTCGTCGGGACGATCGTGATCGTCTCGCTCGCGACGCTCATGGCGCTTCCGGTCGGGATCCTCGTGGCGATCTACCTGAACGAGTTCGCGCCCGCGCCGATCCGGAACGGCGTGACGATGATCCTCGACATCCTCAACGGCGTTCCCGCGATCGTGATCGGGATCTTCGTCTTCGGCCTGTTCGTCGTCGGCCACGGGCAGAGCGGCTGGGCCGGCGCCTTCGCGCTCGCGTGCCTGATGCTCCCGCTCGTCTCGCGCTCGACGATGGAGATCCTCGCGCTCGTCCCGAACTCGCTCCGTGAGGCGAGCCTCGGGCTCGGCGTGGCGCGCTGGCGGACGACCCTGAGCATCGTCCTGCCGCAGTCGGTGGGCGGAATCCTCACCGGCACGGTGCTCGCGATCGCGCGCGTCGCGGGCGAGACCGCCCCGCTCCTGTTCGTCTCGTCGTTCGTCGGCACGAAGACGAGCTGGAACCCGCTCCATGCGCTGCAGAGCGTTCCCGTCGCAATCTTCGAGCTGTCGGAGTCGCCCGACCCCGCCGACCATGCGCGCGCGTGGGCTGCGGCGTTCGTGCTGCTCATGTTCATCCTGCTCGCGAGCCTCGGCGCCCGGTGGCTCGCGACCCGCAATCGCCGTAAGATGATGGGCCGTTGATGGAGGGAGCCGAGGAGATGTCGACTACGATCGAGCCAACCGTGCGCGTCGAGACCCGCCGCCAGCCGATGCCGCCGCGCGAGCGGCTCGAGCAGATCTTCGATATCCAGCACCTGGACGCGATCTACGGCGGCAAGCCCGCGGTCAAGGACGTGACGATGGAGGTCTACAAGCACCTCGTCACCGCGATCATCGGCCCCTCCGGGTGCGGTAAGAGCACGTTCATCCGCTGCCTCAACCGGATGAACGACCTGATCCCGAGCTTCACGCAGACCGGCACGATCCGGTACCACGGCACGGACATCTGCCGCTCCGACATCGACGCGGTCGCCGTGCGGCGGAACATCGGCATGGTCTTCCAGCGGCCGAATCCGTTCCCGAAGTCGATCCACGACAACGTCGCGTGGGGCATGAAGGTGCTCGGGATCAAGGACAACGTCAACGAGCGGATCGAGCGCGCGCTGACGCAGGCGGCACTCTGGGACGAGGTGAAGGACCGGCTCAAGGCGAGCGCGCTGTCGCTCTCCGGCGGCCAGCAGCAGCGGCTCTGCATCGCGCGCGCGATCGCCGTCGAGCCGGACGTCGTGCTCATGGACGAGCCGGCGTCGGCGCTCGACCCGATCGCGACGCAGGCGATCGAGGAGCTGATGCACAACCTGAAGAGCGAGTACACCTTCGTGATCGTCACGCACAACATGCAGCAGGCCGCACGCGTCGCCGACATGACGGCGTTCTTCTCGATCTCCCACGGCGGCGAGGGCCAGCGCTGGGGCGAGCTCGTCGAGTACGACGCGACCGAGAAGATCTTCACGGCACCCTCGGACAAGCGAACCGAGGATTACGTCACGGGTAGGTTCGGCTAAGCGGCCCGGGCTCACCTGCGGCAAACGCCGGAGACCAACGCAGGCGAAGCCGCGTTGGACGGAGGCGGAACTCCGTGCGCGGGGATGCCCGAAGGGCACCACCGCGCACGCGGCACCGGCAACGCGCTGACACGCTCTGGGTGGAACGGCACTTGCCTGCGTAGCCGGGACCGCGCTCCCGGCGGAGCACGGCGACGGCTCGTCACTCGAGCCGGGGAGAGGGCCCGTGGGGGAACCCTGGTTCCCCCACGACTAGGCGGCCGGGAAGCGGCAGACGATCTCGACGCCCTTGCCGGGGCCGCCCCGCGCCTCCACCGTTCCGCCGGCGGCCGTGACGACGTGCTTGACGATGGCGAGGCCGAGGCCGGTTCCCCGCGACGACCGGGCCTGGTCGGCCCGGTAGAAACGCTCGAACAGCCGCGGCAGGTCGGCCTCGGAGACGCCCTTGCCGTCGTCGGAGACGACGAGCAGCGGCTCCCACCCGTCCTTCCTCAGCGTGACGGTGCACATCGTCCCCGGGCCGGCGTAGCGGATCGCGTTCGCGATCAGGTTCTCGGCGACGACCCGGAGCATCCGCGGCCGCAGGGGCAGCTCCACCTCCGCGTCGGCGAGGAGGACGAGCCCGACCTGCGCGCGCTCCGCGCGCGAGCCGTAGGCGCCGAGCACCTCCTCGAGGACCGGCAGCGCGAGCGTCCGGCCGAGCGAGACGACCTCGCGGCCGGTCTCCAGCTCGCCGAGGAAGAGGACGTCGTCGATCAGCTCCCGCGCCTGCTGCACCTCGAGCCGCGCCTGCTCCACGAGCTGGTCGACGTCCGCGTCCGGCAGCGTCGCGCTCTCGAGCAGGACGAGCATCCGCGCGAGCGGCGTCCGCAGCTCGTGGGAGACGGCCGCGGTGAACCCGGCCCGGAGCTCCTGGTAGGCCGACAGCTCCGGCACGGCGTCGAGGAAGAGCACGAGCGGCCCCCGCGCTGCGTTCTCCCCGTCCTCGCCGAGCCGCCGCCCCGGCGTCGCGTCTCCGAGCGCGGCCGCCGCCGCCGGGCTCGCGGCCACGAGCCGCCGTTCGCTGTCGAGCACGACGACGGCGTCGTCGATCCCGGCGAGCATCGCCCGGACGCGCTCCACGTCCGGCTGGAACTCCGGTTGGTTCACCACACCTTCACCAGTCGTTCACCCCTCACCAACCCGTGAGGACGGGCCCGGAGCCGATAATGCCACCGATGCCCAAGGTCCTCATTGTCGAGGACGACGAGGTGATCGCCCAGGGGATGGCGCGCCACCTCGGCGCCGCAGGGTTCGACGCCGTCTGGGTCGGGAACGGCGACCAGGGCCTCGCGCGCCTCCGGTTCGAGAAGCCGGATGCCTGCGTGCTCGACCTGATGCTCCCCGGACTCGACGGCTGGAAGCTGATCGAGACCGTCCGCGCGGAGGGGATCGCCACCCCGATCGTCGTCGTCTCCGCCCGCGGCACCGAGCACGACCGCGTCCACGCGCTCGAGATCGGCGCCGACGACTATCTCGTCAAGCCCTTCTCGATGAAGGAGCTCGTCGCCCGCGTCCGCGCCGCGGCGCGCCGCGGGATCCGGCGCGAGGAGACGCCGCGGGGCGAGCCGATCGAGGTCGAGGAGCTCGTGATCGACCCGCGCGAGGTGCAGGCGTACGTCGACGGGGAGAGCGCCGAGCTGACGCCGACCGAGTTCCGGCTCCTCTACCAGCTGGCGCTCGACCGGGGCCGCGTCTCGACCCGGGACGAGCTGCTCCAGAAGCTGTGGGGGCGCCGCGAGTCGCACCGCGACCGCACGGTGGACGTCTTCGTGCGCCGGCTCCGGGAGAAGATCGACCGCCGCGCCTCCCGCCACACCTTCATCCAGACCCGCTACGGGGTCGGGTACAAGCTCGAGGCGGTACCGAAGGACCGGGCCGCCGCCGGCGGACGCCGGTAGCGAACCCGACACGGGTCGTTCACCGAACCGACGCCCATCCGGCGGGCGGAGGCGCCCACCATCCGGTCCATGCGCTTCGCCGTCGTCGCTCACGGCCGGACGGACACCAACGAGGCGCTCGCCGCGGCCGCCGAGTCGCTGGGGGCGGCGGCGGCGGTGCTCGCCCCCCGCGACGCGCTGAGCCTCCTCCAGGCAGGCGACGTCGCGCTCGGCCGGCTCGACGTCCGCGAGGGGCTGGACGGGATCGAGTGCGGCGAGATGGAGCTGGAGCGGCTCGCCGCCGCCGGCGTCGAGGTGCTGAACCCGCCGCGCGTGCTCGCCGCGGCGCACGACAAGCTGCTGACCGCGCGCGCGCTCCGTCTGGCCGGGCTGCCGCACCCGCGCACCTGGCTGATCGCCGAGGGGCTGCCGTCGGCCGCGCCGGAGCTGCCGCTCGTCCTCAAGCCGCGCTTCGGCAGCTGGGGCCGCGACGTCGTCCTCTGCCGCACGCGCGACGAGCTCGACGAGGCGCTCGCCCGCGCCGCCTACCGCGGCTGGTTCCGCGAGCACGGCGCCCTCGCGCAGGAGCTCGTGCCGCCGCAGGGCTGGGACCTGCGGATCGTCGTCGCCGGCGGCCGCGTCGTCGGGTCGGCGCGGCGGGTCGCCGCCCCGGGAGAGTGGCGCACGAACGTCGCCCTCGGCGGCCACGCCGAGCCGGTGTCGCCGCCGCCGCTCGCGCGCACGCTCGCGCTCGCCGCGGCGCAGGCGATCCGGGCCGACCTCGTCGGCGTCGACCTCCTGCCGACCCGGAACGGCTACGTCGTCGTCGAGTTGAACGGCGCCGTCGACTTCCGCCCCTGGTACGCCTCGGACGGCGACGTCTACGCGGAGGCGGTCTTCGAGCTGCTGCGCTCGGTGCACGACCGCCTCGCCGTCGCATAGGTTGCGGGCGCGTTAAGGCTCAGGGAGCCCTCACGCGGGCGGGCTAGGCTCCGACCCATGCTGCCCGTGCAGGCGCG
>Ga0335069_10006265_pt1 | contig 17318 bp, 23 predicted proteins | sample Lox_Sample_11_FD_206714 | JGI IMG/M metagenome (GOLD analysis project Ga0335069, IMG submission 206714) | Soil microbial communities from Loxahatchee National Wildlife Refuge, Florida, United States - Lox_Sample_1.1 | ecosystem: Environmental > Terrestrial > Soil > Wetlands | place: USA... | reverse complement strand
TCATAATTGGAACGCCCAACATTTTGAATAAGTATGGCCCTCAGCATATCGCCAAACGGAAACGACTATTTTTCTGCACGAGCTGAGGCCGATTTGGACAAGCGGGGGCATGCTGTTAGAATTAAACAATTGCGCAATGTCTGGGAATCGTGCTGTGCCAAGGTCGGCCCGCAGACCGATCCCGCGACGGCAAGCGCGTCAATGTACAGAGTTAGGGGCGTAGCTCAGTGGTAGAGCAGCGGCCTTTTAATCTAAAACCTCGAAACCCGTAAGTCTTCCAGAATCAGTAAGTGCCTGATTTTTCTTTACGTTTGCGTGCGACTCCGTTCGTTTCCGTTAGCCTCTTTTCGACTGTTTTCATTTGGTTCGGGGACAATTCGGGGACAATTCGGGGACAGTTCGCACACTTTTCGGCCAAGTTAATCAGGACGCTAAGCTCCACTTGTGACACTCGCCCTTGTTCGATCCGCTGTCGGAAATGACACTGCTCGAGAGGCACCAAATGAGCAAACAAGTGAAGAAGCGCAAGTCAGGTATCCCCACAGGGAATGCTGGGGAATACCTCGTCATGGGAGAGTTGCTGAGACGCGGGTTTGACGCGCAACTCGCCGACCGCAACACGAAAGGCTACGACATGCTCGTGGGAAGTTCGGAGCAAGGCAGCCTGAGAAAGGTTCAGGTAAAGAGCGTTCGATCGCAGCCGTGGTATGTGAAGCTCGCAAGCTTTAAGGGCAAACTCCGCGATCAAGTAACGGTATACGTGCTGCTCGGCTCGACGGACTGCAAGAAGCCCGTTCGTTTCTTCATTGCCAAAAACAGTGACGTGGCGAAGCATGTCCATAAGCCTTCCGGTTGGGGCAAGAACGGTTTCATGCCTATAAAAGCAATCGAGCAATATGAAGACGAATGGAGATCACTGCGGACATAAGCGGATAAACACTCCGAGCCAGTGGCTTAACGCAGCGGCTTGCGCAAAGCGCGCGAAGTGCTAATCAGACTGAGAACATGGACTCCTTCGAAGCTGTAGTTGCAGCAATTTTAGAGCGCCGCGGTTACTGGACGCAGACGAGCGTCAAAGTCGATCTGACGAAGGCCGAGAAGCGCGCGATCGGACGGCACTCGTCTCCGCGCTGGGAGCTCGACGTCGTCGCCTATCGCGGGGCGTCGAACGAGCTGCTCGTCCTCGAGTGCAAGTCGTTCCTCGACTCGCCCGGGGTCCAGTGCTCGACGTTCGCGGGCAAGAACCCGAAGGACGCGAAGCGCTACAAGCTGTTCTTCGACGCGACGCTTCGGCGCGTCGTGCTCCGCCGCTTGCAGAAGCAGTTCGTCGAAAAGGGCTTCTGCGCCAAGAAGCCGCGCGTCACGCTCGGCCTAGCGGCCGGGAGAGTCAAGGGCGACGAAGCGTGGCTCGGACAGCGCTTCGCGAGCAAGGGGTGGTCTTTCTGGGGCCCGACGAAGATTCGCGCAGAGCTCGAAGCGCTCTGCCGGTCGGGGTACGAGAACAGCATCGCGACGGTCGTCGCGAAGATCCTGCTTCGCAAGAGCAAGGTCGCGCCCTAGACAGCCTCTTCCGGCCACCTCTTGTCAATCTTCTCCAGTATGAACTCCGCTTTCCGAATCGCCTTGTCGACGAAGTACTCTTCGGCGAAGTTCGGCTTGTCCGACTCGATCGTCTCGATCAGCTTCCGCGCGCACAACAGCGTCGCGGCGAACAGGATCGCGTGCTTGCGTTCTTCGGTCATGAGGGATCTCCGCATGGGATTTGCGGTAGAGGATAGGGAAGATCAGTCTACACCCGTTAGGCGCAAGCAGAGTCCTGGTACCAACTTGTCCGATTTGCGTTAATCAGGCACTCGAGCATTGGCTGGCGGCTATCTTCCGCACGGTTCTATGACCGATTCGTTCTGCAGAATCTCAATTGACAGCAGGGCTTCATAGACTCAGACTACGCCCTTATGCGACTACTTATTCTCTGCCTCTTGGCGTGCGCTCTGTCTCCGTCAGTGCCGCCAGCACAGGCTCCTGACGGTGTTCCGGTCATCAAGATTCTGAAGGAAGACAGTTCGATTAAGTTCCATGTGAAGGCGTCGGTCGCGATTGACGGCACATTCGATAAGTGGGATGCAACAGCAACTAACACCTCTCCGGACGTGGAATCAGGCGTTCTGGACATCAAGATTCAAGCAGCCAGTGTGAATACTGGAAGTGGTATGAAAGACGGAAAATTGAAAGGCAAAGACTTTTTCGATGTCGAGGACTATCCCTTGATCACATTTCACTCGACGAAGGTTGTACAGACCGGTCCGAACACGTTTGATTATGTCGGCGACTTCACGATACGCGGAGTGACCAAACCTGAGAAGCTGACGTTTACGTTTTCCGGACAAAGGGGGTCGGGTTCCGGTGAGATTAAGGGGATCATGGCCTTCGACCGTAAGGATTATGGGATGAATAAAGGAATTCCGTTGGTAAAGATCGCCGACCGTGTCGAGGTGATAGTCGACTTGAAAGGGAAGCGAGTGAGTGGACCTCCGTTGGTATTCAAGCACTAGCCACTTATCGGCGTACCGAGTCGGTGGTATAGCTTGCCTCTCCAAAGTATCGTGATGGAAAGCCAGACCGCAACAATTCCCAATACAGTCAGAAGGGCTAGCAAGATGAGTGTGCCGTTTTGGGAAAGCATCGTTGACGTAGACTATATCGTGGGAATCTAGTTTTGGTACCCACATCTCCGATGCGCGTTTACCAGGAGTTAGTTGGCCGTCCCTCTTGACACGTCGGCTTCACAGGTCCATAGTTACTCCCCATTTACTTTACACCTGCTCTGAATTTCGTTCCTCTTCTCGTTCCGGTTTTGCTTCTTTTCTATAGTCAACGCAAGAGGTGTCCCCATGACTAACGAAGAAGCCCTACGCTGCCTAGCCAACAAGCCGTCTGACCCCGAGGGTTTAGAAGCTCTCTATGCACATAACCGAACTGTGGTCGATGCCGCAATCAAAAAGTGGTTTGGCCGTAGCCCCGTGGTCCCTCAAGCCATTCGTCATGTGCTGGGCAGAATCGCCGCCAGAACAGATGCATTCAAGCCTGAGCATCAAACGCCCGATACCTTTGTCGCACGCCTTGTCGACGAAGAGTCCAGACTTCTATTTGAAGAAATAGAAAACAGGCTGGTTGATTGGAGGAGGCAGGGTCATGCCAACAAACACATCCCACTGGGTTCATAACATGAGGATTCCCGCAGCTCAACGAAGACACTTCTGTCCCGCATGCCAGAGCAATGATATTACCCGGTCGATGATGCGAGGTTTTTTTGAACGAATGCTGTGTCGGTCTTTGCACATCAGTCCGTATCGATGCGTAGCTTGTGGCCGCCGATTCCACGATTTCATGTCCATGCACACAACGCCCAACTAGTGCGGCTAACCGCTAACTTGGGTACTAGACCCCATCCAACTACACCGCCGCCTCGACAATGACCGTCGTGACCTTGCCCCGCGCGTCCTGAAAGGTCACATAAAACATCGCAAGGGCGAGGTCCGCGCTGTCCAAGGTTTCTAAAATGACCCAGCGACTCAGCGCCGTAACATAGCAAGCGCAAGTGTGCCCATCGGCGTTCGAGATGCTCGCGACTTCCCAATCGACCTGCGCAAGTTTCTGTGCAGCAGTGAGCAGCACGCCCAGGCCGTCGCCGTAATCTTTCTCTTGGAGTTCCGAGCGCGAAACGCTCGTGAGGAGGTCGGTCATGAAGAAGTTCCTTTCAGACGAGAAAACCGGGCGGCGGAATTGCACCGCCGGGCGAGGTATGAGCACGCCCCGCACTTGCACCCGGTCCCTCGCTTTCATCATCCACAAGGGGCAGGGGCAACGAGCTAGCGGCCTATTCACCGCGTTCACCGCAGCGGCATGTGCTGCGACTGCTCCCGTTGCCCACCACCGTTTTTGCTGAACGCACGCGCACGGCAAACTTTAAATAATCGCCTTTCGAAGCTCGGGGTCGAGGTCCGAGGCGGATTGCTCGAGCGTCTCCTCAATTGTGGGCTGGCCGAAGCGCGGTATAGGCCGCAGTCCGCGCTTCTCGAGGTCGTTCGGGTCGGGCGGTGCGATCGCGCTGGCGTTCGCGCCGTATGACTTGGCGCTGAACCGGGGGTCGCTCTGGTGCAATGACGCCTTGCCGCGCCCGCTCGTGTCAAAATCTTCCGGCTCGGGCAAACTGTCATCCTCGGCGATCGCGCTCGCCTGCGCTTTGTGGTACGCCGTCATGTCGGCGTGCTCGTCCGCCGCACAGCGGTGAAAATCCACGTTGGCGTCGTCCGCGTCGATGGCCTCCAGGGCGGCGGCGTGATCCCGATGCATTTTGGCCAGCCGCCCGTGATGCTCGGCGGCCATTTTGTGCAAACTAATCAGCTGACTTTTCATTTTCCCAAATCCTTTCGTTTGATTTTTACAACTCCTCCAGCAATCCGTTCTTCTGCGCGTGACCGAGCAACTTCTTCAGGAACTCCGCTGACCGCGGGTCGCGCTTCCTCATGCGCGCGACGACCTGCCCCCAGTCGATTGGTTGGTCAGACGCCATTTTCGAAAGCCAGAACTTGGCTTTCTCCGTCCGCCGCTTCTCGAGCTGCCGCCGCTCCTCGGAGTCGTCGCGCAAGGACTCTCGTAGCGTTCGTTCGAACGCTTGCTGGCGCTCGAGTTGATCAGCACTTTCCTGAAGAAAATGCTCCGAGGCGACTACAGGATCATCGCAGGGCATCCGCTCCTCATGCTCGGGGTTGAAATCCGGCTCTTTTCGTTTGATGATTAGGCCCATAAACTTTTTTCTCACCTCCCTTTTTGAAGTCCGAAGATCTCCGCGCGGGCCGCCGCACGTTCTTGGTCCGCACGGCGAAGATGTTCGACCGCGGCGTGCAATCGTTCGCGCGCTTGCGCATGCGCATCGGCGTTAGCTTGGCTTTTTTCGTTGGCCCACGAATTCAACGTCACTCTGAATTGCTGGCGCGCCGCGTTGACCGCATCGTGAGCACGGCGCACGGCGGCCATCGCCAAATCAAGCCTGTTCACGCTGCGCCTCCCGCCACTCGGCCCAGACGTGCATGAGCAACTCGGGGTCGATCTTCCAGCCACGCTTGGCGATCTGATGCGGCCAGGTATGAGAACTGCGGTTGCGCAAGATGTGGAAGCCGAACAACTCCTTGTGGATTTGACGAGCGAGTGCGCCAGCGTCCGTCGGCTTCTCGTACTCGTCCCAGTACAACCAGCGGCAAAACTGGTCGCGCTGCTCGAAGGTCTCTTGGTTTTGGGGTTCTACTGCCGGAAGGTCCCCGATCATAAATCAGCCTCACTAAACAGAGGAGTGACTTCTAACCGGGTGTCGCTAACGACTAAGACATCGTAACACGCCCCGTTACTCCTGTCTACTGTTATCTCATCACCAAACATCCTCGGTCTCGTGCAGCCGCGTGGGGAGACGGTAGAACGCGAATTTGACGCGCCAGCGTGCCCGTACAGCGCGGGAATCGACGTTCTACGCCGACGCCGTCCTAGTACCTTCTCCGGTAAGCGCGTAATCGGGACTTAGGGCAACCGTGTTAGGCGACAGTTCCGATGCAATGGTGGGTTACCCGGGCTTGCCGATTCGGAGCATTGGTTGCTTCAACGGCGCCTGCATATTAAGGGAAATAATCTGCTCAACTCCTGCAATCATTTGCAATGTGGTCATTCCGCCGTGTCGGCAAGTCGCTTTGCCTCACTAAAGCGGGATTGGTAATGACCTTGCTGGCAGAATCGAGATACCCGTGCATGCTGTTTCCTGCCACTACGGCTAGGAGGAATTTGGAAAAATGCGAAAATCAATGTGCACCATCGCCTCAGTATTACTGACAATGTTCTTCACTCTCGCTCTACTTGTCGTCGCTGGCGTTCCGGTCAGGGCCGACGACATCAATCTGGCCAACCCCGGCTTTGAAACCGGCGACTTCACGGGTTGGACTGTCGTCGGCAACGCTGCCGTGGTTACTGCAGGATGGTGTGGGCCAATTCATTGTGTCAATCCAAACGAAGGAAACTATTTTGCCGTTGTGACGGCAGGTGGTGTCAGCGTTGACACGCTTGACGCAGCTTTGGGCGTGGATCTTCAGGCCGCTTATCCCGGTCAGACCCTGACCTACGGCTCGGCAATATACCAGGATGTCACCGTCAACGCCGGAGATCACCTGGTGTTTGCTTGGGACTACCTTGCGAACGACTACCTGCCATTCGAGGATCCATCCTTTGTGACTGCGATGATCCCGGGTAACGGCCAGGTCATTCTGTTGAGCAATATACCGGCGGTCGGCGACAACGGGACCACCGGTTGGCAGGTGTTTGACGAAGTTGCAAACTATACAACAACGTACAGAATCGGCTTCGTCGCATTCAACGGCCTTGACAATGGCTTGTCCTCACAACTGGCGGTAGACTCTCCAGGTGTCGTCGGCACTCCCGAGCCGAGCACTACCGTCCTTTCGCTCGCGGGGATCGTGGCGCTGCTTGTGATGCGTAAACGTATAGGTCAGGGCCTGCAACAGGCCAGTTGAACGCATCCCTCATTGTCATATCCGTACGCCGCTGAGCGCTTCGCTTTCAGCGTCGAACGACTTGTCACGTGCGCCGCAGGGTTCCCCTGATGGCACATCGTGCATTTTCCCCAATGAATTCCACTTGCCTGATTAGTCGTCAATCGGGCGGAACTCGGTAGCCCTCTATCCTCCGAACCGCCCGAAGCCCTTGAGCCGCCGTTCTTCCCTCGCCGCAAAGTACGCCGTGCGCGACGGACCAACGGCAATGACGGTGCTGATCGTCTCGACGTGTCCGCAACCGGCGCAGACCCACGTGTTCTTCGCCTCCCGCTGCGGGTGCATTGTTCCCTGGCACTGGCTGCACGGGCGCGTTTCGTCGGAAGGTGGCGTTTCGCTCGGGACGGGCGGGCGGTTCCGCAGCGCGAGCTCGTCGGGCAGATCGACCTTGCCCGTCTCGATCTGCTTGAAAACCTCTACGAGCCCGAGCACGCCGCCGCTGCTGGCCACCAAAGCGATCGCACCGCAAACGGCGTTCGCTACGTCGTCCTTTCCGCCAGGCGGATGGTCGACGACGTCCCGCCCCCGGCCCGTCACGCGCTCCAAGCTCGCGAGCTGGCTCACGAGCCGCCGATTGTCGAGCAACTCGACAGTGCCGCTCATCACGGCGGGAAGGAATTCCAGATAAATCTCGCTGCGGTTTTTCTCGCTCGGGCGGTAGTGGACGCCAAACTTATTGAACGTCTGCGCGCACCACTCGGCGCTGTAGCGATCGCCAAACACCTCGCCGACGCGGTACCGCTTCAGCGTCGCACAGAACTGCCTCGTAACCTCCTCGGGCGCGAACGGCGCAGCAACCTCAACGATGCAGTCGAGCACGGCGTAACCTTTTTCTTCATGCGCAATCGCCAGGACCATGGAATCGTTTGCGCCGCCCGACGGGTCGACAAACCCCTGATATGACACGCCGCCAAGCGGAGGGAGTTCTGTGCGTCCCCTGACGACGCGCTGCTCGATAGTCTCCACACTAAGAAAAGTCTCGATGTCGCTGCGAAACTCAGCACCGTATTCCGCCGATGCCGATGCGCTGTCACGCAGATAAGCGGCGGTGATCGTGGCGAGACTGACGGTTGGGTTCATTTCCCTGGTCGCGGCCTTCCAGACAAGCACGGGCGCGTTCGCCTTCGCGTAGTACTCGCGGAACATCTGATACAGCACGCCGCGCTTCGCGTAAGGGGAACTGATACCAAGCAACAAAGCCCCGGGAACCGTAGCCATCGCCGGACGCAGCGCGGCGACGATCTCCGTGTCAGGTTCGGCGCTGTCACCTGTGCTGAAGAACGCGATCTCGTCGAGGATCGCAGCAACGACCGTGTAACCACGGATGCTCCGAAACGAGGCCGTGTGCACCTCGATGCGGATGCGGTTGGTCAGCAGGATTTGTTCTTTCGTTCGCTGCTCCACCATGCGGCTGAGAATCGGAAGTTGGCTGAAGAAGGCGTCGATGTAGCTGAGCACAGTTCGCGCTTGACGCTTGTCGCTCGCGATCACCATCACTGTTCCAATTTCGCCAGGCGCGAGAATCTTGTCGTATTTGCGAAAGGCAGCAAGATAAACCGCCGTCGCGGCGGCGATTCTAGACTTGCCACTGCGACGGCCACAAATCAGAAAGGCTTCGTTCGCCTGCTCTCTCGGTACGTCGTCGCGGCCAGTGAACTGCTTGTACGCTGCGCGCGCGTCGTCGTCCATCGGCAGGGCGAAGAGCGCGGCGAGAAACGCACGCCAAGTCTTCCAAGTGTCGTGACCGAGCCAGTTCGTGCCGAACCACTGCCCGAAGAGCTTCTTGTCGGCCATCGCTTCGAGGATGTTTTTCATGATTTCTCCTCAACAGCTTCAACGGATTTTTGTTCCTCGTTCGCCTCGTCTGAGGCCAGATACTCTGCGAGCGTCGGAACTGGCTTCGGCCTCTTCGCCAGCCCGAGTTGCGCCATGTACTTCGCGAGCGAGTCCGCGAGGTGCTGGCGCTCGCGTACGACAGGGTAGAGGCTGCGCTTGCGCTTGTTCACCGGACTGCTCATCGTGAAGATGAACGCATCGAGCGATTCGAGGAGCAGATGCGTCCTGAGCGCGAGCCCGATGACGATATCCTGCTGCTTAGAGATCGCCTCCGGGCCGCCGAGATCGTTGACGAGGGCAGTGCGGAGCTCGTCGAGGGCTTGAGCGACGCGACTGCGGCCATCGAGCACGTACGATCCGAAGCGCATCAGCGCGCGTTTCGCGGCCCAGTAGCCGCTCTGTGTAGCTGTCCCGCGTGGTTTCTTACGCCTATTTGTAGTCATTTCGCCTGGTAGAGCAGCGGTTTTCGAGACCGCTGCGCGTTTCTAAGAGTAAGAAAATAAAGGGGAAGAGGACGGGTGTCCCCGAATTGTCCCCGTAAACCGACCGAAATTTAGAGTTTTGAGCGATACGGACGCTCGGGGAGGCGAGGGCGCGCGACCGAGGACCGGCCAACCGCCCCGCTGTTATCGCTGTTAACAGTGTTAGCGCTTTTATAGGAATATAAGAGACCCGCTCAGGGTAATTGAACACATACCTTCTGACACACGCTCCTCGCATAACAAAACCCCTGGGAGCTCTCCTATATTTCTTTAAAACTGTTAACAGTGCTAACAGTGAGAACATCAAGATCCCCTCTCTTCTTTTTCGTCCTTGAACTTCCTGGGCGGATCGTTCGGGAACTCCCCGTCCTCTAGTTCGCGTTGCGCCGACGCGCGGCTCAACTGCAAGACGTTTTTTACTCCCCCGCTACTTATGCGCACGTTGCGCGTGAATCGTTCGCTGCCGTCGTCCCTAATCAGCACGCCGAGCTTGTCGAGGCTTTTTCGCAGGTCGCGGTCGAGAATGTTGAACGGTTCCCCTGCGCGTGCGCAGAATTCCACGACGGTCTTGTGCGCGACTTCTGGCAGCAGATAGATGTATTGAAAGTCCTGCCACCCTACGATGGGGGCTTCGGGGAAGATGTCGCTGTCTTTGTGCGCCATGATCGCCTGTCCCGCGGCGAGCGCCGCGGCGAGCACGCGCAGGTAGCGGCGCGCGGGATTTTCCTCCGCCACTCGCTTCGCGTGCTCCTTTACTGTTTCGGCGAGTGCGTCGTCGACGCGTTTCCTGAGTTCTACGGCCTTCTCATTGTTCAGCGCGCCGCATTCAATTGCGTAGCGGACCGCCATCTCTGCCCCGATCTTCACGGAGGCGATCGTCTCCGGCACGCGCAGGTGGCTGCCCTTCTCTGTTAGTTTCGCGCGTTCGCTTTCTAGTAACTTCGCGAGTTCTGTTTTCAACGTGTCGATTTGCGGCGCGAGCCATTCGATGTAACCCCTCATCGCGTACCTCAGATACCCGGTTCTTTTCTGCGCAGCGCTGAGCTTCTCTAGATCCACTGCGTCCCGGTCCGGTTCGATGACGATCGTTCGTGCGGTGAGCGATTCGCGCAGCGGGCGCCCTTCTCCGGTGGAGATGATCAGGCCGCGTGGAGGGTTTCCGGCGCGTTCCGTCAGGTCCGCTCTGAGCCTTGCACGTCCCGTCAGATTTCCTTGGGCGCGAATTAGGCGAGCCGCTTTTTCCTCCAGTTCGCGCGCGTCCTTCGAAGTCGCCGGGACGTACTCGTCGATGACGAGCGGCACGTCCTGCATGATGAACGCGCGTTTTTCCAGCGCGTTTGCCGTCGACGACCAGTTCGCCGGGACGCGCGTCAGGTTGAAGTCGCCGAAGTGGCAAAGGAATAGCGCGGCTAACGTCGTCTTCAGATTGCCCGTTGAGGCGCTCGACCAGATAGAGAAGTTCAAGGGTAGCAGTGACGCGAGCGGCGCGCGGTACATCCCCGCCCACAGGGGAACCGTGACCGCGTCAGGCGCGACGTCGAGCAAGGCGAGCGAATCGCGCATCGCTTCGGCGGGGGTCGTGATGCCGGCGCCGCCGTCGTCGGGGAACTTGTACCACGAGAGTTCCGGTGGGCCGAGGTCGACCTGCGCGACACCGTTAAGCGCGCCTCCTGCGTGGAGAAAGGCCCATCCGGTTTCGAGCTTCACCCACCCGGTGTGCGTATAGACATGCTCGAAAGACGGGTCGCTGGAAAGAAATTCTATGCCTGCGCGCAGTCTGTCTTTCAAGCCGAGGCCGGGGCGCAAGCTTGCTCCGTATACGGTCCACTCCTTAGCGACCCAAGCCATCGTCGGAAATTCAGTCGCGAGCACGCGCACTTCCGGAAGTTTCCTGCCGTTCCAGAGCGTGCCGTTTACGACGTGCGCGTGGACCGTCGTGACGCCGTCGTCTAAGACCACTTGCTTGACAATCGTCGCGCTAAAGTTAGCGAGCGGTTCGAGCGTTCGAACCCACTCCTTTTCTTCTCCGCGGCCTTTCTGCTCCCAGTGAACGGCGCACAGCTCGCCTTTTTCGACGATGAAGCGTTCGCCGCGGTGGTCAGATTCCGGCCTTTCGAGACAGAGCCACTTAGCAACCGTCTCGACGATAAGCTTGCCGTTGTCGCCGAGCAGCTCGATGAGTTTCGGGAATCCGAACGCTTCCGCGTCGCCCTCGACGCGGTGGTAGCAGTTTGTCACGTTGGCGCTGACTTCCTTGTAATCGTCCGGGTCGGCAATCTTGATGACCGCCTTGACGAATTCACGCGTCTCTTCCTCCGGCCACTTCGCGCGTGCGAGCATGCCGATCAGCGCAAGGCGGCCGGAAACTCGCGCATTCCAGTAGCGGACGAGCAGCCCGGCGGCGGCGACCTTGCTCGCCCAGCGGAGCAGGTCGGAATAAGTCGTTGTGCCGAAGCTGCCCTTCTTCGTCCATTCGTAGATCTCGTCCGTGTCCGCGTGCCTCGAAGGCGGCACGATCGTCTGGCATCCCTTGCCGCGCAATTCGACGATCATCTTTTTGCCTTCATCTTTTTTGCGGAGCGGATCTTGAAATTTCGTCGTGTCGCATTCGTCTGGAAGCTCGAAGAAATAATGTGAGTTTGGATTCGATTTGTGGCCTGCGATGCGCTGCGTCTTCGGGCCGGAGATCAGTGTCGAGACGGCCAGCGCTTCCGGGCAGTCGAGGTCCACGTCGGCGATAGGACGCGGAGTGATGCCGAGCAACCAGCCGATGTTGCTGCCGTTGCTGAAATGTTCCGGCACGGTCTCGAGCGTCACGCGGAGGTTCGGCCAGTCCCGCATCGGCGGGCGCTTCGTGCCTACCTTGACAGGCACCGGATAGATGTCGAGCGCCAGCGTCTCGCGCGCGGCGTCGATGATGGCGGCGCTCATCCCTGCACCGGTCGTGCGGCAAATTTCTTCAAAATTGGCATTGCAGCTCCGAACTCACCTTCCACCGCGCCGACCGGGGACACGGGGGAGGGAATGAAATTTTCCGCCCTAGTGAATCCTCGTGCCGCCGGACGCATCCAGAACTGACCGCTCGGAATCTTCGATCTTCTTTTTCCAGGCCAGGTACTCGCGCCACGCTTTGACGAGCACGTCGCGAGGCCAGCAAGCACGCCTCATATAGGCGAAGACAGATTTGTCGTCCCAAGGGGCGTCGTCCCGGAAAATGAAGTCCCAACAGCAGAAGCCGACTTCATCGTCGGCGGCGAGTGCCAAGTGGCTTCCCTCTTCCTGACTGCGGCCCTTGAAGTACTTGCGGTACGCTTCGGCCATCCTTTTGCCGTACCACACGCGGAAACAGTTGGGTTCGCGGTATAGCCGATTCATGTTGTCCTCCAAATAAAAACGGTCATCGAATCCTTCTTTCCGCTCTCGTGGCCCACGCCTTCCATGCGGCCTCGGTCACGTAAAATTTTTTCCCGAGCTTGATGTGGGGGACACGGCCGGCAGCGATCTCGCCGCGAACGGTCGAAATCGTCGCCCCCTTGAAGCCCTTCGAGCGCAGGTGCTCGACCGAGCCGTGGACGTCGAAGACGTGGAGGTCGTCAGCCACGGCGGCCCTCACCCGGCCGAGAGCTCGCGCCTGGTCCTGCCATGGCGGCGCGGCGCGCGCAGGTAGCCCAGAAAGCTCTCCCGGTTGATCGCGTAGGCGTTCGCCCACTTCCGGTACGCCACGCGCCCGTTGACCAACATGGCGTAGATGCCCTGGCGCGTCATTCCGGACACCTCCATCGCCTGCCGCACGGTGATCTCGTCTTTCGTGGGCGCGGCGCTCTTGTTTGTCCTCATCGCTCGTTCTCCTGCCCGCGCGGGCACCTGTTCGCCTCGCGCCTAAAAAGATAGTAGTAGTAGTTTTTGAAAAAGTCGTTTATAATAACGTCCTAAGTTGATAGTTATAAGTGAGGGCGACGGTCATGGCCGTAAAGGTGAAGAAGCTCACGATAGAGCGGCTCGCAAAGGCGGCTCCGGCGATTAACCAGCTCTACGCGCAGCAAGAGAAGAAGAAGCGCCGCGAGACGATGAACCAGCAGTTCGAGCGTGTCCTGACCGACCTCAAGCGCGTGCTGCGGGATCTGACGGACGAGCGCAACAACGTCGCGCTCGTCTTGAAGGACCTCGACCGCGAGCGCGAAGAGCGGAAGAAGAAGATCAAGGCCGGGCTGGCACGAGCGAAGAAGCGCGGCGTGAAGCTCGGCGGGGCGCGCCGAACGTCGAACGTCGACGCGAAGACCGTGGTCGCGCTCAGGAAGCGCGGGATGACCCAGCAGGAGATCGCCGAGATTCTCAATGTCTCGCAGCCGCTGGTGAGCAAGATTCTAGCGAGCGGGAGGAAGCCATGAGAGAACGGGGCACGGGGAGTCTCAAGCTGAGGGGTTGCATTTGGTGGGCGAAGTATTACCACCACGGGAAGGCCGTCGAGATTTCCTGTAAGACCGAGGACGAGAAGAAGGCCGCGAAGGTCCTGAGGCGCAAGCTCGCCGAGGTCGAAACGGGAACGCACGGTGACGCGCGGAACCTCCGGTACGAAGACCTCAGGTCATCCTACTTTCTCGACTACAGCACGAACGGGCGGCGGTCGCTGAAGAAGGACGAGGAAGGGAATCCGTACTCGGACGCCGTGCGGAGACTAGACGACTACTTCACGGGGTTCAAGGCGTCGGAGATCGACACCGCGCAGATCAAGCGCTTCGCGCGGGAGCAGCAGGAACGAGGGCTCGCCAACGGGTCTATCAACAGAAGCGTGAGCGCGCTCAGGCGCATGTTCAATCTGGCGCGGAAAGAAGGGAAGCTCCGGTTCGCGCCGTACTTCCCGATGCTGCGCGAGAACCCGCCGCGAAAGGGCTTCTTCGAGAAAGCCGACTACGAGGCGCTCTTCCGCGCGTTCCCGGACTACGCGCGCGTGCCCCTCGCGCTCGGATACTTCACCGGAATGCGGAAGGCCGAGGCGCTCGGCCTGCGTTGGGACCAGGTCGATTTTCTGCACGGCACAATAACGCTGCACGCCGGGGAAACAAAGAACGGCGAGGGCCGGACGATCCCGATCGTGCCGCAGCTCGCCGCGCTGCTCCGCGAGCGTCACGCGAAGCGCCAGGCGTCTTGCCCGTACGTCTGCTATCGGTTGGACAAGCGCGGCCATGCTGTTAGAATTATGGGATTGCGCAAGGTCTGGGAGTCGTGCTGTGTGAAGCTCGGGCTCGGCGCGTTCGTCGCGCAGACTGATCCGGCGACCGGCGAGCCCGTCTGCGGGAAGCCGCGCTCGGACCGGCGGAACGCGAAGCCGAAGGTGAAGATGACGTACGTCGGAAAGATTTTCCACGACCTGCGGAGGAGCGCGGTACGAAACATGGTGAACGGCGGAGTCCCGGAGAAAGTGGCCATGACGATCAGCGGGCACAAGACGAGAAGCGTGTTCGACCGCTACAACATCGTCTCGGAAGCCGAGCTCGAACTCGCCGGGCGGAAGATCGCCGAGCACTACGAGCGCGAGAAAGTCGGGGACAATTCGGGGACAATCGCAGCAATTCCCGAAGCTCAGCGTCTTCCAGTCTTTTGATTCTAAAGTCTTTAGGGGCGTAGCTCAGTGGTAGAGCAGCGGCCTTTTAAGCCGAAGGTCGTGGGTTCGATCCCCACCGCCCCTACCAAAACCACTCAATTACAACGGCTTATCGCTGCATTTAACAACAATAAGCCGTTTAACAACAATTGAGCGATTCTCACCGCATATTACGCAAGCCTTGCAGCGCGATTCTGAACCGCGTCACGCTGCTGACTGCCCACCACGTGTCCGTAGATTCCCAGCGTTATCCTTGGGTCACTGTGGCGCAGCTGCCGCTGCACAACGGCTGGTGTTGCACCGTCTGCAAGCAGCGCGCTGGCTGCACCGTGACGCATGGAATGGAACCCACCACGGGGAATGCCCAGCTTCTCCAATAGCGGGTGAAGCTGCTTTTCACGTAGTTTGTTCGCTGACAACGGACGCCCCTTGCGATTGACGAACAGAAGATCACTCTTGCCTTCATGCTTCTGAAGGTGAGTGCGCAGCCGGGCTTCAACCTGTGACGGTAGCGGCAGGTCTGCACTGCTTGCCTGAGACTTCACGGCCTGAACATCGCGGGTGGCAGCGTCAACGCTCTGGCGCACCCTGACGATCTTGCGGTTGAAGTCTACGTCACTGACGCGAAGTGCCAGAGTCTCACCGATGCGCAAGCCCAGCACCGCCGTCACCGCAAGAATGGTGCTGAGTGGTTCTGGCGCATTGGCAATCATCTTCTGCATCTCTTCGTCAGTGAAGCAGCGTTGCTCTTTCCTCACTCCTTCGCGTGGCATGGTGATTTCTGCCAGTGCCCAACTGCCACAGGCGTATTCCCATGACTTTGCTGTGCGAAGAAGGGAAGACAGAGTCATTAAAACGTTCTCCACCGTCTTCCGTGAACGTCCACCGCTGGCCAGATAAGCCACAAAAGCTTGAACAGCCTTCGTGTTGATTTCGGTCAGCGGTAGATCACCCAGCTTCGGCAGAATGTGCGCACGCAGATGTGATTCCATTGTCCGTGCTGTGCTGCCCTTCAAGTTCACCGCCACGCTGGTTCGCCACTCCTGCACGAACTGCTCAAGAGTCTTCCCAGTCTTTGGCGGTAACTTTGCAACATTATTCACACGATCTAAGTACGGCTGGAATCGCTTCCAAGCTGCACGTTCTGACAAGCTGCTGACCGGGCCAAGAACCACGCACCGCTGTACCCGTTTGAATGTCCCATTGGCTAGCAGAACATCCTCACGATAAACGCCACAGCGCACTGGAATCTTGCCCCGCACGATCATCGTTCCTTTCTGAAATCTTCTTCTCAAGGCTACCCTTCCTGCCTGCACGGGCAGTGGCGTAGCGGCTGAGACTGTAGCACCATCCGTCCCTGATACCAATGTGACGGCTGTTCCGGTACTAAGTTGCCCTGTTGAACTCTCATGATCTGGAACGCCGGGCAGCGCGTTGCAGACCCCACTCTGACTGTCTTCCACCATGTCCTCTCTTAAATGAAAAAGGCTGCCCGATGTGAGCAGCCCTCTGATTCTTGAAAACCTAAGTTTTTTCGTCAGTCTTCGTCAAACCGTGACGGTTGCGAAGCAGGGTCTGGGTGTATAAAGCCCCTTCCCCTCTCGCGTTTGATTGCTGCGTCTAAGTCATCCAACTGTTCTTTTTCCCAAGCATATTCCTTTGAAGTAGGGTTTAGCTTTGCGAGCCGCTCTGCCACAAGATCACGCTTCTTCTTTAGTTCACTCAGAATCGAATCATGGTTTCCGGCCATCCTTACCTCCTTGTCCTGTAACTAAGCAGGGGAATTGGTCAAAGGGCTTGACCGTTACGGAAGCTCAGCTTGTCTGCCTCGAACAACAGTGCGTAGGCCAGCTTTCTTGCATCCAGTACATTCAGATAGACCAATCTTGAAGCTTTACCTTTTCCAACCCGCATCTTGATGTGTTGGTCAAGGTCTGAATCTTCCAGAGCAGCGCACCGGATGCCGTAATCAACAATTTTTTGCGATTTCATGTTTGCCTCAGGTTTCTCATCCGTTTTCATACTCTTTCACAGCTTCTTGCAGCAGTTCGGTGAATAGCTCCTTGTTGTCTTCAAAATCTTTCGGCGTCACCGTGACCCGCAAGTCTTCGTCTTTCACATCGGATTCAAGGCCAGCATCTTGTAACTTCTTCAGCCAAGGCTCCGGCGCATTGAGAGCAGCAAAAATCAACTGAAGGAAAGATTTTCTTGGCCTAAAGAAAACGAAGTTACCGGGGCGAATGCCGTCATTCAATCCGATGAAATACCTGTTATACGTTGGCTGGCGTTTGACGGTCGCTACTTGGTTGATTATGGCGATGCACTTATCAGCAAGCTCCACTATGGCCGCACTAGCTCTGGTAGTCCAGAACTGGCGGTCTGTGGCCGCCTTCTCTTTCTGATCGGCTGTTTCATCTTTACGAAGTACCCTGCTGTCCAGCACCTTGACAAAGTTCAACACCAGCTTGCCGTCCACCATCAGACCGTTTACTTGTATCGCCACGAACGGCACAGTTCCGCTGAACAGACTGATGACGTTTAAGAAACGGGCAGCCACGCTCTCTGCGATCAGAACTGCGCAATGTTCATAGCCGGGCCACTTCCTGCGTTCGATGTCCCAGTATTCCACCGTTCTGATCAGATGACTCTCATCGGTGGGGCCAAGCATCAATTCAACTTCATATCGTTTGTCGCCGGAATCGTCTTCTAGAAGCAGGTCAAGCCTACCTGCCTTCTCTTGACGCCGCTGACGCTCTATTACGGTCGCATCACCCAGCCTCAGCATTG
>Ga0335069_10006264_pt1 | contig 17320 bp, 15 predicted proteins | sample Lox_Sample_11_FD_206714 | JGI IMG/M metagenome (GOLD analysis project Ga0335069, IMG submission 206714) | Soil microbial communities from Loxahatchee National Wildlife Refuge, Florida, United States - Lox_Sample_1.1 | ecosystem: Environmental > Terrestrial > Soil > Wetlands | place: USA... | reverse complement strand
ATCCTGGCGCGCCTGCGTGATCTTCGAGCCTCGTGGTACGCACGCAAGTTCCGGTCCGCGGCCGAAGCTTCCTAGTCAACAGATGCCTGGAATCGTTGGTTTAATCACGAGAATGCCGCGTCCGGCGGCGGAAGCCCAACTGCTGGCGATGATCGAGTCGATGCGTCATGAGCCGTCGTACAGGACAGGCACGTGGATCCACGAGGGCATGGGCATCTATCTCGGATGGGCAGAACGAAGCGGGTCGGGCAACATGCCGCTTCGCAATGAGAAGGGCGATGTGATCCTGTGTTTTTCCGGCGAGGATTTCTCTGAACCAGCGGAGGATCAACTCAAAGGGCAGGGAAACTCCGTGGGCAAGGACTCTTCATACCTGGTCCGCATGTACGAGGGTGATCCGACGTTTCCTGCCAGTTTGAATGGGCGGTTCCATGGATTCGCCTGTAATGAGAGAAATCAGACGGCCCTGCTGTTCAACGATCGCTATGGGATGCATCGGATCTACTACCATGAGGCCAAGGAAGCGTTCTATTTTGCGGCGGAAGCCAAGGCAATTCTGAAGGTTCGTCCGGAACTCCGCAGAGCCGATGCCCGGGGATTAGGCGAATACATTTCGTGTGGATGCGTACTTGAGAATCGCACGCTGTTCCCGAATGTCCATGTGTTGCCGCCGGGTTCGGCCTGGGTCTTCCGGAATGGCACCCTGAGCAGCAAAGGCAGCTACTTCCGCCCACAAGAATGGGAAGGTCAGGAGTTGCTCGAGTTGGATGCCTATTACGAGCAACTGCGGGACGTTTTCGCCCGGACTCTGCCGCGCTACTTTCGCGGAAAAGAGACGATTGGGATGTCGCTGACGGGGGGACTCGACAGCCGGATGATTCTCGCCTGGCAGAAGCCCGCTCCGGGGAGCCTCCCGTGCTATTCGTTCGGAAGCATGTTCCGGGATTGTCAGGACGTCGTTCTCGCCCGGCGAGTTGCGAAGGCTTGCGGCCAGAGCCATCGCGTGATTCCGGTTGGAAAAGAATTTCTGTCGAACTTCGGCCGCTACGCCGAACGCTCGGTGTATCTCACGGATGGTTGCCTGAACGTCAGCCACTCCGCCGATCTTTATGTGAACGAGCGGGCAGCGCAGATCGCGCCTGTCCGGATGACGGGGAATTACGGCGGCGAGGTTTTGCGAAGGGTAAGAGCATTCAAGCCGGTGAGGCCAGCGAACAGTTTGTTTGCCGACGAAGTGATGCAGCAGGTCACGATTGCCGAATCGACTTATACCGGACTATTGCGGTCGCATCCTCTATCGTTCGCCGTATTTCAGCAGGCACCCTGGCATCATTACGGGCTTCTGTCACTCGAGCAGACGCAGGTTTCCATGCGCACACCGTTCCTGGATAACGATCTGGTACGGACGGTGTACCGGGCGCCGGACATTGCCTGTACGAATAGCGACATTTCGCGCCGCATTATCGCCGATGGTGATACCGGTCTTACGCGGATCCGCACGGACCGCGGTCCGATCTCCGGTTTGAATGGGTGGCGGGCAAGCGGGATCCGCGGACTTATCGACTTCACCATCAAGGCGGAATATGCCTACGACTACGGCATGCCGCAATGGGTAGCGCGCGTCGATCGTGTCCTGTCGCCGTTTCATCTCGAGCGCCTGTTCCTCGGACGCCACAAGTTCTATCACTACCGCGTATGGTACCGGGATACGCTCGCGGAGTACTTGCGCAGCATGCTGCTCGACTCGCGGACACTTTCGCGGCCCTACCTGCAAGGTCAGACCGTCAGAGACATGGTCAACGGTCATCTCAAAGGCGACCGTAACTATACGAGTGAGATCCACACGGTACTGACGCTGGAACTCATATCTCGGCTGTTCCTGGATTCGCAATGAAGCCGATGACTGCCAGTCCATCGTTTCCTGAATCGCGCGGCATCCAGATTGCGAGCGAACGAGATGCGAGGCCGGCTGCGATTTCCGCCGCGCCAGAAGCGCCCGTGGCTGCTCGTAAAGTGCCTCGCAATCCGGCACTCGATTTCACGAAGGGCGCGCTGGTGGTGATCATGGTTCTCTACCACTGGCTCAACTATTTTGTTGCGGTGGGAGGGTTCGGTTACCGCTATCTCAGATTCCTCACTCCGTCGTTCATTTTTATTACCGGATTCTTTGTCTCCCACGTATATCTAGCGAAATATGACATTGCGGACAGACGACTCCCGAGAAGGCTCCTGGAGCGCGGTCTCAAGCTGGTTGCCATATTCTTCGCTCTCAACCTTGCAATCGCCTTACTGGTGCGGGGCGGAATGGCGTCGCTGATTGGCGACTGGGCGGCGTATCTCACAGGAAAGGCCGGTGACAGCCGAGCAGCATTTTCGGTGTTGCTGCCGATCGGTTATCTGCTCATCCTCTCGGCGGGACTGGTGGTCCTGTCGCGACTGTTTGGGAAGGCACTGCAAGTTGGTAGCATTGTTCTTCTCGTGGCGGCGCTGATCCTGAGCATGATTGGCCAGAGCAACGCGTATCTGGAACTCGTCGCGATCGGCATGCTGGGAATTTGCGTTGGATACTTACCGATCGAGCGCACGAACGGGGTCGTCCGGCATCCATTCTGGCTGGGATTGGCGTATGCCGGATACCTGGCTGCCATCACGGTGTGGAACGAACAGTTCTTTCTGCAGGTGGCAGGAGTCTGTTTGAGCGTGGCCATCATCTACGCTCTGGGCATGCAAAGTGACGAGCCGGGAAGGGTTCGAAAGGCCATCCTTCTTCTCGGGCAGTATTCCTTGCTGGGCTATATTGCGCAGATCGTGGTTCTCCAAGTATTGCGGCGCGGGTTACGACTGGTCGATCCGATTCAGGTGAGAGCCGCGCTCGGACTTGTATTGGGGATGGCTCTTACCTTGCTTGCCGTTGGCCTGGTCGACCGTGGCCGGCGCAGCTTCAGAATCGTGAACAAAGTGTATTCCGCAGTATTTGCGTGAGGACGAGACAGATCCACCATGCCACTGATTGCCACAGGCGCGTGCGTCATCCTGATCCTCGCACTGTTCTGGCTGGATCGGGAGCGGAGAGTGCGGACTTCGGCAGCGCTGCTGATCCCGATGGCGTGGCTGCTGATTGCAGGATCCCGCAACATCAGCGAGTGGCTGAACCTGAGTGGACCTTCCGACGCCGTCGACCGGTATATGGAAGGAAATCCGGTCGACCGCAACATCCTTTCGCTGCTGATGCTGGCAGGACTGGTTGTTCTGTATCAGAGGCGGAGCCGTGTCGTCGCACTTCTGAAGGCGAATCTTCCGGTCGTATCCTTCTTCCTTTATGCCGGACTGAGTGTCGTGTGGTCGGACTTCCCGTTGGTGGGGGGAAAGCGGTGGTTCCGCGGCCTCGGCGACGTCATTATGGTGCTGGTCATTCTCTCTGAGGTAGAGTGGCCGGCGGCGCTACGCTGGGTATTCACGCGAATTGCCTTTATCTTCATTCCAACTTCCATTCTCTTCATCCGATACTATCCGGACCTGGGCCGCGCCTACGGAATCGACGGCAGCGTGTACTGGACAGGCGTCGCGAGCGGAAAGAATTCGCTCGGCATGATCTGCCTTATTTTTGGCATGGCGTGTGTGTGGAGCCTGATCGAGTTTTACCGCACCTGCCGGGGCAGCGAGCGGCGGCAAAGACTGTTCGCGCATGGCCTCGTAGTTGCCATGGCGGTCTATCTCTTTTGGATTGCGGACTCGAAAACTTCGCTGGCGTGTTTCGTGCTGGTGGGCGCGGTCATGGCTCTGACTGCGATCAGCACATGGGCACGAAAACCCGCCGTTGTAAGAACGATGATGCTCTCGGTTGCTGTGTGCTGTTTCTCCGTGCTGTTTCTGGGCATCGGGAGCGGCGCGCTGACGGCGATCGGGCGTAATTCGACTCTGACCGGGCGCACCGATGTATGGAAACTGGTGTTGCGTTTCGTCGAGAATCCGGTATTCGGCGCGGGGTATGAGAGTTTTTGGATGGGGAAACGCCTGGAACGGATCGTAGACATCAATGGCGGCATCAACCAGGCGCACAACGGCTACATCGAGATCTACCTGAACCTGGGAGTGATCGGGGTGAGCTTGCTGGGGCTGATTATTGTGACCGGATTCAGAAAAGTGGTCCGCGGTTTTCAACAGGATCCCGAGGCGTGCAGGATCCGGATGGCATATTTCCTGGTGGCGGTTGTGTACAACTTTACCGAAGGCGCTTTCAAGATGATGTCGCCGGTGTGGATCTCGTTCTTGTTGGGCATGATGGCCCCTGCGCGCCTGCACCTGCGCAATCGGAAGGTCACAGTGACTCCGCCCGCGGCGGCCATTGATCACTACGAAACAGAACTGCCTCTGGCACACCCCGCTCGTTAACCCATGCCTGAACTGCGGTTTGACCATCCCCATTTCGGTACCGGCGGCGAGATGCGTCGCGTGCCGGAGACGCTCGAAATGATTCCGCGGCGCATCATCCAGACAGGGCCGCCAAAGCTTTCACTGCTGCTGCAGTCGGCGATTCAGAATGTAAAGCTGCTTCACCCGACATTCGAATATGCTTTCTTCGACGATGCCCGCGTAGATTCCTTTATCGAGGAATATTTCCCGGAGCATCGTAGGGTCTACGAGTCATTTCGCTTCCGGATCCAGAAATACGACTTCTTTCGATATCTCGCGGTCTATCAGTTGGGCGGATTTTATCTCGATCTGGACATCTTCCTAGCGAAGAACCTGACGCCGCTTCTGAACTCGCGATGCGTATTTCCATTTGAAGAACTGACGCACGGCAAGCACCTGTGGGAAAAGTTCGGCATGGACTGGCATCTCGGGAACTACGCGTTTGGGGCGGTGCCGAAGCATCCGTTCCTGGCGGCGGTTATCGAGAACTGCCTGCGCGCGAAGAATGACCCGGCATGGGTTGCGCCGATGTTACGAGGAATCCCCAAGTTGTTTCACGATCAGTTCTACATCCTGAACACAACCGGCCCGGGGCTGATTTCGAGAACGTACGCGGAGAATCCGGACCTCGCGAACGACCTGAATGTGCTGTTCCCGGAGGATGTCCGCGAGCGCGAGGGCTGGCACAAGTTCGGAGACTTCGGAGTTCACCACATGGCGGGATCGTGGCGAGCACGCCAGAGTTTCCTGGTATTTCGCCTGTTCCGAATTTGGGATTCGTGGACATTGAAGCGAGTGCTCGATAACGCGAGCAAGCGGGGCAAGACGCGAACCATGCACGGCCGCCCGATGAACGCCCGATGACCGTGTTTCCTGCCGAAGCCTGAAACATCGTCCCTATGGAAAAAACGCTGACATTTCATCCACGCGAATACCGCAATGCGCTAGGCCGGTTCGCCACCGGTGTGACGGTGGTGACGACGCAATATGGAGATCGAGTTCACGGCATGACGGCCAACGCTTTCGTTTCGGTATCGCTCGATCCGCCGCTGGTGCTGGTTTCCGTTGATAACCGTTCGCACATGAATCAGATCCTGCCATTGGCGGGGCGGTACGGCGTCAGCATTTTGGGCGAAGACCAGGAGGCCCTCAGTAATCACTTCGCCGGACGAAGCAACAACGGCCTGACGGTCGATTTCATCACGCAGCACGAAATGCCACTACTGCCAGGAGCGGTCGCCCATTTCGTCGTAGAAGTGATCGATATTCATCCTGCCGGAGATCACACCCTGTACATCGGCCGTGTGGAATTCTTCGAATGGCACGACGGCAAGCCCCTGGTGTTCTTCGGAGGCTGCTACGAACAGATTCGGATGGAGAACGTAACCTCGCATTCTAGCCGGGGCCTACGCGTCACAAGCCTCGGATGCGAAAGACAACAATGACCCAACTTACATACAGCCCTAATGATGTCCTGATGAGTTCACGAGAGAGTACGTCAGATTCAACGGCAAGAGCGGGCACGAACGCTGTGCCCGGTTTTCTGAAATATATCTTGATTACTCCGGCCCGGAACGAAGAATCCTTTATTCGCCTCACACTCGATTCTGTCGCGCAGCAAACTGTCAAGCCTGTCAAATGGGTGATTGTGAGTGACGGGTCGACAGACCGGACGGATGAGATCGTAAAGGAATATGCGTCATGCTACGAATGGATCGAACTGGTCAGAATGCCCGAGCGCACCGAACGGCATTTCGCCGGGAAGGTCGGTTGCTTTAACGCCGGATACGAGCGCGCGAAGCACCTCGACCACGACATCGTTGGCAGCCTCGACGCAGACATTTCATTCGAGACGGGGTATTTCGAATTTCTGCTGACGAAGTTCGCGGAGGACCCATCGCTGGGAGTTGGAGGGACACCGTTTCTCGAGGATGGACAGACTTACGACTATCGGTACAGCAGCATTGAGCACGTGTCCGGGGCGTGCCAGTTGTTCCGCCGTGCCTGCTTCGAGGAAATCGGAGGCTATGTTCCGCTAAAGGGTGGCGGTATCGACGTTGTCGCAGTTCTGACGGCAAGACTCAAAGGATGGCATACGCGGACGTTCACGGAGATGACCAGCCGGCACAACCGGCCTATGGGTCTGGGGAACAGCAAGAGCAAGGCAGCTGCAGACTTCAAACTTGGTCAACGTGCCTACCGGATGGGCTGGGATCCAGTCTGGCAAATCTTCCGGTCGGTTTATCAGATGACGCGAAAGCCATACGTGATGGGTGGCGGCGCCCTCCTGCTGGGGTATGTGTGGGCAATGATTCGGCACGAAGAACGCCCGGTATCGAAAGAATTGATCGCGTTCCAAAGAAAAGATCAGATGAAACGGCTCAAAGCGGCTTTGGCCATCTGGAAAAAGAGACAGTAGCAGGCGTTGGAACGTATCCGGGTTGAGGCGATTTCGCGATATGAAGACGCAGAATGTTCACACGATAGTTTTGGGCGCCGGTCCAGCAGGACTGGCGGCTGGATATACACTCGCCAAGGCAGGTTGTGCGCCCGTTGTCCTGGAAAAAAGCAAGGTTGCGGGCGGGCTCATGCGTTCCATTCAACGCGGCGGTTTCTCGGTAGACGTGGGCCGCAAGGAACTCTACAACCGCTTGGCCAAAGTTGACGCACTGTGGGCGGACTTGTTGGGAAACGATTACCGCGCGTATCCGCATCGCGGTGGCATCCTCTACGACGGCCATATCATCGACATCTCGCCGGCATTCCGTGGTTTTCGCCGTGGCATGCCCTGGCCAATGTTCATTGGGTGTAGCTGGGATCTAGTCGCGGCGAGGATGCAATCGAACGGCAAGCCTGCAAAGAACCTGGAAGAGTACTTCTATCAGAAGCGGGGCCGCCGGCTGACCCGGATCGTTTCGCAGGGATTCCAGGAGAAGTTGTCGGGGATAAAGTGGGCGGATGTCGTTCTCCCGGAGAGCTACTCCGACGAACGGGATGCCAGTTTCGCGGCGACGATGAAAGGTCTGTTGACCCGGGTCTTGTCGAAGCGGGAGGTCAACACATTCCAGGGTGTGTGGAAGCATCCTGCGAAGGGCACTGGCCAGATCTGCTCCGCGCTGGAACAGGGAACTGTCAAGCATGGCGGCCGGTTTGGATTTGACGCCAACCTCACGGAGATCGACGCAGCGGATGGAATGGTGACGGCGATTCGCGCCGAAATCGGGGGAGAGACGATTGAGTACCGGCCGCAACACGTAATTTCGAGCATCCCCATACAGTTTCTTCTGAAGTACCTGCTCAAAGCGAGATTCGATTCGCTGGATGAAAGCCTGAAGGCTCCAGCGTCTTCGAAGAAAACGATTGTGCTTGTCTATCTGTTTCTGAACGAAGAGCCGCACTTTCCCCATGCCTGGCTCAATGTGACATGTCAGAAAACAAGGATCGGAAGAATTACAAACTACTCTGCGACGAATGGCGAGATGGTTCCGAAAGGCAAGTCGTGCTTGTGCATCGAGTTCTACTGCAACGCCGGCGACAGCCTCCTGGAACTGGATAACAAGGGATTCGTCGAACTAGCGCTTTCGGAATGCACGAAATATAAGTTGCTCGATCGCAGCTGTCATTTTGACGATCTCGTATTGCGCCTGCCCGGAGCCGATGCCTCGCAGAACCGGCACAACTGGATGAGCAACATGAGGAAAGGGCTGCTGGAAGTTTTGGCGCCTTACAAGAACCTCTACTATGCCAGCCGGACGGATCTCGACATAGCGACCCTGGCGGGAATGGAAGCGGCGGAAGCGATACTTTCCGGAGATCGGACCACGTTCGACCGGCACATTGACCCAACCCAGCTCGAAATCCGCAGCGTCAAGAAAGCCTTTGAGTTCAAAAACCCACTGGAGCAGGAACTGTAACCGGCACGCCCGGATCGGGTTTTGCGATCTCAAGCGTACCCACCTTAAATACTTCTGACCGATCAAGGATGACGACGAATTCACAACCTCTGGTCAGCGTGGTGACGCCCGTGTACAACGAGGCCACCTACCTGGCGCAGTGTATCGAGAGCGTCCTTGCCCAAACCTACCAGAATTGGGACTACACGATCGTCGACAATCAGAGCACGGATGGGACGGGTGAAGTGGCGGAGCGTTACGCCCGCAAGGACCCTCGCATCCGAGTAGTGCGGACCGATTGCCTGCTCCCGGCACTGGCCAATCACAACCACGCATTGCGTCAAATGTCCCCCGACAGCAAGTACTGCAAGATCGTTTTCGGGGACGATTGGCTCTTTCCGGAATGCCTTGATCGAATGGTGGGTCTTGCCGAAGAACACCCATCGGTTGGAATTGTCTCGGCCTACACCCTGGAAACAGATCACATCACTCTGATGGGTCTGCCTTATGAGTGCACAGTGATGTCGGGTCGAGAGACCTGCCGTCGACATTTGCTCGAACAACTGTATTTGTTCGGTTCGGCGAATTCCTTACTCTATCGATCGAGTCTCGTCAGGAAGCACGATCCCTTCTTTAATGAGAGCAATGTCCACTCCGATACAGAAGCCTGTTTTATCGCGCTGAAGGAGTCGGATTTTGGCTTTGTGCACCAGATCCTGACGTACACGCGGATGAGGCCAACGTCACTGAGTTCAGACTCCTCCGATTACCAGACCTATCTTGCAGGGATGCTGCAGATTCTGATGGCGCATGGCGGGCATTACCTGGAACCGGAAGAGTTGAAGATGTGTTTGGACGAGCACTTGGCTTCTTACTATCGCTTTCTCGGAAAGAGTGTACTGCTGAGACGAGATCGGAAGTTTTGGGAGTGGCACAAGAAGGGTATGGCCTCGACAGGTGTTCATTTCAGTAAGGGCCGAGTCATATTAGGTTTGTTTGCGGAAGGATGCGACGCTGCGCTGAATCCTAAACAGACCATCGAAAGGCTGCTCAACAAGAAAAAGCCAAAGTCGAATACACCGAAACTGACTCGCAAGTTCCTGGCGAGTGCCTAGCCGGATTAATGCGGCCGAACATTCAGGTTTTTCGAGCAAATAATGAAACATACGAAAACATTCAAAGTTGGTGACTGGGTTGAGGTGCGCAGCAAAGAAGAGATTCTGTGTACCCTCGACAAGAACGGTCGGCTGGAAGGCATGCCGTTCATGCCGGAGATGTTTGCCTATTGCGGACAGCGGTTTCGGGTGCAAAAGCGCGCGCACAAGACCTGCGACACCGTTTTCCCTACACGCAGCCGTCGTGTCAACCGCGCGGTCCATCTGGAGGCACGTTGCGACGGCAGCGGCCATGGTGGGTGCCAGGCCGGATGCCTGATCTTCTGGAAAGAAGAGTGGCTCAAGCCGGTCGAAGCTGGTCCCGCGGCGAAATTGGTTGCACCGGAAACGCTGCAGCGAGACCAGGCTCATGGATCTTGCACAGAAGCGGATGTCTGGCAAAGCGCTCAGTTGCCAGTGCTCAACGGCAATTCGACCCGGTATGTCTGTCAGGCAACGCAGTTGCCCTATGCCACGACAGATTTGAAATGGTGGAATGTTGGACAATATGTGGAGGACTATTCTTCCGGGAATGTCACCCTGGGGCAATTCCTCCGGGGTCTCATCTATTCCGCTTACTACAACCTGAGTCAAGCTGGAATCGGACTTGGGCCGGCCATGCGCTGGCTCTATGACAGGATGAGCTTCCTGTGGGGCGGCCCGCGTTTCCCGCGCTTGAGCGGCAACATTCCTGTCGGACAACCCACGCCGACAGGTTCTCTGAATCTTCAGCCTGGAGAACTCGTACGAGTGAAGTCCTACGAGGAGATCCTGGGAACCCTGACCACGGATAACAAGAACCGCGGCATGGCGTGGGACGCAGAGATGGTTCCGTATTGTGGCCGAACCTACCGCGTTCTGAAGCGCGTGTCCAAGATCGTGGACGAGAGAACGGGCCAGATGCAGGAAATGAAGAATCCCTGCATCATCCTCGACACGGTCGTGTGCGAGGCCCGCTACAGCAGTTGCCGGATGTTCTGCCCGCGAAGCATCTATCCATACTGGCGGGAGATCTGGCTGGAGCGCGTCGGGTTCAGCGGCGGTTCGGAAGTTGTCGAAAAGAACGCCGCCTCCCTGCAACGCGACTTGTGCACGGAACCTGTCGAATCGCACCGGGTGTAGATCGCAACGGAATAGCCGCGATGCCGTCGTTGCTCAGGAGGTGGATCCCAAGAGAGAGTATCGGGACGCCAGCGGCCCGGACTCCGGGACACCGTGAACTATCCCGGCTCCGTCGTTTTGTCTTCGGCACGATCACGATAGTCCTGAGTCTGCTCTTTAGTTTCGCGATCCTCGAATTCGGCTTGGCGGCGTTCTACTACTCCAATACCGCCGAGATCGAACGATATGTATTCGACAGTGAACTCGGCTGGACGCTTAGACCAGGCAGATACACGATCAAGCCGCCGCAAACGTTCTCCAGACACCAAATCTACATCAATCGTCTTGGTTTGCGGGGTCCGGAGATCGAATCAAAAACACAGAGAGGGACAAAACGCATCATCGTGCTTGGTGATTCGTTCACGTTCGGGGAGAACGCTCCAGATGAGGTGCTTTTCACGACGCAGTTAGAGAAGAGGTTGAACCAGAACTTGTCCACGACCAAATTTCAAGTGGTCAATGCGGGTGTGCCAGGCTATGGAAACGCTCAAGAGTTATTGCTAGTGCGCCGACTCGCGCGACACGGCATCGCCGCGGATATCTACGTGCTGAATGTTTTCACCAACGATATCCTTGACAATTTGGGCCTGGATTATGGCAGTCTCTCGCAGAATCTGGTTCAGCCTCGTTTCGCGCTCACTTCCAGTGGCAAGCTCATCCTCGAGCACAAGCCACAAAACACATTAATAACGGGCAGTAATCTCCAAGCGGTCCACCACGGCTCCCGTTCCAGGCTTTACTCTGTCACAAGAGCGAACCTCGAGTCTCTGCTTCAGGCGAAACCCGGGCTGCTGAAATTCGCAAAAAAACTCGGATTCACAGTCAGCCTTCCAAGAGCACCCGGTGTCTTAAATGCATGGTATGACGACAAGGTACTCGAAGCGGGTGTGCCACTCATGAAGGAACTTGTCCGGGAGATTGATGCAGAGGTCAGGAGTCTGGGTGGAACCCTCCTAGTCTGCCTGATCCCGTCACCACTGCAAGTTTACCCCGAGACCTATGGTCCGATCCTCAAGGGGAGTCTTCCAGATAACCCGATGGTGAAACGATTCCTGGTCGACCCCAATAGGCCTGACCGCATCGTTCGCCAAATGTGCCAAGATCTAGGAATTCCTCTCCTTGAGCTGTATGGCTACTTGGCCGAGAACAACGAGCAGTCCTTTTATCTTCCAGCGGATGGACACTTCAACAATGCGGGACACACCGCCTTTGCAATAAGCCTTGAAAAGTTTGTTAGAGATCATCTCCCCCCCAATGATCCACCCCACGGGTCCAAGTAAACTATCACGCTGTGGCAGTTTCTAGTTCAGCCCCCAACGAAGCATGACCAGCAGTGGAACACTGGGACTCGTGGCGAAGTGGAAGATAGGAGCGGTAGCGCAGTGATGAAATTGCTCGCAAGAAAAATCACCAAAGACCAGAGCCGCGATACTGGCATGGCCATGGTGTTGCTGTTGTTGCTGCTGTTCATTGCCCGGAAGCGAGAAGGATGGCTCTACGGGGCGATGATCCTGCACGTGCTCAACATGGTCGTGCCCCAGATTTACCGGCCAATCGCAATCCTATGGCTCGGATTCTCGGATCTGCTCGGTCTCGTGATGCCGAAACTGATGCTGGGGATCGTGTTCTTCCTAGTGGTGACGCCGATCGGATTTCTGCGACGCCTCATGGGTAAAGACGCATTGAAGTTACGGGTGTTCAAGGCGAGTGACGAGTCGGTCATGGTGGAGCGAAAGCACCTTTTTGTCGGCCAAGACCTCGAGAGACCTTACTGAAGGAGAGGGGAAGCGTTATGGATTTCTTAAAAGACCTGTGGGGATTTCTGAAGAGCCGGAAGAAATTCTGGCTATTGCCGTTGATCACGGTTCTGTTGGCATTTGGCGTTTTGATTGTGCTCGCGAGCGGCTCCGCCATTGCCCCATTCATCTACACGCTCTTCTAGCCGAGCGGGTGTGGAATTGACGAACGGCGGGGACTACCTATGAAAAAGGCCATTCTCGGCATCTCGGCGTACTACCACGATAGCGCCGCGGCGTTGCTGATCGACGGCGAAATCGTGGCTGCAGCGCAGCAGGAACGTTTCAATCGCAAGAAGCACGACCCTTCTTTTCCGATTGACGCCTGCCGCTATGTGTTGCAGGAGTCGGGTCTGCAATTCAAAGACCTGGGCGCGGTGGCGTTCTACGACAAGCCGTTCTTGAAGTTCGAGCGGCTTCTGGAGACCTACCACGCGTTCGCTCCCAGCGGTTTTTCGAGCTTCATCTCGGCGATGCCGGTATGGATCAAAGAGAAGCTGTTCATGAAGAGCCTGCTGCGCGAGCACCTGGCCGAACTGGGTTCGGGCGAAGTGCCCACCTACTACCCCGAACACCATCTCTCGCACGCGGCCAGCGCGTTCTACCCGTCGCCGTTTGCCGAGGCGGCGATTGTTACGGTTGACGGCGTCGGGGAGTGGGCCACGACCACGATCGGGCATGGGCGCGGCAAAGATATCGAGATCGTGAAGGAGCTACAGTTCCCGCACTCGCTGGGTTTGCTCTATTCGGCTTTTACGTACTACACGGGCTTTACCGTCAACAGCGGCGAATACAAGCTGATGGGCCTGGCGCCGTATGGCGATCCGGAGTCGCCGCGGGTGGCGGAGTTCCGCAAAAAGATCACCGACACGCTGGTAGACATCCGGAAAGACGGCTCGGTGATTTTGAACATGGAGTATTTCAACTATGCCACCGGCTTGAAGATGGTGGATGAAGGGCGGTGGGAAAAACTGTTCGGTACACCGCGGCGCAAGGCCGAGTCGGAAATCTCACAGGTCTACATGGATATGGCGCTGGCCATCCAGCAGGTGACCGAAGACGTCGTGATGAAGCTGGCCTGTACCGCAAAGCAGCTGACTGGCAGCAAGCATCTGGTTCTGGCGGGAGGTGTCGCGCTGAACTGCGTGGCCAATGGAAAATTGCTGCGGGCCGGAATCTTTGACGACATCTGGATTCAGCCGGCAGCCGGCGACGCGGGTGGCGCGCTGGGAGCGGCATACGCAGTGTGGTACATCCATGACGGCAACGAGCGCCGGCTCAACGGTGGCCGCGACGCCATGCAGGGGGCGTACCTCGGCCCCGAGTTCTCGGCCCGGGATATCGAGCGTACCTTGCGAAAATACGGAGCGCCTGCGCGCCACTACGATGATTACGGCACTCTGACCCAGGATGTCGCTGCCAGACTGGGCGAGGGTAACGTGGTGGGATGGTTCCAGGGGCGCATGGAATTCGGGCCGCGCGCCCTCGGCAATCGCAGCATCCTGGGAGATCCGCGGAATCCCGAGATGCAGAAGAAGCTCAATCTCAAGATCAAATATCGCGAGGGCTTTCGTCCGTTCGCGCCGTCGGTGTTGGAAGAAAATATCGCGGAATATTTTGAACTCGACCGTCCGTCCCCCTACATGCTGCTGGTGGCGCCGGTACAGAGTTCGAGGATAAACTCGCTGCCGGAAAACTATCACCAGAAGGCGCTCTACGAGCGGCTCTACTTCCTGCGCTCCGACTTGCCTTCGATCACGCACATCGACTACTCGGCGCGCATCCAGAGCGTGAGCCGGGAGACTAATCCCCGTTACTGGGAATTGATCCAGGCGTTCAAGAAGCTCACCGGCTACGGCGTCATCGTGAATACGAGCTTCAACGTGCGCGGCGAGCCGATCGTGTGCACGCCGGAAGACGCCTACCGCTGCTTCATGCGCACGGAGATGGACTACCTGGTACTGGGCGACTACGTGCTCGACAAACGGGAACAGCCGAAACTGGCCGAGAAGGGCGACTGGAGGAGCGAGTTCAAGCTCGACTAATGGCGAAACTGCGCAAGATTCTCGCGGCGCTCACGCTGATTGCGATATCGGCGGCTGTGGGCCTGATTCTCTGCGAAGCGGGCGCGCGGCTGATCCTGAATCCGGCCGACTATTTTTCGGTCGAGATGGTGCCTGACGCTGCGCTGGGGGCCGTGCCTTCACCGAGCGCGCGATCAGGATTCGATGACTGGGGCTTCCGCAACCGGCGCGTTCCAAACAGCGCAGAGATCGTGGCAATCGGCGACTCCCACACCTACGGGAACACGGCCCGCATGCAGGATTCGTGGCCTTACGTGCTGGGACAGCTCAGCAGCAAGAGCGTCTACAACCTGGGCATGGGCGGGTATGGTCCGAACCAGTACTTCTACCTGCTCAAGGACAAGGCGCTCGGGCTGAAGCCGAAGGTCATCCTCTGCGGGCTGTACATGGGGGATGACTTTGAAAACGCCTACTCCATTACCTACGGCCTGGACTACTGGAAATCGCTGAGAAAGGATCAGAACCAGAAGGCCGATTTCAATATCTGGGGAACGCCCCAAGGCGGAACAACTTGGAACAAGAACGTGCGTGTCTGGCTCTCGCGCCACAGCGTGGTCTACCAACTCGCGTTCCACGGCCCTCTGATGGGGCTGACGCAGGGCGAGTACCAGATCAAGAATGCGACGACCCTCTACCCGGGCGAAGCGGTGGCGCTCGATCTTCCCGACAAGCACATCCTGGAGGCTTTCCGCCCCAAGGGCTTGCTGTTGCGACTGGATCAGCAAAGTGCACCGGTCCAGGAGGGCATGCGGATCACCTTTGAGCTGTTGAAGCAGATGAAAGAACTCTGCGATCAGCAGAAGATTCGCTTCGTGGTGGTGGTGATTCCGACGAAAGAGCAGGTCTTCTCGCAGTACCTGGAACACAATTCCAAGCTTCCGATGAGCGACGTTTTCGATTCTCTGATTGCCAATGAGCGGGTGGCTCGTGAGAAGCTCTTTCAGTTCATGAGCGGGTCCGGGATCGAGTACGTGGATACGCTGCCCGCGCTGAAGGGCGCCATTGACCAGAAGCTCTACGCACGCACTGCGGCCGACATGCACCCAAACCGGAACGGATACCGGGTAATTGCGGAGGCGGTGGCAAGGACGTTGCGAGGAAACACGCCTAATGCGAGACTTGGTTCCCGCACCCAGAGCGCCGGTAACATGCGAAGCGAAAGAACGGCGTATCAGAGAACAACGGAGAAGGCCAACAGTCTCATTCCATTGGACGAACTCAACGTTCTGGCGGCCATGCCCGAAAGTCCATTCACGGGCCGGGAGACAGGCACTGAATCCCGTATTTTGATGTACTTCCGTGCGTTGAAGTTCCCTCTGCCCGCTGCATAAACTGGTCCCACGTGCGGATTTCGTTTTGCGGTACAACTCACAACGATTGTGCCTTCCACGCACGGCTTGCACCGAACAAGGATCAGTCGCAATGACAAAATTCAGGGTTCCCCCGACGTTGTTCGCCCTGGCAGTCTTTACTATCTTGTTATCATCCAACGCGAAAGCGGCGTGCTCGGGCTCGGGCACGTCGTGGACCAGCACCCCAGACCGGTCGAGTGTTGCCAGCTGCGTTTCCAGCGCTCCTTCGGGAGCTACCATCAACGTGTCGGCCGGAAGCGCGAGTTGGTCTGGAAACCTGATTGCGATTTCCGGCAAAGCGCTCAATATCATCGGAGCGGGAGCCGGGAGCACCGTGATCACGTCTGGCGGATTTCAGTTGACGGGCACGGCTTCACGGATCAGTGGTTTCACGTTCAACTCGTCCGGCAATTACACGTTCGTGATTGAGGGCAGCATCGGGTGGCGTATCGATCACAATACGATCACCTACGGTTCAGCGACCGACATGTTGATCGCCTATGGCCAGAACAACGGTTCAGGGAACTCGCCGGTTGAAGGGCTGATTGATCACAACACGATCACTTATGGCCGAATCATCTACTACGGCGACAACAGCAGCGACACGACCGGCAACAACCGTTGGGCCGAGCCGCTGAACTGGGGCACAAGCCACTACATCTATATCGAAGACAACACGATTTCGTGGGCCAAGGGAAGTTCCAGCGGCTACCTCAATTCGTTCGACGGCAACTGGGGCTGCCGCTACGTGCTGCGCTTCAATACGATCCTCAACGGGCGGGCGGAGATCCACTCGCTGCAAGGCGATAACCAGCGCGGCTGCCGCGCGTGGGAGATGTACAACAATACCTGGACCAACAACAGCGACCCGTCGTACCGGCAGTGGTTCGTTCGTGGCGGAACCGGCCTGATATTCCACGAGACCTCAGACGGCAAAGCGATGAACCAGGAAATTTTCCTGGACAACGACCGTTCCGAGGAAACGTCGATCGAGAGCCAAGTCAGCAAATTCGGGATGTGCGGCGTGGTGGGGACGAACACTCAACCGAACGGGAATTCCCCCATCGATCAGAACACTCCCGGCCAGTATGGCTACCGTTGCCGTGACCAGATCGGAGCATCGACAGACGCTTTCCAATGGGCCAGCAATTTCCCGATGAGCCCAGCGTCGGCGATCCCGAGCCAGGCTTTTCAGCCAGCGTACATCTGGAAGAACACGCAGCCGAGCGGCGAGATTCCCGTGACCCTCAACTGCGAAGGGAGCGGTATTCCGTGCTCTCTGATCTCCACCTATCACATCGTCCAGAACCGCGACTACTATGCCTACAATGCTTCATTCAATGGCACTACAGGCATAGGCGAAGGGCCACGTTCCAGCCGCCCCTCAACCTGCACCGCAGGTGTAGCCTACTGATCAACCGATCAGGGATCATGGAACCAGAGCGGCAACGGGAAAGGCCAAGGCGT
>Ga0335069_10006263_pt1 | contig 17322 bp, 8 predicted proteins | sample Lox_Sample_11_FD_206714 | JGI IMG/M metagenome (GOLD analysis project Ga0335069, IMG submission 206714) | Soil microbial communities from Loxahatchee National Wildlife Refuge, Florida, United States - Lox_Sample_1.1 | ecosystem: Environmental > Terrestrial > Soil > Wetlands | place: USA: Florida... | reverse complement strand
ATCCGGACGCGCATCACAACACCCGGATCGTGGTCGTCCGGGAGAGCCACGCCCGCCCCGATCCGATCGTGGCCGACTTCATCGTCGCCATCACCGCCCTGTTCATCGGGCTGGTCGGCCTCGTGCTGTTCATCGCCTGCGCCAACGTCGCCAACCTGCTGTTCTCGCGCGCGGCCAGCCGCCAGAAGGAACTCACCATGCGGGCCGCCCTCGGTGCGACCCGGGCGCGCCTCGTGCGCCAGATGCTCATCGAGGGCTTGCCGCTGGCGGCCGTGGCCGGCGCCATCGCGTGGGTCGTCGCCGGTTGGGGCGGCCAGCTGCTGGCCCGGTTCGCGCCGGCCGGCGACATCCCGCTCAACATGGACCTCGGTCCGACCTGGCCCGACGCCGCATTCACGGTCGCCATCTCCCTCGTGGCCGCGGTGGCCAGTGGCCTGCTGCCCGCGCTGCGCGCCTCGCGCGTGGACCTGATCGAGGATCTCAAGGACGGGGCCGGCAGCCGGTCGACCCGCGGACGCCACTGGATGCGGAATCTGTTCGTCGTGAGCCAGGTCACCTTCTCGGCCGTCGTCCTGATCTGCGCGGGGTTCTTCCTCCGCAGCCTGCACCAGATGCGGACCCTCGACCTCGGCTTCCGGCCGGATCATCTGCTGCTGGCCTCCTTTGACCTCGGCCTCCAGGGCTACGACCGGGAGCGGGGCGACGGGTTCTGCCGGAAGCTGCTGGAACGGGTCGGCCCGCTCCCCGGCGTCCGCCAGGCGGCGCTCACGAGCCACGTCCCCTTCGATTACATCGGCTACGGCGGCCGCGACATCTGGCCCGACAATCCGCCGCCCCAGATGAAGCAGGGCAACACCTCCGCCGGCCTCGCGATCGTGACCCCCGGCTTCATGGAGCTGATGGGCCTGCGGCTCCGGGGCGGACGCGCGCTCGCGGCCACCGACCATGCCGATTCGCCCCGGGTCGCCGTCATCAACCAGGCGCTGGCCAGCCTGTGCTGGCCCGGCCAGGACGCGGTCGGCCGGCGGTTCCGCCCCTGGAAGGACGGGCCGTGGATCGAGGTCGTCGGCGTCACCGATACCTCGAAGTACCTGATGCTGACTGAACCGGCCCGGCCGTTCTTCTATGAGCCGTTCGTCCAGGACTACGTCGCCCCGCTCACCCTCGTCATCCGCGCGAACGGAGACCCGGCCGCGCTGACCGCCAGCGTGCGGGAGGCGATCCGCGGCCTCGATCCGCACCTGCCGCTGTACGGCGAGCGCACGATGGAGGACCTGATGGGCGGGAGCGCCCTCGCGTACCTGCCGATGCGGGTGGCGGTGGCAATGGCCGGAGCCCAGGGAGTCGTCGGCCTCGTCCTGGCCATGCTCGGGCTGTATGCCGTCGTCTCCTTTGGCGTGGCGCAACGCACCCGCGAGATCGGCATCCGCGTGGCCCTCGGGGCCGACCCGCGGGCCGTCGTCCGGTTCGTGGTCCGCGAAGGCGTCCGCCTCACGGTGGTCGGCCTCGGCGCGGGATTCGTGATCGCGCTGCTGGTCGGCCTCGGCCTCTCGCGGATCCTTTACGGCCTCAACGCCGTCGATCCCTTCGTGCTCGGCGGCGTCCTGGTCCTGCTGCTGGCCACGGCGCTGCTCGCCTGCTGGCTGCCCGCCCGGCGGGCCACGCGCGTCGACCCCGTCATCGCCCTCCGATCCGAGTGACGTCCTCGTCCAGCCCACCCCCAAGCCACAATCCCAAGACCGTGAAAACCTACCCCCCATCGGCCGCCCGCCCGACCCGGACCTCGCGGCGCGGCTTCCTCTGCCAGAGTGCGCTAGCCGGCGGCGCCCTGCTCCTCCTCGCACCCCGTTCCCGGGCGGCCGGCGCCGACCCCACCGCCGCCGGACCGGAAAACGAAACCCTGAAGACGATCCACCGGCTGCACACCACCCACGGCAATTTCCGCGACCAGCCGCTGCCGGAGGAGACGCTGCGGACCATCCTGCGGGCCTGCGTGCGCGCCGCCGGCGCCTCCAACAACCAGAGCTACTCGATCATCGTCGTGAAGGAACCCGCGCGGATGAAGCAGCTCTGCGGCTACGCCGGGTCGTGCCTGTTGCTGTTCTGCGCCGACTACAATCGAATGAAGGCCAGCGCGGCCGCGCTCGGCTACGACTACCAGCCCGGCACGGTGGTCGATTTCGTCAACGCCTCGATCAACACGCTGCTCGTGGTCCAGACCGCCGTGATCGCCGCCCGCTCGCTCGGCGTCGATTCGCTGCTGACCAACGGCGTCCATCGCGGCGACATGGAGCGGCACTGGAAGCTGCTCGATCTGCCGGCGACCCACTGCTTCCCGCTCCTCGCCCTCGTGCTGGGCTACGCCGACCGCGAGCCCGCCGCCCGGACGGGGCGGCTCGACGGCCTCGGCGTCGTTCATCAGGACCAATACCACCACCTGACGAAGGAGGAGACGGACCGGATCATCCGCCAGTACGACGACAAGGACCGGCACCTCGGATTGAACACCGACTGGGATGCGCAAGGCTACGCCCACTACCTCGACTGGTACTTCAAGGCCTGGGTCGGCCGGAACCTGAAGCCGGGCACGCAGGAGACCCAAATGCTGCGGCTGCTCAAGCGCAGCGGCTTCATCGAAAACCAGCCGGGCTGATGGCCCCGCCCAACCGCCCCATCCCCCCATGAACGACCTCGGCATCGCCCGCCGCGCCCTGTCCAGGGAACGCTCCTTCTCCCTGCTCGCGGTCCTGGTGCTCGCCCTGGGCATCGGGGGCGTGGCCACGATGTTCAGCGTCGTCAACGGCCTGATGCTGCGTCCGCCGGCCTTTGCCCACGGCGACCGGCTGATGGCGGTGAGCATGGTCGACACGACCCGGAACCAAATCACCGGCGGGGCGGGCACCGCCGACTATCTCGACTGGCGCGCGAGCCAGCAGTCGTTCGAGGAACTGGCCCAGTACGGCTCCCGCCTGAGCGTCAACGTCACGTTTCAGGACACGCCCCGGCGCTACAGCGGCGTCTACGTCACCCACAACTTCTTCCGGACGCTCGGCGTCGCGCCCGTGCTCGGACGCGATTTCAGCGCCGCGGACGACCGCCCCGGCGCCCCCAAGACCCTGGTCATCAGCCACCAGGTGTGGCAGACCGACTTCGGAGGCTCCGCCGATATCATCGGCCAGTCCGTCCACATCAACGGCGTTCCGGGCACCGTCATCGGCGTCATGCCGCCCGGCTTCAGCTTCCCGCTCGAGGAGCAGATCTGGTCCCCGATCTTCGCGGAGTTTCAGCCCCAGCCGCGGAACAGCCCGCAAGCCTTCGGCGGCGCCGTGCTCGGACGCCTCAAGCCCGGCGTGACCGCCGGGCAGGCCGCGGCCGAACTCGGCGCGTTCGCCCGGCGTGCCGCGGCCGAGTTCCCCGACACGAACCGGAATCTGGGCGCCGTCCAGGTGGCCCCGTTTGCCGGGAGCTTCATCGGGCCCCAGATCCGGCAGATCCTCTATCTCATGCTCGCCGCCGTCGCGGTGGTCCTGCTCATCGCCTGCGTCAACGTGATGAACATGCAGTTCGCCCGCGCGACGCGGCGCGCCCGCGACCTCGCCATCTGCAGCGCGCTCGGCGCCTCGCGCTGGCGGCTCCTCCGCCAGATGCTGGTCGAAAGCCTGGGGCTGGCGGCCGCCGGCGCCGTCGGCGGCATCCTGCTCACGCTCTGGGCCGGAGCCTTCCTGCTCCAGCAGGCCCGGGCGCTGCGCACGCCGCCGCCCGCCTGGGTCACGTTCGACATCGACGGCCGCGTGCTCGGGCTGACGATCCTGGTCACCGTCGGCGCCGCCCTCCTGTCGGGAATCGCGCCGGCCTGGCTCGCCTCCGCCAGCCGGCCCCTCGAGCTGCTGCGCGACGGGGGCCGCGGCGGCCCGGGGCGCCGGGCCAACGCGATCACCCGGGCCCTCGTCGTCCTGCAGATCGCCCTGACCGCCGCGCTGCTCGTCGTCGCGACCTTCATGGTGCGGTCCATCTCCAACCAGCAGCGGATCAACTGGGGCTACGACCCCGCGGCGGTGCTCACCGCGCGAATGACCCTGTTCCAGGCGAACTACCCGACGCCGCAGCGCCTCGGCCAGTTCTACGAACGCGTCCTGGACACCCTGCGCGCGGACCCGCATTTCACCGACGCCGCGCTGACCTCCCGGTTCCGCCTGGCGATCTCCATCCAGCAGCCCTACGAGGTCGACGGCCAGCCGGTCTTGGACTCGGGCTCACTGCCGGTCGGCGCGGTCGAGGGCATTTCGGGCGGCTATTTCGCGGCGCTCGGCCTCCGGATCGTGGCCGGCCGCGATTTCACCGCGGCCGACTCCCTGGACGCCCCTCCGGTCGCGATCGTCAACACCGCCTTCGCCCGCCGCCATTTCGGCGACGACAGCCCCCTCGGCCGCCGCATCCGGGTTTCCCCGGGCAACAACCAGCCGGCCCCTTGGGCCACGATCGTCGGCGTCGCGCCCGACACGCGCATGCAGGGGCCGTACGACGGGCTGGGCGACGGTTCCGGCATCTTCCTGCCGCTGGCGCAGAATCCGCAGCGCTGGGTGACCATCGTCGTCCGCGGCCGCGGCGGCGCCCCGGCCGCCTGGGCGGCCCCGCTACGCCAAGCCATGGCGCAGCTCGACCGCCACCAGCCCATCTATCTGGTCAACTCCGCCGACCACCTCATCGCCGAAACCCTGGCGCAGAACCGCCTCCTCGCGGGCCTGTTCTCGATCTTCGGCGGGGTCGCCATGCTGCTGGCCGCGGTCGGCCTCTACGGCGTGATGTCTTTCGCCGTCAGCCAGCGGACCGGCGAATACGGCATCCGCATGGCCCTCGGCGCCGACACCCGCATGATCTTCCGGATGATCCTGCGGCAGGCGGCCGTCCAGCTGGCGCTCGGCCTGGCGCTCGGCCTCACGACCGCTCTCGCGCTCGTTGTGCTGGCCGGCGCCACGCTCGAGACATTCCTGTACCGGGTGAGCCGGGCCGACCCGTCGGTCTGGGGGTCGACCGTGGCGCTCCTCGCCCTGACCACCCTGGTCGCCTGCCTCGCGCCCGCGCGGCGCGCGACCCGCGTCGACCCCGTGTCGGCGCTGCGCGCGGAATGAGGGGTTGAGGTTCCAGGTTGAGGCTGAGGCCCCGCCCCAAGGCGAAAAGCGAAAAACCAAACTCAAAAATGATCCAAGACCTCCGCTCGGCCCTCCGCCAGCTGGCCAAGTCGCCCGGCTTCATTGCCGTCGCGCTGCTGACGCTGGCGCTCGGGATCGGCTTCAGCGCCTCGTCGTTCAGCGTCACCAATGCCCTGCTCCTGCGCGACCTGCCCTACCCCGACGCCGGCCGCCTGGTGCGCATCTTCCGCACGTCGCGGCAGTCGTTGGCCCTGCCCCACGCCCCGGCCAACCTGCTCGACCTGCGCGAGGCCGCCGCGTCGTTCAGCGCCAACGCGATCTTCTACCGCGACAACTTCGCGCTCGGCGAGCCGGACCAGCCCGCCGAACAGGTGGCCGGCCTGTCCGCCACCGCGGAGTTCCTCAACGTGCTCGGCCTGACGCCGGCGCTCGGCCGCGGCCTCGCGCCCGGCGACGACCAGCCCGGCCGCCCGGCGGTCGCCCTGCTGTCCTACCGCACCTTCGTCCGCCGCTACGGCGCCGATCCCGGCGTCCTCGGCCGCACGGTCCGCCTCAACAGCCAGCCGTGCACGATCGTCGGCGTGCTGCCGCCGGAGTTCGAGGCTCCGCTGGTCTGGGGCGACGCCGAGTTCATCACCCCGGCCATCCTCGAACCGGCCTACCGGACGCGGCGCACCGGCGGCTTCATGCACTGCGTCGCGCGCCTCAAGCCGGGCGTCAGCCTGGGCCAGGCCCAGGGTGAACTCTCCGCCATCGCCGCCCGCCTCGCCCGGGAATATCCCAAGGAAGACGCCTCGCTGGCCCTCCGGGTCGCGCCCCTCCACGACTCCGGTGTGATCGGCACGCCCCGGACGATGGCGTGGCTCATGACCGGCGTCTCCCTGGCCCTGCTGCTCATCGCCTGCGCCAACCTGGCCGTCCTGCAGATGGCGCGCGCGCTCGGCCGCGGCCGCGACTACGCGGTGCGCGCCGCGCTCGGCGGCCGGCGCGCCCAGTTGATGCGCCCCCTGGTGATCGAAAGCCTCGTCGTGTCGCTGGCCGGCGGCGGCCTGGGGCTGCTCGTGGCCACCTGGTCGAACGACTGGTTCGGCCGCATGCTCCAGCTCTCCGGCAACGCGAGCGTGGACCTGCCCGTCGACGCGACGGTCTTCGCCTTCGCCCTGCTCACCTCGCTGGCGAGCGGGGTCGCGTTCGGCCTGGCCCCGGCCTGGCTCTCGGCCCGCGCCTCGGCCGCCGACGCCTTGAAGGACGGCGCGCGCGCGTCCACCGCCAGCCGCGGGCAGCAGCGGTTCAAGCGCGCCCTGATGGCCGCCCAGCTGGCCCTGGCCCTCGCGCTCGTCGGCGCGGCCGCGTCCTTCGGCACCGGGCTGAAGACGTTCCTGCGGCGGCCGGTGGGGTGGCAGCCCAACGGGCTCTTTGCGGCCACGTTCGTCATGTCGCAGGCCCGCTATCGGGAGGACGCGGCGCAGCGGGAGTTTCACCGGGTCCTGCTCGAACGGCTCGCGGCGATTCCCGGCGTCGAGCGCGCCACGCTCGCGCAGGGCCTGCCGTTCTACTCGTTCGACATCATGGGCCGCACCGGCGGCCTGATCGCGGAGGGCGGACCGGTCCCCGAGCCGGGGCGCGAGCCCGCCGTCGAGGCCAACGTCGTCTCGCCGGACTTCTTCGCGACCCTGCGGATCCCGCTGCGCGCCGGGACGGCCTTCCCGCCGGGACTCAAGGCCGACGATCCGCCGGTCGCGATTGTCAACCGCTCGCTGGCCGAGCGCTTCTGGCCGGGGCTGGATCCGATCGGCCGGCGCATCCGGTTCACCGGGGCCAATCCGCTCCGCGACCCCGGCCAGTGGATCCAGGTGATCGGCGTGGTCGATGACGTGCGCATGCTGATCCGCTTCGACGAACCGGAAACCCGCCTCCAGGTCTACCGCCCGCTCGTGCAGGCGCCGACCCGCTACGTCTTCATGGCGTTGCGCACGGCCCGGCCGCCCGAAAGCATCACGACCGCGGTGCGGCAGACCGTCGCGGCGCTGGATCCCGACCTGCCGGTGGCGAATACCGGCTCGTTCGTCGCCTCCTCCGCCCGCTACCTCGCCACCTACGACCTGGTGCTGCTCAACCTGGGCATCTCCGCCGGCATGGGCCTGCTCATCGCCGGCGTGGGCCTCTTCGGGACGATCTCCCAGATGGTCGCCCAGCGCACCCGCGAATTCGGCGTCCGCGTCGCCCTCGGCGCCCAGCCCGGCGACATCGCGCGGATGGTGTTCGGCGAAGGCGCCCGCCTGCTCGCGGCCGGCGTCGCCGCCGGGCTGGCCGCCCTGTTCGCGCTCGACCGGATCGTCGGCAGCGCCGTGTCCGAAATGCAGGCGCCCACCTGGGGTTTGCTCGCCGCCGACCTCGTCGTGCTGGGCGCCACCGTCGCGCTCGCCTGCTGGCTGCCGGCCAGAAGAGCCACCCGCGTCAATCCCGTCGATGCACTCCGCGCGGAATAGTGGGTTGAGGTTCCAGGTTGAGGTCACGCTCCGGACGAAAATCGCAAAGCAAAACCCGAAGGTGATCCAGCACTTCCACCCCGTCCTCCGTCAGCTGCCGAAGATGACTGGCTTCGCCGCCCTCGCGCTCCTCGCCGCCGTCCGCGCCCTGCCCGCGGACGCATCGTCGCTGGCGGCCGCCCGCCAGCTGTACGCCGCCGGCCGTTACCCCGAGGCCAAGGCGGCCTGGGAGCCGATCGCCGCCGCCGAGCCGCAGAACGCCGAGGCCGCGTACTACCTCGGCGCAACGGCCCTCCGGCTCAACCGGCCCGACGAGGCGGTCAAACTGCTCGAAAAGGCCACGGCGCTCGACGGCACCCGCTCACCCTGGTTCCAAACGCTGGGCGATGCCTATGGCGCCGCCACCCAGCAGGCCTCCTTTTTCGCCAAAGGGCGCTGGGCGAAGAAATGCCTCGCGGCGTACGACCGCGCGGTGGCGATCGACCCCGACAACGTCGACGCCCGGGTCGCGCGGATGGGTTACTACTGGCACGTGCCGGCGATTGCCGGCGGCAGCATGGAAAAGGCCTACGCCGAGGCCGCGGAGATCCGGAAGCGCGACCCGGTCCGCGGCGCGCAGGCCTTCGCGGACCTCTACGCCGCGGAAAAACGCTACGACGAGGCCTTCGCGATCATCGACGACCTCATCGCCCGGCACCCGGACCAGATGCCCGCGAAATACCAGCTCGGGCGCCTGGCGGCGATCACCGGCCGGAACCTCGGACGGGGCGCGGCGGCGCTCCAGGCGTACCTGCAATACTCGCCCAAGCCCGGCGAGCCCGAGATCCCGGCCGCGCACTGGCGCCTCGGCATGGTCCACGAGAAGCGCGGCGACCAGGCGGCCGCCCGCGCCGAATACGAGGCGGCCCTCCGCCTGGCGCCCGATTTCACCATCGTCCGCGAAGCCCTCGCCCGGCTCCCCGGGCCGGCCCGTCCGTAGCGGATCGCCAGCGCCTTCTCCACAAAACCTTTCACTCCGCCGTCCGCCTCTCACTCTCACCCTCACGTTCAAACCCGCTCGGGTCCCCTGCCTCCGACGACCCGCGGCCGCCGCAGATCGAAAATCGGAAAGCCAAGGTCGAAAATGCTCCCGGATCTCCAGTTCGCGTTCCGCCAGATCGCCAAGTCCCCCGGCTTCACCGCCGTCATCATCCTCACCCTGGCGCTGGGCATCGGCGGCAACACGGCCATCTTCAGCATCGTCGACGCCACCTACCTGCGCGCGCTGCCCTATCCCGACCCCGGCCGCCTCGTCCACCTGTCCGAACGCAACCCACAGTGGAACGACATGGACGTGTCGTATCCGAATTTCCTGGACTGGCACGCCGGCCAGGACGTGTTCAGCGCGCTGGCCATCTACCGCACGGACGGCCGCAAGCTCGAGACGGCCGGCGGCGCCGAGCAGGTGGCGATCGCCCAGGTGTCCGGCGACTTCTTTCCGGCCGTCGGCGTCCATGCGGCCCTGGGCCGCGATCTCACGCCGGCCGACGACCGCGTCGGCGCGGCCCCCGTGCTCTGGCTGACCGACGCCGCGTGGCGGCGGTACTTCGCCGGCTCGCCCCGCCTCGTCGGCCGCACGGTCCTGCTCGACGGCCAGCCGACCACCGTGGCGGGCATCCTGCCGCCCGATTTCCGCTTCCATCGCCAGGCCGACCTGTTCGTCCCCCTCGACCCCTTCGCCGACCAGCTGTTCATGCGCGAGCGCGCGAACCACAGCGGCACCGCCGCGATCGGGCGCCTCAAGCCCGGGGTCACGATCGCGGCCGCCCGGGCGCAGATGGCGGCGATCGGCCGGCGCCTCGAGCAGGAGTATCCGAAGGACAACGCCGGGCTCGGCGTCAACGTGGTGCCGCTGCGCGAACGGATGGCCGGCGAGGCGCGCGCCACGCTGTTCCTGCTGCTCGGCGCGGTGGGCATGGTCCTGCTCATCGCCTGTGTGAACGTGGCGAACATGCTCCTGGCCCGCTCCTTCGGCCGCGCCCGCGAAATGGCCATCCGCACCGCGCTCGGCGCCACGCGCTGGTCGCTCACCCGCCAGCTGCTCGTCGAAAGCCTCCTGCTCGCGGGTTTCGGCGGGCTGGTCGGCGCCCTGCTGGGCGCCTGGGGGCAGATGCTCATCGGCCGCCTGATGCCGTGGGAAATGCGCGCGCTCCTGGCCGACGCCGGCGCCGGCGGCCTGGGCGTCCCCGTGTTTGTCGTCGCGCTCACCCTGGCGACCGGCCTCGCCTTCGGCCTGGCACCCGCCTGGCAGTCCTCCCACGCCAACCCCAACGACGCGCTGAAAAACACCCGCCCGATCATGCGCACCCTCTTCGGGCGCATCCACCTCGCCGACGGGCTCGTCGTCGTCCAGGTCGCGCTCGCCCTCATGCTCCTGGTCGGGGCGGGCCTCATGATCCGCAGCCTCATCCGCCTCGCCGCGGTCAACCCCGGCATCCGGCCGGACCGGGTGCTCACGCTGCGGGTGGCAACCCCGCCGCAGGAGACCCACCGGAGCGATCCCCTGGGCTACGTCCGCTACCACGAGCAGATCCTCGAGCGGGTCCAGGCCCTGCCGGAGGTGGAATCGGCGGCTTTCGTGTCCGCCCTGCCCTACACCTGGAACACCTCCTACAACGAGTTCTTCCGCGCTGACCAGCCCGCGCCCGCGCCCGGCCACTACCCGACCGCCAGCTTCCACCTCGTGACGCCCGACTATTTCCGGACGCTGGGCATCGCGCTCGTCCGGGGCCGTCTCTTCGACGGGCACGAGCCCGCGCCGCTCATGGCCCCGGGCGAGGTCCTCTCGCTCGCCTCGCTGCCGAAGCTCTACGCCGGCATCGAACTCAGCGCCGTGGTCAGCCAGAGCATGGCGGACCGGATCTGGCCGGGCGAGGACCCGCTGGGCAAGCAACTCCAGATCGGGCAGCCCGAGTGGAATCTCCCGAAGATGCGGGTCGTCGGCATTGTCGCCAGCACGACGCAGCTCGGCGCCGATCGCGGCGACGGACCGGAGTATTACCTCTTGCTGCGGCAGTGGCCGGCGCCCATGGGCCTGCACCTGGCGGTGCGCACCCGCGCGGAGCCCGCCGGCGTGCTCGGGTCGGTGCGGAGCGCGGTCCGCGCCGCTGCGCCCGACTCCCCGATCTTCGATGTCGAGCTGATGGCGGAGCGCATGGCGGATTTCTCCTCCGACCGGCGTTTCAATATCGGTTTGTTCACGTTCTTCGCCGCCACCGCGCTGCTCCTCGCGTCGATCGGCATCTACGGCGTGATCGCGTGCCTGGTCGGCCAGCGCACGCGGGACATCGGCGTCCGCATGGCGCTGGGCGCCCGGCGCGGCCACGTCCTCTGGGAGGTGCTCGCGCGCGGCCTCCGCCTGGCCGTGCCGGGAATCGCCGCAGGCCTGGCCGGCGCCTGGGCCGTCAGCCGGCTGCTGCAAAGCCAGCTCTTCGGCATCACCGCCACCGATCCCCTCACCTACACGGTCGCCGCGCTCGTCCTCCTGCTCACCGCCGTCCTGGCCTGCTGGGTGCCGGCCAGAAAGGCCACCCGCATCAATCCCACGGAAGCTCTCCGCGCCGAGTAATCGTCAATCCGTAGCGAGCATTCCAGCCCACCTTTCATCAACCACCTTCGCGCGTTCACTCACCACACGCTACCCGCTACTCGCTACTCACTTCCCGCTACTCCCCCATGCTCGCCAACCTCCGCTACGCCCTGCGCACCCTGCTCAAGTCGCCGGGCTTCACCATCATTTCGCTGCTCACCCTGGCCCTGGGCATCGGTGTCAACTCATCGATGTTCTCCCTGATGAACACGCTGCTGTTCGCCACCGCGCCCTTCCCACGGCCGGAATCCATCATCGCGCTCAACGGGCAGACCCCGACGGCGGAGTTCATCAACTTCTCCGCCCTTGAGATCGAGGATCTGCGCGCCGCCGCCGGTGCGCTCACCGTCCTCGCGCCCTTGTCCGGGACGATGGAAACCGTTTCGCTGCCGGATCAGCTGCCGGAACAGGTGCAGGGCACGGCGGCCAAGGCCGATCTGTTCACCGTGCTGGAGACGCCGCCGCTGCTCGGACGCGTCTTTACCCCCGAGGAATGCGTCGCCGGCCGGGACACCGTCGTGCTGCTGACCGAGGAGATGTGGCGCAAGCGGTTTGGCGCGAAGCCGGAAGTGCTCGGCCAGACCCTGCGCATCAGCGGTCGCATCTTCACTATCATCGGAGTGCTCCCCCAGTCCTACTCGGCGCCGTTTATCTTCGGCGAGGGCCAGTACTTCCGTCCCCTGGTCTTTTCGAAGGAGCAGCAGGAAGGCCGTGACCGCCGGGAGGCAGGGCTTCTGCTCCGGCTCTCGCCGGGGGTGGCCCTGCCGCAGGCCCTGGCCAGCCTCGCGCCCGTGGCCACCCGGTGGGTCAAGGACAACCCGCGGCTCTACCCCAACTACCACTTCCGGGCGCAGCTGGCCGGACGCGTCGGCGGTTCCGCCAATGTGGCGATCATCGTCCTGCAGCTCGGCCTGGCCGCAGCCATCCTCGCCCTCGCCTGCGCCAACCTGGCCAATCTGCAGATGGCCCGCGCGGCGTCCCGCCTCCGCGACCTGGCCATCCGCTCCGCGCTCGGCGCCACCCGCTGGATGCTGGTCCAGCAGCAGGTGACCGAATCCCTGGTCCTGTCCCTCACCGGCGGGGTCTTCGGCCTGCTCCTCGCCCACTGGTGCAACGAGATCATCGGCCGCAACATCCGGTTGGGACTGACATCCACCCTGGTCATGTCGATCGACGGGCGCGTGGTGGGTTTCACCGCGGCCGTCTCGATCCTGGCGGGCCTCGGCTTCGGCCTGATCCCCGCGTGGCTCGCCTCGCGCACCAGCGTCAACGATTCCCTCAAGCAGCAGGCCCGTGGATCCAGCGGCGGCCGGCGCCAGGGTTGGATTCGCGGCCTCCTCGTCGTCGGCCAGGTCGCGCTCTCCCTCACCCTGCTGTCCGTCGCCGGAATGATGATCCAGGGCCTCAACCGCACGCTCACCTCCCGCCCCCACTGGGACAGCGAATCCATTCTCACGGCCAACGTGCAGATCGATGAACGGATCTACGAGACCCCGGAGAAACGCCGCGCCTTTCAGGACGCCCTTTCCGCCCGCCTCGCCGCCATTCCCGGAATCCAGGCTTCGACCATCGCCTCGATGTTTCCGATCGCGGGGGGCGGCTCCCTGAATGACGTCCTGATCGACGGCCAGGACGTGGCCGGCACCAGTTTTCCCAAGGGCGTCGCGTTTCTGGTCACGCCGGGATACTTCAAGACGCTCGGCATCCGGCTCCTCGAAGGGCGGACCTTCCCCGACAACGTTGCGTTCACCTCGATCGAACAGACTGTCGTCAACGAGTCGCTCGCGAAGCACTTCTGGCCCGCCGGAAGCGCGATCGGACGGCGCCTCGGGGTCAAGGCCGGCGACGGCAAGGTGACCTGGCGGGAGATCATCGGCGTCGTCGCCGATGCGGAGGATCCCATCGCCTTCACCGAGCCCGCCACCCGCATGCAGTACTACACCACCATGACGCACACCCCGTGGTCGTGGTTCCAGGTCGCCGTCCGCGGATCCAATCCCGGCCGCTTTGCCAACGACCTCCGCCGCGCGGTGGCCGACGTCTCGCCCGACGTGGCCGCCCGCTTCGTCTGGACCGTGCAGGACATGCGCGACCAGTTCCTGCACAATGTGGTCGTGATCAACGGAGTCTTGCTGGCCTTCGCCCTGCTCGGGCTGGCGCTGGCCAGCGTCGGCCTCTATGGCATCGTGTCCAACAATGTCAGTCAGCGCACGTCGGAGTTCGGCATCCGCATCGCGCTGGGAGCGAGCCCGGCCGATGTGCTGCGCATTGTCTTGCGCCAAAGCCTGTGGCTGACCCTGGCCGGACTCCTGCTCGGGGCGATTGGATCCCACCTGCTTGGCCTGGCCCTGCGTCCAAGCCTCGGACTGATCATCGCCCAGAACTACTCCATCGTCGTCGCCACCACCGTGGTGATCTTCGCGGTCGCCTTCCTGGCGACGCTGATTCCCGCCCGGCGCGCGACCCGGGTCGATCCGATCGTGGCCCTGCGCGTGGAGTAATCAACCCGTCGCGCCCATCGAGCGGCGATCACGTCATCCATCCCCTTTCATCCTCCATCGTCCTGACGTCCTGCTCACTACTCGCTCCTCACTACCCGCTACTCGCTACCAGCTGCTGACCGCCCCCATGCCCTCCTTCCGACATTCCGCCATCCGCCGGCTGGCGCCGGCCATCATCGCCGCCGGGCTCGCCTTGCTGACCGTCCTCCCGCTCCGCGCCCAGCCGGACCCGGGCGCCGGCACCGCCGTGCCGCCGCTCGCGTTCAGCCTCAAGGACCAGTTTGACCGCGAGTATACCCAGGCGTCATGCGCCGGCCGGACCGCGATCATGGTGGTCGCGGACCGCGAAGGCAGCCAGTTCTCCGGCCGCTGGTCCAAGGCCATCGGGCAGGGCCTCCAATCCGCCGGCGCGCCGGCGACGGCGTGGGTGCCCGTCGCCAGTCTGCCTTCGGTCCCCGGTTTCATCCGCGGATTCATCAAGGCCAGGTTTCCCCAGGACAAGGCGCAGTGGACGCTGATGGACTGGGGCGGGACGCTGGCCAGGGCCTACCACCTGGAGCCCAAATGCTGCCACATCCTCGTGTTCGGGCCGGACGGCCGGCTCCGTCACCGCGCCAGCGGCCGCGAGCTCGATTCGGCGGCCGTGGCGGCGGTGGTGGCGGCGGTGGGCGCCGCCTCCGGCGCTGCGCGCGGACCGGGAGGCTGAGGGCCGGGTTCAGGTTGACGTCCGCTCCGCCGCGCCAAATCGAAAAACGAGACTCAAAATCCGAAAATGATCCAGGATCTCCGCTTCGCGTTCCGCCAGTTTTTCAAGACCCCCGGCTTCGTGCTGGTCGCCGTGCTCACGCTCGCGCTCGGCATCGGGGCGACCACGGCCATCTATTCGGTGGTCGATGGCGTGCTGCTCCGCCCCTTGTCCTTCCGTGAGCCGGAACGACTGGTGTACGTGGCCGAGCAGGTGCGCGGCGCGGCGCGGCAGGTTTGGCCGGCGAACGCACATCACTTCCTCGAGTGGCGGCGGCGGAGCGTCTCCTTCGCGGCGCTGACCGCCATCGACCCGGACAGCGCCACGCTCACAGGCGCCGGCGAGCCCGTGCAGATTCCCGCCCTTCGGGTCTCGGCCAACTGGTGCGACACGCTCGGGGTGCAGCCCGCGCTGGGCCGGAGCTTCCGGCCCGGGGAGGACGAAGCCGGCGCAGCCCGTGTCGCCATGCTGACCGACGGGCTGTGGCGGCGCCAATTCGGGGCCGATCCGGCCATCCTCGGCCGCACGGTGCAGATCGACGGCGAGCCCCACACCATCGTCGGCGTGCTGCCGGCGACGTTTCATTTCCCCGGCGCCCACGCGCTTCTTTCCTACAGCGCGACCACGGCGACGGCCGGGCTGTTCCGGCCGCTCGCCTTCACGGCCGAGGAGCAGGCCGAGCTCATGGGACGGTTCAACTACGCCGTTGTCGGCCGGCTCCAGGCCGGCGTTGCCCCCGCGGCGGCGCAGACGGAACTCGACGGCATCGCCCGGCAACTCGTCGCCGAGTCGGGGGAGAAGGTGGATCTGGGCGCGCTCGTCACGCCTCTGCAGGGCGCTCTCGTCGGCCGGGCGCGGACCGGGCTGCTCCTGCTGCTCGGCGCCGTCGGCGCCGTGCTCCTCATCGTCTGCGTGAATCTGGCAAATCTGCGGCTCGCGCATGCGGAGCGACGCGCGGCGGAGGTGGCGATCCGGATCACGCTTGGTGCCAGCCGCGGACACGTCTTCCGGCAGATCCTCACGGAGACGATGCTCCTCGCAGTTGCCGGCGGCGCGCTCGGCCTGGGGTTTGCCGCCCTCGGTCTCCACGTCCTGCTGGGCGGCGTGCCGGCGGACCTCCCGCGGCTCGATGAGGTGCGGCTGGATGCCAGGGTTATGGGTGTTGGCCTCGCCGTCTCCCTGCTGACCGGCCTGTTTTTCGGGATCGTGCCCGCGTGGCGGGCGGCGGGCGCCGATCCGCAGGCGGCGCTGAAGGCGGGGGCGCGCTCGATGACCGCGGCGCGTCAGGGCCGGAGACTCCGCCAGGCGCTCGTCGCCGCGGAGGCCGGCTTGACCTTCGTGCTGCTGATCGTCACAGCGCTGCTCCTGACGAGCTTCGCGCGCCTGCTGCGGGTCGACCAGGGATTCAGCGCCACCGCGGTGCTCGCGGCCGACATCCAGATTCCCGGGGTGAAATACCACGACGACGCGCAGCGCGAGAGCTTCTACTCCCGCCTGCTCGCCGAACTGGCGGGCACGCCTGGCGTCGTCTCCGCCGCGATCACCAATGCGCTGCCCCTTCAGGGAGAGGTGTGGATCAATTCTTTCTGGCTCCCGGGCGACCAACGCCCGGAGTTCGAGCGGCCGTCGGCCAACATCCGTTTCGTCAGCTCCGATTATTTCCGGACCATGGGCGTGCCGCTGCGCGCCGGCCGGCCGTTTGCCGACCATGACCGCGGGCGCCACGTCGCCGTCATCTCGGAACGGATCGCCCAGACCTTGTGGCCGGGGGAAGACGCCCTCGGGCGGCAGTTCATCGCCCAGGACGGCCCCGCCGAGGTCATCGGCATCGTCGGCGACGTGCGATCCGACCTGCCCCGGCCGCCTGTGCCGATCGCATACTATCCCTTCTGGGCATGGCCGGCGTTGGGCGCGGAGGTGGTCGTGCGGACCGAGGGCGATCCCCGGGCGATCGCCGATCGCCTGCGGCAGGCCGTGCATCGGGTCGACGCCGACGTGCCGGTATCGCGGCTGCGCACGATGCAGGACGTGCTGGAAGCCTCCGTGGCGCAGCGGCGCTTTCAGCTGCAGCTGGAGGCGGCCTTCGCGGTCGTCGCCTTGCTCCTAACCGCGGTCGGACTGTACGGGGTCGTGGCCTTTTCCACGGCCCGGCGGACCCGGGAGATCGGCATCCGCATCGCCTTCGGCGCCCCGCCCTCCGCCGTGCGCGCTTTGATCCTGCGTCAGGGGCTCGGACCGGTGGCGACCGGGTTGGCGGGCGGCATCATCGCCGCGCTCGCCGCCGGCCGGGCGCTCGCCAGCCTCCTCTACCAGGTGTCCGCCGCCGATCCGCTCGTCTTCGCCCTCGTCGCGGCCCTGCTCCTCGGCGTCGGTGCGCTCGCCTGCTACCTGCCCGCCCGCCGCGCCACCCGCGTCGACCCGGTCGAGGTGCTGCGGGCCGAATAGGCGGTCGCGGTGAAAGGTTGAGGTTGCGGTGAAGGCCGCCCCAAATCGAAAACTGGAAACCGAAAGTCAAAAATGATCCAGGATCTGCGATTCGCCCTGAGGCAATTCCGGAAGACCCCCGGCTTCGTGCTGGTCGCCGTGCTCACGCTCGCGCTCGGCATCGGCGCCAACACCGCGATCTTCAGCATCGTCAACGCCCTGCTGCTGCAGCCGCTGCCCTACGCCGAGCCCGACCGCCTCGTCCAGGTCTACGAAATTCCCAACGGCGGCGGGTTCGCCATCTCCGATGGCGGCGTTTTCCTCGACTGGCAGTCCGCGACGACCCAGCTCGAGTCGATCGCCGCGGCGCACAACGTCGACAAGA
>Ga0335069_10006261_pt1 | contig 17328 bp, 12 predicted proteins | sample Lox_Sample_11_FD_206714 | JGI IMG/M metagenome (GOLD analysis project Ga0335069, IMG submission 206714) | Soil microbial communities from Loxahatchee National Wildlife Refuge, Florida, United States - Lox_Sample_1.1 | ecosystem: Environmental > Terrestrial > Soil > Wetlands | place: USA... | reverse complement strand
ATTACAATCGTGACGAGTCCGCAATGACCAAGCATTCGCACCCGGCTACGTTGGAAGACGTCGCCTCACTGGCGGAAGTCTCGCCAAAGACAGTATCACGCGTGGCGAACGCGGAGCCCGGCGTCAAACCGAGCACCCGTGATCGCGTTCTGCGGGCCATCGAACTCCTCGACTACAAGCCGAATCTGAGTGCCCGCATCCTGGCGGGCGACCGCTCCTACCTGATCGGCCTGTTCTGCGACAAGCCGGGCGACTATCTCAGCGACTTCCAGGCGGGCGCGGTGAACCGCTGCCGCGAATCCGGCTACCACCTGATGGTGGAACCCTGGGACCGGGACAGCCCGGGTTTCACGCGCCAGGTCACCACATTGCTGCGCCAGTTGCGTCTGGACGGAGTCATCCTTCTGCCGCCGCTGAGCGATGACCGCCTGATCTGCACGACGCTGCGGGATGCCGCCATCCCCATGGTGCAGATTGCGCCGCGTGCACCGGCACCGGATTCCCCTTCCATCGGCATCAACGATTATCAGGCCGCCCGGGAACTCACGGCCCACCTGATCTCCCTCGGCCACAAACACATCGGCTTCATACTCGGTCGGCCCGGACACGGCGCGACGGAAGAGCGCTATCGCGGCTTCGTCGATGAAATGCACGCGCATCAGCTGCAAGTGGATTCGTCGATGATCGAAACCGGCAACTTCGTTTTCTCCGACGGGGTAACCTGCGCCGAAAGGATGTTGCGGGCCGCCAGTCCCCCGACAGCCATCTTCGCCAGCAACGACGACATGGCTGCCGCGGTGATCTCTGTGGCACACCGAATCGGCCTGGAGCTTCCCCGCGATCTGTCCGTGGTGGGTTTCGACGACGCGCCGGTGGCAACCATGATCTGGCCTCTCCTGACCACGGTTCGCCAGCCTGTTGCGTTGATGGCGCGCCACGCGGCGGCGCTGATCATCGAACACTCGCCACGGCGACAGGGTTGGCCGGATCCCATGCCTCATGGCGTGCTCGAGTTCGAACTGATGGTGCGCGACTCCACCGCACCTCCGCGCGCGGACAGCGCGCTCCGCAAAGCAGGTGTCAGAAGCAGGCGCCGATGAGGGCCCCGGGCTGAGGGCGCAGGGATCTCAAGGCGCCCCGGCGTTCAAAGTGTCTTGAACCGGTGAGTGTTCGAACCGTGGCCAGCGTATTGAACAGGAAGTGTGGTTAGATCTGCGCACGCAGGAGTTCGAGTTGCGCGCGGTTGAATTGGCCTGCAGGGCCGTGCTGTCGAGCTCGGCGCGGAACAGGGCACCCTTGGTGTGGCGCAGCGTGTTGTGCAGGAAACAGCCCGCACAGACCAGCAGGAAGGTGACGAAGCCCTGCGAAATGTGGTCGAACGTCGGCTTGGCGTCGAAGAACAGCACCGCGATGCGATTGCCTCCGAACGTACCGAGGACGGCGACGACGATCAGCCAGACCCAGCGACGGGCTCCCTGTCGCGGAGCCAGCCCGAGCGCCATGCTCAGCATCAGCAGTCCCGGCAGCATGAGACAGGTCCACAGGAAAGTACCGTGCGCCAGCCAGTGAAGCCGTGCTGCCAGCGGCACATTCACCTGATCGGTCACGAAGGGCAGCAGAACGTTGTAGACCAGCAGTGCTGTCACGAGCAGCGTGGCATAAACAACATCCTCGAACGAACCGCGGATTCGAGTGATGAAAAACCAATGCGCCCGGCGGAGAATGCGCCCGGGGTCGTACCCGGATTCCGGGGGCTCAGCCGTGAGAGGTAGCATCGCGCTGTTCTCGCTGCGAACGTCTGCGCGCCCGCGCCGATGGTAGCTCGGTTGATCGCGTCGGCGATAGCGGCGGCGCTCAATCTCCGCTGATCCAACAGGCTGCAGATTCACTCCCTGAAACGCGCCCTTTACTCCCGTCTTGGCAGTTTCATCGGATAGTCGTTGCGCGAGCTTTCGATCCTCGGGAAGCTCAGGGCCAAACCGAGGGTGCAGTGCGGCAAACCGCCACAGCTGTGACTTCCAACGTCAGACGTCAGGTCGCGCGCGGCACGGATCGGACAATCGGGGGAGACATTCATGCGCAGGTCTGAAGGCAAGTTGGCGCGTCTGCTGTCGGCCGCTATCGCCCTCGTGGGGTTCGGCGCGATGTCGATCGCGGCGCTGGCGGGGAACGCGATCGCCCAGCGGGACTCACAGCCCGTTCCGGGCGTGCGTGCGGCGCCGGCGGGGCAACACGGCTTCCCGTTCATGAGTTCCACCCTGAATCTCGCTGCAAGCGGATACCTCGAACAGGAGTTCCTGATCTCCGGAACCGCCACGGCATACATTCCGGTGACACCGATGCTGGCTGACGGCCGCTGGACGGTGAAACCGGATCCCGGCATCACGGCGCCGTACACCACCCGGATCCTGGTCAGGCGACCCGCAAACCCCGCGCGGTTCAATGGTACGGTGTTGGTCGAGTGGTTCGACGAAACGGGCGGGTTCGACGCCGCCTCGGACTGGTGGTACACGCACGACGAACTGATCAGGGAGGGATACGCGTACGTGGGTGTAACCGCCCAGTTCGTGGGGGTGCAGGCATTGCTGGGATGGGAGAGCGGTGCCGGCGCACGCTACGCGGGCCTGTTCCTTCCGGGCGATTCCTTCAGTTACGACATCTTTGCCCAGGCAGCACGTGCCGTGAGGCATCCGCGCGAGGGTGACCCCCAGCCTCTGGGTAACTTGACGGGCCGGGTGCGAGCGCTGCTCGCCACTGGCTTTTCGCAGTCGGCGGTGCTGGTCATGACGTTCGCCAATGCTATCCAACCGCTGTCGCCGGTGTATGACGGCTTCCTGATTCACGACGGCGGATTCGGGGCGCCGGTGTCGATCGACGCCGGCTCACTCGTCGGCGACCCGATCCCGGGCAACATGCCGGTGACACCGTTCGGGGACGTGCCGTATCCGGCGCAGCTGCGTGCCGATCTGCAGGTGCCCATCCTGGCCCTCGAGTCGGAGTTCGGGCTTTCGGATGACGGCATCGGGGCCGGGCGGACATGAGCGTTCCCACCGCCACTGCCAATGGCAATCGCGACGAGCTCGATCCGACGGTGTTGGACCCGGAGTGCAGTGCGGGCTGGTTGGAAGTTACGATCCCTGGAACCGCGATGCGGATCCCTGGGACGGGCAGCCTGGTCTCGACCCGTCACCCGTTCCGGAACCGGATCTGCAACTCCTCTACCAGACCCATCCGAACTACGTCCAGCGCGTGGCCCGGGCTGCATTGCAATCCGTGCAGGATGGCTATCTGCGGCCCACTGACGCAGCCAGGTGGTTATCGACGCGTCACACGCGTCTGTTCCATAGAAAGATCACGATGACCCAGACAAAACCTGACAGACAACGGGAGGTAACATGAATATCCGCAACGCAGCAAGAATAATCTCGATCGCGCTGAGCGCCGCAGCCGCCCTGGCCGGATCGGTGACGGCGATCGCCGATGACGATGAAAACCAAGGACCCGGGAACGAAATCGCGCAGCTCTACGAGCTGCAGGCAGCCTTCCACGAAGCGGCCGGGGGAGCCGGAATCGATGCGGCCACGAAAGCCGCGCACCTGCAGGAGATGCTCGATGTCTGGACCGCGGATGCGATCCTGGTGGCAGGCAGCGTCGTCTATGTGGGTCGGGGTGAAGCAAACACCTCGACATGCGCGCCGGGCACTCTGACCATCTGCGATTTCTTCCAGAATCACGCCGGATCATTTGTCCTTGGGCGTAACTGGGCGGCGCTCACCTCGCTTGCCCGCACTCATTTCGACGTGCACGGCAAGCTGGCCGACATCTATTTCGAATGTCACTACATCGATGTCGCGACAGGGATCAAGATGTCCGATATATCGTTTGGTCTGGCTGGACAGCCGAACACCGGTCAGGCACGCAAGGTCCACGGCAAGTGGCTGCTGTCCTTCGCCGAGGTAGGCTCTCCAGGACTCTCCTCCGGGTACTAGGCGATCCTGGCCCCGGCCCGCCGTCGCCGGCTGCACGGGCTCGGGGCAGTGGCCAGGACCGGGTATGACGCACGAACCGGAGCCCGAGCAGGATCTCCACGCTCGGGCACCGCGACCCTTTTCGGGTTCCGGGGCCCGGCGCGACAGGTGGATTGCGGCGAGTCATCTTCTGCTGCCATTCGCACAGGGATCTCGGGATCTACGCAGGACTGCTCGGCGATCCGGTCAGTTCGGGCAACCCGGGAGCGATTCGCCTGGATACGGGCGAGAGGTAAGCGACGGACAAGGGTCGGCAGCCCATCCTCACGGACGGGCCGCCGCTGATCCGCGGCAGTCATCTTCGATCGGAGGGCCGCACCGTCAACCCAGGGAGCTACGGCGAGATCTCTTCGTAGAGACTGTCGGAAACGATCTTGCGCAGCTTGCCGATGCGTTCCATCGTCGCGGCGACCTCCGTGTTGGATTTCTGCAATTCATCGATCTTGGCGAGTGTCGCCAAGTCCGGCATCTCGACGGCAACCACCACCGTACCCGCATCCGGACCTGCGAAGCGCGCCCGGAACACACGCAACGAGACCGAAGGTGCGATCTTCTTGATCTGCGCTCTCAGGTTGCCGACCTCCTTCAGATAAGCAGACAGGTCGGTGCTCTGGACGACGATGATCCGCGCAATCGGCGCCGCGGCGCTCGCCGTACCGGCCAGTAGCGCCAACGCCAGGACCACCCAGATCTGCGCGATGAGTCTTTTCATGATTGTTCTCCTCACGGACGGAAACACGGCGCTTCCGCTGGGGGCGGAGCTTAGCAGTATTGTTAGTCAACAGGACCGGTGTGCGGGAAGAGTCTCCTGGCAGGGAGCCATCTTGCAGCGCAACACCCTGCTGTGAGTCTTCTCAGTACGATCAAGTGCTTGGGATCGGTCTTGTGCAGGGCTGTCAGCGGGATGTTCGAAGCGAACGTGACGAAAGTGCCACCGCGCGAAACAACCCGGGCGAGCAGATGGAGGTCGTGGCATCACGCAGCTGCTGTCCACTCATCCCGGGAGCGCGGCTGCCCAGGCTCAGTGGCGCCCCAACACTGGCTTGCAATCCTTTGAATTCCCGCTCTTTTCGCTCTGACATGCCTGGCTCCAGCCACCGCCCGATTCTGGTCCTTTCGGCCGTATGATCGTTCGTGCTACCAAGGAAGCCGCCAGCCCAGATCCGGGCCCGGCACAGGAGTTTCAGCCCTCATGAACGCGCAAATTCGCCCCGACGAGCTGCGGGATGTCATCGAAGCAGACCGGTCTCACGTCTGGCATCACCTGATTCAGCACAAACCCTTCGAGAGCGTGGATCCGCGCATCTATGTCGAAGGACGCGGCATGAAGCTGTGGGACAGCACCGGCAAGGAGTATCTGGATGCGGTTTCCGGTGGTGTCTGGACGGTGAACGTGGGCTATGGGCGCGAAAGCATCGCGAACGCGGTACGCGACCAGCTCGTGAGGATGAACTACTTCGCCAACTCGGCAGGCTCCATTCCCAGCGCGCGCTTCGCCGAGCGCCTGATCGGCAAGATGCCCGGCCTGAGTCGCGTCTACTACGCCAACTCGGGCTCTGAGGCCAATGAAAAGGTTTTCAAGATGGTGCGCCAGATCGCGCATCGTCATCACGGCGGTCGCAAGTTCAAGATCCTGTACCGCGAGCGCGACTATCACGGTACGACCCTCGCAACGCTGTCCGCCAGTGGTCAGCCACAGCGCAGCGCCCAATACGGTCCTCCCGTTCCCGGGTTCGTCGAAGTCCCGCACTGCCTGGAATACCGCAGCCAGTACGGCAACGTTCGCAACTATGGCGAGCGCGCGGCCGATGCCATCGAAGAGGTCATCCTGAGGGAAGGACCCGACACGATCGGAGCGATATGCCTGGAACCCGTCACCGCCGGTGGCGGCGTCATCACGCCGCCGGCCGGCTATTGGGAGCGCGTGCAGGAGATCTGCCGGCGCCATCGGATCCTGTTGCACATCGACGAGGTCGTCTGCGGCGTGGGCCGGACCGGCAAGTGGTTCGGTTACCAGCATTTCGGCATCAAGCCCGATTTCGTCACGATGGCCAAGGGAGTTGCCTCCGGTTATGCAGCCATCTCCTGCGCCGTGACCACCGAGGCGGTGTTCGATCTGTTCAAGGACGATCCGAGTGATCCGCTCTCCTACTTCCGCGACATCTCCACGTTCGGTGGCTGCGCATCCGGCCCGGCGGCGGCGCTGGAGAACATGCGCATCATCGAGGATGAGAATCTCCTGGCCAACACCACCGCGATGGGCGAACGACTCATGCGCAATCTGCGTGAACTGCAGTCCAGGCACGCGGTCATCGGCGATGTGCGCGGCATCGGCTTGTTCTGCGGTGCCGAACTCGTCCAGGACCGGCAGACGCGCGAGCCCATTGAGGAGAAGCGGGTACAGGCCGTGGTGGCCGATTGCCTCGCCCAGGGCGTGATCATCGGCGCGACCAATCGCTCCTTCCAGCGGTTCAACAACACGCTGTGTCTGAGCCCGGCGCTGATCGCCACGCCCACCGAAATCGACCATATCACCAACACCATCGACCGGGCGCTGACCAGGGTGTTCGGCGCCACGCAGCCGGCCTGAGTCCGGGAGATACCGAATGAAGATGACAACCGAAGAGGCGTTCGTGAAAGTGCTGCAGCAGCACGGCATCGAGAACGCCTTTGGCATCATTGGATCGGCCTTCATGCCGATCTCGGACCTGTTTCCGAAGGCCGGCATCAGGTTCTGGGATGTCGCCCACGAAACCAACGGCGGGCTGATCTGCGATGGTTTCACGCGCTCCACGGGCAAGCTCGCCATGGCCATCGCGCAGAACGGCCCGGGCGTCACCGGCTTCGTGACCGCCATCAAGACAGCCTACTGGAACCACACGCCGATGCTGCTGGTCACGCCGCAGGCGGCCAACCGGACCATCGGCCAGGGTGGCTTCCAGGAACTCGAGCAGATGGCGCTGTTCCGGGACATCGTCGGCTACCAGGAGGAAGTGCGCGATCCGACCCGCGTGCCCGAAGTGCTGAACCGCGTGATCGGCAAGGCCAAGCGGCTCTCGGCCCCGGCGCAGATCAACATCCCAAGGGACTTCTGGACCCAGGTGATCGACGTACCGCTGCCAACCCTGATCGAGTTCGAGCGGCCGGCGGGTGGCGCGAAGGCCATCGCCGAGGCGGCCCGCCTGCTGTCACAGGCGAGATTCCCCGTCATTCTCTCGGGAGCCGGCGTGGTGCTTGGCAACGCCATTGCCGAGTGCGCGGCCCTGGCCGAGCGACTGGATGCGCCGGTGTGCAACAACTACCAGCACAACGACTCCTTCCCGGGCGATCACCCTCTGGCCGTCGGCCCTCTGGGTTACAACGGCTCGCGCGCGGCGATGGAACTGATCTCGCAGGCCGATGTGGTGCTCGCGCTCGGGACACGTCTGAACCCGTTCTCCACACTGCCCTGCTACGGGCTCGACTACTGGCCCAGATCGGCAGCGGTCATCCAGGTGGACATCAATGCCGACCGTATCGGGCTGACCAAACCCGTCGCGGTGGCGATCTGCGGTGACGCCAGACTGGTCGCCACACAGATCCTGGCTCAACTTCAGGGCAACGCGGGCGACGCCGGCCGCAGCGAGCGTCGCGGCAAGATCGAAGCGCACAAGCGGCGCTGGGCCGATGCGCTCGAGACCCTCGACCACGAGGATGACGATCCGGGAACCGTCTGGAACGAAGAATGCCGTCGGCGCGAGCCCAGGCACATGTCGCCGCGCCAGGCGTGGCGTGCGATCATGGCCGCCCTGCCGCGCGAGGCCATCATCTCCAGCGATATCGGCAACAACTGCGCCATCGGCAATGCCTATCCGAGCTTCCCTCGCGGCCGCCAGTACCTGGCGCCCGGCCTGTTCGGCCCCTGCGGCTATGGCTTCCCCTCGATCATCGGCGCCAAGATCGGCAACCCCGAGACGCCCGTGGTCGGCTTCGCAGGCGATGGTGCCTTCGGCATCTCGATGAACGAGATGACCTCGATCGGCCGCGCTGACTGGCCGGCGGTGACCATGGTCATCTTCCGCAACTACCAGTGGGGCGCCGAGAAGCGCAATTCGATCCTCTGGTACGACAACAACTTCGTCGGCACCGAACTCGATCCGAACCTCAGCTACGCGCGCGTCGCCGAAGGATGCGGTCATCGCGGCGTAACGGTGCGAACGCCGGCGGAACTGACTCAGGCACTCAGGACAGCCTGCGCAGCACAAGCCGACAACGTGACCACCTTCATCGAAGTCATCCTGAACCAGGAACTGGGCGAGCCGTTCCGGCGCGATGCGATGAAGAAACCGGTCGCGGTCGCCGGGATCCGTAAAGAGGACATGCGCCCGCAGAAGCCTGCATGAGCAGCGACGACGAACGGCGCGTGCTCGTGCTGAATGCGGGCTCCTCGTCGCTCAAATTCGCGCTGTTCTGCGGTTCCAAGCGTCGCTACCACGGCCAGGTGGAAGGAATCGGGACCCGTCCCCGATTCCTGTTCGCCGACGACTCGAACGCGGAGGATCTGCCCTCGGCCACGCGCCATGCGGCGGCACTGGGCCGGATACTGTCCGCCCTGCAGCAACGGGGAGTACGGATCGCGGATCTGGGCGCATGCGGCCACCGCCTGGTGCACGCAGGAGCGTTCTTCGTCGCACCCACCCGAGTGGACACGCAGCAGCTTGCCGCGATCAACCAGCTGCGCGAACTCGCCCCGCTCCATAACGGACCCGGACTGGATGCCATCGAGGCAATGCGCGCGGCTGCACCCTCACTGCCCCAGATCGCGTGTTTCGACACCGCGTTTCATGCAACGGTGCCCGAAGTGGAATCCCGTTATGCACTGCCGGCCGAGCTCGATGCGGCGGGCTACCGGCGGTTTGGATTCCATGGCCTGAATTTTGAGCACGTCACCGCCACACTGAGCCAGCGCCTCGGCTCAAGCGCCACGGCGCGTCTCCTGATCTTCCATCTCGGCAACGGTTGCAGCGTTTGCGCCGTGAAGGATGGACGCAGCGTTGGAACGACGATGGGCTACTCGACTCTCGACGGCCTGGTCATGGGGACGCGCTGCGGTTCGATCGACCCCGGCGTTCTGCTTGCGCTTCAAAAACGGCGCGGCATGTCTCCCGATGAAATCGAGGCGCTTCTGTACCGGGGCTCCGGTCTTCTCGCCGTGTCGGGAGTCAGCTCCGACATGCGCGAACTCGAGCGCGTTGACAATGATGCGTGCCGATTCGCGATCGAGCACTTCTGCTACTGGGCCGCACGTCACGCGGGTTCGCTGGCCGTCACACTCGGCGGCGTCGATTCGATGGCATTCACCGGTGGTATCGGGAGCGGCAGCGCGCGAGTGCGCGCGCGCATCATCGCCCGGCTGCACTGGCTGGGAGTCGAACTGGATGAGAATCTGAATGCCCGCAATGCCGGGACGATCAGCGCCAGCAGCTCACGTTGCCCGGTGTGGGTCGTGGCGGCGGACGAGGAGCGCGCGATCCTGAGGCATGTCCAGGACTTGCTGGCGAACAGCCCCTGAGCCGGATACCTTACGCCGCATCGCGCCTCGAGCGCCCCGGACGTTGCGGATCAAGTTGAAAGTCGGTCGGAAAACTCCACCGCGCAGGCCCGATCAGTCAAAGGCCGGGCATGGCGGGCGCCGCCGGACCCAGGTCCTCTGGCAGCAGCTGCTGAACCTGCGGCCCACTTCGGCACTGACGCTTCAAGCGCAGCTGCGTGCCCAGCTCATCGCCGCAATCGGCGCCGGCAGCCTGCCAGCACAGAAGGCGCTGCCCTCCAGCCGCGCACTCGCCGCACAGCTCGGCATCGCCCGCAACACCGTCACCATCGTCTACCAGCAGCTCGCTGAAGACGGTTACCTGACCGCGCGCCGCCGACAGGGCTATTACCCCAACCCGGCCGTGATGGCCCAACGCCCGCGCGGGCTCGTTGCGCGACTCGCCCCGGAGGCCGGTTTCGCTCCGGACTGGGTGGCGCGGATCGCGCATCGGCCCTCGCTGCAGCGTCACATCTCCAAGGATCCGGACTGGGAGCAGTACGCGTATCCGTTCATCTACGGTCAGCTGGACCGTAACCTGTTTCCCGCGGCCGAGTGGCGCGCCAGCTGCCAGCAGGTGCTCTCCGGCAACGACGCGCTGGACTGGGCACAGGATCGCTTCACGCGCGACGATCCGCTGCTGCTGGAGCAGATCCGCGATAAGGTGCTGCCGCTGCGGGGCATCTGGGCCACGGCGGAGCAAATCCTGGTGACCATCGGCGCGCAGCATGCGCTGTATCTGCTGGCCGATCTGCTGTTCGACGCGCAGACCGAGGTGGGAATCGAGAATCCAGGCTATCCGGATGCCCGGCACATCTTCGCGCGGCGCACGAGCCGCCTGCGACCGCTGGCCCTGGATGAAAGCGGACTGCGCCTCGGCCCGGCGCTGTCGGGTTGTCACTTCGTCTACTCGACACCCAGTCATCAGTCCCCGACCACGGTCACCATGCCCATGGACCGACGGCTGGAGCTGCTCACCGAGGCCGAGCGCCACGACTTCCTCATCATCGAGGACGACTACGAGACGGAAGTCAGCTTCTCGGGACTGCCCAACCCGGCCCTCAAGAGTCTCGACCGCGGCAATCGGGTGATCTACGTCGGCAGCCTGACCAAGTCGCTCGCGCCGGGCTTGCGTCTGGGGTACATCGTCGCTCCGACCGCGTTGATCGGTGAGTTGCGCGCGCTGCGGCGCCTGATGATCCGGCATCCGACGGCCTTCATCGAACGCAGCTTCGCCCGGTTCCTGGCGCTCGGTTACTACGACACCTTCAACCGACGACTCGCGGCTGCGTACCGCGAACGGGCCCAGGTGCTGGCCGAGTCCCTGGAACGCCACCTTCCCGGCCTGCGCCACCCGCCGGTGACCGGCGGCTCGTCCTTCTGGATCGAAGGGCCCGGCTGGCTGGATGCCCGCCAGTTGGCCGAAGAAGCGCGCGCCGAGCGGATCCTGATCGAGCCAGGCGACGTGCATTTCGCCGACGATCCACCGCCGCTCAACTGCTTCAGGCTGGGATTCTCCTCGATCGCCGCACCAGCCATCCGCGAGGGGATCCGCCGGCTCGGGCCGCTGGTGGATCGCCAACGCCCCGCGCGCTAGTGGACTGCGCGCTGGCCCCCGGCAAAGTCGATGGTGGTCGCGCTTGCCCCGGCAAAACCGCGAGTGGGCGGGCTAGCCCCGCGGCATAGCCGCAACGCGTGAGCTGCGGACCGCCGTGATCAGGCGCCTCAGGATGTGCGCGGCCAGCATCACCCCGGCACTGACGACACCAAACAGCAGCGGCAGGCGCTGATCGGGGATGAATGCCATCGCTGTCACGATGGCGAGCATCATCAGGATCGCCAGCACGGTCAGCCACGGGTACAACCACATGCGCACGCGCAGTCTTTCGGGAGACTGTCGCTCCAGCAGCCAGCGCAATCGCAGTTCCGCACAGGCGATCAGCAGATAGACGAAGATCGCGACCGTGCCGTACGAGTCCACGAGGAAAGCAAACACGTGGTCCGGTGACACGTAGTTCATGACCACCGCCGCGTAGCCGAAAGCGGTACTCAGCAGGATGGCTCGCACCGGCACGCCTCGACCGTTGAGGCGCGACAACGCCGCGGGCGCATCCCCGCGGGTCGCGAGCGCCATGATCATTCGCGAGGAGGCGAACAGTCCGCTGTTGAGTGCCGACAGCACGGCGGTCAGAATGATGGCGCCCATGATCTGCGGCGCGGCTGGAATACCCGCCGCGTCGAGCGCGGCCACGTAGGGTTGCGCGATCCGCGGGTCATTCCAGGGCACCAGCGTGACCACCACGAGTATCGAGCCCACATAGAAGACGAGGACGCGCGAGACGACGGATTGCGTGGCACGCGCCACCGCTCGCTCGGGTTCGGCCGACTCGGCCGCAGCGACCGTGACGATCTCGGAACCGAAATAGAAACCCGTCGCGGCCACCGCGCCGGTCAGAACAGGGATGATCCCGCGCGGCATGAACCCACCCTGGCTGGTGAGATTGGCGAACCCGCCGGCGTGCCCGGGCCACAGCCCCGCGATGATCAGCGCCCCGAGCGCCAGGAAACCGGCGATGGCGACCACCTTGATCAGGGCGAACCAGTACTCAGCCTCACCCCACGAGCGCACCGACAGCAGGTTCAGCAGGGTGAACACACTCATCAGGCCGAGAGTGAACTCCCAGGCCGGAACCTGCGGAAACCAGCCGATCAGCAACCGCGCGCCGGCGACCGCTTCGAGCGCGACGACAATGATCCAGAAGTACCAGTACATCCAGCCGGTCATGAAACCGGCCAGCTCACCCAGGGCCAGCCGGTTGTACTCGTAGAACCCACCCACCGCCGGGTAGGCCGAGGCCATCTCGCCGAGCATGCGCATGACGAGCACGACGAGCATGCCGGTCAGCGCGAACGACAGGACTGCCGCAGGTCCCGTGTCGTGAATGACCACACCGCTGCCGACGAACAGTCCGGCGCCGATGACACCACCCAGCGCGATCATGCGCATGTGGCGGACCCGAAGCGTGCGATGCAGTCCGGTCGGACCGATTTCGCCGTCGTGATCGGACTGTTGCAATGGCCACCCGCGCTGGAACGTGCTGCAGCCAAGGATTCCCGTTCGCTCCCACCGTGTAAAGCGCAAAATGGCCGCCCCATGCCCACGGCCAGCCACCACGCCCAGACCCTGCCGCTGCGCACCCACCGCCGGGTCATCGTCGCGGCCAGCCTGGGCACCGGCTTCGAGTGGTACGATTTCTTCCTGTATGGCTCGCTCGCCGGGGTCATTTCCCGGCAGTTTTTCGCGAGCGTCGGCGAGACCACCGGCTTCATCTTCGCGCTGCTGACCTTCGCGGCGGGTTTCGCCGTCCGGCCCTTCGGAGCGTTGCTGTTCGGCAGGCTCGGCGATCTGGTGGGACGCAAGCAGACCTTCCTCACCACCATCATCATCATGGGCACGGCAACCACCCTGGTGGGGGTGCTGCCCAACTACGCGTCCGCGGGAATCCTCGCGCCGGCATGCCTGATCGGTCTGCGCATGCTGCAGGGCCTGGCCATCGGCGGGGAATACGGTGGAGCTGCGATCTACGTGGCCGAACACGCGCCACCGGACCAGCGTGGCCGCAATACGAGCTGGATCCAGCTGACCGCCAACCTCGCCCTGCTGCTGAGTCTGGCCGTCATCGTCATCTGCAGGGTCGCGCTCGGGTCACAATTCGAGATCTGGGGCTGGCGGATTCCCTTCCTGCTCTCGGCGATCCTGCTGGGCATCTCCGTTTACGTGCGCCTGCAGCTCGCCGAGTCGCCCGTGTATCGGCAGATGATCGCCACGGGCTCGCGTTCCCGCGCTCCCGTCAGGGAGGCCTTCGGCAACGGGGCCAACGTGAAGCGGATTCTGGCGGCCCTGTTCGGCGCAACCGCCGGCATGAACGTCGTCTGGTACACGGGACAGCTGTACGTGTTGTTCTTTCTGACACAGGTTCTCAAGGTGGATCCACAACAGGTCAGCATGCTGTTGGGTTGCGTCCTGCTGCTGAGCACTCCGTTGTACCTGCTGTTCGGACGAATGTCGGACCGCGTGGGCCGCAAGAAGATCATCATGCTGGGCATGGCGCTCGCCGCACTGACGTACTTTCCGATCTATCGCGCGATCACGCACTTCGCCAACCCCGCGGTGGAAGAGGCGTCGGAGCGCGCGCCAGTGCAGGTATGGGCACAGCGTGAGGATTGCGGCCTGCAGTTCGATCCGGTGGGTAAACACCGCTTCGTACGCTCCTGCGACATCGCCAAGCAGGCGCTTGCCAGGGCGGGCGTGCCCTACTCGATGCGCTTCGGAAGCGCCGCGACCGTGATCGCCGCGGTCCGGATCGGCGACGCCAACGATGATGGCACTGGAGTGGCCAACACGGTACCGGCGTTCGATGGTACGCGGCTCACCAACACGCAGTTCGAGCAGGAATCTGCGGACTTCACCCAGCGACTGAACCACGCCCTCGCGACCGCCGGCTATCCCGCGAAAGCCGATCCGGCGCGCGTCAACGCGCCGATGCTCCTGCTGCTGCTGTTCGTGCTGGCCGTCTATGTCGCATTGGTGACCGCCCCGATGGCCTCGTGGCTGGTGGAACTGTTTCCGCCACGGATCCGCTACACCTCGATGTCCGTGCCCTATCACATCGGCGCGGGTTGGTTTGGCGGCTTCATGCCCGCGGTCGCCTTCACGCTCGTGGCCATCACGGGCGACATCTATTCCGGGCTCTGGTACCCGGTAATCGTCGTGGGCTTCACCGCCATCGCCGGGAGCTTGCTGTTGCCGGAAACCGCGGGCCGCGGCGACGCGTGAAGCCGCCGCCAGGCGCCGGGACCCAGAACCGGCACCCCGGAGCCTGCAAGCCTTTCATGACTTCCTCAGAAACGCCACGATGGCCTGCACGGTCCTGGCGGGCTGCTCCTCCATCAGCCAGTGGCCGGAGTCGGCGATCGAGACCGAGCTGACATCGGTGGCGACGAAACGTAGCTCCTCGGCGAGCGAGGCGCCGTAGGACTTTTCACCGCCGATCGCGAGCACCGGCATCGTCAGCTTACCCTTGGCGAGGAAGGCCTGGTTGTCCTTGCCATCGAGCGGGAAGGCAACGAACTGCTCGAACGCATCGTGCACGGCGTGCGGTCGCGCAAGCAGCTTCGCGTAGTGCTCGCGAGTCTCCTCGTCGATGTGCCTGGGGTCGGCCGACAACTCGTTGTAGAAACGATCGAGGTAGATGCGCTCGCGCCCCGCGACCAGCCGTTCCTCGTCCGGTCCGTGGAAATTGAAGTGCCAGGTCTTGGGGTTGCACAGCTGGCTGTCCCAGTGGCCGATACCCGGCAAGGGAGCATCCATCACCACCCAGCGCGTGACCCGCCCTGGAGACTGGGCTGCCAGTGCGTAGCCCACCATGTTGCCAATGTCGTGAGTGACGAGCTGGATCTTCCCGATCCTGAGTTTGTCGAGCACCTGAAGCATGTCGCGTGCTTCGGTCTTCTTGTCATAGCCCACGTCGGGGTGGGAGGACAACCCCATCCCGCGCAGATCCGGCACCACGACGGTATGGTCCTGCATGATCGCGACGGCCAGCGGCTGCCACATGTCGCCCGAGTCACCGAATCCGTGCAGCAGGAGAACTGCCGGACCCTTGCCGCCCACGCGCACATGAATGACGGCGCCATCCGTCGGGATATCGGTTACACGGAACGACACCGGAAAAGGCTCGACCTTCGATACGGCGGGCAGTGCCAGCCAGCAGGCAATCAGGATACTCGTCAGATAGCGCCACATAGGGTTCACTCCGTTGCATAGCCAGGAACGGCGTACGCTCATTGTCATAATAATCGAGCGTGCTCGCGGCGTGCGGATTGAAATCGGCACGCGCCCCCGCGGGGCCGATCCAGCACCGCAAGAGCAGCGCCACAAGCGCGATCTGCACGGCGGTGCGTTGTGCAATACGCTCATGAACCGGTTCGCATTCCGGCGCGCCGTCACCGACTAATGTTCAATCGGCACTGTCGTAATGAGCACCGCGATGCATTGGGGACGCGCGTGGAGGGGTGGATTGTGATGCGCTCGCGCGCCCCGAAAGACCTTCCCCGCTACTGTTAAACGATGACGGGTGAACAGACAAAGCGCGATCCCGCCAACGCTTCCGGCGGCGCCACAATCGATGTGGAACTGAATCAGGACGTGGTGTATGGCCATGCGCCCTCACCCGTCTCATCGGGGGCCGCACGGCTGACCACCGCAGGCCTGACCACCGCAAGCCTGACCAACGCAGGCCTGGCCACCGCACGGCCGGCTGCCGCGCGTATCCCGCGCCCCACTCCGCCTCCCGCGCGCAAGACCGCATCGGGGCGCAAGGCGTCGCCGCTGCTTCGCTGGGCAGGAATCGCAGCCGCCACGGGGCTGATCGCGGCGGTCGCCGTCGCGATGTACAGCCCCCCTCCTCCGGAAACCCCGCCGCCGCCAGTTGTCCTTCAGCCCGCAGCTCCGGCGGCGACCGAACCCGCTCCGGCGCCGGAACCCCAGGGGCCTCCCGTGCAGTACCGCAATCCCTTCGACCGCTCGGAGGTGTTTGAATTTCCGCCGGGCACATCGCGCGACGACGCCCGCAAGGCCGTCTCCGATATATTGATGCAGCGGGCACAGGAGCGCGGAATCCGCAAGTTCGCCGTCAAGATGAAGCGCGACGCCCGCGTCGCTCAGAACGGCGCCGAAAGCGCGCCCGCCGCCAGCCACGCCGTGCGCGCCGGACGCTGAAAAAACGCGCGACCCGCTACCGGACAGTCGGACGTGCAGGGTAACTGCGCCACTCGCCGGTGCGCGCATTCAGGATGCGGAACGAGCCATCGTCCTGCGCGGTCAGCCTGATCCAGACGGCGGTGCTGTCATCGACGTTGGCGATCTGCGCCGCGGGGAAATTCTGCTCGCCCGCGGACTCGGAGCGGTGCAGCTGCCACACATCCGCCAGTCCGGCGACGTGATGCAGGGTCGCGTAAGTCTCGCGTGCCCCGCCCTTCTGCACTCCATTGTTCATGATCGCGACTCTCGGAGCGAACGCAGCGAAGGTCGCCGGGTCCGATACATCCGCGCCGCCGTGATGCGCCACCAGGTACACGTCCACCGGACCGATCAGGCTGCGCGGGCATGCCAGATCGAACAACGGCTGTCCTGACAGGTCGCCGACATCCAGAAAGCGGAAGCGGCCGAAGTTCACGACGATACCGGTCGAACGCGGGTTCTCGATCACATCGCGCGCGGGCATCGCCGAGCTGCGGCACGTGGCCGTCATCTGGCCAGCCGCGGGTAACGGCTTCGCGAGCACCTTCGTGGCGGAGGCCACGACAACCGCCTCAACACCCTTCAGCGGCAGCACCTCACCTGGTTGCGGCTCGATATGCGGCGCCTTGTCGCGTATGGCGCGATACACCTCGTAGGCGGATCGAGTCTCCCTGTCACCGGCGGCCGCGGGCGGCAGGCTGCCGTGGTCGATGAAATGGCGGATGGGAATGAGTTGGGACAGCTCCGCGACACCTCCATCGTGATCCGGATGGAAATGGGTGATCAGCAGGTAGTCGATCTGCGTTATGCCCGCGTCACGGGCCGCCGCTACGATCCGGTTGGCGTCGCGCGCCTTGTGAGGATCGCCCGGTGCGGCTCCGGGCACACCGTCGGCGGCCCATCCCGTGTCGATCAGCAGGGACTGCTTT
>Ga0335069_10006260_pt1 | contig 17334 bp, 12 predicted proteins | sample Lox_Sample_11_FD_206714 | JGI IMG/M metagenome (GOLD analysis project Ga0335069, IMG submission 206714) | Soil microbial communities from Loxahatchee National Wildlife Refuge, Florida, United States - Lox_Sample_1.1 | ecosystem: Environmental > Terrestrial > Soil > Wetlands | place: USA... | reverse complement strand
GCGTGGCCAACTGGCTCGACACCGTCGGTCATCGAGAAGGGTCATTGATCTATCGCTGGAACCTCGCCGAGTCGACGCCGGTACCCGCGGCCCGCGTGATCAAACTGCAGGACCTGGCAGACCACCTGCGCCACGACACGCCGCGCGTGAACGCGGACGAGCGGGCTCGGCACATCGATGTACGGCGCGCGCACGTACGGCGACGTTTCGCGCGGCCGCTGTCATAACGCGGGTTTGGAGGAGGGAGTCGGATGTCTTTGGGCCGCTGTCGATCGCCTACGCCTTCTACGTACCCGTCAACCTGGTGCTCTTCTGGTATCGCCAGACCGGTCCTGACATTCCGCCACTGAGCTTCATTGTGATCTATCTCGCGGTCTCGCTCACCGGTTCGATTGGGACGGCGCTGTACTTGGCATACCATCGCGACAAGCTGGCCTGAAAGGTTCGCCTGAAAGGCCAGGCGGTGACTGAACACTGGTGTACCGCGAGGCGGTGTACAGCTGCCCGCGCTCAGCTCACCCCGTAGCAGCGCAGCACGTTGTCGCCGAGCAGCTTCGGGCGTGCACTCGGCGACAGCTTGCCGGCCAGTTCTTCCAATTCGGCGATGTAGTTGCCGGTGTGGTCGGGGTGCGGAAAATCGGAGGCCCAGAAGAAGCGGTCGGTGCCGTGCAGATCCATGAGCGCCGGGATGGTGCGCTCGTCCGGATCGCAGGAGATCCAGCACTGGCGGTGGAAATAGGTACTGGGCTTCTCCTTCAGTGCCACCCCCGCACCGAGGAGCGAAGCGACGTAGCCGTCCATGCGATCGAGCCAATAGCCGATCCAGCCGGCGCCGGATTCCAACAGCACCAACTTCAGACGCGGAAAGCGATCGAAGACGCCGAATTGGAAAAAGGTAGTGAACGCGTGGCGCACCGCATCCGCCGCGGTGACGTTGAGAAAGAAATGCGCTCCATGGAGATGGTCGAAGCGTGCCGGGGTTGCCCACTTCGGCTCAAACGTCGGGTGGATGGCGAGCGGCACGTCGAGATCCTGCGCGGTAGCGAACAAACGATCGTGGTCGGGATGGCCGTGCGGCTTCTTGGTCATGGTAAACGGCGCGACCCACCCGCCACGCGCCCCAGCACGAACGGCGCGCACCAGCTCCTGCGCGGCGCCATCCGGGTCGCCCAGCGACAAGTGGGCGATGGGAATCAGCCGTCCGCCGCTGTCGGCGCAGAAATCGATGATCCAGCTATTGTATGCGCGCGTGTATGCCTGGGCGATTTCGGCGTCCGTGCATTCCGCCTCCCAGAGCACGCCCAGGGTAGGATAGAGAAAGGCCGCCGCCAGACGTTCTTGATCGAGGCGTTGCACCCGCTGGCGCGCGTTCATCGCGCCGAACGACGCGCCACCGACGTAGGTGTGGCCGGCAGCGGGCAGCACGTCGGCGAGGTTGCGCTGCATGCCACCCAGTAAGCCGAGCATACCGCCGCGCACGACCTTCGAAGGTGTGCCGTTGATTTCGAGATACTCCATACCGTAGGTGTCTGTGCGCAGGCGCAGGGCGCGCCCGCGATAGCGCGGCTCGAGATAGGTTTCCCACAGGTCCGGTGCTTCGAGGATGTGGCCGTCGGCATCGACGGCACCCGCATACGTCAGGCTCTGCATGTGATGGCTCCTTCCATCCCGCCGGGGCGATTGTTCGTCGCCTCGTGATCAGTGTGTCGTCCCGGTTTGCTGCTCCGCGGCAGCCCGGATCAGCCGGGCGCGCGCTTCCAGGCCGCCGGCTTCCGCGTCGCGGCCGGTCTCGTGGAGCAGCGCAGCATAGTTGTCCAGCACGCGGTCGAGCTCACCTTGTCGGGGACCATCGCTCTTTTCGAGGATCGCGATGGCTTGCTCGTAGAGCGGCTCCGCGGCGGCGGTGTTTCCTTGGGCCGCGTAGAGCAATGCAAGGTTGCTCATGCTCTCGGCCGTCAGGACATGCGTATCACCGAGGGCCGTCCGTCGAATGGACAGGGCACGCTCCAGGATCGGTTGTGCTGCTTCGTAGTCCCCCTGCGACGCCAGCAAGCCAGCCAGGTTGTTCAGGGTGGTCGCGACATCGGGATCGTTCGGTCCTTCCTTGCGCTCGCGAATGTCGAGTGCCTTGCGATACAGCCGTTCCGCTTCGGCGAACTCGCCTTGCTGGCGGCGCAAAATGGCGAGGTTGTAGAAGCCGTCAGCCAAGGCGAGCTCGTCGGTGCCGGTGCGCTCCGCCTCGTGGATCTGTGCGAGTAGCCGTCGTTCGGCTGTCTTCTGGGCATGCTCGTCGAGTGAGGTTGGCGCGTCGCCGGTGTCGTTCTCCCACGAGACGGTGGGGCGGCCCTGCTCGGCCATGCCGAACTGCGGCTCCTTCGGGCATCCGGTGAGCGAGGCAACGGCAACGAGGGCTGCTGAAACGCCCGCCGCACGGCAAGCGAAGAAGATACCACGCATGGGGCGCACTACACCGCGAGGTGCGCGCGAACGCAAGCGCACGCGTGACGTTGAATTCACAGGGGACATTGACCGCGCACGGCCGACGACCCATGATGCCCGCGATCGAGAGGAGATATGGTGGCGCGCACCTACACGCCGAATCATCTGGCTGAAAAAATCCTGAGCCTTCGCAGCGCGGTGGAAGGTGAACGCAAGCAAGTAACGGTATTCTTCGTCGACGTGAAGGAATCGCTGCAGCTTGCCGACCGCGTCGGTGCCGAGGACTGGCATCGGATTCTGGACCGATTCTTTGCTATCCTCGCCGACGGCATCCACCGCTTCGAGGGGACCATCAATCAGTTTACCGGCGATGGCGTCATGGCGCTTTTCGGCGCGCCGCTGGCCCACGAAGACCATGCGCAACGCGCCTGCCACGCGGCCCTGCAGCTGCGCGAGCAAGTCCGTCTGTTTGCGCAAGAGTTGAAACAGACGCGCGGAATGACGTTCGCGGTGCGCATGGGGCTGAACTCCGGCGAAGTGATCGTCGGAACGATCGGCGATGACCTGCGTATGGACTATACCGCCCAAGGCCACGCCGTCGGTCTGGCGGCGCGCATGCAGCAGATTGCGGAGGCAGGAGCGATTTACTTGACCGGGCATACGGCGTCGTTGGTGTCCAGCTTTTTCGTCCTGGAGCCTGTCGGTCGAGTTCGCATCAAGGGTGTTCGGGAGCCCGTGCGCACGTTTGCATTGGTCGAGCCAAAGCCCATCCGCACACGCTTGGAGGCGGCACGGGCGCGGGGCTTTACGAGCTTCGTTGGGCGCGCCGACGAGGTTGCTGCCTTGGAAGCGGCACTTAGCCGCGCCGTGGCAGGGCACGGCCGAGTGGTTGGTGTTGTCGGCGCGCCCGGCGTGGGCAAGAGTCGTCTGTGTCAGGAAGCCGTCGACCGCTGGCGTGCGCAAGGTATGACCGTCGCCGAAGCCCACTGCCCGACGTACGGGCGGTCGCTTTCCTACGCGACCCTACTCGACCTGCTTCGCAGCTTCTTTGCGCTGCCGGCAGACGAGCGACCGGCGGCGAGTCGGCGGCGGCTGCGGTTACGCCTGCGCCGCCTGCATCGCGGCCTCGTCGACGAGCTGCCCCTGCTGTTCGATTTCCTCGGGCTTTCGGATGCAAAACACCCGCCGCCGGTGCTTGACGCCGCGACCCGGCGCAGTCAGCTCTCTGCCTGCGTCTGCCGCCTCGTGCAGACGCAAAGTGCCAGTGCGCCGACGGTGTTGCTCATCGATGACGCGCATTGGATGGACGACGACAGCAGCGCTATCGTCGCGCGGCTCGTGGAGGCGGTGGGGTGGACTCGTACGTTGCTGCTCCTCAACTTTCGCTCGGATTACACGGCCGACTGGATGCAGGCGTCGTACTACCAACGCCTGGATCTCACCCCGCTGGCCTCCGATGGCGTGGATGCGCTGCTGCACGAGTTGCTCGGAACCGACCCTGCGCTTGCACCGGTTCGGGCAATGATCAAGGGGCATGCGGCGGGCAATCCGTTCTTCATCGAGGAGATCGTACAGTCCCTCGTGGACCATGGCGTCCTGGTGCGCCAGGGATCCCTGCGGCGCGTCGGCGGGAGCGGACGCCAGGCAAGTGTGCGCTTGGCGCAACCGATTGGCGAGCTGCACATCCCCGCGACCGTCCAGGCGCTGGTGGCGGCGCGCATCGACAGTCTCCCCGAAGCAGTGAAGCTCGTGCTCCAGGATGCAGCGGTCATCGGCAAGCGCTTCGCGGAGCCGGTGCTGCGACTGGCGCTCGAAAATGATTCGCCCCCGGCTGATCCGACCGCCGCGGCGGCGACGGGGGTTGTGTCCGGCGCTGCCGATCTGGCTCGCGCCCTGCGTACCCTGCAGCAGGCGGATCTCATTCGTCCGGAGCCGTCCGACGGCCACGCTGAGTACAGCTTCAAGCACCCGCTGACGCAGGAGGTCGCGTATGCGTCGCTTCTGCAGGAGACGCGGACTCGGAAGCACGAGGCGGTCGCGCGCGCGCTTGCCGTCGTGTACGGGCATCGATTGGGTGCGTATGCGGCGCTGCTTGCGCATCACTGGGCCGCTGCCGATAAGCGCTATGAGGCTCAACTGTGGCGTGGGCGAGCGGCCCTGCAGGTGACCAACATTCAACTGCGTCGCGACCGCGTGCGCCGTTCGTCCACTTGAACGCACTATCATTGCGTCGCCGCTCCATCCCGGTCAGTCCGAGCCCAGCGGTCTGCTCGCTTTGATGTTGTCACACGATGCGCGGCGCGCGACCGGTGCGACGACAGACGGAGAGCTTGTTCTTCTCGAGGACCAGCACCGGAATCGCTGGGATCGGCGAGCAACGACGTGAATTGACCCATCGGCGGGTGCTACGTCTGGCACCGCCGGTGGTGACCTGATATTCGACGAGTATGCCAAACCTTACTGCCAACGGCATCACCATAGAGTACGAGGAATTCGGCGATCGCAGCGGCCGCCCGCTGCTGCTCATCATGGGACTCGGCGCGCAGATGATTCTGTGGCCCGAGGAGTTCTGCGAGCAGCTTGCGGCACGCGGGCATCGCGTTGTTCGCTTCGACAACCGCGACGTCGGCAAGTCGTCATGGTTCGATCAGTTTGGTGTTCCGGACGTGGTCGCTGCAGTCGGCGCGTCGCTGGCGCGACAACCGGTCAAGGCGCCCTACTTGCTCCGTGACATGGCGGCCGACGCGGTTGGTCTGCTCGATGGCCTGGGCATCGACCGTGCGCACGTCGTCGGGGCATCGATGGGCGGCATGATCGCGCAATCCGTAGCAATCGAGTTTCCGTCGCGCGTGCGGACACTCACCTCGATCATGTCCACCACGGGTAACCCGGACCTGCCGCCGGCCAATCCTGAAGCGATGGGTGTGTTACTCGCGCCCCCGCCGACGACCCGCGATGAAGCGATCGAGCGCTCGGTGAGCGTCTTCCGCACCATCGGCAGTCCGGGCTTTCCTTTCGACGAGACTGAAATGCGCGAGCGCGCCGCACGCGGCTTCGACCGTGGGTTCAACCCGGCCGGGACGGTTCGCCAACTCGTAGCCATTCTCGCATCCGGCAGTCGCAAAGAAGCGCTCAAAGCATTGCGCCTGCCGGCGTTGGTCATCCACGGCAAGGACGATCCGCTCGTGCCCTTTCCGGCGGGAGAGGATACCGCGGCCGCGATCCCCGGCGCCGAGCTGATGGCAATCGAGGGTATGGGTCACGACCTACCGCGTCCGCTGTGGCCGCGGTTCGTCGGTGCCATCAGCGCGCTGACTGGGCGCGCGTAAGACGCGCTGCGAGGATGGATTCCTTTCGGGCGCGCTACGGCCCGTGGGCTCTAGTCGCCGGCGGGTCGATGGGCATGGGTGCCGCGTACTCGCGGCAGCTGGCGCAGAAGGGACTCAACGTTGTCTTGGTTGCTGAGGCGGCGGAACCGCTCGAGACACTCTCGCGCTCACTGGCGCGCGAATACGGGGTCCAGACACGTGCCTTGCTCGCGGACCTCAGTGGTCGAGATGTCTTGAGCGAACTCGACGCCGCGACGCGCGACCTCGATGTCGGGCTGATGGTCTACAACGCCGCACACTCCATTGTCGGGTGCTTTCTCGACGTTCCTTTAGACGAGAAGCTGCGCATGCTCGACGTGAACTGCCGTGGGCCGCTGCTGCTCTGCCATCACTACGGCACGCGTATGGCAGCACGCCGGCGTGGCGGGATCATCGTAGTGTCGTCGCTGTCGGGCTTCCAGGGACACGCGATGGTCGGTACCTACGCAGCAACCAAGGCCTTCGACCTGGTACTCGGTGAAGCCCTGTGGGAGGAACTGCGCGAACACGGCGTGGATGTCCTTGCCTTCTGCCCGGGAGCGACGCGCACTCCCGCATTCCTGGCGACGAAGCCACGACCTACGGGGCGGGTGTCGCCCCCGTTGATGGATCCGGAGGAAACCGTTGGCGAGGCGCTCGCCGCGCTCGGCCGCACACCCAGCCACATTGCCGGCAGAACGAACAGGCTTGCCGCCTTCGTTCTGCACCGCTTGTTGCCGCGCCGCAGACTGATCGAGCTGATGAGCCGGACAACGCGTGCCATGTACGATCGACGCGGCTGACGAGGACGATTGCGGCGTGGGCATGAGTAGATGACACTTCGCGCTGGTCATGGCTGCGCCGTTCACCCGAACCGCATCTCGCATACATCGCTCGCGACCCGCAACGGTGCGGCGGTTGCCGACTTGACGTCATCGACCGTTAGCCCCGGTGCGACTTCGCGCAGCAGGAAGCCGTCGGCGTCGACGTCGATCCACGCGAGGTCGGTGACCACTGACGTGACGCAGCGCAACGCCGTCGGTGGATAGCTGAGTTGCTCGACCAGCTTTGAACGGCCGCTGCGTTCGCGGTGGTAGCAGAGCGCGATCACCCGTGCGCCGCCAGCGGCGAGATCCATTGCGCCGCCGATCCCGCCGCCGCCGTTGGGGGTGCTCCAATTCGCCAGGTCGCCGTTCTGCGCCACCTCGAAAGCGCCGAGGATGATTGTCGAGACGCGGCCGCTGCGGGCCATGGCAAAGGACACCGTCGACTCGAAATATGCGGTACCAGGAAGCAGCGACACGAACTGCCCGCTGGCGTTGTAGTTGTCGATGTCCTCTTCCCCCTCCGCCGGAAAGCTGCCGTAGCCGAGGATACCGTTCTCGGCGTGCAAGGTGACGTTGCGATCTGCGATGAAGTTCGAGACCATGGTCGGCAACCCAATACCCAGGTTGACGTACTCGCCCGGATGCAGCAGCGTTGCTGCCTTCATCGCCATGAGGTCGGCGGGCAACCCCCTCGGGCCGTCCGCCCGCACCGCTCGTCCTTCCATGTCGGCGACCCGTCCGACCACCGCCAGGATCTGCCGCAGCACCCCGAGATCGAGTTGCGTGGTCGTCTTGACGATGCGGTCGACGAAGATTCCGGGCGTGACCACGGCTTCGGGATCGAGGGCGCCGAGCGGCACGAGCTCCTTGACCTCGGCAATCGTCGTCTTCCCGGCCATCGCGAACGCTGGGCCAAAGTTCCGCATGCCGCGACGATACGTGAGGTTGCCCATCGGATCCGCTTGGTATGCTTGCAGGAGCGCAAAGTCAGCAGTGAGTGCGTGCTCGAAGATGTAGCGTTTGCCGTCGAAGATCCGCTCCTCCTTGCCGGCGGCGATGGGGGTGCCGACGCCGGTCGGTGTGAAAAACCCTGCGAGCCCGGCGCCGCCGGCACGCGCGCGTTCGATGAGCGTCCCCTGCGGCACCATTTCCAGCTCGATCTCGCCCGCCTTGACCATTTCGCTGATCGGGCTGGGCATCGCCGGCGCGCCGAGGTAGCTGCAGATCAACTTGCGGATTTGTTTCTTGTCGGCGAGGATGTTGAGCGACGTCGGGCCGCCGGCGGGCGTATTGCAGATGATAGTGAGGTCCTTCACGCCGCGCTCGGCGAGTGCCAGCAGGCAATCGGTCGGCCACGCCTGCGGCGGGCCGAAGCTGTGTACCAGAATCGAGGCGCCGTCACCGATGTCGCCAACGGCGTCCAATGCGGTTGCGCAGATCTGCTTTGTTGCCATTGCCGCTTCGCATTGCACGTCGTGTCGGCACGAGCAAGAGTCACGCGAGTCAGTCGACAGGCGGCAGTCGCGAAGGAAATTTCGTTGACTGTCGATCGCTTCCCTCAGCTCGCTCCAGAGTAGGCGTCATTCATACCGAACTTCTCGAAGATGCCCCAGAAGCCGTGTTCGTGGAGGCCGTAGCCGACGGTCCCGTCGTTCACTTCGAAACGCGCTACGTGGTCGACGACGCCGTACTGACCGAATCCGGCGAGTTCGTCGACGCCCTTGACGGAGCCCTGCACGACGAGCTCACCTTGATACATCCCATGGCGCCAGTCCTGTTCCATGCCATACCCCGTGCCGACGGCGATGTATGCGGTGAGTAGCGGTGTGGCCTTCACGCTGATGGCTCCGCCGGGGGCGCCGGGACAGTGGAGAATCGAAGAGCGGATCATGCGGGTCCCCGGCGTCAGCGTATGCTCGTACTCGGGCCGTCCGAGCCATTCGGGCTGACGGGTCGGATCGTTCCAGATGCGCACGGCTTCCTCGATGGGCCGTTCACCAGTCGTCGTCTCGTTCAGGATGTAGAGTAGCGAGTAGTCCGCAAATTGCATCGGCGAATAGTTCCACATGCCGGTGAGCTGCCCCTCACCTTGACGGATGCCCGGATGCTCTTGCTCACCGACAGGACGAATACCCCACGAGCGATCGCGCGTTCCCCACCAGCGGTCTGGAGTGACTGTGAAGGTTTCGGCGCCTACAGTCAGTGTGCCGGTCCAATAGCCGGTCTGCGCGAAGCGCATGGTGTCGAAGAGCACGCGACCGTACTTGCGGATGTACTGTCGCGGCTCCAGGAACGCCGGGATGGCGCCGTGCCACATGAGGTCGCAGGCGAGGCTATGTTCGGTGGGTTCGAGAACGAAGCGGACGCGCTTCAGGCCTTCGATGACCTCGACGCGGAACGGTCCGACGCTCGCGTCCATCCGATCACCGAGTACCCGGGAGGCGCGTACGACGTGGTGTTTGCCGGAGCGCGTGACGCACGCAAAGGCATCCTGTACCGCCAGATTTGGGTATTGGCCCAGCCCCATCACCATGAACAGGGTGTCGTCCGAGGCGTGCAGATTGAAGTAGTAGCGATCGTAGAAATTGCGGTCGCTCGTGCCGACGTGTCGGATCACCTCGGCGAGCTGGTGCAACGGATAGTCGTCCATCGATGAGAGCATCGGTTCCTCCTGCGAATGGGGCGCGACGGTAGCAGATGCCGGGCCCGGAACGGAATGGCGGTGCGAGATGGCGGCCGACGGGTTAAGTGATATCCTGCGCGCGTTCATGAGGCAGTGATGAACTGGTGGGATCGGACACAAATTGCCGCGCAGCTGGCGCGCGCGGCGCTGGCGTGGCTACGGCATGACACGTCGTACCCCAGCCCGGTGCCGGAGAATCCCAAGTTCTTGAGTGCGCGCGACGCCGCGACACTGGTGCGCGATGGCGACGTCGTCGCGGTTTCGGGGATGGGAGGCCATCAGCATGCGTCCATCATCTACTGGGCGATTCGTGAGGCGTTCGAAGCTCGCGGCCACCCGGCCGGCCTCACCTTGCTCAACGTTGGCGGACAAGGTGGACGCGGAATGGCGCCGGGTACGCTCGAAGAGCTCGGGCGGCCGGGCCTGTGCACGCGCTTCATCACCAGTCACTTCGAGACGTTCCATGCCATGCTCGATCTGGCCGAGGCCGGGCAGTGCGAGCTGCAATGCGTTCCCTTCGGTGTGCTGACGTTTCTCTTTGCGGCGCAAGCTCATGGCAAAGAATCCGTCCTGAGCCACACGGGTGTCGGCACCTTCCTCGACCCGCGCGTTGGTCGCGGCTCGCCGGTTGCGGATCTTGATGACGAGCAGCTGATCACGGTGCACCGCGGTGCCCTGCGCTACCGCATCCCGAAGATCGACGTGGCGGTATTCAACGCGCCCGCGGCGGACCGCCACGGGAACATCTATGTCAGGCGCTGCGCCGTCGTTGGCGAGAGCGCTGAACTGGCGCGTGCGGCGCGGCGCAATGGTGGCAAGGTCATCGTCAACGTCGGGCTGATCGTTGAGGAGGGATACGATCACATCTTCCTTCCGGCCGACATGATCGACGCCGTCGTTTACCATCCCGATACGGAACAGACTGCCGGGGTCTTCCACCGCACCTACTGGCCGATGTTCACGACGGAGAGCGACATCTCCATCGAGGAAGGTTTGGCTCGGGTGCGCTTCATCAACTCGCTGATTCCGGCCATTGCGCGGCGTACCCCGGCAGATGCGGCACTCGCACGCCTCGCTGCAACGACCCTCGTGGCCAATGTTCCCAAGGGCGCCGTCGTCAGCATTGGCACCGGTTTGCCCGAGCAGGTTGCACCAGTGGTCTTCGACGCGGGGATGCTCGAGGATCTCACGTTACTCGTCGAGAGCGGCGTAGTCGGTGGGTTGCCGGCCCCCGGAGTGTACTTCGGTGCCGGTCTGTGCCCCGACGAGATCGTGTCGTCGGCGGAGCTGTTCAAACGATGCGTGGCTCGCCTCGACGCCACGTGCCTCGGGGTCCTGCAGGTGGACAGTCTGGGTAACGTCAACGTGTCGAAGCGCGGCGACGGGCCACGGCACTACGTTGGGCCCGGCGGCTTCATCGATTTCTGCGAGGCGGCAAAGACGATCGTGTTCGTTTCGGCATGGATGCATCGTGGCGAGATTACCGTCAACGGCGGACGCCTACGGGTTATCAAACGCGGCACGCCAAAGTTTGTTGAAGAGGTCGACGAGATCACCTTCAACGGCCCACGCGCGCTGAAGGCGGGCAAACGGATATCGTATGTTACCCACGTCGGCGTCTTTGAGCTCACCTCGCGTGGTATGGAGCTGACGCACGTCATGCCGGGGATCGACGTGCGCGAAGACATCCTGAACTGTGCACCTATGAAGATTGTCCTTCCCCACTCCAGACAACCGCCCCACATGCCGCGATCCATCGTCAGCGGCCAGGGCTTTACCTTGCGCTGGGCGGGCTCTGCGTAAGGCCGAGCGCGCGTGCGATGAGGCGGAAGAGGTCGGTTTGATCACTGACGCCTACGACGTTCGCGGCTTGCGGCCCTTGCGCGGCGAGGCGCAGCTGTGCGCCGGTGTGCTCCTGGGATAGACCAGGCAGATTGGTGGCGTAGCTGACGGTCATGTTGGCATTGTCCGCAGTGATCAGGGTACTGAACGTCCCCGGGCTGTGATTCTTGGCGGTCGGCGGTGGAACGATTTGGCTGGTGTGGGCGTGATCCGCGGTCACCACGATCAATGTGTCGGGATGTGCGGTCGCGTATTCGAGGCCCACCCGAACCGCTTCATCGAAGGCGACCGTTTCGCCGATCTGGGCGCAGGGCTCGGCGATGTGATCGTTCTTGTCGATCGAAGCACCTTCGACCTGTAGGAAGAACCCGTGCGGCGCGTCGTGATCCAGTAGATCAATCGCCTTGCGCGTCATGGCGGCGAGGCTGGGCTCGTTCGGCGGTCGCACGCCTTCGGTGCAGCGCTGCGGCCCGCTGCCCGGATAGCGCTGCGCCGGCTTGCCACGCCACTCGGGACTCATGTTGCCTGTCGCAAACAAACCCAGCAGCTTGCCGCCCGGCTGTATGGCGGACAACGCTGCCGCGGCACCGATGACGGTGTATCCCTGTGCGATGGCGGATTGGATAACCGTTTGCCCGGCGTACGGTCCACCATCAATGGTCTGCTCGAATCGTTGCCGGCCGCCGCCCAGCAGCACGTCGACATGATGATCGACCGTCTGTTCGGCAATCGAGCCTGGTCCGCCGGCGGATTTCTTGTACTTCGGACACTGCGCCATGTCCGCCGGCCCTTCGCAGCTGCGTTGATTGACGTGCGCGTCGAGCGCTGCGGGCGTTGCGTCGGTGAGCTCGGCGGTGGTGACGTTGCCCGTGCGCACCCCACGTTCCTGCGCCAACTCGATGACTGTCTTCAGTGGTAGATCGTTTGCCGCTGCCGTCGACACGCGGCCGTTACTGGTCTTGTGGCCCGTTGCCCACGCCGTAGCGGTGGCCGCAGAATCGCCGACGTAGTCGGGGAGCGCAGGGTTGGTCTCTTGGACCGTATAGGTTGTGCACGCGCCGGTAAATGGCAGCGTATCGAGCGCCAGGCGTCCCCCGGCGCCCACCGCATAGTTTCTTGCCACGGTGATTTCCGAATCGCCCATTCCGTCACCGATGAACAGGATGACGCTGTGCGCCGGGCCGTCATTGAGCGCACGAGCCAGGGCGGGCGTGCGGTCGCCGGCGAGTGGCTGTCGAGCCGCCGTACATCCCATCAGGCTGGCGGTGAGCAGCGCACAGATGGCCTCCAAAGGGCAACGAGCGTGGCGCATCGGCGGCGTTTTACCAGGAGCGTGGGCGCTGCGCCACATCAACTGCGGCTTTGCACCTGCCTCATGGTGAACGTCACTGCGGATTCTCTGGCAACCACACCCGGAACGTCGATCCACGTCCCACTTCGCTGTCGACGCTGACGAAGCCGCCCAACATGTCGAGGAGACGCCGAACAATATAGAGGCCGAGGCCGACGCCGCCGTGCCGTCGCTTGCTCGACGCGTCGGCCTGCCGGAAGGGTTCGAAGATGATTGGCAACGCCTCCGGCGGGATTCCGATCCCGGTATCCGCCAGCACGATCTCAACACCTCCCTTGGCCGGGAAGGCATCCAGGGTCACCGTGCCGCGCTCGCTGTACTTGATGGCGTTGCCTATGAGGTTCTTGAGCACCAGTTTCAGCTTCGCAGGATCGGTGCGCACGTGAAGATTTGGGCTGACCTTCCACAAGAAGCTCAGTGGCGAACGCTCCTGTAGCCCGCGCGTCTCGCTATCGACTTCATCGATCAAATCCGCGAGCCGGACCTCCGTGAACACGGAGCCGGTTTGGCCGGTCTCCAGCCGACTGAGATCCAGGGTGGAATTGATGAGCGTCAGTAACTCTTGTGCACTCCGTTGCACCTTTTGTAGGGTATCGACCTGCTCCGGCGTCAACGTGCCGAACACGCCTTCGAGCAGCAGGTCCGTGTACCCGGTAACTGCACCCAGCGGGGTTCGTAGTTCGTGGGACATGGTCGCGACGAACTCGGATTTGAGCCGATTGGCACGCTCCAACTCGCTCACGACCCGTGCATGTTCCAGGGCCAGGGACGCGATCTGCGCGACCCCCCGCGCGATGCGCCGCTCGGTCTCGGTGAACGCTTCCTGACGGTCACGCGACAGGGCAACCTGCAGGCCGATCAATTCCCTACCACGCCGCAGCGTCATGCACAGCACCAACGTAACCCCGAAACGTTGTTGTTGGGGCCGGGAGAGGAGATCGGGCGGAATCGTACCGACCTGGGCCACGTCGTCGCTCTCCAAGCGCGCCAGCAGGACGGACATCATCGATCGAGGTACCTTCATGACCTTCGCGGCTTCCTGTTCCTCCGGGGTCGCTCCGTAGCTTGCGATCGGTATGAAAACATCCTGATCCGCCTGCCAGAGGAGCGTTTGGCTCGAATCGCAGCCGAGTACTTCGGCAGTCACCTGGCACAATCGATGGAGCAGTTGCGGCGCATCCAGTGCCGCGATCAGTACGTGTCCCACGCGCGCCAGCGCTCCTGAAATCTGTGCCTCCTCCTGCTGCGCGGCCTCTGCACGCTTGCGCTCCGTGATATCGCGGGCATTGATGACGACTCGGGCCACCCCCGATTGATCGAGCAGGGTGTTGCCCACCGCTTCGATGAAACGCCAAGAGCCATCCTTGTGTCGAAAGCGGAATTCTACGGAGTGCGTTATGCCGACTGTTTGAACGGTGTCTTCGAAGGTGCTGCGAACGCTTGCGGTGTCATCGGGATGCACGATGTCGAAAGCACTGCGGCCAACGAGTTCTTCTGGCGTGTAGCCGAGCACGCGTTCGTTCGACGGGCTGGCGTACTCGAAGGTGCCCGTGCGGTCGAGGATGGCGATGAGGTCGGAAGCATTTTCGATGAGGAGCCGGAATTGCGCGTCGCTGTCGCGTAATCCCGGCTCCTCAAGTGTGGGCATTACGTCCCCTCCTGCCACTCGCTCTGGATGAATCAACGCTCTTCCGGTGGTGATTGCAAGTGTGGCGGTGGTGCGCGGCAGGGGAACGCGCCCCGCCTCAATAGCGACCAGCGGAGCGGGCCGTAGAAATGGCGCCGACTGCAGGTCCTAGCGACTTGCGGGTGTGGCGATGACGGCGTCGATGGTGAAGCCCGCGCCCTCCAGGGCGGTGACAACGTCGTCGATGCGTCGCCGCCCGAGGTGCAGGTGGAGCCGTGCATGGTGCTGCCGCGTCGTATGACCGAGCCGCCGCAACTCCCCGCGGCTGCGTTGCACCACGTCGCGGATGGCCTCTTCCTCGGTGCAACCCTTGCTCGCGGACAGCACCACCTCATACAGCGGTTCATCACCTTCCGCCGGTCGTAGTCTCAGCATCGTGTTCATGCCCGCAGGGTAGCGTGCGGTGGTGAACGCATGATGACGGGACGCGGAAAAAATGGTGACAAGAAGCTCGCCTGTCACCCCGGCGGCGACGACGCCACTCCCTCGATGTGACCACGGAGGGACAGTACTGAGACCGGGCCGCGGTCGCGGTTGTAGCCGGGATTGTCGATGAATTGGTAGTCGACGCTGACCGCGAACCAGCTCAAGAGCTGCAGCGCGTAATAGCTTTCGGTGATGATCTCGGGCCGGCGGTTCAAACGGCTGTCGCCGAGGACGAAGCCGAGGCCGCCGTCGCCGAGGTAGTCGGCGTGCGCGTTGCCGAGCTCGTTGGCGACGCAGGCGATACCGATGCGGTCGGCGGGTCGTTGCCATGGGCCGCCGCTGATCTGCGCGCCGATGCTGGCGGAGCGCTCTGCTTCGGTGAACGCGAACGATTCGGTGGCGCCGTCATTCCAGCCCAGCCGAGCGAACAGGCCGGTCTCGCCGTCGACGGTCAACGGCTGCTCGAGGTTCAAACCGAAGCCGTATTTCAGGGCGCCGCGTTGCCGAGTGGCCGTGATGTCCGGCACGCCGCCTTGCATGTGAGCAAGATTGATGGCGTCACGATAGTTCCCCATGTTTGCCTGATTGGCATAGAAGAATGTCCGGAGCATTGACGGCCGTTCGGACCACAGCTCGCGTTGCGCCTCGGCTTCGATCTGCGTGCCGTGGCTGTGCAGCAGGTCTGCATCCAGGTTGAGTCCATTGGCGACTTTCGGCATCTGGAACACGCCGGCGCGCACCGCGACGTCGGGAATGGCCCATTCGGCGGCCAGGCCACGCGTGTAGCCGCGAGTGTCCGCGTTGAAGTCGTAGGCGGGGTCGGTGATCAGCGCCCAGTTGAGGAACTGCGTGCGCGCATTGTTGGCGTAGCGGTTGGTGTCGAAGATGCCGTTGGCGTCGAGGATGCCGAACCATACCGTCAGGCGGCGCGTCGGCCGCGTGCCGCTGATCTGAGTCAATCCCGTTTCCACCGCTTCGGTTTCGTCTCCCAGGGGCACCGTGGCCCGCAGGAAGAAGCGCGCCAGGTACGGGCTGGTTCCGACGTCAGGGTTGCGGATCACCTCGCCGTTCGTGAAGCCGGCCAAGCCCAGGGCGTCGCTGATGCCGCCGCCACGAATCATTTCGGGGTCCGCGTATACGTCAAGCCACGGCAGCAAGCGCACGCCAGTGTACAGAGTGTAGGTATCGGAGATGCGGTCTTCCGCTTGCGGGCGCAAGCTGTTGGTCCCTTGGTAGGGACTGTGGAACGTCGAGTGGTATTGCCACACGACGGTCGCCTGGCCGCCGACGAGATACGGAATCGGTGCGGTCGGAAGCTCCATCGCGGCACAATCAGCGGAGAGCGCCAGCACCACCGACACGGTCACAATACCTGTGCGCTTCATCAGTCAAACCTCAACCCCGCCCTGCACAGGCGGGAGATCCGACTGGACGCAGGACGGCTATCTGTAGGAGCGACGCGCGTCGCTCAATCTACTAGGGCCGTCGATACTCATACAGTGAGGCTTATGCGCTCTTCGCGCGTCGAAGGCAAGGTGGTCACACCAATTTCATCGCCGATCCTTTTCGGACCTTAACGGTTCAAGCTGAAGCGTTCGTCGGCGATGCGGTAGACGCGCCGCCACAGGATACGATTCAGTGTCACCAGCGCTAGTGACATGGTGAGGACGCCGGCGGCGAGTAATGGGAAATTTGCCGAGGCGGTGGCTTCAGTAATCAGCGAGCCGAGCCCCGGCGCTATCAACGTCTCGCCCCGATAGCGCACGTATTCGGCGACGATGCTCGCATTCCACGCGCCGCCGGCGGCGGTGATCAAGCCGGTGACCAGATACGGAAACACGGCAGGGACATAGAGCATGCGCCAGCGCGCCCAGCCGCCGAGCCCGTAGACCGTCGCCACTTCCTGCAGATCGTGCGGCATCGCACCGGCGCCGGCCAGGACATTGAAGAGGATGTACCACTGCGACCCGAGCAGCATCAGCACCACGCAGCCCCACGAAAAGTTCACGCCGCCTGTGATGAGCGCCAGCGTCACCAGCGGAAAGATCATCGGCGCGGGAAAGGCCGCCGCGACTTGAATGACCGGCTGCAGCGCACGCACACGCCGCGGCGACAGGCCGATCCAAATCCCCACCGGTAGCGCCCACAGCATGCCGAGAGCGAGCGCGGCGTAGGTCCGCAAGAAGGTCAAGCTGAGCGCCACCGCGAGATGCAGCCACTCCGCTAACGTCAGGGCGCTGAGCAAGGTGAGAAGACGGACGGCACCCCACAGGCCGAGGACGATGCAGACGGCGCCGGTAGCGCGTCCGACGAACGCAAACGGGCTTCCTTGTTCGTCCGCGGTCGTCGTGCTGCGGCGTGCGATTTGCCGGCGTTCGGCGAGCACGAAGACGCCTGCGATGCGCTCCTCGATCCACGGCACCAAGCGCGAACGACGCAGCAGGTCGAGGATCCACGACGTCGGAACATCAACGGCCTCGGTCTCTTCCACCTTGAACTTCTGCGCCCAGGCCAGCGCCGGTCGCCAGACCAACTGATCGACGGCAACGATCATCACGATCATCGCGACCACCGCCCCTGCCATGGCGCGCCCGTTGCCCCGATCGATGGCGACGCTCATGTAGGAGCCGATCCCCGGCAGCCGGAAGTCGTGGTCGCCGAGCGTGAACGCTTCCGTGACTGTGAGAAAGAACCAACCGCCGGCCATCGACATCATCGAGTTCCATACTAAC
>Ga0335069_10006257_pt1 | contig 17345 bp, 20 predicted proteins | sample Lox_Sample_11_FD_206714 | JGI IMG/M metagenome (GOLD analysis project Ga0335069, IMG submission 206714) | Soil microbial communities from Loxahatchee National Wildlife Refuge, Florida, United States - Lox_Sample_1.1 | ecosystem: Environmental > Terrestrial > Soil > Wetlands | place: USA... | reverse complement strand
CACGAGTAACGCCGTCGGCGACAAAGCCGAAGCTGGCCGAGGCGGCCGGGGCCACGAGCGCGTGCGAGTTGGGCGGTGGTGTTGGGAGGCCGAAGGCGTAGTCGACGATTGCGATCTGGACCAGTGCGTGCGCGTGTTCCAGCGCAAGACGCGGCGCGCAGCTGAGCGCGGGCTGGCCGGAGATCCCCAGCGCGACCAGGCGCAGGCAGAGCTGATCTCCGGAGCGGAAGCCGTAGAGGGTGTAGGTGGCGCCCGCCGCGTGCTCGACGATCAGGCGATGCAGCACCGTTCCGGACGGAAAGCCCGCATAGGAGTGGGCGTTCGCCGTGCTGAACTGTGCCTGCGCGGCCGACGAGGCAGGCTCACCGGGTGTTCCCGTGAGCCAGCCGGAGAAGCCGTTGAGCGTCGCGGCCAGCGTGGCGCCGACAGCAAGCAAGACCCCAACGAGCAGTCCGACTGCGACGATCGCCTTGTGTGTGCGCGCGCGGCCAAGCAGCGCGCCCCGGCGCGACAGCTCGGGGCGAGCCCCGGGCTGGGTCTGCGCAATCGCATCGGCGAACGCCAGGAGCTCGGGGTAGTCGGCGAGCAGGTCGACGAGGTCGTCCTGCTCGAACACCGTCGGTGTCGCGGTCGCGGCGCTCATGGCTCGATTCCTTCCTTCTCGAAGACATCGCGAACAACGGCCAGGCCGCGGAGGAAGCGCATCTTGCACGCGGCCTCCGTGGAGCCGACCCTTGTCGCGATCTCGGCGAAACTGCGTCCCTCAACAAGGCGAAGTACGACCACCTCGCGCTGCGGGCGTGGCAGCGCCGCTAGTGCCACTCGGAGCGCGTCGGCGACCTCGCTGCCGTAGGGCCGCTCCTGAGAACTGGCCGCGACAGCATCGAGCGGGAGCGTCTCGCCCCGGCGCGCCCGCCGGCGGGCCTCGTCGATCAGCCGGCGCTGCGCGACCGTGTAGAGCCAGGCGAGCAGCGGGGTCGATCCCTGCCTCACCGGATCGAGCCGCGCTGCGGCCTGCGCGAACACCGACTGCGTGATCTCGGCGGCTTCGTCGTCGCTCGTGGTGCGACGGCGGACGAAGCGAAACAGCTCGTCGTAATGGGAACGGAACGCCGACGCGGCCAGGTCGTCCATCACCCACCTATCGCTCGACCAGGACGAAGGTAACCGGCCGAGGGCGCGGCGATCAGCCGATCCGTGCCTGGTAGGTGCTTCCGCCCCGCCCCTGCGGACCGTCGCTGGGCCAGAGCAACTCGGCGCTCGCAGCCGCGTCACGAATCGTGGTCGCCTCGATCTCGGCGCGCGTCAGCTCGACGCCCTCGGCGGGCCACTCGCAGACAAACGCCACCGGACCGGGCGGCGGCAGCGGCCAGACCCAGAACGCCAGCTCCCAGCTATGCAGCCCGCCGCTACCACCGCGTTGGATCAGGACAGGGCCTTCGGGTTGCTCTGCGCTTCTGAGCCAGCGATGGCCATCGAACACGGTCGCTTTTGACCCGTCGCTGAGCTGGATGCCCAGACGCAAGGCTTCCGGGGGAATGTCTCCGCCGCGTACGGTGTGCCAGAGGTGGATCGGATCGTCGCCGGGCCTCTCTCGTCCGCGGCGGCGGCGGAGGGAGATGGTGAAGGCGAACCCGTTCGTGTAGGCGAGGCCGTCGTGGACCGCGAGGGCGAGCTGATCGGTGCGTGCAAGCACCAGCCAGAGCGGGAACGGTGCCGGCAGGACGTTCTCTGCCGGCCCGAGCCACTCAGGCTCGGACGGCCGTTCGGGCTCTGGCGAAGCAGGTGGCGCCTCGAAGAAGCTCAACCACGCGAAGCTAGCAAGGAGCGGGCAAGGGCGAGACGCTCGTACCCCTCAGATGCAAGCGCCGCCAGTTGTGTGTGAGAGAGGCCGGACGGTTGGCTAGCGGCGCGTCGCTCGACTAAAGAAAATCAACCTAGATGAGGTCATACGGTGAGATGAGGTCTCGTGCTCGAGGAGCAGGGCTTGAGGAGATCGAGGCTGTGTATCGCCGGAGGCTGGCCGAGTTGAGGCGAGTGGCGACTGCTATCACCGGCAGCCGCGAGGCCGGTCTTGATGCCGTACAGGACGCGTTTGCCGCAGCGATCAGACAACGCGGAAGCTTTCGCGGCGAGGGAAGCCTCGATGCGTGGCTGTGGCGGATCGTTGTGAACACGGCACGCGACTACACGCTCACTCGGAGCACACTCCCGCTCGAAGACGGCGCGGATGGTCCTGGCGTCGGCGTGGCTGCGAGCGAGTCTGTCGGGGCTGACCTACACGCGCTCGTTTCTCAGTTGCCGGAACGTCAGCGGTTGACGCTGTTTCTGCGCTACTACGCCGATCTGGATTACGGAACGATCGCCGAGGCCTTGCAGATCAGTCCTGGAACGGTGGGAGCGACCTTGAACCAGGCTCGCGAGGGGCTTCGCCAGCTCGTGAACGAGGTGCCCTCGTGAACGAGTTTTCGTCTGTCTCGGCCGTCCTTGATGAGCTTGTCCCTGTCCACGAGCAGGAGGAGCCTGCCTGGGATGACGTGCTTGCGCGCGCTGAAAGGCTCGAGGCGGCCAGCGTCTTTGAGTCGGTTCGACCGCAGGCGACCAACGGCGCAGCGCCGATGGGTGCGGGGGCTGTTTCTTCAGTGGCGAAGCGGGGACGCTGGTGGACGCGGAGGCGTCTGGTCGCAGCCGCGATTGTTGCTGCGCTCCTGGCGGTGTTGTTTGCGACACCTGCATTCGGGCTGCTGCTCGACCTGATCGGGAGGACCAACGTTCCGTTTGCCGGGCGGTCGGCGCCGTTGGAGGTGAAGCGCGACTTCTTCGACCTCTCGTTGGGGCTTCCGCCCGGCATCGCTCCGCAGGCGATTGCGTCACAGACCCGTAAGGTTGGATCGTTCCGTACCGGCGACAAGACGCGAGTGCTCTGGGTTGCGCCTACCCGCGACGGCGGCTACTGCTACCGCTTCGACCCCGGCTTCATCGGCTGCCGAAGCAAGAAAGACCGCACCAGAGCAGAACCAAAGCACGAACCGCCCGGCTACGTACACGGACAACTGCTCGGAGTCACGTTCCAAGACGGCGGCCGGGTGCCGGCGCAGTACCTGACCCAGCTCGGCGGTGACTTGCTCGCCCCCACGGCCTACTCGCTGACGGTCATCTTCGCCGACGGCAGCAAGACACCGCTTCGCTTCTACTACGTCTCCAAGCCGATCGACGCCGGCTTCTTCTACACGCAGATCCCCGCCGGCCACACAACTACCCAGACGCGCGCAGTCGCAGTCGAACTCCGCGATAAGAACGGAAAGCTCCTAGCGCGTCAGCCGTTCGCCTACTTGACCGCTGCTCAGCTCGCCAGGGAGCGCGCCCGCATCAAGGCGATGATCAATCGGTTCCGGAACCAGCGCCGACCCAACCCAGCGATCCATCCCTCGCCAGCACTGCCCGCTCCGAGCGCCCCGCAACAGCACGGACAGGCAGACGGCGTCAGCGTCGTGGCCGGTGCGAACGGTGTCGTCGACTTCGACACCAGCGGCGCAGACGCCGTGGTGCGGTCGCTGATCGCAGGTCGCCAGGTCGGCTACGGCTGCCTCGTCAAAGTCCCCTACCACAGCGAACCGGTCGACCTGCTCACGGCCCGCACCACGGTCGCGCACGTCTCCGTCTGGGTCCAGGGCGGCGGTGTGCATCCGCCCTTCCTCGGCTGCGAAATCCAAGGCAGCTACGGCCACACCTGGCCCGACCGCCTGCACGGCCACAGCGCGGTCGAAGTCGCGTTCACTCCGGCGGGAGCGCGCCTATTCGCAGACCGGGCCGCGGCCCGAGACCTCGCACTGTTCGTCCGCTCGAAGGCAATGCACCAAATCCGCAAACTCACGGGCCAGCCGTTGCAAGACGAGCTCCACCGCCGATACGGCGCCGCGATTGCACAGTTCCAACCGCCATCACCGCCGCTCCCCGCGGGACGGATCGGCTACGTGATCAACGGCAACACCTTGACCTTCATCGAGCGAAGCACCACCGGAAGGCAGTTCTACGTCCGCATCGTCAACGGGCACATCAACGCCGAGAACGTCAAACCACTGGCCTTCGTCTTCTAGCGCAGGCGCACGCAAATGTTTACGCGTCGATCATCACGACCAGACAGTTGCCCTCTAGCGTCCAGGAAGAGCCGCCTCATCGAGCGCACGGGTGGAGAAAGAACGGATCGATGAAGACCGCTGTGACCATCTTGGCCTTGGCCGGAACGGCGGCCTACCTCACATCCGCAGCGGTCGCGACCACCCCGCGTACCGACGTGAAATTCTCGCGGGCGCCAAAGGGGCCTGCCTCCGCCTTCGCCGCCATCGTCCACGTGTCAGCGCCTCGGTCGGGTCAGCGCATCGTTCTCATCGCTCCTGCACGGCGGATCGCGACCCTTCCTTGGGGGAAGAAGACGAGCTCGCTCCTCGCGGCACCGACGAGCGGCAACGGGTTTTGCACGTCAATCGCCGGGCCGTACGGCGGCTCGCAGTGTGTGCCGGGCACGTCAAGGAAGCCGACAAACCGACTCCACGCTCAACTCACTGGCGATGCCTCCGGCCCGATCGCAATCACCGGGTTCTTCTTCGAAAGCCGCGGCACCCGTCTCACCGTTGCCTATGAGGATGGAACGCGCGATCTCATCCCGATCTTCTGGGTCAGCAGGCCGATCAGCGCCGGACTGTTCGCCTTCAGACTTCCGAGCAGCCATCGCCGGGTCGGCCACCGCCCGATCAAAGCCCAGCTTTTCGCCCCCGACGGCCAAATCGTAAGCCAGGCCCGAGTCCCCGATTAGCCCCGTGGAGACGATGAAGCGGATCGCTCTCACATTCTCGGTCGCTTTCGCTCTTGCCTTCGCAGCGGTGCTAATCGCCTGACGGAACGCGCCGCTAAAGAAACCGTGGCGTCCTAGCCTCTATCTGGCGATGGACGAGTTGGGTGAGGAGATCGAGCGGCTGTATCGGGGGCGCTATGTCGGCTTTCGGAACGCGGTTGCGACGGTGAGCGGGGACTACGAAAGTGCTCGAGATGCAGTGCAGGAGGGGTTCGCGCGCGCGTTCCGGTCGCGGGCGCAGTTCCGTGGTGAGGGGTCGCTGGAGGGTTGGGTGTGGCGGATCGTTCTGCGGGCCGCACTCGAGCAGCGCAAGAGCGGTGCGGCGGTGCTGCCGCTCGGCGAGGTTGAGGCCGGCCTTGTCGAGCCGGAGCGTGATCCTGCGTTGGCGGAATCCCTGCTGGAGCTCTCGCCGCGGCGGAGGCTGATGGTGTTCCTGCGCTACTTCGCCGATCTTGACTACGCCACGATCGCCGAGGTGTGCGAGGTCGATGAGGGCACGGTGGCAGCGACGTTAGCGCAGGCGCGCACTGCGCTTGCTCAACGGCTGATCCGAGAAGAGGTGCAGTCATGACGCAGATCAAGGACGATCTGCTCGCGCCGCGCTTCGCGGCGCTCGCGAACTCGCTCGACGACTCAGACTGGAAAGAGGTCGTCAGGCGCGCCCGCCGCGCTCGCACACTAGGAGCATCGCCGCCGCGCACGAGCTCCGTGCATACGCCGGCAGGGAGCCGGTGGTCGCTCGGCCGGCGCAAGTGGCTCGCTCTAGCCGTGCTGGTCGCCGCAGCGATCGTGTTTCTGGTGGCGCCTGCGCTAGGGATCGGACCGCCAGTGCTCGATTTCTTCTCGTCGAAGCATGCGCCGAAGCAAGTAGTCCTCCAGTTCGACCGGTTGAACGTCGGCGGGCCACGTGGCATGAGTCCCCGTGTTATCGCGGATCAGACACGCCTCGTCACCACCTACCACCGCCACAACGGCACGCCGTTCCCACTCTGGGTCGCACCGACGCGGAAGGGCGGCTTCTGCTTCGTCTTCGGCTTCGGCGGCGGCTGCGCGGCACGCAAGCCGCCCACGCGGAGCGAGCCGGGCGACTACAACGGCGGCGCGATCGGTCTGGGCCGCTACGGCTCGACCGTGCTCGCGGGCTACGTCTACGACAAGCACATCGCCAACCTAGAAATCCGTTTCAAGCACGCACCCACGGTGACCGTGCCGCTCCTCTGGGTGAGCCCGCCGATCGACGCAGGCTTCTTCTTCTACGACATCACGCGCGCGCAACAGCGGAAAGGCGGCCCCGTGGCTGTTGTCGCACTCGATGAGCACGACAAGGAACTCGCGCGCGTCGCGTGGATCTTCCGCCCGAAGCCCGCCTGGTTCGACCCGCGCAAGGTCGCCGACCTCGCGCAGAAGCATGTCATCCTGCGCAGCGGGAATGCGTCGATCGCAATCGCCCCCTCACGCACCGGCGGCAACTGCTTCTGGCTCCGAGAGGGCTACGGGACGATAGGGACAGGCTGCGCGCCGCCCCGCTACCAGACGATGCCGATGGCTGGCGGGCTCAACCACGGAACCGACTTCACCGTGTTCTCAGCCCAGGTAAAGCCAGCTGTCGAACGCGTCGAGCTCCACTTCCAGGACAGCACACAGATCGTGCTCCATCCCGTCGAAGGGTTCGTCCTCTACACGTTGCCGAAGAGCCACTGGCCACGCGGACACCGGCTCACCGAGGCGATTGCGTATTCGTCGGCTGGCGAGCAGCTCGCCACACAGACATTCGACCCCAAGCAGGTCGGCACCTACCCCTGCTCAAAGCCGATCCCAATCGGTGCAGGCGAGACAGCCTGTCCCTGATCGATCGTGGGCGTCTACGCGTCCCCTGACACGGGACTCAGCGGGACGCGGTGAGCGTATTCTCGGGTGATGGCCGCGCGGGTTCCCGGACTCGGACTCCTGGGAAGCTTGGTCCTTCTCTTGCCCGCTGCCGCCGTTGCGAGCGCGGCCTCTCCGCCTGTGTTTCGAGAGGCGGGGATCGTCGTGGACGCACCGGTCGGCTGGTATGTGACGAGTGAGCCACTGAACGGGGTCACAGATCCGGCGCAGCGGTTCGTGTTGTCCTCGTATCGCGTCCCCGTCAGCGCTGACGCGGGGAACGGCTACGTGCCGCCATCTCGGGCAGTACTCGCCCTACTCATGGAGGAGGTGCCCCCGGTTTACAGCAACCCTGGGGCGTGGCGTCCGCGCCCGTCTCGGTTCACCCTTCCGCGGCTTGGTCGAATGGAGACGCTAGACGGAAACCGATGGGGAGAACTTCTCTTCCGCGACCACGGACGGCACTTCTACATCTTCATCTGGGTTGGCAGGCACGCGACCTCGACTCAGGTGGGTTTGCTCTTGCGCGCCCTCGACGGCATCCGGATCACAACGCCTTAGCCGGGCCGGCGTTCACCAACCCAGCGTCGGTACGCGTCCGCTGAGGGCTGGCCGGCATCTCCCCGAGCGACTACTGATCCTAAGCGGCGAGCACTCTCGCCTAAACAAACTCGTCGGCCGTTGCGTCAATCTGATGGAGTGTCCAGAACCGAGCAGACGCGGTTGCACGAACTCGAACGACTGTACGAGTCGCGGTTCCCGCAGTTCGTCCGCGTCGCGCAGGCGGTCGTCGGTGATCGAGAGAGCGCGCTCGATGCTGTCCAGGATGCGTTCGCCAACGTTGTCCGGGCGCGTTCATCGTTTCGAGGTGAGGGCTCGTTGGAGGCGTGGGTGTGGCGTGCAGTCGTCAACGCGGCCCGGACGTCGATGCGGTGCCGACAGCTCACGATCGTTGCTGCTGAACCAGACGAGGACATCGAGCTTCCGGCGGCATCTCCCGAGCTCGCGCCGCTTGTGGCGGCGCTGCCGGAGCGACAGCGGCTGGTGGTGTTTCTCCGCTACTACGCGGATCTCGACTACCGGTCGATCGGCTCGGTGCTCGGCATCGAGGTGGGGACGGTCTCGGCGACGCTTGCGTCCGCCCATGCGGCGATCCGGCGGGGACTAGAGGAGGTGCAGAGTCGTGGTTGACGCAGAGGTCGCTCTTCGCGAGGAACTCGACCGGCTCGCCCCGACGGAAGGGTTGCCGTCGGCAGCGTGGTCGGAGGTTCTCGCTCGTGCTGGCGTACGCGCACCGCGTCCGGCTTCGGGCCGACGACGGGGCCGTCTGTTGATCGCGCTTACGGTGCTGTTGGTCGCGCTCGTGGCGGTGCTGAGCTTAGCCGCAAGCCAGGACTGGTGGTTCTTCCGCTTCGGGCAAGGACCGCAGCCCGTATCCGCGGTCGCCGTCGTTAGTAGCGGTGGCTGGCAGGGCATCCCGTGGGAGTTGACCGCGTATCGCAGCCGCAGCGACGGTATTTGCTTTGCACTGACGCCGCGCCCGGCAGGGGCGGCTGCTGGCAGCGGCGCTGCCATCGACTGCGACACGATCACCGGCGTGCCCAGGACGGCTCAGACCAAACCGTCGAAGCCGCACGGCATCACCTACCTGACCGGCGTCGCGACCGGCGGCTTCCCTCATTACATCGTTGGGATGGTCGTCGCCGCCGCGACACGGGTCGAGGTCGTGGTCGGAAACGGTACGCCAATCTCGACGCCAACGATCGCAGCGCCGGCGAGCCTTCAATCTCGCGTCCGCTTCTACGCGGTGCAGCTGCCTCCTCACGCGCGCGTGCTCAGCGTTCGAGGCAAAGACGCCGGCGGCAAGATCGTCGCCAGCCTCGCCATCCCCGCGGCGATCTCGAAGCTCGCTTCCCCCGATGCATACGCGGTCTCGGGCGGCACCCGCCTGCGGCTGAGCCACGCGATGCAGCACATGCTGCGACTGCACCACATGAGCCCGATCATCTATCTACTCGGCACCCGCTTCGGGCTGAACTTCTACCGACGCGGCACCAGCGGCCACTGCTACGGCAGCGGCCCCGCCGGCAACCCGGGATCCTTCACTCCCACGCAGGCACCGAGGGCCGCCGTCCAGATCTTCGGAGGCTACGTTTGCTCGCCGCGTTTCCCCTCACCAGCGCAACCCGTCCTCGACACCTCGGTCTGGGGCCAGAACCGTGGCCGGCCCACCGTCACGCTGCTTCGGCTGGTCGGGTTCGCAAGCGACGCAGTCAAAGCGATCCGACTACTCGACGCGCACGGCCGCATCCTGGCCACCGTCCCCGTCGTCAACAACATCTACGCCCTCCGACCGATCCCGAAAGGCGTCGTCGCACTCGAACCAATCGCTGCCCACGGAACCGTCCTCGCCCGATGCGGCCCGAACGGCGCCGGCAGCGCAACCTCCGGGCAAGGCAGCTACCTCAACGCCCACTGCTGACCTCTATCCGGGCCTTCAGCGCATCGACGGCTCGGCTATCGCTGGTGGCCGTGAGCGTCAACGGCGAGAGTTCGTCCCCCGAATGTCCTGACATACTCTTGGGAGAACCGAAGGAGGCCAGGAACGGTCGCGTTGCGGAGATCGCTTCGCATCCATGTGAGCGGCTGTGGCTGGTTCTGGGCATGGGCGCTTCTCGGAGGTGCTGCCGCGCTTGGCGCGGTGTCACTGGGCGTACTCGTGCTCGCCCCGGTGGCGCTGGTTGGAGCGCTGATGGCATCGCGACCAACGATCCGTCATTCGGCGTTCGGCCTGCTTAGCGGCGGTGGGGCTCCCATGCTGTACGTGGCTTGGGCGCAGCGTGCCGGGCCGGGTACGACCTGCTGGCATACCGCAACGGCAAGCGGATGCGACCAGCACCTGAACCCACTACCGTGGCTGCTTGCCGGCAGCACAATGTTCATCGGCGGCATCGTCGCCTACGCCCGCCGGGACTGAGAAGCCTCGCCTGGGCCAGCGTCCGTAAGTGTCCCCTGACCTCGATCAACGAGTGACCGTCTGAGTCGTTCCGTCGGAGTAGTGAACGGTGATCGTCGCGAGGACGTTGGAGTCCCCTTCGTAGAACCAGACGTTGTCTTTGACCGGAACGGTTTGCTCGCTGCCGTCGGCGGTGAAGGAGACTGCGTTGATGCCGTCCTGGGCGATGCCGTAGGCGAGCGGCGGTGTGGCGCCGGGGCCGTTCACGACCTGGTCGAAGGTGCCGACTGTGACGGGTTCGGGTTGGGTGAGCGGGTGGCCGCATGAGAAGACTTCGAGCTTGCTCTGGTCAGTCACGAGGACGCAGAGCCCGTCCTTGGTCGTCTTGACCACGTAGATACTCCGTCCGTCCGTCAGCTGGCCGAGCAGGCGAGATGTGTCTGGGAGGAGGCTTCCTGGCGAGAGAGCGCCGGTCTGTTCGTTGTGGGACTGAATCTGGGCGACGACTGCCGGATCGAGGATGTCTTGTGGTACCTGCGCATGGTCGGCGGCGCCAATGCCGGCGAAAGGGTTCACCCCGGCCGCGATCGCGACGCCAGTCGCGAGCAGCGCCACCGCGAGCAACGCGACGATAAGTACCGGACGGCTGCTCCGATTCCTTGACCGGAGCGTGACCGGCTCGACTCGGTTGAGCGGCGCTAGCAGCCGCCGGACCTCGATCTCCTCGTCAAGTACGGTCATCGTGGTTCTCCTTCGTTGTCGTGTCGGCGCGAGCGGCTACACGCTCACAGCTTCCCGATGATCAGGACGGTCCGATTCACGCTTAACGGACGGCCGTGGGGCGTGTACGACCATGCCGGGCGCGTCATCCGCGATTACCGGCGCGGAACCCCTAGCCACCCCTGGCTTCCCGCCTGCGCGCCAGAGGACGGCTGCTTCGCACCGTAGGCGTAAAGGCCCACTCGGCCCGACCGTCCGACATCGGAGGCGCCAGGAAGCTCGCGTGGGCCAGCGTCTGTCACCGGAGCCTTGGTCGCCTACCGAGTGACGCGCAGGACCGTGCCGGGAGCGGCTTCCGCTGGCGTGGCGCCCCAGACAGCGCTGGCGAAGAAGTCGCCGCGGCGTGTACAGGTGCCGCACCAGAAGGCGGTTGTGTAGTAGCCGGGCGCGACGTTCGGGACACGGAAGCGAACAAAGAGCCGGTGTGATTGGCTCAGGGTGGGCCGCCCGAGCTTGATCACGTTGTGGGTCGGCACGTGCGAGAGCACATAGCCATAGCCAGGGGGTGGCGATACGCCAGGGAGCCGCGTCGGCACGAGGTAAACGACGATGCCCCTCGGCGGCCCATACCACCCCAGCTCGAAGGCGGTCACTGGCACGCCGGGCCGAGCAACGACGCGGCTAAACCTGAATGCGAGAGCCGCATCCGCGACCGAGACAACGGCGAGCGCAAGCACGCTAACACCGAGAGACAGCCCGACCCTTTCAACCGAGCGCATCCGCAGCAGCTTACGTCGCTGCCCTGAGATGCGCCGATTGCGGACCAGGTAGGCGTCGCTTGGGCGAGCGTCCCTGGCGCACGCCTGCCGATGCGGCGGGGGCGGGGGGTGGACTTGTCGCTACGGCTTGTGGCTTAGCGGGTTGTTGCTGATGGGGAAGAGGTTGGGTGCTGGGTGGCGTCCATGGGGGCCATCGGACCAGCCCATGATTCCGATTTGGATGCGGTGAATGCCGCCTTTGGGGACGGTGAGGGTTGCGTTGTAGCGTCCGTGAGATCCGTGCGCCCTTGCCGTCTTGATCGCGGCGCCATGGCTGCCGAGCAGCCGGGCGAAGATGTAGGCGGCGTCGAAGGGTTGATTTCGGCCGTGTTGGTCAGGAGCGCTGAGTGTCCAGGTGAGTCTGATTCGCGTGCCGGCCTGTGCGTGAATCGGGACAGGCGAGGTCAGGGTGGCGTGAACCCAGTTGCGTGCCACGGGTGGGCTCGAGCTGAGGCCGACAAACTCGCGTACGCTCTGACTAAGCGCAAGGGTCGGCGCGGCGACGACGGCAAGGGCGAGCAGCGAGATGGCGACGACGGTGGTAGGGCGCCAGAGGCGCGCGGAATGATGTCGTTGCGTCGAGGAAGCGAGTTCGGCAAGGAGATGTTGTTTACGGGTTGCGAGATGACCGAGCGGCAGTTCGTAGGTCGGGGGGAGGAGGTAGTCGCTCATTGTCTTGGCTGGCTCCTGGTGTTCGTGGGGTTCCACCCTTCTTGTGTCCGCTCGGCGCTGGTGAGTTCTCGCATTCGTTTGCGTGCGCGGGCGAGTCGCGAACGGACGGTGCCAACCGGGACGTCGAGTGCGAAGGCCGCTTCCTCGTAGGTCAGCTCCGACCAGCCGCAGAGGACAAGGACATCCTGGTCGCGCTTTGGGAGTTGCGCGAGCTGGGCGAGGAGAACACGCATCTGCTGTTCTGCGTCGAGGCGTGCGTCGCCGTCTCCTGCGAAGTCCGGCTCCGATTCGTGGCGCGGCAGGCGCTGGAGGGCTGCGCCGTAACGACGCTGTGCCCGGTGGCGGTTACGAACGACGTTTGTCGCGATGCCGTACAGCCATGGCAAGACTCGGTCGGGCGCGATCTCGGTGTCGCGGTGGCGCCAGGCCTCTAGAAAGACGATGGAGACGAGATCCTCGGCGGCCGCCCAGTCGCCGGTGCGTCGGAAGAGGTAGTTGTAGATCGCGGTTGCGTGGCGCTCAAAGAGCGAGCCGAACGCGTCGGGATCACCCGAGCGCGAGCGCTGCCACAGAGTGTCGTCATCTGCCTCCACCTCTCCTAAGTGTCCGCTCGTCTCGATCGAGTTCCCGAGTGGGCCGTCGGAAACTGAGCTCATGGTTGGAGGGACCGGCGACAGCTCATGCGATCAGCGTGCGTGGTGCAATCCGGTGGCACCGGTCCAAAGTATGTGCGCACGCACGCGCCTACGGGTTAGTCGAGGTGGATGAGGAGGTCGCGCTGAAAGGTGTGCGGGTTGATGCGGATGATGTCGTAGCCGCTGGCCGGCTGGTTTGGGGGCGCGATCACGGTCGCAACCCAGATTGCGTGCGGGTTGACGATCAGCGCGTCGGCGATGCCGGGGACGTCGAGGGTTCCGGTACTGCGTCCGGTTCGAGGGTCGAAGCGCTGAAGACGCGTGTGGCTGCGATTACCGTGGTCGAGCGCCCACAGCGCGCCGTCGCCTGCGGCGAGGTCGTGTTGGAAGCCGCCGAGTTGAAGCCGGCCGGTCTGGAGGGTACGTACCCGGGCGGTGTGCTCGTCGATGCGGAGCACGCTGGTCGCTTGCGGTAGCCAGACGGCGCCGTCGCCGGTGCTGACGTCGCCGAGCTGGGCTCGGAGGATGTGGCGGATTCGTCCGGCGAGGTCGATGTGCAACAGCCAGCCGTTGGTTGAGATCCAGCAGCCGCTGGTGTCGGCCGCCATCCGGCCCGCACCCGGAACTGTCCAGACACGGGTGAGCTGGCCGGAGAGGGAGAAGCGGGCGATCCGGGTGGCGCCGGCAGAGCCGATGAAGGCCCAGACGCCGCCGGCGCCGGCAGCGACGTATTGGACGGAGCTGTCCGGCTTCCGCCAGAGCACGCGCACCGTCCCTGTGCGGCTGTCGATGCGCGTGAGTGTGCCCCAGACGTAGCCGTTCTCGACGCTCGCGACCCAGGCTGCCCCGCCCGCGAGTGTGACGCTGAGGGGATAGGCAGCGCCGACCAGGTTTGGCTGTGCGAGTGTCCGTCCCGTCTGTGCATCGAGTTCGCGTACGCCTGGCTCGCCGACGAACCAGACACGGCTGCCGGTTGCGGCGAGATCGACGAAGTCGCCGCCGGCGTGGGCAAGCGATGGCACCGCGAGGGCAACACCGATCAGCAAGAGCGCAGTCGCGCCTTTGCGGCGCTTCATTCGCTGGTGCAAGGAGTGTCCTGGTGGCGCGAGGGATCGACGCTGATCACACCCGTTCTTACGTTCAGATTGGCCGTACGAGTCCGGAGCGGGACCGCTCAGGTCGCCATCGGCGTATGTGGGACATGCGCTCCCTCGCCGGGAGGTTCCTTGTGGTCGTCGGTGTGGCGGTGGTTGTGCTGCAGACGGCGACCGGTGGTTCCGCCCGCCCTGCGGGCGGCTCGCCCGTTGCTCTGGTAACCGCTGAGAGCTCGGACGAGGTGCTGGCGGTGTCGTTGCCGGCCGGGAAGGTGCTGCGGCGGGTGCATCTCGTGAACCCGCAGGCAATCGCGGCAGAGCCGTCAGGCCCGGCCGTCGTCGTCAGCCCGTCCGGCACGGTGACGCTGCTCGCCTACCACAGCTTGCGTCGGTTGAAGGTGTTTCGCTCGTTCCGCTCGCCGCAGATCGCCGCGATCACACCGGACGGCAAGTGGGCCTACGTCACGGATGCGGCGACAGGAAAGCTGTGCGTGATCAACCTGGCCGAGCGCAAGATCGTCGACACAGTGTTTGTCGGTGCGGGCGCACACCATCTGGCGATCAGCCCCGACGGTGACCGTACGTGGGTGGCGCTGAGCGAGCAGGCGACGACGATCGTCATCCTCGACACGTCGAATCCGGCGGCGCCGCGGGTCGTCAGCCGTTTCCATCCGTCGGTGGCGGCGCATGATCTGGCCTTCGCGCCGGACGGGCAGACAGTGTGGGTGAGCTCGGCGGCAGCACCGTACGTCTCGGTGCTGGACGCACGCAGCGCGAGGCTCGTCGCAACGGTCTCCGCGGGCAAGGCGCCGCAGCACATCGCCTTCATCCCCTACGGCAAGCCGCGCGCGTTTGTCAGCAGCGGCTATGGATCGACGATCGAGGAGGTCGACGCCGGCACGCGTCGGATCGTGGCTCGCGCGGAGCTGCCGTACGGATCGTTTGACCTGGCCACATCCGGCGACATCGTGGCGACCGCGTCGCTGCTTGACGGGGAGGTGTCGGAGTTCAACGGAGAGACGCTCGCGCGGTGGATGACGAGGAAGCTCGCACCGGCTACCCGCGATCTGGCGATCAGCGTTTGGCCATGAAAGCGATGCGCTTTCCGGTTCTGTCGATTGCCATGGTCGTCGCCATCGCGGTCGCTATTGCTTCGGCTGTCGAACCTGCGACAGCCGGACGACCATCGCGAAGCGTCGCTGCCGCCGAGGCGGCGAGCGCACCGCGACTGGCAACGAGTAGGACGTTCCTGCTGTCGGCTGGTTCGGCGGCACGCCGCTTCACCATGCGCGAGCCGGCTGGCGTGATGCTGCTCACCCGGATCAGCGTGCCCTACGGCGTGCACGCCTACGTCGATGCGCGCATTCCGAACGTCGGCGGCACCCGCTTTCAGACGGCTGGTTCCCGGCCCGATCCGGCGCTGAGCTGCCGACGCGACGGTGCTTCGGACATCTGCACTCAATCGCAGGAGTGGTGTCCGATGCCGGCGGCGCTGTGGCAGATGCATCTCGTCAAAACGGCTGGCCCCGCGGGCGCGATCCGCGTCGACTTCATCGTCGGGCCGCCTCCGGCGAGCAACTGAGGCGCGGTCTACCGAACCGCCAAGCTGTCGACCCGTGCCGGGGGCGCGAGTTGAAGGACTGTCGGCGACTGCGGAAGCTGTGCCTTCTTGACGGTGGCGGCCGGCGATGAGGCAAAGACACGAATGCCTGATCGGTCCGAGACCGCGACGGTGAGCCTGCCTCCATACGCGTCAAGGGCTTTGATCGCTGCCGGTGGGATCAGTTGGCCCATCGGTGTCGCTTCGCCGCGGTCGAGCCGGAACAGCTGGATGAACGGGCCTTGGTCGCCCGCATAGGCGGGGTTGATCGCGAGCGCGATCTGGCCGTCAAGCCAGCCCAGGCCGGCGACGAGCGATGGCGCGAAGGTGCCTCCGTTTGCCCGGGCGCCGGCGCCCGTGAGCAGGAACCCGTGCTGTGTAGACACCGCCAGAGCGCCACCGCTGGGCGCAAATGCCAGGCGGGTGGCATCGCGCGCTGATGGGAAGCTGATGACGTGGCGTGAGCGGTGCCCGAGGTCGTAGACAACCGGTCTCCCGCCGGCGGCGACATAGGCGACGGCCAGCGAGTCGGCTCGCCAGGAAGGCTGCACCGGGCGCACCGCTCGATCAATCAGCTCGTCACGCCTGCCGTTACCCTCGATCACATACAGACGGAAGCCGCTGCCGTCGGCAACGACATAGGCGATTCGCAATCCGTCGGGCGCCCAGCCGATCGTGGTGACCGCTCCCGCAGTCGGATGCGACCACGCTCGGCGGCCGTTGGGCGCCATCGCCACCAGCGAGTGACCGATACCGGCCGCGACGTACAGGGCGTGCGGTGAGAGTGCGGCGGCCGTAACAGGGAGGCCCTGGAGGCGGAAGCCGTTGTTCGTCGTCAACCACAGTCGGCCGTCGACAACGGCGGCGATTCCGCGGGCGCCCGGCGGGAGGCTGAGCTGCGACGTGGTCGCCGTCTTCTGCTGCTGGGAGGAGGCTCCGAAGCTGACATGCAGCGCTCCGGCGGCGGCGAGTGCGCCGGCGGCCAACGCCAGAAGCACGAGGGCGGCCGCGCACAGGATCGCGAGCGTGCGCGCGGGCTGCCGCGATGCCGGTCGCGGCGTCGGTAGCGCATCGAGGGTCCTTGCTAAGGCACGGTCGCTGACCTCGGCGTCCGCTTCCGGGAGCTCGGAGAACAGCCTTGCGAGCTGTGCGTCAATCTCGTTTGGCATCGTGCACCTCGAAGGAGCTGCGGAGCTGCTCGAGTGAGCGAGCCAGCCGCGAGTTGACGGTGCCCACCGGCAGGTCGAGCGTGGATGCGATCTGCTGCGGCGTCATCCCGACCCCGTAGCGCAGGATGACGACGATCCGCCGCTCCAGCGAGAGCTCGGCGACCGCGGCGAGAAGGCTGCGGTCACCGTACTCGTGATCGGGCCGCAGATCGACGGGTTCCGGCGGGTCGCTGGCAGCGAGCCGCCGCTCCGATCGAAGCAGATCGAGCGCGCGGTTGGTGACGATGCGGTGCAACCAGGGTGAAAAGGGCCGTCGCTCATCAAAGCGATCAAGTGCGGCAAAGGCACGCTCGAAGGCGTCGGCGGCGACGTCGTCGGCCACAGCCCGCCGGCCGGTGACCGCGAAGGCGACACGCCAGGCGCTCTGCCAGTAGCGGCGAAAGAGCGCCGCCGCGGCATCGCGATCTCCGCGACGCGCCCTCCGCACCAGGTCTCGGTCGCTTCTTTCACCCACGCCTCTGAGTCTCCTACGAACAACGAGCCGATGCGCGTCCCGCGGCAGCGCAAACTTGTGGCGGTGAGACGCCTCCTGAAGGGCGCGGCAATCGGGTGGCTCTAACGGCCTTGGGCTCGACGGGACCTCCACGAGCCCGGTGTGCGTAACACCGTTAGACGATGTTCGCGCGAGCCATACCTGTTGCTGTCTTGGCGGGACTGATGACTGCGGCGGTCCCGCAGCGGCAGGTCGACAGAGCATGATGCTTCCACCCGCGAGCTCAGACGGCGTGTAACAAGAGGATGGTCTATCTGGTTGCGCTCCTTTCCGCTGTGCCCTTGGGACTTGCGCAACCCGCAAGGTTGGGCGTCGTGTGCGGAAACGTGACCACGTGCGGACGGATCGGGATCTCGATCACGTTGAAGCGTGCAGCGCTCGGAGCAGAGGCCGAGCTGGTCGGCAGGAAG
>Ga0335069_10006256_pt1 | contig 17348 bp, 20 predicted proteins | sample Lox_Sample_11_FD_206714 | JGI IMG/M metagenome (GOLD analysis project Ga0335069, IMG submission 206714) | Soil microbial communities from Loxahatchee National Wildlife Refuge, Florida, United States - Lox_Sample_1.1 | ecosystem: Environmental > Terrestrial > Soil > Wetlands | place: USA... | reverse complement strand
TGGGCTTCGGGTTCCGCTGCGGGTTCCTTGGGCTGCTGCACATGGAGATCGTCCGGGAGCGGCTGGAACGCGAGTTCGGCCTGTCGCTGATCTCCACCGCGCCCAACGTGGTCTACCGGGTGGTCATGGAGTCCGGCCAGGAGATCCAGGTGACCAACCCGAGCGACTTCCCGGGCGGCAGCGCCGGGGTGCCGGCGGCGGGCAAGGGGCCGGCCGGCAAGGTGGCCAAGGTGTTCGAGCCGGTGGTCCGGGCCACGGTGCTGGCCCCGGCCGAGTACATCGGCACCATCATGGAACTGTGCCAGGGCCGCCGCGGCGCGCTGCTGGGCATGGAGTACCTGTCCGCGGACCGGGTCGAGATCCGCTACACGATGCCGCTGGCCGAGATCATCTTCGACTTCTTCGACCAGCTCAAGTCCCGGACCCGCGGCTACGCGTCGCTGGACTACGAGCCGGACGGTGAGCAGGAAGCCGACCTGGTCAAGGTGGACATCCTGCTGCAGGGCCAGCCGGTGGACGCGTTCAGCCAGATCGTGCACGAGGACAAGGCGCGGGAGTACGGCCTGGCCATGACCTCGCGGCTGCGTGAGCTGATCCCCCGGCAGCAGTTCGAGGTGCCGATCCAGGCGGCCATCGGCTCGAAGATCATCGCCCGGGAGAACATCCGCGCGCTGCGCAAGGACGTGCTGGCCAAGTGCTACGGCGGTGACATCACCCGCAAGCGCAAGCTGCTGGAGAGGCAGAAGGAAGGCAAGAAGCGGATGAAGACCATCGGCCGGGTGGAGGTACCGCAGGAAGCCTTCGTGGCCGCCCTGTCCACCCAGCCGGACCGGCAGCGCTCATGAGCAGCCGTGGGTCACGGATGTGTGGTTTGCCCGCGTCCCGGCGACCGGCGGAATCCGGCCCGGGCTGACGATCCAGCCGGCTGCAGCGCGGGGGGCGGCACCGCGATCACTGGGCAGCCGGCGTAGGCCAGGCAGTAGCGGCTGACCGTGCCACCCCGGCGGCGGCGACCCGCGTCCCGGCGGCCTGCGCCGATGACGAGCAGGTCATCGGCCCGGGAGGCGGCGCGGACCAGGATCCGGCCCGGATTCCCCGGCACCACCACGGGCTGGACCTGGAGACCAGGCTGAGGCCCGCCGAACGCCGCGTCCAGGGCGTGCCAGAGCCGCTGCCAGGCCGCGTCCTCCCACGCCTGGCGCAGCTCAGCCGACGGGTACTCGTGGGCAGCCAGCGAGCGGGCGGACGGAACCCAGGCATGGACCGGGAACAGGACGCCGTCATGCGCGTGCGCGAGATCCGCCGCGCAGCGCAGCGCGGGCAGGCAGCGCGGGCTGTCACTGACCCCGGCGATGATCCTCCGGACACATGCCACGTCCAGGCTCCTCTGCTCCCGGTCTCCGGCCTGCTTCAGGCCCTCCGTCAAGTGGTATGCCCGGGAGCAGGATCCGGTGTGTGCGGGCCGTGGAGCCCCGGTGGAGAGTAGAGGCGTGGACGAGGGCCTGCTGACCATCTTCCTGTGCGGCGACGTGATGACCGGCCGCGGCGTGGACCAGATCCTGCCGCATCCGGGAGACCCGGCGCTGCGCGAGCAGCACGTGCCTGACGCCCGGATCTATGTCCGGCTGGCCGAGGCCGTGTCCGGGCCGATCCCGCGGCCCGCCGGGTACGGCTGGCCCTGGGGTGACGCGCTGCCGGTACTCGACAGCCTGGCCCCGGACGCGCGGGTGATCAACCTCGAGACCAGCATCACCCGCCGGGACACGTTCGCGCCGGGCAAGGGCATTCACTACCGGATGAGCCCGGCCAACACCGGCTGCCTGCTGGCGGCGCACCCGGACGTATGCACGCTGGCCAACAACCACATGCTCGACTTCGGCCAGGGTGGCCTGGCCGACACGCTGGACGCGCCGGGCTGGCGGCGGCCGGCGCCGGGCGGGACGAGACCATGGCTGGCCAGCCGGCGGCCGTCGGCGTGGCCGGCCGCGGCCGGGTCCTGGTCCTCGCCTGCGGCACGCCGTCCAGCGGCATCCCGCCGGACTGGGCGGCCGGCCCGGGCCGGCCCGGCCTGAACGTGCTGCCCGACCTGTCCGCCCGCACGGCTGACCGCCTCATCAGCGCGCTGCAGCAGGCCGGGCAGCCCGGGGATGTCCTGGTCGTCTCCATCCACTGGGGGCCGAACTGGGGCTATGACGTGCCCGCCGATCAGGTCGGTTTCGCCCACCGGCTGCTCGACGGCGGCGCCGACGTCATCCACGGGCACTCCTCGCACCATCCGCGGCCGGTGGAGGTGTACCGGGGCAAGCTCGTCCTGTACGGCTGCGGGGACTGCATCGACGACTACGAGGGCATCACCGGCTACGCGGAGTACCGGGACGACCTGCGGCTGCTGTACTTCGCGGCGGTGGAACCCGGCACGGGCCGGCTGGCCGGGCTGCGGATGGTGCCCATGCAGGCCAGGAAGATGCGGCTGCGCCGCGCGGCGGACCAGGACACCAGGTGGCTGGCCGGGGTGCTGAGCCAGATCAGCCGCCGCTTCGGGACACGCGTCGAACTGGAGCCAGGCGGCCAGCTCACGGTCGGCGCTGGCTAGTTCCCCGGGCCAGGGACGCCGTTTATCACTACCTGCTGGTGCACCACCCCGTGCCCGAACGACACCGCGGCTACCGTGATACCGGCCACGGCCAGCACGAACAGGGCGATGGCCAGCCAGCCCAGGATCAGCCCGGCCATGGCCAGGCCGCCGCCGGTTTCCCCGGTCCGGCGGATCTGGCCGCGGGCCACATGCCCGAGCACCACGGCGGGGATGGCAGTGAGCCCGAACGTGAAGATCTCGGCGATCCCGCACACCAGCGAGGCCACGGCCAGCGAGTTGGTCCGCGGCGGGGCGGCGGGCACCGGGAGCAGGGCTGGCCCGCCACCAGGCAGCTGGCTGGTCAGCGTGACGAGGTCGCCGACCGTGCGCGCCGAGTAGCACAGGCTCAGGTGCTCGTCGTATTCGTCCTTGGTCAGCCGGCCCTCGGCGTAGCCGGTCTTGAGCACCTCGGCCGCGCGTTCCCGGTCCTGGTCGGACGCCCGCATCGTGACCTGCGCCGCTGCTGCCATCCGGTAGCCCGGTCCCGGGTAGTACGCCATCGAAGCCTCCTGCCGACCTGCCGAGATCCCACGCTACCCGCGCATGGAGACGAACGCCGCCAGCGCGATGATGACGAGCACGACCTGCGCCCAGCCGAGCACCAGCCCGGCCATGGCCAGTCCCGCGCCGCGCTCCCCGGTCCGGCGGATCTGGCTGCGGGAGACGTGGCCGAACACGATGGCCAGGAGCGCGGTCGGCAGCGGCAGGAAGAACTGGGCGACCCCGCAGGCCAGCGACGCCACCGCGAGGCCGTTCGTGTGGCTGGCGGGCGCGGTGGACCGGGCCGGTACGCCGAACGTGCCCGGGAACAGCGCGTAACCGCCGCCGGGAAGCTGGCTGGTCAGCGTGGCGAGATCGCCGTGTGTCTGAGCCGAGTACAACTGGCCGAGCAGCGTGTCGTACTCGTCCTTGTCGAGCCGCCCCTCGGCGAACCCGGTCTTGAGCACCTCGGCCGCCCGCTCGCGGTCCGCGTCGGAAGCCCGCATCCGGCCCTGCCCGCTGGCCGCCAACCCGTATCCGGGCCCCATGGTCATCGAAGCCTCCCCCGCTCGCGCGCGCTGGGTTCAGGATAACCGCGCCGCGGCGGCTTGCGCCGCCGGCAAACCCGTTCGACCTGTTGCACGGCGTCCGTTACCGTGCAGGAGTGGCGAACGCACGGGTCATCTCGGTCAACACCGGCCGCATCCGCCCCGCGGACTGGGCGGGCCGGATCCGGCGCACCGCGATCGACAAGCAGCCCGCCGCCGGGCCGCTGGCCATCGGCCGGCTCGGCGTGCAGGGTGACGAGCAGGCGGACGCCCAGGACCACGGCGGCGCCGAGCAGGCCGTGTACGCCTACGCCCGGGAAGACCTGGACTGGTGGGTGGAGCAGCTCGGCCTCGAGCTGCCCAACGGCACGTTCGGCGAGAACCTGACCACGGCCGGGCTCGACGTGTCGGGCGCGCTGCTCGGCGAGACCTGGCTGGTCGGCACCGCGGTCGTCCAGGTCCGGTCGGTGCGCATCCCGTGCGGCGTGTTCGCGGGCTGGATGGGCGAGCGGTACGGGCCCCAGCGAGGCTGGGTGAAGCGGTTCGCCGCGGCTGGCCGGCCGGGCGCGTACCTCAAGGTGCTCACCGAGGGCACGGCCGGCCCCGGCGACCCGGTCGAGGTGCTGCGGCGCCCGGCGGTCAGCGTGACCGTGGCCGAGGCGATGCGGGCCTTCTACGGTGACGCCGGCCTGATGCGCCGCCTGCTGGCGGTCAAGGACCGCGACCCGTCCTGGGACGAGGTCGGCGAAGAAGTGCTAGCCCGGGGGGACGACCCCCCGGAGCCCCCCGCAGGCGCTGGCTCGGCGGGAACACCCCTGCGGGGCGCCCCGCCTCCCCAGCCCCTGGCGGCTGGCTGACCATGCCCGGGGCGCTGCCGGCTGGCCAGCCGGTGCCCGCCGACGGACGGCTGCCCGACAGCGCGGTGTCCGGGCTGGGGGCACGGGCGTTCGGTATCTATGTCCATGTGCCGTTCTGCCGCACCCGGTGCGGGTACTGCGACTTCAACACCTACACCGCCGCGGAGCTGGGCGGCGGCGCGTCCCGCGAGTCCTACCCCGGCCTGGCCGCCGCGGAGCTCCGGCTGGCCCGGCGGGTGCTGGGCGAGCGCTGCCCGCCGGTCAGCACCGTGTTCTTTGGTGGCGGGACGCCCACCCTGCTGCCGCCGGGCCGGCTCGGTGAGCTGCTCCGGGTCATCGACGGCGAGTTCGGCCTGGCGCCCGGGGCCGAGGTGACCACCGAGGCCAACCCGGAAAGCGTGGACGAGAGATCGCTGGCCGGGCTGCGCGCGGCCGGGATCACCCGGATCTCACTGGGCATGCAGAGCGCGGTGCCGCATGTGCTGGCCGTGCTGGACCGCGAGCACCGGCCCGGCCGGCCGGGCCAGTGCGCCCAGTGGGCCCGGCAGGCCGGCTTTGAGCACGTGAGCCTCGACCTCATCTACGGCACGCCGGGGGAGTCCGACGCGGACTGGCGTGCCTCGGTGGAGGCGGCGCTGGCCGCGGGCCCGGACCACATCTCCGGCTACGCGCTGATCGTGGAGGAGGGCACCCGGCTGGCCGCCCGGATCCGCCGCGGCGAGGTGGCCGAGCCGGACGACGATGCTATGGCGCAACGCTATCTACTAGCCGATGACCTGCTCAGCCGCGCGGGCCTGACCTGGTACGAGGTGTCCAACTGGGCCACCGGGCCGGCGGCCGCCTGCCAGCACAACCGGCTGTACTGGACGGGTGGCGACTGGTGGGGTGCCGGGCCGGGAGCGCACAGCCACGTGGCGGGCACCCGGTGGTGGAACGTCAAGCACCCGGCCGCCTACGCGGCCCGGATCGGTGCCGGGGCCAGCCCGGGCCAGGCCCGGGAGGTGCTGACCGGCCCGGAGCGCAGGCTCGAGGAGATCATGCTGCGCACCCGGCTGGCTGAGGGCTGCCCGGTCAGCCTGCTCAGCGTGGCCGGCCGGCAGGCGGCGCAGACCGCGGTGCGCGACGGGCTCGCCGACCCCGCGTCACACGCGGCGGGCCAGGTGGTGCTGACCAGGCGCGGACGGCTGCTGGCCGACGCGGTGATCCGCGGCCTTACCGACTGAACCGCAGCCAGCGGGGTACCGGCCGCCGCTCACCCCGGCTGGCCGCCGCGGCCGCGCGGACCAGCACCACCAGCACGGAGATCCACACCACGGCCACCAGCGGCACCGCGACGAGGGTGGCCACCTGCACCGAGTCGAGGGCCAGCACCCCGCCCACGATCAGGCCGCACATGGTGTAGAGGATCGCGGTGGCGGCCACGTTCACCGCCTGGGCGGCGTGCCACCGGGCGAACGGGCGCCCGCGCAGGCTGGCCAGGTAGATGACCAGCGGCAGCAGCACCAGGGTGAACGGCACGCCCAGGTAGGCCAGCATCGCGGCGTGCACCTCACGGCGGCTGGCCGGGGCCGGCGCGCCGGCCAGGCGGGCGCCGTCGTCAGCGGGCATGAATCCGCCCGCGCCGGGGTCGATCGGGGCCGGGGGGTGCATCGGGCGGCTGGTCATGGGCTCCTCGCGGTCGGTGCGGGTAGGGGCGACCGCAACGGCGGACTCGTTGTGCACAACGCGGCTCTCGGACGCGATGGTTCCCGCACTGGTCGACACGTTAGCCAGTGCCCGGCGCTGTGACGAAGTCGATCAGCTCTTCCACCCGGCCGAGGAGGTCAGGTTCCAGGTCGGTGTAGCTCCGCGCCGCGGCCAGGATGCGCTTCCAGCCGGCCGCGGTGTCCGGCGGCCAGCCCAGCCCGCGCAGCACCCCGTCCTTCCACGGCGTGCCGCGCGGCACCTCCGGCCAGCGCGGGATGCCGAGCGCCGCGGGCTTGACCGCCTGCCAGACATCCACGAACGGGTGACCGACCACGAGCACGTGCGGCGAGGTCACCCCGGCCGCGATGCGCTGCTCCTTGGACCCGGGGACCAGGTGGTCGACGAGCACGCCGAGGCGGCGCTGCGGGCCAGGCGCGAAGCTGGCCAGCACGCCGGGCAGGTGGTCGACGCCCTCCAGGTACTCCACCACCACCCCGACGTCGCGCAGGTCGTCACCCCAGATCTGCTCGACCAGTTCGGCGTCGTGCCGGCCCTCGACGTAGATCCGGCTGGCCCGGGCGACCCGGGCCCGGCTGGCCTGGCCCGCCGGGGTGGGCGACGGCGCCAGCGAGCCGGACCGGCTCAGTCCGGCTGCCTGCCCACCCGCCCTGGCCGGCCCGGCCGGGGCCGACCGGACCAGCGTGACCGGCCTGCCCTCGAGCAGGAACGCGGCGGGCCGCAGCGGGAACACGCGCTGCCGGCCGAACCGGTCTTCCAGCGTGACGGCGTCCTTCTCGCAGGCCACCACCGCGCCGCAGAAGCCCTGGCCGCCTGCTTCCTCGACGACCAGCCCGCGGGCTGCCTCGACGCGCGGCGGCTCGGGCCGCTGCCGCTTCCGCCAGTCCCCGGCGAGCACGTCCCGCCCGTAGTCGGCATGCATGTCGCGCAGGACGGTATAGCACCGGCCGGGCGGACTGGTGACGGCACGCCGGAGCGCGTACAACTGCCCTCATGGGCAGTTTTCCGGCAATTGCTACGCACCCGATACCGCGCTTGGGTGCCGGAGCGCCGGGACCGGCCTAAAATTGGCACTCAGGACAGCCGAGTGCCAGGGGAGGTGGGACATGCTCGATGACCGCAAGCTGGCGGTGCTCCGCGCCATCGTGGAAGATTACGTGTCCACCACGGAACCGGTGGGCTCGAAGTCCCTCGTTGACCGGCATCACCTGGATGTCTCGCCGGCCACGATCCGCAACGACATGGCCGTGCTCGAGGAGCAGGGCTTCATCGTGCAGCCACACACCAGCGCGGGCCGGATCCCCACCGACAAGGGATACCGGCTGTTCGTGGACCGGCTGTCCGGGGTCAAGCCGCTGTCCGTGGCCGAGCGCCGCGCCATCGAGACGTTCCTGGCCGGCGCCTACGATCTCGACGACGTGGTGATGCGGACGGTACGGTTGCTGGCCCAGCTCACCCGCCAGGTCGCCGTCGTGCAGTACCCCTCGCTCACCCGGTCCTCGGTGCGGCACGTGGAACTGGTGCCGATCGCCGCCAAGCGGCTCATCCTGGTGCTCATCACCGACACCGGGCGGGTCGAGCAGCGCACGCTTGAGCTGCCTGACCCGGCCGAAGAAGACTCCGTCATGCAGCTGCGGGCTGTGCTCAACGCCTGCCTGGACGGGCGCCGGCTCACCGACGTGGCATCGGTGGTGGCGGATCTGCCCACCCTGGTCGAGCCGGGCCAGCGGCCCAACGCGGCCGCGGTGTTCTCGGTGATCCTGGAGACTCTGGTCGAGCGGACCGACGAGCGCGTCGTGGTGGGCGGCGCGGCCAACCTGACTACGGCGGACTTCTCCAAGGGCCTGCGCGAGGTCCTGGAATCGCTGGAGGAGCAAGTGGTGTTGATGCGGTTGCTGGGCGAGTCCGGCGACCAGCCTGCCCTGACCGTCCGGATCGGCGCGGAGAATCCGGTCGAGGGGCTGCACGGTACCTCGGTGGTGGCGGCGGGGTACGGGACCGGGGACCAGATGCTGGCCAGGCTCGGGGTGCTTGGCCCGACACGGATGGATTACCCGACGGCGATGGGAGCAGTGCGCGCGGTGGCACGATACGTGGGCCAGATTCTGGCGGGGTCGTAGTGGCCAATGACTACTACGGCGCGCTCGGCGTACGCCGGGACGCGCCGCCCGAGGAGATCAAGAAGGCCTACCGGCGGCTCGCCCGTGAGCTGCACCCGGACGTCAACCCGGACCCGCAGACGCAGGAGCGGTTCAAGGAGATCACCCAGGCCTACGAGGTGCTCTCCGACCCCGGCAAGCGGCAGCTGTACGACCAGGGCGTGGACCCACTCGCGCCCAACGGCGGGGGCGGCCCGGGTGCCGGCCCGTTCGGTGCGGCCGGGTTCCCGTTCAGCGACATCATGGACGCGTTCTTCGGCGCCGGGGCGACCAGCCGGGGGCCGCGCAGCCGGGCCCGGCGTGGCCGCAACGCGACCATCCGGGTCGAGCTCGACCTGGCCGAGTGCGCGTTCGGCACCACCCGGGAGCTGACCATCGACACCGCGGTGGTCTGCCCGACCTGCTCCGGTGAGGGCACCGCGCCGGGCACCCACCCGGAGACCTGTGACGTCTGTGGCGGCCGCGGTGAGGTGAGCCAGGTCACCCGGTCCTTCCTCGGCCAGGTGATGACCTCGCGGCCGTGCCCGCACTGCGGCGGGTTCGGCACTGTGATCCGGCGGCCGTGCCCGGAGTGCGACGGGGACGGCCGGGTCCGGACCCGGCGCACGATGAAGGTGCGCATCCCGGCCGGGGTCGAGGACGGCACGCACATCCAGCTGGCCGGCGAGGGGGAGATCGGCTCTGGCGGTGGCCCGCCAGGCGACCTGTTCCTGGAGATCCTGCAGCGCCCGCACCCGATCTTCGAGCGGCAGGGCGACGACCTGCACTGCACGGTCACCATCCCGATGGTGGCCGCGGCGCTCGGCGCCAGCCTGTCCGTGGAGACCCTGGACGGCCCGCGCGACCTGGACATCCGGCCGGGTACCCAGTCCGGGCAGGTCATCCCCATGTACGGGCTCGGCGTGCAGCACCTGAACGACTCCGGGCGGGGCGACCTGATCATCCACGTCACGGTGGAGACCCCGACCAAGCTGGACGAGGCGCAGGAGGCCCTGCTCAAGCAGCTGGCTGAGCTGCGCGGCGAGGAGACCCCGCCCGGCCGGTTCGCACCTGGCCAGCAGGGCTTCTTCTCCCGGTTGCGTGACGCGTTCAACGGCCGGTAGCCCGGCCGGCACCGCTACCCCGCCGGTGTTCCTGGCCGGCCCGGCCGAGCTGGCCGGGGACCGGGTCGTGCTGGCCGGGCCGGAAGGCCGGCACGCGGCAGACGTGCGCCGGCTGACCGCCGGGGAGCGGGTGGACCTGACCGACGGTGCGGGCACGCTGGCCGAGTGCGTGGTCACCGGGGTTCAGCGCGGGGCGCTCGAGCTCGCGGTGCGCCGCCGGCGGACGGTCCCGCTGGCTGACCCGGCGGTGGCCGTGGTCCAGGCCATTCCCAAAGGTGACCGGGGCCAGCTGGCCGTCGAGCTGATGACTGAGGTCGGCGCGGACGTGGTGATCCCGTGGGCGGCCCAGCGGTGCGTGGTGCGCTGGCAGGGTGAGCGGGGCGGCAAGTCGCTGGACCGGTGGCGGTCCGCCGCGCGGGAGGCGGGCAAGCAGGCCCGCCGCGCCCGGTTCCCCGAGGTGGCCGGGCTGGCCGGGCTGGCCGGGGTGACCGCCCGGGTGGCCGCCGCGGCCAGTGCGATCGTGCTCGACCCGGACGCGGATACCGCGCTCGGCGGCCTGCCGCTGCCCGGTGCTGGGGAGATCGTGCTGATCGTCGGGCCGGAGGGTGGCATCGCCCCCGCCGAGACCGCCGCGCTGACCGGGGCCGGCGCGGTGGCCGCGCACCTGGGCCCGACCGTGCTCCGCGCGTCGACGGCCGGCGCGGTGGCCACCGCGGTGCTGCTCAGCCGGCTCGGCCGCTGGTCCTGAGCTGGGCTTACTGACCTGGGCTTACTGACCTGGGCGGCTTACGAGGCGGTGTGCGTGGCCTTGGGGGTCGCCGTGCCGCCGCAGGGCGTGCCCACGCGGATATCGACGTCGGTCTTCGCCCCGGGTGTGCCGGTCTTGGTCGTACCGCTGCCCGTGGTCGGGGTGGACCCCGGCGGGGTACCGCTGTCGCTCGGCGTCGTGCTCGGCGTGGGCCCGCCGGTTTCGCTCTGCGTGGGCGTCGGGGTAACCGACGGGCTGGCGGTGGGCTTCGCCGTCTTGCTCGGCGTGGGCGTCGGACTGCAGGTCGATGAGCTGGCCGAGGCCGAGGGCCCCGTCGCCGGGGACGACTGCTGATTTGGCGCCACGACCGGCTGCGACTGCGACCCGTCCGGGGTGCCGCTGCCCGCGACGGCCGGCGGGCGCTGGCTCCCCGGCGAGGTGACCGAGTTGGCTGGCGTGAATTCCGGGTGCTGCACCCGGTTCAGCGCGAAGACACCAACCGCGACCACGGCGATCACGCCCGCGACGGCGAGCGCGGGCCTGAACCAGGCGCCGGCCGGGCCCAGCCCGCCGGCCGTCCTGCCCGCGGGCGGCCGGCCACGGTGGGCATGCTGGCCGCGGCCGCGCCGGCCGCGCTGCGGCCGCGGCGCGACAGCGCGGCGGGCCATCGCCACCAGCTGGGCCGGCCACGACCGGGCCCCCGGAGGCTGCTCGCTGGCTTCCTGGCTCAGCTCCCAGCGAAATGATTCGAGCCGCACCGACAGCCGGATCCGGTAGAGCCGGAGCCAGTCCGCGGCGCGGGCGAGCATGGAGCGTGCAGACCGAGGCGAATGCAGCCGGTGACGGACCCGCTCCAGGCCATCACTGGCAGGCTCGACGGACTCCGCCGCCGCGCGCAGCGCGTCGCGGAGGATGTCCTCGTAGTCCCGATCCTGTGTCATCATGCGTGCCGCCGGAGGCTTCCCGCGCTCCTGCTGACCCTCCTCACGTTTCCCGCTCGAGCACACCGCGCAGGGCCGACATCGCCCGGGCCGTGTGACTCTTGACTGCTCCCCTGCTGATGCCCATCACGTTGGCGATCTGTGCTTCTGACATATCGCCGTAGTAACGGAGCACCAGCGCCTCCCGCTGCCGCTCAGGGAGCGCGCGCAGGGCGGAGACCACCGCGGAGCGCTCCAGCTGGATGATCGCGCCATGCTCGGCGCTCGGCATGTCCGGCGCTGGCTTGGGGGTGTTTTTGTCCACCACCACCCGGTGCCGGAGGACTGAACGTGACCGGTTGACCACGGACTGCCGGAGGTAGGACAGCGCCTTGTCGGTATCCCGCAGCCGACGCCATGCCCCGTGCATGGCGACGAAGGAGTCCTGGACTACCTCCTCGGCGGTCGCGGTGTCGCGCACCAGGAAGGCGGCCAGGCGCACCAGCGAGCGGTAGTGCTCGCTGTAGATGGCCGTGACAGCCCGCTCTGCGTCCCATTCCAGGGGGGCAGAAGCGAGCCCAGTGGCCATCAGCGTCTCGGTCACATCAATGGGACGCGTTACCACGCCGTCAGGTTCACCTGGCATGTCGAGTGCGTGCACGCGACGCGCCCCCGCCGGTTGGCTTCACCGAATCATTCCCCCCCAAGGGATCTGATGCCGTGTGCCCGCCCGCGTGTGCCTTGGCCGTCCTGGGCACGGCCCGGCCACCCGGGCCGGGTACGCGCAACGGCCGCGCCGTGCACGCTGGGGTGTGCATCGGCGGCGCCACGGGGAAGCACCATCGCAACCATATGTCATGACCCTTACCGGTGAGGGACAAGCTAAGATCCCTGTGTGCCGGAGTGTCTATTCTGCAGGATCGTGTCAGGCGGTGTCCCGGCATCACGGGTGCTCGAGTCGCCGCGGACCGTTTCTTTTCGTGACATCAGCCCGCAGGCGCCAACCCACGTGCTGGTGGTCCCGAAGGATCACTATCCAGACCTTGCCGCGCTGTCCGCGGACGGCGGCCTGCTGGCCGAGCTGACCGAGCAGGCCCATCAGGTAGCAGAGGCCGAGGGAATCGCCGGCCGGGGATACCGGGTTGTCTTCAACACAGGGCCCGACGCTGGCCAGACGGTTCCGCACGTGCACGCCCACGTGCTTGGTGGGCGCGCGCTCAGCTGGCCCCCGGGCTGACCTCCGGTGGATAGCATGACGGGGTACGGGCGCGGGCAGGCGCCTGCGCGCAGGCGGAGAGAAGGAATTGGCAGACAGATCTGACGAATCGCCCGGCCGTAAGCCGTCAGGCGACGGCGGCGCGCAGGTCAAGATCGTTATCCCGGATGACCACTCAATGGTCAGCCTGCTGGGTTCCCGGGATGAACTCCTGCATGTGATCGAGAAGGCATTCAACGCCGATATTCACGTGCGCGGAAATGAGATCACGATAACCGGCCCGGCCCAGGAGAGTGAGCAGGTGGCCGGCCTCTTCGAGGAACTCACCGAGCTGCTGGCCGGCGGGGCCGAACTGACCACGGACTCGGTGGAGCGGGTCGTGGCCATGCTGCGCCGCAAGTCTGGCATCCGCCCGGCGGACGTGCTCACCCTGGACATCCTCTCCGCCCGGGGCCGGACGATCCGGCCCAAGACGCTCAACCAGAAGCGCTACGTAGACGCCATCGACGAGCACACGATCGTGTTCTGCATCGGGCCGGCCGGCACCGGCAAGACGTACCTGGCCATGGCTAAGGCGGTCAAGGCGCTGCAGGCCAAGGACGTCAACCGGATCATCCTGACCCGGCCGGCCGTGGAGGCGGGGGAGCGGCTCGGCTTCCTCCCCGGCACGCTCTACGAGAAGATCGACCCCTACCTGCGGCCGCTCTACGACGCGCTGCACGACATGATCGACCCGGACTCGATCCCGCGGCTGATCGCCGCGGGCACCATCGAGGTCGCGCCGCTCGCCTACATGCGGGGCCGGACGCTGAACGACTCGTTCATCATCCTGGACGAGGCACAGAACACCTCGGCCGAGCAGATGAAGATGTTCCTCACCCGGCTCGGCTTCGGCTCGAAGATCGTGGTGACCGGGGACGTCACCCAGGTGGACCTGCCGAGCGGGCAGGCTAGCGGGCTGCGCATCGTGCAGGACATCCTGGACGGCGTGGAGGACATCTACTTCTCACGGCTGACCAGCCACGACGTGGTACGGCACCGGCTGGTCGGGGACATCGTGGACGCCTACGAGCGGCACGACGCCCGGGCCCGCGGGTCAGCACCGGCCCCGCCGCGGCGCAAGCGAGCGCAGTGAGCCACGGTGAGCATTGAGATAGCCAACGAGTCCGGCGTCGAGGTGGACGAGGCTGACCTGGCCGCGCTGGCCCGGTACGTCCTCGACGATCTGCGCGTGCATCCGCTGGCTGAGCTGTCGGTCCTGCTGGTGGACCGGGAGACCATGTCCGACCTGCACGAGCGCTGGATGGGTGAGCCCGGCCCGACCGACGTGCTGGCCTTCCCGATGGACGAGCTCCGGCCGCCGCCGCCCGGCAGCACGCGCGCTGACCAGGGCGGCAGTGGCGAGCCCAGCTCGCCGCCCGGGCTGCTCGGCGACGTGGTGCTCTGCCCGGAGGTGGCCGCCAACCAGGCCGCCCAGGCCCGGCACGGGCTGCCCGACGAGCTCGAGCTGCTGTGCACGCACGGCATCCTGCACCTGCTCGGCTACGACCACGCCGAGGCGGCCGAGAAGGCCACCATGTTCGGCCTGCAGGACGAGCTGCTCCGGTCCTGGCGCTCGGCGCGGGGCGCCGGCCCCGGGCCGGGCGCGGCACCCCCCGAACCCGCCGCGGAACGGCGGGACGAGCGGGGGTGAGTCCGCCGTGGCGTGGCTGATCGTCGCGGCCGTCGTGCTCGCGGTGCTGGCCGGGCTGTGCGCGACCGGCGAGGTCGCGCTGACCCGGGTATCCCGGTCCGGGGCGGGGGACCTGGGCCGCGGCCGGAGAAGCAGCCGGACCCGTGCGGCCACCCGGCTGCAGTCGGTGCTGGCCGAGCCGGGCCGTTACCTGGCGGTGCTGCTGCTGGTCCGGGTGGCCTGCGAAACCGCGGCCATCGTGCTGATGGCGGCCGGGCTCGAGCACTATCTGGGCCGGGGCTGGCATACCTTCCTGCTGACCGCCGTCATCATGATCGGCGTGCTGTACCTGCTGGCCGGGATCGGGCCGCGGATCCTGGGCCGCCAGTACGAGCGGGGTGCATCGCTGGCCGTGGCCGACGTGCTGTACCCGGTGGTGCGGCTGCTCGGCCCCATCCCGAAGCTGCTGCTCGCGCTCGGCAACCTGCTCACCCCGGGCCGCGCCTCCCGGGACGCGGCCGGCTCCGAGGAAGAGCTGCGCGGCCTGGTCGACCTGCTGGAGCAGCGCCAGGTTATTGAGCCCGGGGCGCGGGCCATGATCCACTCCGTGTTCGAGCTGGGCGACACGATCGTGCGCGAGGTGATGGTGCCGCGCACCGACATGGTGTTCGTCGAGCGGGACAAGACGCTCCGCCAGGCGCTGTCCCTGGCGCTGCGCAGCGGCTTCTCCCGCATCCCGGTGGTGGGTGAGAACGAGGACGACATCATCGGCATCGCCTATCTCAAGGACCTGGTGACGATCAGCCAGGAGCACCCGGAACGGGAGTCGGTCGAGACGGTCACCGCGGTGATGCGCCCCGCCACCTTTGTGCCGGAGAGCAAGCCGGTGGACGAGCTGCTCAAGGAGATGCAGCAGCGCCGGATCCACGTGGCCATCGTCATCGACGAGTACGGCGGCACCGCGGGCCTGGTGACCATCGAGGACATCCTGGAGGAGATCGTCGGGGAGATCACCGACGAGTACGACCAGGAGCAGCCGACCGTCGAGTGGCTGTCCCCGGACCGGGCCCGGGTGACCGCGCGGCTGCCGGTGACCGACCTGGAGGAGCTGTTCGGCACCACGATCGAGGCCGAGGACGTGGAGACGGTCGGTGGCCTGCTGGCCCACGCGATCGGCCGGGTGCCGATCGCCGGCTCGGTGGGCACCGTGGCCGGGCTGCGGCTGACCGCGGAGAGCCTGGCCGGGCGGCGGAACCGGATCGGCACGGTCACCGTTGAGCGGGTCGGGGCGCCTGCGCCACAGCCGGCCGCCCGACGGGACGCCGACAGCTAGCCACGGCTACCGGCCGCCCGCCCGTCCCCGTGGATCGCTGCGGGACCCACGGGGCAGGAGGGGAGTGATGTGATGCTGCGCCGCAGCACTACACTCGGCCAGGTGAGCGCGGTGGAACCAGGCCCGGAAGACCTCAAGATCATCACCCTGGCACGGTCGGCGCGGGCCCGGGTGGCCGCGGCCGAGGGTGCGTCGGTGCGGGACGAGACCGGCCGGACGTACGCAGCCGCGGCGGTGGCGCTGCCCTCACTGAAGCTGTCCGCGCTGCGCCTCGCCGTGGCCATGGCCGTGTCCAGCGGCGCGACCAGCCTGGAGGCGGCTGCGCTGGTCAGCGACGCCGAGCAGGCCGACCCGGCTGACCTGGCCGTGGTCCGGGAGGCCGGCCCCAGCGCGGTCGTCTTCCACGCCGGCTCCAACGGCATGCTGCGCGAAACCCACCTGCCCGTCAGCCAGCCCGATTCGTGATCATGACTTGAGCGGCCCAGGGCATGATCAGCCCGGGCGCCACGCCCAGCTGGGAGCCTGCCCAGCCGGACGCAAATAGAATCGCGGGGTGGAATTCCGATCCGGCTTCGCGTGCTTCGTGGGCAGGCCCAATGTCGGCAAGTCGACATTGATGAATGCGCTGGTGGGCACCAAGGTTGCCATCACCAGCAGCCGGCCGCAGACCACCCGGCGGGCCATCCGCGGGATCGTGCACCGGCCCGACGCGCAGCTCATCATCGTGGACACACCCGGCCTGCACCGGCCGCGCACCCTGCTGGGGGAGCGGCTGGACAGCCTGGTCAGGTCCACGCTGACCGAGGTCGACGTGATCGGGTTCTGCGTGCCCGCCAGGGAGCGCATCGGCCCAGGCGACAGCTACCTGGCCAAGGAGCTGACCGGCCTGGCGGTGAAGACCCCGGTGGTGGCCATCGTCACCAAGACTGACCAGGCGGCCCCGGCCGAAGTGGCCGCACAGCTTACCGCCGTGGCGCAGCTCGGCGACTGGGCGGACATTGTGCCGGTCTCCGCGGTGACCGGGTTCCAGCTCGATGTGCTGGCCGACGTGCTGGTGTCGCACCTGCCCCCGGGCCGGCCGCTGTACCCCGACGGGGAGCTGACCGATGAGCCGGAGCAGCAGCTGGTTGCGGAGCTGATCCGGGAGGCCATCCTGGAGGGGGTCCGGGATGAGCTGCCGCATTCCATCGCGGTGGTGGTGGACGAGATGGGCCCGCGGGAGGGACGGCCGGACCTGACCGACATCTACGCGGTCATGTACGTGGAGCGGCCGAGCCAGAAAGCCATCGTGATCGGGGCCAAGGGGGCCCGGCTGCGCGAGGTCGGCAGCCGGGCGCGGCAGCAGATCGAAGCCCTGCTGGGCACCAAGGTGTACCTGGACCTGCGGATCAAGGTGGCCAAGGACTGGCAGCGCGATCCCAAGCAGCTCCGCCGCCTCGGTTTCTACGACTGATCATCCCGGGGGGTTCCGGGGGGTTGTCCCCCCGGGTCAGCACGTCAGTTCCAGCGCACCCGGACACCCTGCCGCCACTGTTCCAGGACGCCGCGGTCGCCGCGGACGTCGAGGCCGGCTGGGCCGCGCCGGTTCCACAGCAGCAGGTACAGCTCGGACGGCGGCCCGCTGACCGAGCAGTCCGCCGGGGCTGGCGGGGCGGCACCGGCGCACCGGCTGAGCTCGGCCCGGTCCGGGCCCATCCGGATCAGCCACTGGCCCGCCCCGCCGGCGTCGATGTGCAGCGTGCGCGGCGGGTCGGCGGCCGGCCCGCGGCCGGCCGCGGCGTTCCGCCGGGCGAACCCCAGCAGCAGCTCGTCGATGCCGTCGGCGGCGAGCGCGTCCGGGAACGGGCCGGCCGGCTGGCCAGGGCCGGCCGCGGCCTGCACGTCGGCCCGGTGGATGGCCGTCTCGTGTGCCTGCCGCCGGGCCCAGAAAGACCGTGGCGAGGCCGCGCCCGGCAGGAAGGTCCAGCAGGCCA
>Ga0335069_10006255_pt1 | contig 17348 bp, 15 predicted proteins | sample Lox_Sample_11_FD_206714 | JGI IMG/M metagenome (GOLD analysis project Ga0335069, IMG submission 206714) | Soil microbial communities from Loxahatchee National Wildlife Refuge, Florida, United States - Lox_Sample_1.1 | ecosystem: Environmental > Terrestrial > Soil > Wetlands | place: USA... | reverse complement strand
GCCAGACGGCCAGGATCTGGCGTGCAGAAGCAGCCGGATTCTCATTATGTGCCATTTTGTGACAGTGAATAATGAGACCCCTGAGGCTGGCGTTACTGCAGGTGGGAAGGGTGAGGAATTGCGGGGAATCCCGATGGCGCGTCTGGGGGGAGCGCGGGAACAGGCGGATGACGAACCGGAGAACAATCGGTTGGCGTGTCCGAATAGCAACCTACCCCACGTGTCCGCGTTCGCGCCGCCGTCTTAAGATGTTTTCGTCCGTATGACGTCAAAGGGGCCTTTGTGACGTTAGGTGGCGGTATGGCGTGATCGGGGGCTTGAAACCGGGGGATCCACAGCTGATCGGCCCGTACCGGCTGGTCGGCCAGCTGGGCGGTGGCGGCATGGGGCAGGTGTTCCTGGGCCTGTCCGCGGGCGGCCGTCCGGTCGCGGTGAAGGTGATCCGCCCGGAGCTGGCCGCCGACCAGGAGTTCCGGGTGCGGTTCGGCCGCGAGGTCGCCGCGGCCCGCCGGGTGAGCGGCCTGTTCACGGCCCTGGTGGTGGACGCGGACGTGGACGGCCCGACGCCGTGGCTGGCGACGGCCTACGTGGCCGGGCCCTCGCTGTCCGAGGCGGTGGCCCGCTACGGCCCGATGCCGGTCCGGCCGGCGCTGGCCCTGGCGGCGGGGCTGGCCGAGGGCCTGAGCGCCATTCACGCCGCGGGCGTGGTGCACTGCGACCTGAAGCCCTCGAACGTGCTGCTGTGCCAGGACGGACCGCGGGTGATCGACTTCGGCATCTCCCGCGCGGCCGAGGCCGTGTCGGTGACCGGCGCCGGACTGGTGGTCGGCTCGCCCGGGTTCATGTCCCCCGAGCAGGCCCTGGGCGAGGAGATCGGCCCGCCGAGCGACATCTTCAGCCTGGGCGCGGTCCTGACGTTCGCCGCCACCGGCGCGGGACCGTTCGGCCGCGGGTCCAGTCCGGAACTGGCCTACCGGCTGGTCTACGGCACGCCGGACCTGGACCCGCTGCCCGCGGAACTGCGCCCGCTGATCGAGCAGTGCCTGGCCAAGGACCCCGGCCGGCGGCCCGCCGCCGACGAGGTGCTGGCCGAGGTAAATGCCGTGCAGCCCGCCGCCGGCTGGCCCCTGGGGGCGTTCGCCCTTCCCGGCGGGCCGTCTCCCGGCCCGCCGCCCGCGCTGGTCCCCGGCCCGCGCGAGCCGTCCAGCCTGTCCCAGCCGGTCAGCCCGCCCCGCCCGCCCCGCCCGGCCCGGCGGGCCTGGTGGCGGCCGCTGACGGCGGCGGGGGTCGCCGCGAGCGTGGCCGCGGCCTCCGTCGTGGTCAGCTACGCCCTCAGCGGCACGCCCGGGGGCTCATCCGCCGCGCTCCTGCTGCCCGGGGCCATGCCCACGCTGTCCGCGCCGCCCGCGGTTCCCGGCACGAGCTCGCCCGCCTCCAGGGCCCCTTCCCGGGGCCCGGAACCGAAGCCGGCCATCATCCCCGCGGTGATCACGGTCACCACGCCCGCCACCTCGCCCGCCACCTCGCGGTCCCCGGCGCCGTCGCCGTCCCGGTCGCCGTCCACGTCGCCCCCCGCGTCGCCGTCGCCCGCCCCGTCCCCGACGGCATCCTCGCCTCCCGTGCCGGCCCCGTCCACCACGCCGAGCCTGCCGTCCCCCTCGCCGGTGCCGCAGATTAGCGGCGTGCAAACATACCGGCAGGGCACATCGGTCTACTTTGATATCCAATACGCTGACCCGGGCAATGACGCCGAGGGCTTCGGTTTCGCCGGCCTCAATGGCTCCCTCTGGGTGGCGGAATCCTACCCCTTCGCCAGCCCGGGCCCCGGCGTCGCCGGCCCGGATAGCATCGCCTATCCGCTCGACCTGGAATGCGGTACCGCCGGGCAGCATACGGCCGAGGTCGAGGCGTGGATCTACGACGCGGCGGGGACACGGAGCCAGCCTGTGATGATCCGGCTCGCCTGCGTGCCGGCCCTGCCGCCCGGGCGCTCCAGTTACTTACCGCCGTCCCCGCCATATGCATCCGCGCGCCCGGCCATTATTATTGCCTTGTCTGATATGGCAGCAGGGCGTCATTTACGGACGTTGGGGTGGATTCAGCGTGGTAGGGATATTGCAGCCTGCCGATCCCCGGCTGGTCGGCTCCTACAAGCTGCTGGGACGCCTCGGCTCGGGCGGCATGGGGCGGGTATTCCTGGGCATGTCGGCCGCCGGCCGCCCGGTGGCCGTGAAAGTCATCCACGCCAAGCTGGCCGCCGATCCCGAGTTCCGCACCCGGTTCCGGGTGGAGGTCGCCGCCGCCAGGAAGGTGAGCGGCCTGTTCACGGCCCTGGTGGTAGACGCGGACGTGGATGCCCCGGTGCCGTGGCTGGCCACCGCGTACGTGGCCGGCCCGTCGCTGGCCGAGGCGGTGAAGGACCGCGGGCCGCTGTCGGTCACGTCGCTGCTGGCGCTGGCCGCGGGCCTGGCCAAAGGCCTGAGCGCGATCCACGCCGCGGGCGTGGTGCACGGCGACCTCAAGCCGTCGAACGTGCTGCTGGCGCTGGACGGCCCGCGCGTGATCGACTTCGGGATCTCCCAGGCCGCGGAGACGGCCCCGCTGACGCAGGCGGGCCTGGTGGTCGGCACGCCCAGCTTCATGTCCCCCGAGCAAGCCTCGGGCAAGAAGACCGGGCCGCTCAGCGACGTGTTCAGCCTGGGCGCCGTGCTCGCCTTCGCCGCCACGGGAAGGAAGCCGTTCGGCACCGGGCCGCCTGCGGAGGTGCTCGGACGCGTGGTCCGCGGCTCGCCGGGCCTCGATGACGCGCCGGCCCAGGTACGGCCGCTGATCGAGCGGTGCCTGGCCAAGGATCCTGGCCGGCGGCCCGCGGCCGCCGAACTGCTGGCCGAGGTGAGCGCGGTCCAGTCCGCGATCGAACCGCCAGCCGGGCCGCTCCCCGCGGAGCGGCGGCGGCGGAAGAGGCGGCCCCTGGTCACGGCGGCGGCGATCGGGGGGATCCTCGCGGCCGCCGGCGCGGCGGGCTATGGCCTCACCGTCGCGACCGGGCCGGAGCCGGCCGCGTCAACCCTGTCCCCGGTGGCGGCCCAGATAGCCCCCCCGCCGGGCAGGCCGGCCTCGGGCCGCCCCGCTGCCTCGTCTCATCCATCGGCCGCCCTGCCCCCGCGTATCACCAGCACCTATACGTACCAGCAAGGCGCGATGGTGTACTTCGAGATCTACTACTCCGATCCGGGCCACGACGCCGAGGGCTTCGCCTTCGTGGGCGTCAACGGGTCGGACTGGCCGCTGCAGAGGTACCCCTTCGCCAATCCCGCCAGCGGCATCGTCGAGCCGGGAAGCGTCGCCTTCCCGCTCGACCAGGGATGCGGCACCGGCTTTGAGTACATGAGCGACGTCAAGGCCTGGATCTACGGCCGCGACGGGACCCGCAGCCGGCCGGTGGTCATCCACCTGGCCTGCCCTACCTGAACCCCGGGAATGCGCCTGCCGGCAGTGCCGCCGCCCGGGCCAGCGGCCGCAGCATCGCCAGCAGGGCCCCGGTATCCGGTGCCGCCCGGTACGTTTGGACACCATGCGGACCTGCCTCACGGTGCGGCGCCGGCTGGCCATGGCCTGCCTCGTCTCGCTGGGCCTGATCGGCTCGGGATGCGGCACCCCGCCCCCGGCCCCGGTCTGGGGGCCGCTGGCCTCGGCCGGGCGCGGCGGGCTCCCGTCGCCTTCGCCGCAGTCCTGCCCGGCTCGGGTTTTCTCCCGCATGACCGAGGCCCAGCGGGCCGGCCAGCTGTTCCTGGTCGGCATCGCGGGAGACCCGGCCGGGGAAACCGCGGAGGCCGTCGCGACGTATCACTTCGGTTCCCTGCTCTTCGGGGCCGACAAGGCGGGCGTGGCCGGGATCCGGCAGGTCACCGACGGCATTCAGGCGCTGGCGTCGTCCCGCGGGACCGGCCGGGTCCGCTTCTTCGTCGCCGCCAACCAGGAGGGCGGCGAGGTCCAGGCGTTGCAGGGACCGGGCTTCACGGTGATCCCGCCCGCCGCGGACCAGGGGGAACTGCCCGCCGCCGCGCTGCAGCAGCAGGCCGGCGGCTGGGGCCGCGAGCTCATGGCGGCCGGCGTCAACCTCAACCTGGCTCCGGTCATGGACGTCGTACCGCCGGGAACCGCTCCCCAGAACCAGCCGATCGGCGCGCTGGGACGCGAGTTCGGTGACAACCCGGCCACGGTGGCGGCCCACGGCGTGGCGTTCATCCGGGGGATGCGGCAGGCGGGGGTCGCGACGGCCGCCAAGCATTTCCCCGGGCTGGGCCGGGTCCGCGGCAACACCGATTTCACCGCCGGGATCGCGGACACCACGACAACGCCGGATGACCCTTATCTCCGGTCTTTCCAGGCGGCCATCGATGCCGGCGTTCCCTTCGTCATGGTCGCGCTGGCCACCTACACCCGCATTGACCCGGGTCATCTCGCGGTCTTTTCCCCGCGCGTCATGCGCGTGATGCTGCGCCAGCAGATGCGCTTCCAGGGCGTGATCATCTCCGACGACCTGGGGGTGGCGGCGGCGGTCGCGGGCATTTCCCCGGCCGCCCGGGGCATCGCCTTCCTGGCCGCGGGCGGCGACATGATCACCTCCCAGGCCCTCGCCCCGGCGGCGGCCATGGATCGTGCCATCCTCGAACGCGCCGCCGCCGATCCGGCCTTCCGCGCCGCGGTGAACTCCGCCGTCATGCGCGTGCTCAGTGCCAAGCAGGCTTACGGCCTGCTGCCGTGCCCGTGACGTTCACCGGCCACCAGGACCCGCCGGACGCCCCGGGCCCCTACGACGACAGCGGCTTGGTGAGGTCGTAGACGGTCTGGCCGCCGACGGTCAGCTTCGTGAAGCGGGCCGCGACCCAGGCCGCGATGGCCGAGGATCCCTGCCCGCCGCCGAAGCTCTGGCTGCCCTGGCCCACGTAGTAGTGGATCTCGTGGCTGGCCACCAGTTCCTTGAACACCGCCAGCGTGGGCCACGGGTCGGTCCCGTTGAACCCGCCGATGGCCATCACCGCGTCGCCGGTGGCCAGCTCGAGCGGCGCCGCGCCCTCCGAGCCCTCGGTCGCGGCCACCCACTTGTAGCGGGACGCGTCCTGCTCGAGCAGCTTGACCAGGGCGCTGCTCACCGTGGTGTTGCCGCCCAGGCCGCCGCCTCCTCCGAAGCCGCCGGCCTCGCGACCGCCGAACCCGCCGGGCATCCCGCCCGCCAGGTTCCCGCCCGGCTGGGTCCCGGACGCGCCACCCTGAGCCGGAGCAGTTCCGCCCTGGGTCCCGCCCGGCGCTGCCGCGCCGGCCGTGCCGCGCCCGAACTGGCCCGCGCCGGCCGTGCCGCGCCCGGCCTGGCCCGCGCCGGGGAACCCGCCCCCGCCCCCGGGCCCGGCGCCGAACCCGCCCGGTCCCGCGCTCGGGATCGCGCCGGCGTGACTGGAGTTGACCGTGTCCAGCGCGTACGCCGCCGGCCCGGCCAGCCCGGCCACCAGGGCCAGCCCGAGCGGCACCGCCGCCAGCGCCAGCCGCGCCCGCCGTGACCGTCCCAGGCCCGCCAGCCAGGGCACTGCCAGCCAGGGCCGGGCGAGTATCAGGCCCGCGGCGGCCGCGCCCGCGACCACTATCACCCAGCGCAGCCACGGCAGCCAGTCCGGCGTCCGGTTGAGCAGCACGTACGCCCACACCGCGGTGACGCCGATGCCGAAGGCGGCCACGCCCCGCCCGGCCAGCCCGGGCCGTGCCTGCCAGAGGACCGCAACGCCGATGCCGACCAGGGCGCCGATGCCGGGCGCCAGGGCGATCATGTAGTAGGGGTGGATGATGCCGTTCATGTAGCTGAACACCGCGCCGGTGACCAGCACCCAGCCGCCCCACAGCAGCGCCGCGGCCCGGGTCCGGTCGGTCCGCACGGCCCGCCGCGTCACCCACACCATGACGGCCAGGGAGATCAGCGCCGCGGGCAGCAGCCAGCTGATCTGGCCGCCGAACTCGGAGTGGAACAGCCGCAGGATCCCGGTCGAGCCGCCGAACGAGGCGCCCTGCCCGCCCCCGCCCCGGCCGCCCCCGCCCGGGCCGACCGAGCCGGTCTCGCTGCCGGTCAGCCGGCCCAGGCCGTTGTAGCCGATGGCCAGCTGCAGGATGCTGTTGTCGGTGGACCCGCCGAAGTACGGCCGGTCAGCGGCCGGCGTGAGTTCCGCGATCAGGACCCACCAGCCCGCGCCCGCGATGATGCCGGCGCCCATCAGCGCCGTCTGCCAGATCCGCCGCCCCAGCCGCGGCGGCCCGGCCCACAGGTAGGCGGCCGCGAACCCCGGCACCACCAGGAACGCCTGCAGCATCTTGGCCAGGAACGCGAACCCGATCAGCACCCCGGTGAACACCAGCCACCTGGTCCGCCCGTTCTCGATCGCGCGGACCAGCGTGTAGGCGGCCGCGGTCATCAGCAGCACGAGCAGCGCGTCGGGGTTGTTGAACCGGAACATCAGCGCGGCGACCGGGGTGAGCGCCAGCACCAGCCCGGCGACCAGGCCCGCCGGGGGGCCGAACCAGCGCTTGACCGCGGCGTAGAGCAGCAGGACCGAGGCCACGCCCTCCAGCGCCTGCGGCGCCAGCATCGACCACTGGCTGAAGCCGAAGATCCGCCCGGAAACCTCCATGACCCACAGCGAGGCGGGCGTCTTGTCCACGGTGATGAAGTTGGAGGAGTCAAACGAGCCGAAGAAGAACGCCTTCCAGCTCTTGGTCCCGGCCTGGACCGCGGCCGCGTAGAAGTCGTTCGCCCAGCCGTTCCTGGTCAGGTCCCACAGGTAGAGGACGGCGGTCAGCGTGAGCAGCCCGAACAGCGCCGGGCGGGCCCACCGGGGATCGGTTTCCGGCCCGCGCAGCAGGCGCCGGGCCCGGCCGGGGCGGCCGGCTGCCGCGTGCCGCGGGATAGCGATGGTCGCGCTCAACTGTTTCGTTCTCCCTGAGTAGCCATTTCGTTTCCATGGACCGTGCTGATCACCTGGCTGCCGCCTAGGCCGGGCGCGCGCTTCGGGCCGCCGAACACCCAGTGCCGGTACAGCAGGAACCTGATGACCGTGGCCACCAGGTTCGCGGCGATGAGCACCGAGACCTCGGCCAGCCGGCTGGCATGGCCCAGGGCGGCCAGCGCGCCCGAGGTCAGGGCCAGCCCGAGGCCGAACGCGATCAGGCCCTTGACCTGGTGCCTGGCCGCGTCCGTCCGGCCGCTGATGCCGAACGTCAGCCGGCGGTTCGCCGCGGTGTTGGCCACCGCGGTCACCAGCAGGCTGGCCACGTTGGCCGCCTGGGCCGACATGACCGTGCGGAGCAGCAGGAACAGCACCACGTAGGCGATCGTGCTGGCCACCCCGATGAGCGTGAACCGGGCGACCTGCAGCGCCAGGTCCCGGGCGGGCCGGCCGCCGCGGGCCAGCACCGGGCCGCGCAACTGCGGGACCGCGATGGTCCCGCGCGCGAAACCCGCGCCGAGCCGGGCCATCCCGCGCAGGTCGGCCAGGGCGGTGGCGATGATGTCGACGCGCGAGTCGAGGTCGTCGATCCAGTCCACCGGGATCTCGTGGATGCGCAGCCCGGCCCGTTCGGCCAGCACCAGCAGCTCGGTGTCGAAGAACCAGCCGGTGTCCTGGGTCAGCGGCAGCAGCACCTGCGCCTGGTCGCGCCTGATCGCCTTGAAGCCGCACTGCGCGTCCGAGAAGCGCGCCCCCATCAGGGTCCGCAGCAGCAGGTTGTAGCCGCGCGAGATGAGCTCCCGCTTGGGCCCCCGGATGACCCGCGCTCCCCGGGCGAGCCGGGTGCCGATGGCCAGGTCGCTGTGCCCGGACAGCAGCGGGGCGACCAGCGGCAGCAGGGCGTTCAGGTCTGTCGACAGATCGACATCCATGTAGGCGAGGACCTCGGCGTCGCTCTGCGACCAGATGGCCTGCAGGGCCCGGCCCCGTCCCGGCTGCTCCATGTGAATCGCCCGCACCTCGGGCAGCTCACGGGCCAGCCGGCTGGCGATCGCCCAGGTAGCGTCGGTGCTTCCGTTGTCCGCGATGGTGATCCGGGCGCTGAACGGGAAGCTGTCACGCAGATAGCCGGCCAGCCGCCGGACGCTCGGCGCGAGATCACGTTCCTCATTGCGAACAGGCACCACAATGTCCACCTGCAGAACTCTCATGCTCCTGAGGATCGGCGACCACGCTCCGCCGCGGCTGAAGCGACGTTATGAGCGAGCTATGAGCAGTGCCCAATGAGCAGGGCGGCCCTAGCGGAACCGGCAGGTCACCGCGCCCAGGTCGCCGAAGTCCGCGTGGATCACGTCGCCTTCGCTCACGAAGACCGGCCGGGTGAACGACCCGGACAGGATCAGCTGCCCGGCCGGCAGGAACTCCTCGTGCGGCGCGAGCCTGTTGGCCAGCCAGGCGACGCCGTTGGCGGGATGGCCGAGAACCCCGGCCGCCACGCCGGTCTCCTCGATCGCCTCGTTCACGTACAGCACGGCCGCGACCCGGCGCAGGTCGCAGGCGTCCGGGCGGACGGCGCGGCCGCCGGTCACGATGCCCGCGTCGGCCGCGTTGTCCGAGATCGTGTCCACGATGGTGCGCAGGTGGCCGGTCTCCGGGTCGCTCATCTGCACCCGCGCGTCGAGGATCTCCAGCGCCGGGGTGACCCACCGCGTCGCGTCCAGCACGTCCAGCGCGGTCACCCCCGGGCCCTCCAGCGGCTGGTCCAGGACGAACGCCAGCTCGACCTCGACCCGCGGCCGGATGAACCGGCCGAACGGCACCACCCCGCCGTCATCGAAGAGCATGTCGTCGAAGATGACGCCGTAGTCGGGTTCGGTGATCGAGACCGCCTGCTGCATGGCCCGCGAGGTGAGGCCGATCTTGCGCGCCCGCACCGTCCGCCCCGCCGCCACCTTGGCCGCGACCAGCGCGCGCTGCACCCGGTAGGCGTCCTCGACCGTCATGCCGGGGTATTGCAGGGACAGCTGGCGGATCGGCTCACGGGAGCGCTCGGCCGCCAGCAGCCGCCGCGCCGCGTCGGCGACCGCGTCGTCGTCCAGCATGCTTAAGCACCTCCGGGAGAGCAAGCACGCCGCCCGTTCGGGATCAAAGAACATTATTGATGCCGAACGGGCGTACTGCGTGCCCCGGTCCGGCCCTGGGCGGTCCCGGCCGTCCGGCTACGTGGCCTGCTCGCGGGGTGACCTCGGCGGCGTCCGGCCCGAGCGCGTCGATGGCGGGGTTCAGCCGGACCCGCCCGAGCCGCCGCTTGTCGAACAGCACGAGGCTGCCGCCATCGGCGAAGTATGCGCGGGCCAGGCTGGCGCAGGGCTGGCGGCTGGTGGCGTGGGTCAGCGCGGGGGACACCGGGACCCTGATGGCCGGCCTGGCGGCGGTGGCGGACGCCGTGGGGCTGCGGACCGGGAACGGGTCCTGGGCGCCGCCCACCCGGACACCGCGGCCACCCGGAAGTATCTCGCCCTCGCCCACCAGGACGCGGCCCAGCCATAGGGGCCAGCCTTGGGGCCCGGCCTCAGGCGGTCAGCGCGTATTTCCGGCCCGGCCGGCCAGGGCACGAGGTCGGCACCAGCTGGCGGATGTTTGCCGAGACGAAACGGAGGACGCCGATGGGCGCCGAAAGCGAGCGAGTAGCGCAATTCGGGCGGCTGGAGGACGGGCTGCTGCAGGCCGGGGAGTGGTACCGGTGGGGGCCGTACGTCAGTGAGCGGCAGTGGGGCACGGTCCGGGAGGACTACAGCGCCGACGGCGAGGCGTGGGATTACCTGCCGCACGACCATGCCCGGTCCCGGGCCTACCGGTGGGGCGAGGACGGACGCCCTGAAGATCCGGCGGCGGATATTCGGCGCGTTCGAGATGGCCGAGCCGGGGCGCTGTTCGGCTGGTGGTGCGCCTTCACCCGCGACCTGCGCCGGGAACGCGGCTTCACCATCGACGACATGGCGATCGCCGCCTACAGCAGCCAAGCCGAGTCTGCGGCCAGCATCCCGAAGACCCCGGCCGGCTAACACGCACAACGGATTACAGGATCGCGATCGGGTTGACCGGCGAACCGGTGCCGGTGGGCAGCCGGAGCGGCGCGATGATGCACAGGAACGACCAGCGGCCTGCTGCCGCGCACGCCTGTGCCAGCTCCGTGAACTGCAGGTAGTCCAGCAGGTGCAGGCCCAGCGCGTTGACGGCCAGCACGTGCACCGGGAAATCGACGCCCGCTACGGCGCTGGGGGCGGTGTCGTTGTTGCCATCACTGCCCAGGGCGGCGATCTGGCGCTCCGCCAATACCGGCAGCAGCGCGGGATGCAGCCCGGCCCGGGCCTCGGCAGCGTCCCATGGGCCCTGCTCGGTCCGCCGCCGGCGGTGACCTACCCGCACGCACACGATGTCGCCCCGGCCGATCCGGACGCCCTGGTCCCGTTCGGCGGCGAGGAGATCGTCCGTTGTCACGTGGTCGCCCGGCTCCAGCCATGGCACTCCGCGGGAGCGCGGCACGTCGAGGAGCACCCCGCGGCCGACGATGCCCTCGGCCGCGATGGCGATGGACAGCTCAGCCGCCCCGTTTTCGGTCACGGTGTCCGCGGCCAGCCCGTTGTACAGCTGGCCGTCGAAGATCACGTGGCACAGGGCGTCGATGTGGCTGTCGGCGTTGCCGTGGATGTTCATCGCGATCCGGTCCATGCTGAACGACAGTCCCGGCCCGGCGTCGGCGCCCAGCGGCCCTTTCATCTGATGCTGGGCGGGATCGGGATTGTCGGCCGCCGGCCAGTGCTCCACCGGGGCGGCGAGTGACACGGTGCGGCCCAGCGTGGGCTCGCCCAGGGCGGCGAGCACCTCGGCTGGCGTGATGTAGTTCAGCGCCCCGCGCCGGTCATCCGGTCCCCAGGGCACCTGCCGGCGTAGCCGGTCATACAGTGCGCGGAACTCGGCCTCGGTCATCGGTCCGGGCGGGAAGGCGACCGGGTCGGTGCCGGCGTGCTGGGTGCCGGTCATGTCTATCAGCCTCCCACTTTCTGCGGGCCGGATGGCACTATGCCGACCCGGCGGGCGATCCGGCGCCAGATGGCCCGCTGCACCGGGAGGCCGGCGACCGCGACGGCGGTGAGGACCGTGACGTTGAGCAGGAGCTGGAGAAAAGAGCCCTGGACTCGCTCCCGCTGCCTCGATCGCACCTCGCGCTGGCCGACCTGGCGGGGGCCGGGATGCTGAGCCGGGAGATCGATGACCTGCTCAGCCGGCGGCCCGGCCTGGGAACCCTGGTCGGCGAGGGCTGAACGCGTTCTTTCACTCCATTCGGGCGATACAACCCGTCCGTCCTCGGTGTGCAATGGTGCTTGGTGGCGAGCGGAGACGGTAGGCATTCATGGCTGGACAGGACCATAGCGGCCGGGACCTGAGCATCGGCGCCCCGGCGACGTTCGTCGACCACATGCGCCCGGACGGGTCGGTGGTCCGGCTGGAATCGCGGCGGCACCGCAAGCACCAGAAGCCCGCCGCCGGGTCGACGTGGTGGGCGCCGCGGGCCCGCGGCTGGTGGATCGCCATCTTGTTCGCCATCGGGTCGCTGCTGTTTGCGCTCGGGTCGGTACCCGGGTATGCCAGCGCGGTCGGGGCCCGGTGGGATACAGTCACCTACTTCACCGGGTCGCTGTTCTTCACCGCGGCCTCGTTCCTGTCCTACCGGGAGGCGGTCGACGCCTCCCCGCCGGGGCTGAACCCCGCGCGGCGGCGGTTTTTCGTCTACCAGCCAGGGCGGATCGACTGGTGGGCCACCGCGGTGCAATTCGTCGGTACCTTGTACTTCAACGTCAGCTGCGGGGTCGCGATGGCGGCCAGCCTGTCCGCGCAGGCCGCGCACCAGCATGTGTGGCGGCCGGATGCGATCGGGTCGGCCTGCTTCCTGGTCTCCAGCGTCCTGTCCTGGTATGAGACCTGCCACGGCTGGGCCGCCTGGCGGCCGGCGTCCTGGTCATGGTGGATCACGCTGCTCAACCTGGTCGGGTCCATCGCATTCGGCATCTCCGCCGTGGCCGGGTACATCAACCCGGTCAGCGGCCAGGTGCACAACGCCGCCCGGGCCGACACCCAGACCCTGATCGGCGCGATCTGCTTCCTCATCGGCGCCATACTGCTGCTCCCCGAACGTACCGAAGAAACCCGCAATGAGGCAAGCGCGCGTTTCGCCCCTCACGGGTGATGTGGCCCGGCGCCACTGGACGCGACTATGAGGGCGAGTGCGGCAGGATCCGCGGGCGTTGCGCGGGGGTGAGCGGTGTATGTGGTGATGGTGGCGCCCGAGTGCGCGCCGGCGGCCAAGGCCGGCGGGCTGGGCGATGTGGTATCCGGCCTGAGCAGGGAACTGGAGCTGCGGGGGAACGCGGTCGAGATTATCCTGCCGAAGTACGCCAGCCTGCGGTATTCCGATATCTGGGACCTGCGGCCCAGCTATCACGACTTGCCGGTGCCGTGGCACGGCGGGACCGTCCGCTGCACGGTGTGGTTCGGGTACGCGAACGGCCGGAAATGCTTCTTCATCGAGCCGCACTCGGCCGCCGATTTCTTCGGCCGGGAACGCCTGTACGGGTACGCAGATGACGCGGAACGGTTCGCGTTCTTTTCCAGGGCGGCACTGGAGTTCATGCTCCGGGCGGATAAGCGCCCGGATATCATCCACTGCCACGACTGGCAGACCGGGCTCGTCCCGGTTCTGCTCTATGAGCAGTACGGCCAGGCCATGCCGGACCAGCGGGTCTGCTATACCATCCACAACTTCCGCCACCAGGGCGCCAGCGACGAGCAGGTGCTCTGGGCCACCGGGCTGGGCCGCCCCGATTATTCCTCGACGCCGACCGGCTGGGAGATGACTTCCGCTACCGCGGGCTGAACCCGATGAAGGGCGGCATCCTCTATTCGAATTTCGTGACCACGGTATCCCCGAATCACGCCGACGAGGCGCTGTACGATGATGGCGCTTCCGGGCTCGGCCGGACCCTGAAGGAGTATCAGGACAAGTTCCGCGGGGTGCTCAACGGCGTCGATTATGACGTATGGAACCCCGAGACCGACCCGTTCCTGCCGGCCCGTTACTCGGCCGGCCGCATCGAGCGCAAGTCCGAGAACAAAAAGGCGCTCAGGGACCGGTTCTGGCTGCGCGGGTCCGACGGCCCGGTCGTCGCGTACGTGGGCAGGCTGGACGAGCAGAAGGGCATGCACCTGGTCCACCACGCCCTGTTCTACACCCTGGCCCGGCGCGGCCAGTTCGTCCTCATCGGCGACGCCCACTACCACGACGGCATCACCGACCATTTCTGGCACCTCAAGCGTTACCTCAACGACAATCCGGACTGCCACCTCGAGATCGGTTACCGCGAGGACCTGGCCCATCTGGTGTACGCGGGCGCGGACCTGCTGGTCGTGCCCAGCATGTTCGAGCCGTGCGGGCTGGTTCCGCTGATCGGGATGCGGTACGGGACGGTGCCCGTGGTCCGGGCGACCGGCGGCATGGCCGACACCGTGTTCGACTACGACCAATCCGGGCGCCCGCCGGCGGATCGCAATGGGTACGTCTTCCACCACACCGACAACCGGGCCATCGAATCCGCGCTGAGCCGCGCCCTGCGGCTGTGGTCGGCCCGCCCGCGTGAGTTCGGCGAGCTCGCCGCGAACTGCATGCGCGCCGACTACTCGTGGGCCCGGCCCGGCCAGGAGTACCTGGACATCTACCAGCACATCCGCCACAAATGAGGTGTCCGGTCAGCTGCGGCGGCCCAGCCGGAGCGGAGCCGCCGGCGGATCGCCGCCCCGTGCATCAAGAGAATGAGCGCGACCACTTCGAGTCCGCGGCTGATCGCGAACAGCAGCCACCTGTAGTACGTGAGGTTGCCGTGCGCCCCCGGCCGGGCATGGGGCCCGGACCCGCCAGGGGTCAGCCGCCGGACGGCAAGACGGCGGCGAACCTCTCGGCGGCCCGGTCGAGCTGGGCCAGGATGTGCTGCCTGACCGCGGCGTCAAGCGGGGTGTCGGGCAGGGCGATCAGCTCCCGCAGGACCGGGACCAGCGGCGCGTACTTCGCGGCCAGCTTGCGCAGCCGCGGGCCGCTGGTGTGGATCAGGCCGACGCCGTTGTCGGTGAAGTCGGAGGCCTTGACGACCCTGGCCCACGGGTCGCGGCGCAGGCTGTCCTCGACATGCTCCCGGTACTGCTCGTCCGCGTCGCGGTCCGGCGCGTACTCCGGATTGGTCACCGCGGCGACCAGCCCGGCCACCCGCGGGCCGAACTCCGCCGCCAGCACCGCGAGTGCGGCCCGCTGGCCGCCGTCCGGGGCCCGGCGGGTGTCGCCCGGGGCCAGCTTGGCGTCCCCGGGGGCCAGTTCGGCAGCATGATCCTCCACCGCGTCGTGCAGCAGGGCGGCGCAGACCACGTCCGCGTCGTGCACGCCATAGTGAGACATGATCCGGATCGCCACCCGGAGCAGGTGGTTGACGTACGGCTCCCGATCTCTGCGGTCGGCGGCGTGCAGGCGGCCGGCCAGGTCCAGGGCCTGGTTCAGGCGGAGCTGGTCCGGCCCGGGCCAGGTCTCGATCTCGACCGCGAACCGGGCCCGCAGGCCCTCCTCGCCGTAGGTCGAGGTGATCGCGTGCAGCGGCATCGTCGCCACCAGCCGCCGCTCGCCACTGTCCATGTCCCTAGAACTAGCACACCGGACGTCCGGGCTATAACCGGTTCCTTACCGTCCCCGCGCGGGCCGGCTTCCGCGCACGGGGCCGCCTACGTGACGCTCACCGCGACCAACCGGCTGGAGTCGCCAGCCCGACGACGTGGCCGTGGACGAGGTCACCGGCCGGGTGTTCGTAGCGGCACGGACGTCGATCAGCTGCAGCTGATCGACCCCTGATACACCCGGGCCCGGGGAGCCCCCGGTGACGTCGTTACCCTCAGGGAACAATGCAGGTGAGCGTGATGGCGGCCGTGCGGCCGGCGGTGACGGTCGCCGAGGCCGGCTGCGAGCACGGCAGTTCCCGCTGCTTGGTGCCGTCCACCTCGATGATGCTCGGCGAACGGCCGGATGCCTGGTAGCGGCCGGGCGCCAGCGCCACGGAAAAGCTCCCCGAGGACCCGACCTCGACGGTGACCGGCCGGTGCCCGGCCGCGGTGAAGGTCACCGTGCCGGAGATGGGACGCTCACCTGGCTGCTGGCCGCCCGGCCCCATCGGGCCGCCCTCCATGACCAGCCTTCCGGTGAGGTGTCCCGTCGCGGGCGCCTGCGTTCCGGTCGCGGCGCATCCGGCCAGCAGCACCCCGGTCAGCAGCACCCCGGTCACCAGCACTCTGGCCAGCATGCATGTCCTTGCCTGATCCACGTTTCCCCCTCAATCCCCGTAATCGCCCCTTTGGACGCACCCGTGGGCCCGTCGGTTCCCGGGGGATCAGACCGGCGAGGGCTGGGGCTGCCCGGCGGGGTCACGGAGCAGCGGGAGGAGGATGGCGAACCGGGTCATGCCCGGCCGGCTGGTCACGATGATGCAGCCGCCGTGCGCGGCGACGACCGCGTCCACGATGGCCAGGCCGAGGCCGGTGCTCTTCCCGGCGTCGCCGGCGTCGCGGGCGCGTCCGGCCTCACCGCGGGTGAACCGCTCGAACAGCCCGGGCAGCAGTTCGGGCGGGATGCCGGGCCCGTCGTCGGTGATGCTGAGCTCGACCCGCGGTCCGGACGGCACCACGCCGCGCCGCACGGACGAGGTGCCGGCGGCGGTGTCCGGGGGTGTGACGCCGGGGGTGAGCGCGAGGCTGACGACCGAGCCTGCCGGGGTGTGCTTGCCCGCGTTGCTGAGCAGGTTGGCCAGCACCTGGTGCAGGCGGTGCTGATCCCCTTCCACCAGCACAGGCTCGTCCGGCAGGTCCAGCCGCCAGCGGTGGCCGGCGCGGGCGACCCGGGCGTCGCTGACCGTCTCGATGGCCAGCCGGGACAGGTCGACGGGCTCGCGCTCGAGCGGCCGTCCCGCGTCCAGCCGGGCCAGCAGCAGCAGGTCATCGACCAGGACGCCCATCCGCTCCGACTCCGACTGGATCCTCCGCAGCGCGTGGATGACATCCTCGGGCACCGGGCCGCGGTGCCGCAGCGCCAGCTCGGAGTAGCCGCGGATGGCCGACAGCGGCGTGCGTAGCTCATGGGAGGCGTCCGCGGCGAAACGCCGCAGCCGGGCCTCGCTGGCCGCGCGCCGGCCCAGCGCCCTCTCGACGTGATACAGCATCCGGTTGAACGCGGCCCCGACCCGGCCCACCTCGGTTCGCGGGTCGTTGTCCGGCACCCCGCTCGGCAGTGACACCTCGCCTTCGTCGAGCGGCAGTTCGGCCACCCGGGCCGCGGTGGCCGCGACCCGGCGCAGCGGCCGCAGCGACAGCCGGACCAGGGCCGTGCCGAGCACGCCGGCCAGCAGCAGCACGGAGGGGAAGACGATCAGCCCGGCCAGCGCCACCTGGCGCAGCGTGCTCTCCACGCTGTCCAGCGGGAGCCCGGTGATCAGGATGTCACCGTCGTGTCCCGCTGTCGCGGTCAGCCGGTAGTCGTTGCCGAGCGACGTGAGGTTCACCGTGTAGGCGGCACTCGGCCAGGGTGGCGGCTGGCCCGCCGGCGGCTGGTACACCGGCAGCGCCATGATGGCCTTCGTGTCGGCGGCCGACAGATGACATGTCTCGTTTCTCGCGCCGTTGACGATCCCGCACGTGGTGATCTGGCCGTTCTTGATCCGCGCGCCCAGCATCCCCTGCGGCTGTCCCAGGCTGCAGGAGTTGCCGTTGGGCGGCGGCTGGTAGTCGGCCAGATGCCCGCCAGGCTGATTCCAGCGGCCGCCCTGGCCAGCGGTGTCCTGGCCGGAATTCTCAATGCAGCCGGCGTAGGTACCGCTGGAGCTGCGGAGCTGCCCGTCGAGCGCGGAGACCATCGAGCTGCGGATGGCCAGGTAGGTGACCGCCCCGATGATGGCGCACGCGCCGACGAGCAGCACGAGGACGCCAGCGATCAGCCGGGCGCTGAGCGTCCGCCCCGACCAGAAGTCCAGCCACCTCGCCCACGGCCGGTTCCGGGCCCGCCGGCTCTGGGCGGACATCACCCAGCGGGCTTCAGGACGTAACCGACGCCGCGGACCGTGTGGATGAGCGGTACCCGCCCGGCGTCGATCTTCTTGCGCAGGTAGCTGATGTACAACTCGACGACGTGCGCCTGGCCGCCGAAGTCGTAGTTCCACACCCGGTCCAGGATCTGCGCCTTGGACAGCACCCGCCGGGGGTTGCGCATGAGGAACCTGAGCA